>Ga0182742_1000182_pt1 | contig 119556 bp, 116 predicted proteins | sample eDN5th37CBELigMG_FD_128880 | JGI IMG/M metagenome (GOLD analysis project Ga0182742, IMG submission 128880) | Enriched Miracle-Growth compost microbial communities from Emeryville, California, USA - eDNA 5th pass 37_C BE-Lig MG (version 2)... ... | reverse complement strand
CGGTTCGAATCCGTCTCTCCCCACCAGTAATAATCATCGTCTGTTGGGGTATAGCCAAGCGGTAAGGCAACGGACTTTGACTCCGTCATTCCTAGGTTCAAATCCTAGTACCCCAGCCATTTGCATGAGCCATTAGCTCAGTTGGTAGAGCATCTGACTTTTAATCAGAGGGTCGAAGGTTCGAGTCCTTCATGGCTCACCAGTTTTCACCTAAAAATTGTATTGCTTGTGCCCTTAGCTCAGCTGGATAGAGCGTTTGACTACGAATCAAAAGGTCGGGAGTTCGAATCTCTCAGGGCACGCCACTTTTCCCCAAAAAGGGAAGTGTGATTTATTGTCGGGAAGTAGCTCAGCTTGGTAGAGTACTTGGCTTGGGACCAAGGGGTCGCAGGTTCGAATCCTGTCTTCCCGACCATTTTTATTTTGCGGGTGTAGTTCAATGGTAGAACCCCAGCCTTCCAAGCTGGTCGCGTGGGTTCGATTCCCATCACCCGCTCCATATTTTCGTCAAAAGCAGGCAGCCGATTTGGTTGCCTGTTTTTTTATGCAATTTTGTGTCGAGTTGAGTCAACTCCTCGATAGGGGCTACAATAAAAAAAGAAATATGTAGCTTCGCCTAGCCAACAAGAAGGCCGCGAGGAGAGGGGGCAGCTTCATGAACAAGAACATAAGCATTGTGGGCGTACCGATGGATTTAGGAGCAGATCGTCGTGGTGTAGATATGGGGCCAAGTGCGATTCGGTACGCAGGAGTAGTCGCTCGCCTGGAACAAATGGGCTTTAATATTGAAGATAAAGGCGACATCCCGGTAAACCGGCCACATCGGTATATGGAAACGGAAAATCATAAGTACTTAGATGAAGTAGTTGAGGCGAATGCCCAATTGGCTACCGTAGTCAGCCAGATTATGCACGAGGGACGTTTTCCTTTGGTCCTGGGCGGTGATCATAGCATTGCTCTAGGGACAATCGCAGGGGTTGCACAAAAAGTGCGCGATTTGGGTGTCATTTGGTTCGATGCTCATGGGGACCTGAATACAGGTGAAACCTCTCCGTCTGGCAACATCCACGGGATGCCTTTGGCCGCCAGCCTGGGGTACGGTCATGAAAGGCTCGTCCAGATCGGCGGTTACGCTCCCAAGATAAAGCCTGAAAATGTGGTCATTATTGGAGCTAGGTCATTGGATGAAGGGGAGCGGGAACTGATCAAGCGTATTGGCATCAAAGTATTTACCATGCATGAGGTCGATAAGCTGGGGATGGCCCGCGTCATGGATGAAGCTATTGCCCATGTGTCAAAACAAACGCAGGGTGTGCATTTAAGCCTTGATTTGGACGGTCTGGACCCGCATGATGCGCCGGGGGTGGGGACGCCTGTCATTGGCGGCATCTCCTATCGGGAGGGCCATTTGGCGATGGAAATGCTGGCCGATGCAGATATCCTATGCTCTGCCGAATTTGTTGAGGTAAACCCAATTCTAGACGAACGAAATCATACAGCACAAGTCGCTGTTGCATTGATGAGTTCCGCATTTGGAGATAAATTGCTATAGGCCCAAAAGGAAAAGAGAGGGGAGGGACCCTCTCTTTCGCATTGTCTATGCTTGTTTCATTGATGGAGAATTGTACATTTTTTTACAGTTTCTTTTCTTTACTTTGCTCCAAGAAAGCAGTACATTCTAAGGATGGAGATGTAGCTTGTTTAGCAAATGATCGAGTTGTACACTCAATTTCACCAGTTCTGGCGTAATGGTTGATTGCTCCTTGTATCGGTCATTCAGTTCTTGGCGTAACTTCTCGATCTGAAGGAGAACATCATTTTCTTTCATCTGTCCCACTCTCCTTACAGCGTCAATTTGTGAAGGGTCATCACCATTACTATATGGGGATACAGTTATTGTATATACCTGTTTTTCCCTTTACTATACCTGCACAAACATGCCAAAATACGAAACCATATGCTTTATCGTCCGTATATAGGAGTACGGTATTGCGGGGAGGATCGCATGGATTTTGTAGAAAAGCGATTAACCGAGCGAGCGAAACGGGGAGACCGTGAAGCCTTTGCCGAGTTGGTCGAGATTTATAAAGACAAGATATTTCAACTCGCGTATCGCATGGTGGGAAATCGCCAGGATGCGGAGGACATTGCGCAGGAAACCTTTTTGCGCGTGTATGCCAATTTGCATACGTATGATGCGAGCTATAAATTTTCGACGTGGATCTACCGGATTGCCACCAATCTGTGTATTGACCGCGGGCGAAAAAAAAGGCCGGACTTTTCGTTGGATGAAGAAGTGGAACCAGGCCAGGGTCTCGACTGGTATTCGCGCTTGTCTTCGAGTGAGCGAACACCTGAGGACAAAGTCGTAACGCAGGAGCTGCAGCAGACGGTGCAGGATGCATTATCTCATTTGCAGCCCAAATATCGCTCCATTATGATATTGCGTTACATTGAAGACTTGTCCTTGCAGGAAATCAGCGATATCGTCAAGTTGCCTATCACGACGATCAAGACGCGGATTCATCGCGGTCGGGAAGCGCTGCGCAGCAAGTTGCGATTGATGTGAGAAAGGAGTAAATAAGATGGAATGCCGAGAAATGGTTGTCCTCATTCACGAATGTCTAGATGGTGAGACTGACGAGCTGGCCAATCAAAGCCTGCTAAACCACATGAAAACATGTTCTAGCTGTCGGCAGCATATGCATGAATTGCAGCGGGTTATCGCTTTTGTACAAAGCGCTTCACATATTCACGTCTCGCCTGACTTTACGGCACGTGTTCTCTCAAAATTACCCGCTCCAACCAAGAAGAACCTGTTTTCCTCCTGGTTGCGGAACCATCCGTTTCTTACGGCAGCGGCTGTCTTTTTCGTACTGATGGCCGGAAGTTTGAGTGCCAACTGGTTTGATCGAAATGACATACTACAGGTTTCCTCCGCAAATATGGATAAACTAAAAATAGATCGTGAGCGCAATGTCGTAGTGGTGCCTGCGGGTACCAGCATTGACGGGGACTTGGTCGTTCGCAATGGAGATGTGGAAGTACAGGGCGAAGTGCGCGGCAATGTCGTCGCCATCGAAGGAAAAGTCTTCGTAGCCTCAACTGCTCAGGTAGTGGGCAATACAGAATCCATCGAAGCAATCGTCGATTGGATCTGGTATGAGGTGAAAAATATTGGAAATGACTTGCTTCCCATCATGCGATAAGAGAAAATAGAGAGTACGGAATCGTCAGCACGGCATGCGCAGCCGTGCTTTTTCAACAGGAGATAGACTGCCTGCATTGAGATGGAGCGGGATATGGGGGCTTCGCTATGATATCGTTGGATTACGGGGATTTGCTACGGTATGCAACGGATATATTACTCGTTACATACGTGATATATAAATTGATTATGCTCATCCGCGGTACGCGAGCGGTACAGTTGCTAAAAGGCGTCATGCTGATCATTGCTACTTGGCTTCTCAGCAAGTATTTTCAGCTTACAACGCTTCATTGGCTGATGTCACAAGCGTTTACTTTCGGAGTCTTGGCAGTGGTGATTATCTTCCAGCCGGAGCTGCGGCGCGCACTGGAGCAGTTGGGAAGGGGCAAGCTGTTTTCCCGTTCGAGCGGCACGCAGGATGAGGACAGTGTCAGCCGGGTAGTTCAGGAAGTGTGCAAATCCGTTACCTATATGGCGAAGAGGCGCATCGGCGCATTGATTGTAATAGAGAGGGAGACGGGTCTAAACGATTATGTGGAGACCGGGATCGGGATCAATGGCCGGGTCAGCTCGGAATTGCTGATCAATATTTTTATTCCGAATACGCCCCTGCATGACGGGGCCGTGATCATGCGAAAGGATGTCATTCTCGCAGCAGCCTGCTATTTGCCGCTGTCCGAGAATAACTCCATCTCAAAAGAACTGGGGACACGCCATCGCGCAGCCATCGGGCTTAGCGAGGTGTCAGACGGGATCTCGATCATCGTGTCCGAGGAGACAGGTCAAGTATCCTTTGCCGCGAATGGAGACATGAATCGCAACTTGACGGAGGCCCAACTGGCAGAGATGCTGACGGAAAAACTGCAGCCTCTCTCCAAAGGAAAATCCATGGGAAGTCGTTGGCAATGGAGGCGAAAACATGGATAAATGGTTGAATAGTCACTGGTTTGCACGAGCAGTGGCCCTTTTGCTGGCTGTCATGATGTGGATGGTCGTCAACCTGGAATCAGAGCCGACGTCCACGACTGACGGAAACCAGCCCGTCTTTATTGACGGGGTCAATCTGCATGTTAAATACGATACGGACCAATACCAGGTCGTGAAGCAACAGCGTACTGTGCAGGTTGCGCTGCAGAGCAACAACCCTTTTTACCGGCATAATTTTTTCCCGTCCGATTCCTGGGAGGTCTATGTAGATGCGACCGGATTGGGCAAAGGAACGCATAAAGTGCCGGTACAGTACAAGGGTTTTCCTGAAGAGGTGAAAGTGGGGATTATCCCCAACATCGTTGAGATTACGTTGGAAGAGAAGAAGACGGTCGAGCGTGAAGTGAACGTCGAGATGCTGGGACAAGTAGCTCCTGGATACTCGGCGGGAGAGCCCATCGTCAAGCCGTTCAGAGCCCTCGTACGCGTTCCGGAGAGCCAGGTGGACACGGTAGCTGCGGTCAAGGCTTCTGTCGATCTGGAGGGCGCTACATCGCCGATCAAGACGACGGTTCCACTCAAGGTAGTGGACAAGTCAGGCAATGTCATTCAAGGAGCGGATGTCGTTCCTTTAACGGTCGAGGTTAACATTCCAGTGACAAGTCCGTTCGTAAAAGTGCCACTGAAAATAAACTTGACGAACGAAATGCCCAATGGCTATAGTTTGGCTAGTGTGGATAGCAATGTGGATGAAGTGACCGTCTATGGCCCGAAAGAAGTGGTGGATGCCTTGAAAGCAAGCACGTACCCTGGGCCGAACATCGATCTGAGCAACCTTACATCAGATCGGATCTTAGAGCTAAAAATACCGATAATGGACAATATCGTAAAGGTAGATCCAGAGTATTTGAAGGTATCATTGAAGGTAGTTCCCTCCGCGACCAAGCGTCTGGAGAAGATCCCGATCCGCATCAGCGGGTTGCCGGAGAACATGCAGGCAAAGGTGCTGTCAACGGACGGAGAGGAAATTTCAACTGTGGACTTCGATGCGATCGGCGCTGCAGAGGTGCTGGATACTTTCAGACAAGAAGACCTGCAGATCGTCGCAGATGTAAGCAACATGCCAGCAGGTGTGTACGAGGTTGCGTTGAATTACATTTTTAACCAGTCGGACTACATCAAGCCGGCGGCCAACGCACCAAAAAAGGTGACAGTGGAAATCACGAACAAAACTAGGTAGACATAAGCTGTTGTGTGCACAAGGAAGGAAATGAGGGACAAACATGGGGAAGTATTTCGGAACTGACGGTGTGCGCGGTGTAGCCAATACGCAGTTGACACCAGAACTGGCATTTAAAATCGGACGCGTAGGCGGGTATGCGCTGACCAAGCACAAGCTGGAAGGGAAACCAAAGGTAGTAATCGGGCGCGATACGCGGATTTCCGGACAGATGTTGGAAAGTGCTCTGTTGGCAGGCCTGCTGTCGGTCGGAGCAGAAGTAGTCAGACTGGGTGTCATCTCCACTTCCGGTGTAGCGTATCTGACACGTGCGCTGGGTGCAGATGCGGGTGTCATGATCTCCGCCTCGCACAACCCGTTTCCGGATAACGGAATCAAGTTCTTCGGCAGCAATGGCTTTAAACTGTCGGACGTAATGGAAGCAGAAATCGAACAATACCTGGACGCAGCAGAGGATGCGATGCCGCGCCCGACTGGAGAGCAGATCGGTACGGTTCTGGAGTTCCTGGAGGGCGGACAGAAGTACTTGTCTCATCTGAAAAGCACCGTCGGGGAACGCTTTGATGGTTTGAAGGTCGTGCTCGATTGTGCGAATGGGGCGGTTTCTTCGCTGGCAGCCCGTCTGTTTGCAGACGTGGAGGCGGAAGTGATCACCATCGGCGCCAATCCGAATGGCGTGAATATCAACGAGAACTGCGGTTCGACCCATCCGGAGCGTCTTCAGGAGGAAGTGTTGAAGCATAAAGCCGATTTGGGACTTTCCTTCGACGGGGACGCCGACCGTTGTATCGCCGTAGACGAGACGGGCGAGATTGTCGATGGGGACTACATCATGGCCATCTGTGCCCGTGCGATGAAAGCCAAAGGCAAGCTGAACAACAACACAGTCGTGACCACTGTGATGGCCAACATGGGCTTTTTCAAAGGCATGGAGGAGTGCGCGATCAACACCACCAAGACGGCGGTAGGAGACCGTTATGTCGTGGAGGAAATGATCCGCGGCGGCTACAATCTGGGTGGCGAACAATCGGGCCACATCGTCTTTTTGGATTACAACACGACTGGCGACGGCCTGCTGACTGGTCTGCAATTGCTGAATATCATCAAGGAGTCGGGCCAAACATTGTCCGAGCTCAAGCAAGTGATGACCAAGTACCCGCAGCTTTTGATCAACGTTCGTGTCGAAGATAAATCCAAGCTCGCAGGCAACATTGCGATCGAGCAGGCGATTCGCGAAGTGGAAGAAGAGTTGGCCGGCAATGGACGCGTTCTGGTGCGCCCTTCTGGTACAGAACCCATCGTTCGGGTCATGGCAGAAGGACCGGACGAGAGCCAACTGGAGAGCCTGGTGAATCGGATCGTAGATGTTGTCAAGCAAGAGCTGGTGTGAATAAGGTGTAGGGAGTGGCATGCAGCCACTCCCTATTACACAACTACGGGTTTAGGAGAAAAACCGGATTGCCGATTTCGTTTAGTTGTGTTAAAGTGTGTGAGCATAAATGATTTTTATTGCTTGAAGGGAGGCGAGGGCAGAAGAAGAGAGCGAATGTTTTCATCAACCTGTTGGTAAAGCGCCAGCACTGTAGCTGCCCGACGTGGAGTACAGTGGACGAGGTGGAGGTTTATCGAAAGATTCGGCGGGTACCTCCCGGCAGTCGTATCACTGCCGTGGAGCGCAGGGACAAAACATCGGAGTGATCGGATGGACAAAGACCTGCGCTTGATACGTTTTTGTCATTGCGTGAATAGTATGGAGCACCATTTACAAATACAAACAAATGGAATGGCGGGGGCACATCCCCCGTATCATCGGCATTGGGTTGTGTCCCCGTCAACATGGAAGGGGATCACTTACTTATGTGCGGAATCGTTGGATATATTGGAGATAAATCAGCGCAAGAGGTCATCATTGGGGGACTGCGCAAGCTGGAGTATCGCGGTTATGATTCGGCTGGAATCGCCGTGTTGAATGAACAGGGTCTGCAAATGGATAAAGCCCAAGGTCGTCTGGCAGTCCTGGAGGATCGTCTGGAGTCGCAGCCATTGGGCGGATTCATGGGGATCGGACATACGCGCTGGGCGACACACGGCAAGCCGTCCGATGAGAATTCCCATCCGCATCTGGACGAGAAGGGCGATTTTGCTGTCGTGCATAACGGGATTATCGAAAACTTCATGCCGATCAAGGAAGAGCTTTTGAAAAAGGGCTACACCTTTACTTCCGAGACGGACACAGAAGTGATCGCTCACCTGTTGGCAGACATGTACGACGGCGATATCGTCTCTACCGCTCGCAAAGCCGTACAACGGATGCGCGGTGCCTATGCGCTCGGGATCATGACCAAGCATGAGCCGGATAAACTGGTGGCGATTCGCTTGGCAAGTCCTTTGGTGGTGGGAATCGGCGAAGGGGAGAGCTTTATCGGATCGGATATTCCGGCGATCCTGGAGCATACACGCGACGTCTACATTTTGAATGAGGGCGAGATGGCTGTGCTGAGCCGCGATGGCGTGGAGCTTTTCGACGTGGAGACAGGCAAAAAAGTGGAGCGGGACGTTTTCCATGTCGAGTGGGACCTGGTGCAAGCGGAAAAAGGCGGCTATGACTCGTTTATGCTGAAAGAAATTTACGAGCAGCCGCAAGCCGTTCGCGATACCATGGGTGCGCGCATCGACCAGGAGCAAAAGCGCATCGTGCTGCCTGAATTGAAAATGAGCGATACCGAGCTGGCTGCCTATGACCGCATCTATATCGTGGCATGCGGTACGTCTATGCACGCGGGCCTGGTAGGGAAGGACGTCATCGAAAAATGGACCCGTGTTCCAGTCGAAGTGGCGGTCGCATCGGAATTCCGTTACCGCGACCCGATCTACACCGACAACACCCTGATGATTGTCATCAGTCAGTCTGGTGAGACGGCAGATACCCTGGCAGCGCTGCGTGAAGCCAAGAAGAGCAACGTCAAGGTCATGGCGATCACCAACGTCGTCGGCAGCTCCGTAGCGCGTGAAGCGGATGAAGTGCTGTTCACCTGGGCTGGTCCAGAGGTGGCGGTAGCGTCTACCAAGGCGTATACCTCCCAAGTCGTCACCCTCTATCTGTTTGCCCTCTATCTGGCGGAGGTAAAAGGGACGCTGTCTGCGGACGAGATCGCGAATGTCGTCGAGCATTTGCAAGCCATCCCGGGCAAGATTGCATCCATGCTGGAGGAGTCGGAAGCATCGCGCATGCGTGATTTTGCCGAGAGCATCAGAGAGGTCGGCAGCGTGTTCTTCATCGGACGAAGCCTCGACTACGCGGTATCGCTGGAAGGCTCCCTGAAGCTGAAAGAGATCTCTTACATTCACTCCGAGGCTTACCCTGCTGGTGAACTGAAGCACGGTACCCTTGCGCTCATTGAAGATAACGTACCAGTCATCGCGCTGGCTACCCAACCAGATATCTTTGAAAAAATGGTGAGCAATATCGTCGAAGTCAAAGCACGTGGCGGCCGAATTCTGGGCTTTGCTACCGAGGGCGACACCGAACTGGTAAAGGCTGTGGATGAAGTGATTTACATGCCATCCACATTGCCGATGCTGACACCGATTTTGACCGTCATTCCATTGCAATTGCTCGCTTACTACGCTTCCGTCGCTCGCGGCCTGGACGTGGATAAACCACGGAATTTGGCGAAGAGTGTGACGGTGGAGTAGGGTGTGGGTTGTAATAAGCTTTAGCGTTACTGTTCAATGACATTAGAGTTGGTAAATTTACATTAGAGTTAGTAAGTATAAATTGCATTCGCACAGCCCGATTCTAGTTGGAATCGGGCTGATTCTCTTTTTGCCAAATTAAAGTGCAATCAAAATATTGGGGTATTGCACTATCGGGCAGAATTGTTTAATTTACCATCCTTCGTTACATTAAATTTTTATTCGGTCAGGCCAGGACTGTGCACATTAGCAATCCATGAGAAACTGGACATGCTGTTGGATGATAAAATATAGACATAAAAGAGGCTGCAATGGAATGTGTAATCTTGATGATGAATGTGCGAGAAACCAGGGAGGAGAGTCAGTCGCATGGCAAAGATCGTTTTCGCATTGAACCAGTCTTTGGACGGATTCGTCGACCACGACCACCCGGCATTTCAGCCCGACCCCGTGCTATTCCGTCATTTCATCGACGACGTGCGCGGCCTGGCGGGCAGCCTGTACGGGCGCCGCATGTACGAGACTATGCGGTATTGGGACGGAGACCATTTTGAATGGGATGCGCCGGAACGGGAATACGCAGCGGCGTGGCAAAGCAAACCGAAGTGGGTGGTGTCGAGGACGTTAAAGTCCGTCGGTCCGAACGCTTCTCTGATTGAGGGCGACCTCGCAGCGGCCATACGTGGGCTGAAGGCTCAGCATGAAGGGGAGATTGAAGTTGCCGGGCCGGAGTTGGCCCACAGTCTAACGGAGCTCGGTCTCGTTGATGAGTATCGACTCTATCTCCATCCAGTCGTGCTGGGTCACGGCAAGCCGTTCTTCGCCGGTCCGCGGCCGCCGCTGCGCCTCGTGGCAAGCGATCGAATTGGCGAGAAGGTGATCAGGTTGACCTACGTTCCAGTTTAGTTGTACGGTTGACCCAACGGCCTAAAGGGCACGTTACTTTTATAGGGATTCTCCGGCTGTAGCGGCAGTCAGAAGATCCCTTATTCTTTAAAATTTGTTCAGTGTTATGCGAAATGACATAGTTATTTATGGAATTGACGATTGACCTAACGGGTTCTATAGCTTAGCAAATATACATCAGAGGATGCTGGATAGTAGCCGACCTCACAAACTAATTTGACGAAGAGGTGTTTTGAAAATGGCATTAACGTCCGCATTCACGAGCTTCAACCTGCCTGTAAAAAACGTAGAACAATCGAAAGCGTTCTTCACCGGACTCGGATTCGAGCTCAACCCGCAATTTCCCGAGAACGAGAATTCGGTAGCCATCGTGATCGGCGACAACCTGCAGGTCATGCTGATCAATCAAGCATTCTTTAATACGCTCACGGAGAAGGAATCCGTGGATACGAGCAAGTATGCGCAGATGACGATCGCATTGGCCTTCGAGAGCCGGGAAAAGGTCGGTGAAATCGTGAATACCGCGGTATCCTTGGGCGGGAAATTGCACGCTGAACCTGAAGATCATGGGTTCATGTATCATTGGGGCTTCGTGGACTTGGACGGGCATCTGTGGGCCATTAACTACATGAACATGGATCCCAAGTGAAGGACGATCATTTCTACCATAATTCAGGCTTCACCACCATGAACCATAACATGGCCAGCAAAAGAAACAAATAGATCCAGATCGAACGAGTAAGCGACTGCACCAATTTATTCTTGTCCTGGTCACGTTCATTAAACTTCCGTATCTTCGGCGAAAATGCGCGTGCCAGAAAATACAAGGAGCTTACCAGGATCAATACAGTCATCACGATCCAGGACGACTTCCATGACCAATACCCACCCATGACAAGCAATACCCCGGATATGACCAAAACATGACCGGCATGCTTCGCCAAACGTGTGGTGGACCTGAATGTATCCAGATAGGCTTCTTGTTTGGTGAGGTCAGCCTCTCGCAATCTTTTCATCATGGGTAACAGAACAAAAAACGGGCCAATGGACATCATAGCGCTGAGAATATGTAGATAAAGAATCGTCTTATATAATAGAATGTTCACCGTTATTTTTCCTTGTCCGGGCTAAATTCATGGACCCACACACGCATTTGCGGCAGCCAAGGCATCCCTGGATGAATTGATAAAATGGATTGCTTATATTCCTCTACATTTGAATATCCCTCTTGCTTGGCATGATCATCCGTTAATTCCCCGAGCGACTGTGAATAAACCTTGTCTATGACAAATTTATGGCCTTCGAGTGTCATGATTTCACCAACATCTGCGTAGCGTCCATTGCGCCGTGAAGCGGTTTTTTGTCCCGACAATACTTTCTCGATATCCGGCTTCACGGTAATTAAACGATCGATTGTACAGGTTTTTGGCGGTAAAGCGTCAGAATCCATTTGATTTTGCATACATGCCACCCTCCTTTTTCTTCTAAACCACTTTATCATAAGTCAAGCCATGAATGCACAAGCACGACAAAGCTGCCGTGGTGATGCCAGGCAGGCAGCTTTGTTACGCTAACAGGCAGTAAGGCATCACAGCAATCTAAAAGAAATCTTGCTGCTGCAATCATGCTACTATCGCTTTAGGAAAATTAGTATAAGGAATTCGGATGCTGTTTTGTTTTCGATGGCTAAAATTCTCACCGATTATTACCAGGAGGGAGTAGTACGCAATGAACCAGGAGGTCACAACCTTTATTGAAAGCCTTAATCAGCCGTGGCAGATTGAAGTTTCTAATCAACTCCGCCAGATTATCCATGTATCCATTCCTGAAGTAGAAGAACGAATCCAATACAAAAAGCCACATTTCTTAAAAAATGGACACTACGCCGCGGTAATTTCTCCTTCCAAGGACGCCATTTCATTTATGATCATGAATGCTACTGGTCTGGAAGTGCCTAAAGGATTTGAAGGCCCTGCTGAACGGAAATGGCTCAAAATTCGTGAAGGCGATTTACCCGATTACAATATGTTGGCTGAGCTTTTGACTAAAGCATCCAGTTCTCTTTAACAAAGTGGATCAGAAATGGTGAGTAAAAAACATTAAAGCTGTACTTTAAGAGTAGAGGAGACATGTGTCCTTTACTCTTTTTTATAAAAATACATGGTGAAACATTAGGGTTAGCAGCGTTACTGCTTTGTTTTCCTTAATGTAAAATGGGAAAAGGAATGACGATATCACAGGAAGCTTATCAGGAAGTTGAGAAATGGACAAACAGAATCAAATAGAGAAGGGAGATTACATCATGTCCGATGAGATCACAGTGCAACCCGTCGCCTGGCCACCTGCCCCGATCAAGACCGAGCGGCTCGTGCTCCGCCAGTCCGAGGCCCGGGACCGTGCGGCGCTGATCGACCTGTTCTCCTCACCAGAGGTGGGCACCTACGTCGGCGGCTCCCGACCGCGTGACGAGCTCGAGCGCGCGCTGCCCGAGGTGCCCGGGCAGCGCTTCGGCTTCTTCGTGGTCGAGCTCAACGGAACAACGATCGGCATAATCACGCTCGATCGGCGCGCCCCGGAGCGTAAGGGTCACATCCGTCCAGAGGGCGGGGAACCTGAGCTCGGCTACATGTTTTTGCCGCAGGCGTGGGGACGCGGGTATGCCACCGAGGCGTGCGCAGCTGCGCTCAACTGGTTCGCCGACGAGCATCCCGGTGAGCCGGTAGTGCTCTCCACCCAGACCGCCAACGAGGCCGCGATGCGCGTCGCGGCGAAGCTGGGGTTCACCGAGGTGGAGCGATTCGAGGACTACGGCGCCGAGCAATGGTTCGGCGTGTGGTACCCGGGCACGCCGTCCGATTGAGCTCATGCGCGACGGCTCGCCGAGGCCACCGATTGGCCGTCTGCCTCGGCGAGCTGCTTGTGCCAGTGCTTCCAGCCATTGCGATACAGAACAGTAGATCACCAGGAGGCTCAGCCTTGAAGAAAAAAGTCTTAGGTTCTGAACACGAATATGTAATTCGACATAAACCCTGTAGCGGCCCAACACAAGCCGTTACAGGGTTTTAATTTGTATGGTTATGTTTATTTCTTTCACCCTATATTGATGCTATTGTATAAATAGTAAAACTATGGAAATATTTGGTGATAGTAGGGAGGGAACTTCCATGACGATATCGGTTATTCCGATCGAACGGTGCTTTGGGGTTGAGAGCGAAGACATCGTGCCTTCTTTTGACTTTCTGGAGATTGAGGACCCGACGTTTCGGCTGTTGCGCATGCAGTGCAGAGGGGACGTCCTCGCGCATCCGGAAATGGGAGTGCGAAATGCTAGCGAGTTGCATGAATATAAATGTAGGGAGGCGCTGAAATTGGCGAGAGCTCATCGGGCTGATATCTTCCTGACGCCCGAGTATGCGATTCCGCTTCCCTTGATTGACGAGATCATTTGTACGACAGAATTGCAGCCGCATCCGAATAAGCTGTGGTGTCTATGCTGCGAAGGCGTGCCCTGGGAGATATTCGAAGAGAAAATAAATGAGTGGTCGGATCGTGCCTACGTTGGCAAAAAGGCGCTGGAAGAGGCGTACAGGAAAAACTTTGCGGGGTTTCTTCTCTACCTGTTTCAATCCAAACGAGGAGACAAGCTTTGTATCGTGCCGCAGCTAAAGCTTCAACCAATGAGAGAAGACATCTTTGTTTGCGAGGGAGATGGGCTATCCAGAGGAAAACACGTCGTACTCTTTGGAGATCAGAAGCCGAACCAGCTGGTCTCGATTATTTGCGCGGATGCTTTTCACCCAGACTTGAAAGACTCAAGCAAGTTTTTTCCGGGGGGCAATGAGCGGAAATTGATCATCTTGCATCCGCAGATGAATCCCGCACCGCGAAACGGCGAATTGGCAAGCTTGCGGAACAATCTGTTCAGCCAGGAGTGGGGGAACTCGACGATCTATATTACCGCAAACTGGGCGGCAGGCAGCGCGATTTTCCCGGAACAGATGCCGGGGGCAAAACATGTGGTTCAAACGCCGTGGTCGAGTATCTATCGCCGGTTCCATAACTATGGCGGCGATGAGTGGGCCGAAAAGCTGCGCAGCGTTCGAAATGAGAATATCAAGCACGGGCTCGGCTTTGCATTCGAAGATTATAAGAAATACAAGGTGTGGTTCGCGCATAAGAATGAACATCTTCAGCTGCTTGTTGTCCGCAAGCCGTATGGGGGAGGTCCCTCCATCGTGAAACCCTCGGGTACGGTACAAGCCAGCAAGCTATACCTGCCCAATGAGAGAAACGATGGGTGGGAAGCTTCCACCCTGCATTTTCAAACTGCTTTGCCTGACGAATTAGCGCAAGAAGCCACAGGCGAGTTCGCTTTTCCCGTCCATGCCAGCGTCGAAGAGCGAGACGAATTTTTCGGACTTTGCCTGGGTCACTTGGAAAAAGGAGAGCTCGTCTTGTCTGGGAGTGAGCAATGCTCCCGGATTAGCTATCACATTGACGATGCCTGCGAGCCAGGGCGGGTGCGTCAAGCAGACAGGGTGGCGAATCTGATTCGCATTTTGAAAAGCGAAAGGACGCTGCCTGCTCAGCTCCGAAAGCTGCAGGGAGGGTATCAGTTTATGCTGGCAAAGGAGACTCCCTTTAACTTGATCCCCAAATCGGGGAATGAAAAAGGCGGGGCCCTCGTCAGCTATGTGGAGAGAGAAAGCGAAATGATAAAGACGGCAGAGGGGATTTGGCGGGAGATCCCATACGGCCGTCAATTGTTGGGAGATTCCATTTGCGTTTTTGCCAGGAAAGCCACGGGGGAACTCACGCATTACCCTCAAGTCAGCGAGGAATTTACCAGCCCCGACCGGGTAGAAAACAGGACGGATATCTCACATGGAGGTGTGTCGATTGAACAACCGTTTGATTAAGCTCATCCGCGCATGCGGTCTCAGCTTTGTCCGGAAGCATCATCTGTGCGGGGAAGTCTATGAAGCGACCCATAGATGGCAAGGGGTGACGCTGGGTAAGTACATATTGGTCCCGATGGCGCTGGATGACTTTCTGGGCGTTACGGCCAATCTCCAGGAATACGAGAGATTTGAAGAGCAAGTGTTGGCGCCGTTCTACTTTCGGCTGAAAGGGGACTGGAGCTGGAACCTTTATTTGTGTTTCATTCTGGAAGAGGATGACTTGAAGCAAGTCCCGATTGAGCGAATGGTGCGGGTGGAGCGGGGAAAACGCTACGGCAAGAAGCTGATCATAACCTGGTCCGATCTTGCCAAGCGGCTGCCGACAGCCAAGCTGCCGACTCGCATGGATGGGCAAGTAGCCGCAGACCCGCTCAAGGAGTGGGAACAGGCTTTGGCCCCTTTTGGTCTGGGGTTTTGTCTGCAGGATTACAGTGATGCCTCGATTGGTCATTACTTGGACGACACGATGGAATCGATTCCGCAGGAGTCTCACAAAGAAACGATGGAAGCCCCTCCTCAAAAGCCGACTGGCCCGATTCGAACGCTGCAATTTGGAGAAGCGTATCGCTCTCATTTTTTGTCGAGTGCGCCAGAATTGGAATTTGCCCAAGTCAATCTGTTGTCAGGTCCGAACGGGATGGGAAAAACCTCTGTGCTAGAGTGCATCGAGCTGGCATTTACCGGGGCGATTCAACGGAATCTGCTCTCCGATTCAGAAATAAGAGAATCATGGGATGGACGAATGACCTTTTCGGGAGACGAAAGGGTATTCGAGGGAGTGCCTTCCGAACAGGAAAAGAAAGAGCGCGAGATCGCATACTACAGGCAGAAGGTGGCGCCTAAAGCGCGAAGCCAGATCAATCGGATGTTTCATCAGTATAATTACTTTTCTTCCGAGGCAGTCCACCAATTTTGCTTTAACCACGACAGCCAAATCGATTACCGGACCGCTTTTGCCCGCGTGATTTACGGCGAGCAATTAGAGCGTGTCGAGAGACGATGGAAGCAGCATAGAGATGAAATGCAGAAAAGAGCCAATCGGATTCAGCGCACTCTGGCAAGCCTGGAAGCAAATCTTGCCGAGCAGCAAGACGGGCAGGCGCTAGAAACCGAATTGATGAGAGCCAGAGCCGCAATGAAACGAAACGCGATCGCGAAATGGATGAAAAACTGCCATTATGCGTACCCGATATTGGAGGAGGATGCGACTCTGTCCGAGGTCGAAACGTGGCTGCAGCATCTGGAGCCTCGCCTGACGGAGCTGGAGATCGCGAGTCGTCCCCTGATCCATCCGAATTTAGGGGAGATTCAAAGTGGCAGACAGCTAAAGTCGGCGATCGCCGCTAACCACGCGGAACTAACCGACTGCCAAAACAAAAAGAACGAAGTATTGGAACAGCTCAAAACGGTTTCGTCTGCTGAGAAATTGGTGGAGCAGCGGAATGCTTTGCGAATGCTCATATCGGATCACGAAAAAATACGCGATCAGTATCTTCAACTGGCCCAGCAGCTTCAAGGCAAGGTGGGGATATTTGATCAAAGCAGTTCCCGTGATCGCAGGAAATGGATCGAGCAGAGATTGGCCGAGCTTCAAGAAGAGTTGATGGAAATAGAGGCTGTCATTCGCCTTTACGGGGATGTAGCAGATGCAGCGACCGAGTATGCAGATGTAAACGAAGCGAGAAAACAGATGGACGAAGCGGAAACCAAATGGGGAGATGCGAGAAGGCATTACCAGGAGGCGATGGCGCGAACAAGGGCTCAGCAGGAGCGTTCCTCTTTCCTGCAAAGGCTTGCTTCGGAGATCAAAGTAGATGGCCGTCACTACTTGGAGGCAAATCCGGGTGAATCCCGCTGCCCCATGTGCGGGCATGATCATACGACTTCGGAAACGCTTTTGCAAGCCATTGAAAAGGGAATCCATGCTGACGACGAATGGCTTACAAAGCTTCTGCAAGAGGAGGAGGACAGCAGAATACGCTCGCAGGCACAGAATGAACTCTATGAAGCCGCCAAAGAACGCTACCGTGTATTGATTCGATTCCAAGACCTGCACGCCTATTTGTTGGCACGCAAGGACCGCTTGACGATGGTTGAAATCCCGGAAGCCTTTGATCCCGCGCACTTGCAGCGTGTGCTGAAAACATGCACAGAACAACAAAAACAGAAAACAGCTGAGCGCCGCCAATTTGAGCAGGAAGCGCAAGATTTGGACAGACGAGGGTTTACGTTACAGCTGATGGATAAGCTGGACGCCCTTCTGGAATCGCCGCAGCTCGAATCCGTCCGGACGGAGATGGGGACGGAGGCAACAGGACAACAGCTCGTACGAGGACTTGAGAAGCGGGCGAATTTGCACCAAAAGGAAATCGAGAAGGCCCTTGAAGAATCCGCAACGGTCGAGGAACTGATTCGACAAGCAGAGAATCACCACCAGGAGTTAAGAAAACGCATGGAAGAGCTGGAGAAGCTGGAGAGAGAGCTTTCCAGCGCCAGGCAGCATCTGGTTGCGGCTGAACAGGCATATGAGCGATTGCACGAGCATAATGTTCACATCAGTGTGGAGCATTCCTGGCGAGATTGGCGCTCCTACCTGGAGCAATTGATCGCGGAGTGTTCGAGCTTGACGGAAATCCTCAAACCGCGCCTGTTGCTGGAGCAAAGAGAAAGTGTAGCTTTAGAACTGATGCAGCAGATCCAAACCGAAACGGAACGGTTGCGCCGCTGCGACCAAGCACTGAGAGTGCTTTCCGGGCTGAAGCAGCTTGCAGAGTACGGAGATGAATTCGTCCGAAGCAACTTCGAGGCGATCAGCCAGCTATTCGTGGCGCTGCATGCACCGAATGAGTTCGAGGCGCTTCAATGGAACGAGAACAATCAAATCGTCGCCAAGCGAAAAGGAAATAGTGTAAGCTGCACCATCAACCAGATGAGCACCGGTCAGCGGACGGCTGTGATCCTCGCCGTGTTTTTCGTGATGCACCTGGTCATGGATACAGCACCGAGGATTTTGATGCTGGATGAACCGGTAGCCAATATGGACGAGTTGAATGTGCTTGGATTGCTGGACTTCTTGCGGCAGATCACGATTACGCACGGAACCCAAATATTTTTCACAACGGCCAACCCGCAGGTTGCTACGCTGTTTCGGCGGAAATTCAGCTTTTTACAGGAGCGCTTCCAGTCCTATCACCTGCAGCGTTATCCGGAAGGACCGATTCGCATCCAGGTTCAGTCTTTTGTACCCGACCAAGAACGTGCGGTGCGTGTCCTGCAGCTATAGGCCGGGCAGCACGCGACTTGCTAGACAAAGGGGAACGCAGCCTTGAGAAAAAGAATAAGGGCATTTTTTTCGACACATGCATGGAAGTATTCGTTTGTGATGAAACGTTTCCTTGTACATTGGATCGCGATGTTTTCGGTCATATGGACGTTTATCGAATTTGCCGGATTTTTTTTCGAAAGGGACGGCTCCCCTGTGAAACCGCCTGTTTGGGCCGCTCTGCTCATCGGGATCGCCTTGGCGCTGTGGATGAGCCGTCCCAGACTGACCCGAACGGTAAAGCTGCAGGACAAAGACATTACGCTGCAAATTACCGTTCATGACGTCTTCCGTGTCGGCGGCGGTGCGGTAATCGTCCCGTCCAATGTCCTGTTTAAACACGATCATCTGGATGAAGGAGCCGTACAGGCACAGCTGCGAAACCAGTTTTACGAGAATCCGGCCGCTTTTGAACGGGTGTTGGAGGACGCGCTCAAGCATGAGCCAAGTGAAATGATTACTTTGCAAGGGAATCAAGTAAGGAAATATCCTATCGGCACAGCTGCACGTCTTGAACTTAATTCGGCTAAAGTGAAGGGTGCCTATATTGTTGCAACGGCTGAACTTAATGAGTATGGCAGGGCAATACCGAATCGTGAGCAATTTAGGACAGCGTTGAATAGCTTGTGGGACTATATCGGTAAGCGAGGCAGAAAAGAACATTTGATCATCCCTGTAATCGGTAGCGGAAGAAACCGTTTGAATGTGAACCGTTATGAGCTGATCCACGATATCGTAAATACGTTTATGCTTGCTGTAGAAAGCTGCAAATTCAGTGAGAAGCTGACCATCGTTGTTCATCCCGATGCTTTTATGCGAAATCGGTATGATTTAGAAGAGATGGAAGAGTATTTGCGTTATGTTAGCAAGTTTGAGGTGTAAAGCATTCGATAGGTGGATTTTGTGCCTGAAGATAACTTTCAATACTTGGAGATGGTCTGTTAATTGAGTTACCTGTGCCGGGGTAGCTCTTTTTCGTTTACACCTTTGCCAATTCATTCATAGTATAATAACATAGCTTCACACGCACCAATTATTGGGAAACGAGGAGGATTCTTATGAATTTACCAGGGAATCGACTTATGATTACCATTTATGATTGGTTTGGCTATGAATTGCCGATTAAGGAACGTTATCAATTAATAAAAGAAGCCGGATTTGATGGCGTTTTAATGTGGTGGAGTGAAGACTTTAATCGGAACGATGATTACCGAAAAGGGCCGCAAATTGCGCGAGAAGTGGGGCTTTTTATAGAAAATATCCACACGCCTGTCAAAAACCAAAACAACCTCTGGCTTGACAATCTGGACGGTGAAGCCTTAACCGATTGTTATTTGCAATGTGTTGCAGATTGCGCCGAGTTTGAGATTCCGACAATGGTGGTGCACCTGCCTAATGATTCCAAACCATATAACGCACTGGGACTGGATAGAATCAAGAGAATCACCGAAAAAGCTGAACAGCTTGGGGTCAATGTTGCACTGGAGAATTTGCGGAACCTTACCAATTTGGCATACGTCCTGGAGCAAGTGGATTCCCTGCGTATCGGATTCTGTTATGACTGCGGGCATCACTACCGCTACTATCCAAGCGATGATTTATTATCCATGTTCGGGTCCCGGGTGATGGCACTACATTTACATGATAATAATGGGAGTCATGCCCAACACGGGTTACCTTTTGACGGTACGATTGATTGGTCAACAACTATGAAAAAAATTGCGGAAACGAATTATTCAGGTGCGACTGCAATAGAGGCCATGAATTGGGATTATGAGAATTTATCGGCTAAAGAGTTTTTACATAAAGCGTTTGAACGAGCAAAAAGGCTGGAAGCATTACGCGAACGGAGTTTGATCGTGGAGTAAGAATTCCTGTTGGATTTTTCTTATTCGGCGTTTTGCTTTTAATAGTAGGGGCTAACGGTGAACAAATTGCAATAAGTTTTTCAAGACCTAGAAACACATGATTCAGTTTAGAGCCATGAATGACTTCACTCTATCGTTGATTCTAAAACTAATTTTCAAATATCTCGTGATAAAGAAGACCGGAACTCCTTGTGCCAGTAGGGGTTCCGGTCTAATACTTTATTTTCACTGAACAGGAAGAGCATCTTTTTTCTATCGTTTTGTAAAAAGTTCGAGAGGGGTAGCTTTCCCCCATCGTATATAGTAGTGAACGAACAAAAAGGAACGGCTGCGCAGCACCCTTTTTGCTAGGAGGTAACAGCATGCAAGATGATCAGGAGATCATTGCGAAGGTTCTTCAAGGAAACAAAGGAGCTTATGCTCTGATCGTCAACAAATACAAAGGAAAAGTCGCTTCTATTCTCCAAAAAAGCTTCCCGTATTCTTATGACATTGAGGACATCGTGCAGGAAGTGTTTATTAAAGCTTACTACAGCCTGCCAGACTACAAGCCCAACCATTCCTTCTCAGCCTGGCTGTATCGGATCGCCATTAATCGCGGGATTGATGAGTGGCGCAAGCGAAAACGGGCTCCTTTACTCGCAGAGATGGATGTAGAACTAAAAGACGATGGTCCTGCTCCAGAGGATGCCTATCTGGTGAAGGAACAACGCACTGGCCTCAGGCGGCAGATGATGGTCCTCGATATAGAGCATCGAACCGTTCTGGCCCTTCATTATCTTCAGCAGTTGAGCTACCAAGAGATCAGCAGCAAGCTGTCTTTGTCTGTAGATACGGTGCGAATGCGTCTGTCCCGCGCCAGAAAAAAGCTACGCGAGCAAGTTATCAAAACGGAGAAAAAAGGGGGGCACCCGCTTTGAAGTGCCTTACGCAAGAGCAACTGATCGCTTACATGGAAGATCGTTTATTAACAGTGAACAAACAGAAACTAGAAAGTCACCTCGATCACTGTAGCTTCTGCCAAAAACAGCTGGAGCAATGGATTGATCATTTGGAAGAAACAGTTGAAACCTCTTGGGAAAACTCCCTCTCAGAGGACCTGGACCAAAAAATTATTAGCACGCTCTCTCCGCATCCAGTGAGAGTTTTGAATCGTGCCAACCCTATGCCAACCACATCCTTGTGGAAGAAAAGGAGTATCACCATCATGAAAAGAGTGACTTTTGCTGCCGCCGCCTTAACAGTCGTAGTCTCTTCGGGAATGCTCATTTCCCCGACCTTTGCCGGTTATGTAAATGCGGCTTTCACGAGCAGCCCAATCGATAGATCTGCTCCCGAAGCCTCTGAGAGTAAGGATATACGGCAAATGGCTTACGACATCGGCATTCGCAAAGCTGCCCAAAATGGATTTGCGCAACCAGTTAATAAAAGCACGACCGATCAAGGGATCACGCTCGAAATAAAAGAGGTTGTGGCTGACCCTCTGCGAATTAGCATACTGGCTTCCGTGAGAGATGAAAACGGCAAGCCACTCGAAATCTTTTGGCAGGATATGTTTGCAAGGACAGACGAAGAACCCATTTTTACAATCAAGGACCAAAAGGGGAACATTCTCCTGCCTGCACCCCCTTCTGACACAAGAAAAGAATCAATCCGTAACCCCAATGAAGAGTGGGATAGTGCAAGAAATACGGACGGCTTTCTGTTCTTGAGCCGGGAGCTACGAAGCTATTTTGATGATCTAAGCAAAATTCCAGACGAGCTGCTTGTAGAATTTGATATCAAAAAAATAGGCGATACAAAAGGAAACTGGAAGCTGTCAGTGCCTGTCGACATGAAAAAGGCAAAAGCCGCTACAAAAACACACGAAATCAATAAGTCCTACACCACCCCGCAAGGACTCAAGCTAGATGTGAAACAGATCACGTTTGCACCGAGTGGAGTGGAAATGGTCATCGATCGAAGCAATGCAGAGGACAAACGGAGAAAGGACTACAGCTATGAGCTTGTAGATGATCGAGGTACTGTTCTTGGAGCATGGGATTCTAAGGAAATAATGAGGAGAGCCAACAAACAAAAAAATGTGATCGATAGTTTGAATTGGCGCCATTCTTTGCCACTGGAGAACGGGTCCAGAGATTTTCATTACTTCCAGCTCATTGATCCAAGTACAGCTATTTCCTTCAAGCTTGGTTCTGTATATACCGAAGAATCGGCGGCATTCCGTGCAACACTTGACCTTGATAGCATAGAAAAAGCACCGGTTACAGCAGAAGATCAAGGTGATCGCTTTACCTTTAAAAAGTATGAGAAAGATGCGAATAGAGTAGTTGATGTCGAAGGTTTTGATGATGGTGCCTACAGCTTTAACGCTGATGGAACCGCTACAAAGCTGGAAGGGTACCAACTTGCCTTTGAAGGAACGCTTGGGGAAGAGGCCGCGGCCATGTTCCCATTTAGTGCCTATTGGTCCATCACGGACGAAAACGGCAAAAAGTACGACGACGTACAGTATTTTATCGATCGAACCGACTATAAAAATGGACGGGCGCAATTGACCGGCTCGCTGTTCGTGCTAAACATCGAGCCGTTTCCAAAGCAACTGACCATCACCGCTACGAAAAGGATGGTTGAGCATCGCAATGTAGACTGGGAAGTACCCATTTTCTCAGAAAAATAGGAGACTTTAACCAGTAGTGCTGCTTTCTGCAGATGGCTGGCGGTACCCTTTTATAAGAGATTGGGCTTGTCCATGTGATGTAACAAGTCCCTCGTACGGCCAACTAGCCGCAGATTGGTCAAAGGTTCAGAGATAATCATGTTTAAAGTTGTAGACTGGATAATAAAGTATTAGACTGAAGATAACTTCTGATACTTGGAATGGGTGCTTTCAGATAGTCCCATCGCGGAGCTGCAACTTAGAAATGGTCTGTTTATTGAGTTACCTGTGCGAGGGTAGCTCTTTTTCGTTTACAAAGGAGTGTATGGCATAATGAAAGGCATTTCAAAAGAGGAACATCACTTAATCGATGAGCTATATAAAAAAACCACGTTCTTCGATGTTCTTTTTAAAAATATAGATGAACGTAAAATAGAAATCTTACAGACGTTGGCTAATTCTGAAAGTATATTTACACTGACGTTTTTATTACCGCTTGCTTTAGATAAGACTCAAACCATACGCAAGAAAGCGCGTGATGCTATACACCAAATTATCTCCAACCATCGGAAGCAAGACTTGATTGGCCTGGATCAATATATGCGGAGGCTGACTTCTGACCACTACGGTGACAAATTGGCGGCATGGCATAAATTATTACCTGAGAGCATCAAGGCTCATCCAATAAGAGATGAATCTGATGTAAGTTTTATTGGAATTTGCAGCTTCCATCGCAATGGGTATGTAAGAGAAGCGGCTATTGAAGTGTTGTCAAAACAGGCTTCAGGAGCAGATATTCCCTTTTTATTTCTTCGCTTGAACGATTGGCAGCCCAAAATCCGTTTCCTGGCTTTCAAGGCTATTAAGCAGAAATTACATTCAGACTATGTAAAATACTACCTTGAAGCAATATATCTGATCAAACATCTGTCGGATTACTACACGCGAGAAAAGTTCTCTGACTTAGTAGATGAAATCTATGAGGTATTTCGTCATCCCCAAAATCGGGATGTGCTGCTAAGCGGTTTTCACTCAAAAGACCCGGCTGTTCGACGATTTTGTTTTGAAACGGCGATCAACCTTCCCGATATGGATCAAAAGTCAGTGATAGAAGAAGCGTTGTGTCAATCAGATGCCTTGATCAGGCTACAAATCGTGAAACATATTTGTAAAAGCTACTCAAACGTTTGTTTAAATCCTTGGTTAAAACGATTCAGGAGTGACGTTTTTCCTCCTATTCGGCAACTGGTATTACAAGCGTACATGGATCGTTTTCCAGAGCAGTCTACTGAAGAACTGCTTGCTGCTCTGTTGGACCGACATAAGACAATTCGCGAAATGGCCAGGTACTATCTAAAAGATCAGCTAATAAACTACCCTTCTTTTTATCGGGAAACACTCAAAGAGACAGATAAGGGACTGATACAGGTTGCGATTGTTGGATTGGGTGAAACTGGTGAAAAAGCTGATGCACAGTGGGTCACTCCGTTTTTATGTCATGTAAATGCTCAGTTACATAGAGCGGCAGTGAAAGCACTAGGAACGCTTAATCCGGAAGATAACACCGAGGTTTTTATCGATTCATTGCAATCTGACAAGCGAAGCGTGTCTCGTGAAGCGAGACAAATTTTAGCGGGCATGATTGACCTGCACCAGGCCGAATTGCTTTGGAGGATATTTGAAAATGATGAAAGGGCTCATGTGAAGAAACACATTCTCTTTTTATTTTCGAAGCTAAGCAAAGCCAACAGCATTCTATTCTTGTTACGATCGTGTGCTACGGAGGAAGAAGAAATCCGTGATACAGCGATACGGCATATCGAACATTGGACTAGTGGATACAACACGAGATTTTATGTCCCAATGAGCGATGAAAAACGAAAAGAAATCAAAGAAATTTTTGATAAGGTTCGGGTGTTCCTGCCGGGGTATATAGCTGAGGAGTTTGAGTTTCTAACCTCAAGACGATTTACTGAATAAGTTTGATGATGAAGAATGGGCGGATCAATAATAACTCATTTTTACAATGTGGGGAAGGTATGGGTTGATTTCGCACTTTGATGACCCACGAATCCGAGTGAATTTTTGACTTCGTGGTCAAGAATTGATAAGATGCCCATATGAGCAGACCAAGAGAATTCGATGTCGATCGTGCGCTTCACCAGTCCATGGAAGTGTTCTGGACGAAAGGCTTCAAGTCGACCTCCTATGAAGATTTAACCCGCACGACGCAAGTGAAGAAGCAAAGCTTGTATTGCGTGTTCAAAGACAAGCGGGATTTGTTCCTAAAAGCGTTGGCGCTTTATCGCGAACAGAGCATAGTCATGCTGGAAGAACTGGCCTCTCGGGAGGTGTCGCCCTTGAAGAAGCTGGAGGCCATCTGCGATGCTACGCTGTATCAAAACGAAGAAACAATGCGCAGGGGATGTCTCATTCTCAATTCCGCGTTGGAATTCGGATACGACGACCGGGAAGTCAACCGCGAAGTAACGTTGATGTTCGATCAGGTGGAACGTATTCTGGAAAGGATCATTCGCGACGGCCAGGAGCAAGGGCTTATTACGGAACGCCAGTCCGGCAAAGAGCTCGCGGTTTACCTGAACAACGTGCTTAGCGGGGCGAAGGTGATGGAGAAGTCGGGCGCTTCCCGAGAGCAGATCGAAGCGGTGCTGTGTACGTCATTGGCGCTGATGACATCGGAGAACGCTGACTAGAGTCAGGCAATCCGAGCTCAGGGGGTGGAGAGCGGAAGGCGGCTTGGACGACGAGAGCCCCCCGGCGATTTTGCCCCTTCGCACTTGGTGTCTGTTACCATGCTCGCCCATATGCGGAGTGGGAGTCGTGAGGATGGCACGGTCGATTCTGGCTATGGTCCGTAGAGCGAAAAGCTCGATCGTCTCCCGCCCGGGCGGGGGAGAGATGCTTGATTTAGCAAGAGTTGTTTTTTTTTGTGACATTCTTGACTATACAGTCAAGAATGAGACGTGAAAAAGGAGGTGAGGCATAGGGATTGGTAGGGCACAACTAGGGAAAAATCAAAGATGCAGCTCATTTTTTTGATATATTCTTGACTTTGTAGTCAAGAAAGTGTTCGTCACTAAAGGAGGTTCTTATGACAAACTCGCAATCCGTTCAAGCCCTGTTCCAACCGTTCGCAATCGGTAATCTGACGCTGCCCAATCGCATCGTGATGGCGCCGATGACCCGCCAATTCTCCCCGGAAGGCGTGCCGACCGCAGATGTAGCCGCCTATTACCGCCGCAGGGCGGAGAACGGAGTCGGATTGATCGTGACTGAAGGCACGATCATCGATCATCCGGATGCGTCCAATCAACCAAACGTACCGCATTTCTACGGCGAAACGGCGTTAAAAGGTTGGGCGAACGTGTTGGCAGAGGTGCACGAGGTCGGCGGACGGATCATCCCGCAGATTTGGCATATGGGAGCTCGTGGTCAAGTCGGCGATTATTCGGAAGCTGACATCGCCGCCATCGTTCAGGCCTTCGCTCAGTCAGCAGCCGAAGCCAAGCGGCTCGGCTTCGACGGCATCGAGCTTCACGGCGCGCACGGCTATTTGATCGACCAATTTTTCTGGGAGAAAACGAACCCACGAACTGACCGTTATGGTGGCGACATGGTGAAGCGGACCCGCTTTGCGGTAGAAGTCATCGAAGCTTGCCGCCAAGCTGTCGGCCCGGACTTTCCGATCGTCCTGCGTATCTCGCAATGGAAGTCGGAGGACTATACGGCGAAATTGGCGGCAACGCCGGCTGAACTGGAGCAGTTCCTGAAGCCGTTAACCGTGGCGGGCGTAGATGTGTTCCACTGCTCCACCCGCCGTTTCTGGGAGCCCGAGTTCGACGGCTCTGAGCTGAATTTGGCGGGATGGGTCAAAAAGCTGACGGGAAAACCGACAATTACGGTCGGATCAGTCGGACTGGATACTGAATTTATGAGTTTCTTTACAGAAGGCAAGGGCTCAAACAACACCAAGATTGACGGGCTGATCGAAAGGCTCGAGCGTGGAGAATTCGATCTGGTGGCCATAGGCAGGGCTTTGTTGGCCGATCCCGCATGGGCCAGCAAGATTCGCGACGGCCGGCTCGACGAGCTGCTTCCCTTCACGGCCGAAGCGGTGAAAACTTTGTATTAAGCCGTATGTTGGTCTGTCTTGAAGAGAAGAGTCCATAACAATAAGAGCAGAGGCGGTCTAGGTCTTTCGAGTTCCTAGTCCGCCACTGCTTTTTTTCAAGCCAAGAGTCATTGCATTGTGAACCATTTTTATTGATTTGTTGAGTAATCAACGAATGGCGTTCATTTAACCTTTGAGCGCATCGGGTTTCTATTTATAATGATAAATAGATGTTGATTCATCAATGGTTTAAACCAGTAAAAACAAAAATAAGAAAGAGGGTGTTTATTTCAGTGCATCTGCGGCTGTTGATATCGAAATTTTCAGATAAAATGTATTCCTTGTTGATTCCTTCATAAATGATTTACGAAAGATAGAGGTGAGTGAAGTGGTGATAAAATTTTTCGCAGCATTTATGCTGGCAATGCCTTTCATGGCGGGCTGTTCTGACACTGAACAACAAACAGCAGGAATTGCACAGGAAAATTCTGTGGGTGAGCCCAAACATCAAAGATACGAGATACTAGCTGAAAACCTTAAGGCTCCCTGGTCTATAGAAAAGCTGGGTAATACCTTCTATTTGTCGGAAAGAGCAGGCGCTATCGTAAAAGTGGAGAGCGGAAAAATGGTTAGACAAAGCGTGAAATTTGAGAAAGAGATTTCCACAGCTTCAGAGGCAGGGTTATTGGGATTTGTACTTGCTCCTGACTTTTTAGAATCGCACCGAGCGTATGCTTATTATACGTATGAGGACAACTCTGGACAATTTAACCGTATCGTCACCCTTCGTTTGGAGGATAACGTTTGGAGAGAAGAAGGTTTGCTGCTCGATAAAATTCCAAGTGGTACCTATCACCACGGAGGAAGGCTTAAAATTGGTCCCGATGGAAAGCTGTATGCTACAGCCGGTGATGCATCTGATTCGGGTATAGCACAAGATCTTCATTCATTGGGCGGGAAAATGTTAAGAATGAATCTTGATGGATCGATTCCAGATAGCAACCCATTTCCGAATTCCTACATCTATAGTTATGGCCATCGAAATCCTCAAGGCATGACATGGTTGCCTGACGGAACGCTATATGCAAGCGAGCATGGAAACAATGCAAATGATGAGGTAAACAAAGTAGAAGCTGGTCAAAATTATGGCTGGCCGATTATCAAAGGCTATGAGGAACAAGAAGGGATGGTTTCGCCGCGATTTACTTCCGGAGATGAGGCAACTTGGGCGCCATCTGGAATGGACTCTTATCATGGCAAATTGTATGTTGCCGCATTAAGAGGGTCTGCCGTGTTGGAGTTTGACCTTGAAACAGGTGGATATCGGGAAGTAGTAACCGGACTTGGCAGAATTCGAGATGTACTGATTGAAGATGACGTTCTTTATTTCATTAGCAATAACACGGATGGACGTGGGGCTCCACAGGAGAATGACGATAAGCTATACAAAATTTCACTTTCAGAATTCAATGAATCGGTATTGACGAGCATCGGACGATATTAAGATACATAATAAATATAAATATTGACAAAGTTAAAAGGTGATGGTAAATTTTGTTTGAAAATACAGAATAGTAAGGAGGGACAGGTATGCAACAAAACCAAAGCCAGCCTTGGATCAATGCGGGTACACTGGCGTCAATCCAAGAGAAGGGCCACAAGCTAATCCACGGCGGGATCGCCGTGTTCTATCATGAGGAGCAGGTTTACGCGGTAGACAATCGCTGTCCGCACCTGGGATTTCCCCTGCATATGGGTAGCTTGTGCGACGGGATACTCACCTGTCATTGGCATCATGCACGCTTTGACGTCTGCAGCGGTGGAACACTGGATCCGTGGGCGGACGATGTTCCATCCTATGAAGTGAAAATTGAAGATGGGGTAGTTTGGGTGAATCCGCATCCAAAACAGGCGAACAGCATTGAGAAATACAAACTTCGGTTGCGGGAAGGCCTGGAGCAAAATCTGGGTCTCGTGATTGCCAAAGCTGTCGTCGGCTTGGTGGAAGCCGGCGTTCCAGCAGCGGAAATCACGAAGATCGGCATCAAGTTCGGTACCGCCTATGGGAGAGGCTGGAATTCGGGGCTCACCATCCTCACCGCGATGGCAAATGTGCTGCCGAAGCTGGATAAAGCAGGAACGATCCTCGCTCTTTATCAAGGGCTGCTTCATGTGGCTCGCAACAGCTCCGGCGCCGCGGCGCGACATCTGCTTAAGCCGCTGCCGGGAGCTGACGTGCCATTCGAGCGGTTGACGGAATGGTACCGCAACTGTATCGAGGTCCGCGACACACAAGGGGCTGAAAGAGTGTTGCTTACGGCGATCCGGCAGGGGGCTTCCGTGAAGCAGCTTTGTGAGATGATGTTGATCGCGGCGACGGACCACTTTTATTTGGACGGCGGCCATACGTTTGATTTCCATAATAAAGCCTTTGAAGCGCTTGGCCTTATCGGCGAAGAGCACGCCGAGCAGACGCTGACCTCACTGGTTCGGCTCCTCGCCAATCCGACCCGCAGCGAGGAGCTTCATCAATGGCAGTCGCCAGTGAATCTTGTCGCTCCGCTTAAGGAAGCCTTCGTCCAGTTGGAAAGCCTCCCTCTGACTGAGCCCTATACAGATATTTCCGAAGCGGACGAGAAGAAAATTGTGGAGCAGCTGTTAAGCGACGAACCCCTTGAAACGGTGAACCTTGTGACAGAGGTCTTGAAATCCGGCGCACATCCGGCGCAACTGGCCCAACTGGTTGCTTTGGCCGCAGCGGAACGGATCGTCCGTTTCCATACCCAGAATGATTTCGGGGATTGGATCTCCGTTTTGCATACCTTTACCTATACCCATGCCGTACATGAGCGTTTGCGCAGCTCGACCCATCCTCTGCTCATCCGGGCAATCTACCACGGGATAATCAGCATTTATTTGGATCGCTTTTTGAATATCCCTTCAGCACACCGCCCGGATGGCTCGGCCGTGCCCGCGGTGGACATTACCAATCCGGAGCAGCTGCTGCAAATTTTGGATCAACGCCAGCAGGTGAAGGAAGCGGCGCGCTGGACAGTCGGCTACCTACACGCCGGCGGCGACCCGGACGCCCTGCTTACTACGTTGGGCCATGCGCTCTTACGCGAAGACGCCGAATTCCATTCCTTTCAAATGTACGAAGCGGCGGTCGCCGAATATGGGCTCTGGAGAACGCGCAACGACGCCTTCGCCGCCCGTGCTGGTGAAACGATGCTTCTGGCGGCAACTCGCTATTTGGCGGCCCATGCCCCTACACCTCGCGAACTGCCGCATATCGCCCACATTGCAACACGGCTGTACCGAGGCGAGCGGCTATTCGAAGAGGCGTAAACTGAAAGCTAAGCTCTGTTTGGGATCCTTGGCATCTCTTTTGCTGTCAGGAAAGGAGCGAGGAAATGGAGCAAGAGTGAAGCAGCTTCACATCATATAGTGGATTAATTGATAGCAAGATCGAGAGCGTCCTGAAAATTAGCAGGACGCTCTTGCTATACATGAATGACTTCTCCCTAACAAAACTCGAGCACGAGCGGGCAGTATGGTTGAAATCCTTTTTGTTATTAATATGACATAAGGTGACATATTTAAAGATCTATAATGGTGTTAAATCAAGGAAAGGAGTAATAAATCATGAAACGAAGGATCATTTTAGATTTAGCGGTTACTATAGATGGCTTTATTGAAGGGAAAAATGGGGAAGTTGATTGGTGCATCATGGACCCGGAGATGGGGTTTATGAATTTCTTAGATCAAATTGATACGATTTTATACGGAAGAAAAAGTTATGAATTATGGGGACAATTTACCCCAGAAATACATCAATCCGATACGGAAAAAGAACTGTGGGGACTCGTTCATAGTAAAGAAAAATATGTGTTTTCTAGGACACAAAAAGCGACTGACGATGAAGCGATATTTATAAATGATCATATTCTTGAAGAGGTAAACGCATTAAAGAATAAGCCTGGCAAAGACATCTGGCTATATGGCGGAGCAAGCCTTATTACAACTTTTATCAATTTAGGGCTTGTTGATGAATATCGATTATCTGTTCACCCAGTCATTTTGGGAGAAGGAAAACCATTGTTTCATGATATAAAAGAAAGATTGAATGTAACATTGGTTACTACAAGAACGTTCTCCTCCGGGGTTGTGCAACTCATCTATGAGCGCTCTTGACATAGATCTGCGCCAATGCGAGCGGGAAGCTGCTTTCGTATTGGCGTTTTCGCATGAAGAGGGAAGAATAGCAATCGAAAAGAAATGCAGCATCCAGCTTTCTGTTACATTATATGAAGGAAATTGCTCTTCTATCACGAAATACATGTTTGCTTCTACTTATACGAAGGAGGCTATCTCATGGCTAAAAATGATCCGGTAACAATAACAGTAGAAACGGTCGTTCATTCCCCCGTTGAAAAGGTGTGGGAGTATTGGACGGAGCCGGAGCATATCAAGCAATGGAATAACGCTTCGGATGATTGGCACACGCCATATGCCGAGAACGATCTAAAGGTCGGCGGTAAGTTTGTCTCGAGGATGGAAGCGAAAGACGGCAGTTTTGGCTTTGATTTCAGCGGGGTATACGACGAAGTGAGTGTGAATGAGAGTATTGCCTATACGATTGGCGACGGTAGAAAAGTGAAGATCGTCTTCATTCGCCAAGAGAACGACACGCGAATCATCGAATCGTTCGAAGCGGAAGAGACCAATACAATCGAGATGCAACAAGCCGGATGGCAGGCCATTTTAGATAACTTCAAAAAATATGCCGAGTCGGTCAAAAATTAATATTAGAAGCGCATGTCGGCAATCGGCATGCGCTTTGTTATCGCTGCAGGCTCAGGAACATTCGGGTTCGCGAGGAGATTCAAAGCATTTAGCTGTCAGATTAAGCCGAGCGCAAGCCCAAGCAAGACGGCAGACGCGCCTCCTACGAGCGAGCCGGCTACATTGACGACATCGTTGTTCCAGCCGACGCGTCCGTGAATCGGTACGGCTGGCATGCCGCAGTGGCGAGCTTGCTCAATTTCGCGGCCGCAAGCGGCACAACGGTACATTTGCTGCCATGTCGCACCAATCCAAGAATCGGTCAACGACCCTATGATGCCCGCGAGCCCGGCTATTCCGACCCAGGAGGCTGGTCGAAGGGCCGCCGTTGTCGCTTCTGACGCAGATGGGTTGGACACCGCAAGCAGCATCCACGCTACGATGCCGATAAATAGGCCACCGGCCAGTGAAGCGCCTATACCGAGGCTTGAAACGCCTCCGGACGTGCCAGGAGGAACGATCCGACCCGTCTTGATCGATCTCGGTGACTTGCGGCTTAAACCACCAATTTCCGTAGCCCAGGTATCGGCTGTGACCGCAGCCATAACGCCGAGGAAGGCATACCACCAAAGCGGATGAGGATACACCCAATTTGCTGCACATAACAGCAGCCCCAGCCCGCCGTTAGCGAGTACCTGGCCTGCATCACGCGTCCCGGATTTCTCATAGCCGCTCTCTGCTGCTTCCTTTGCATGCCTTTTCCATTTGGACCAAAAAGTCGATGAAACAAAGAAAGCGATAAGGGAGCCGTACCAGATCGCGCTTCCGAGCGCGTACATCACTGTGCCAAGCATCACCGCTGCTAGAAAGCCGGAACCGGAGAGCGACCGTTTTACATAAGCCGTCCCCGCAATCCCTGCACTGCAGGCCAGACCTATTAACCAATCCAAAGCGTTCTTCCCCCTTTGCTCTGAGCTATTATACCTTACATCGAAAGGGAGTTGCCGATTAATCAAAAAAAATTGATATTAGGGATTGCATTTTCTGGGAATCCGTGCATATAATTAATACATCAAGAAAATTTGATGAATGAGGTAGTCTTCGATGAACGATTTGAAACAGAAGCTAGAACAATATGAGAAGAAATTCAAAGCTCTTGCTGATCAGAAACGATTAGAAATTATGTATGAACTTTGCCAGAGAGGGAAAACATGCGTCTGCGATCTAACCGAGATTTTTGACATGCCGCAATCCAAGCTGTCGTATCATCTGAAGATCTTGTTGGACGCAAACCTGATTATGAAAGAAACAAAAGGGACATGGAGTTATTACGATTTGAATGACAGCGAAGTGAATCAGTTGTTGTCGGAAGAGCTTTGTTGTATTTTCCGGAAAACAGGCAAAGGAAGCTGCTGCTAATTTTTTTTAAACCTTACATCAAATTTTTTTGATTAATAATGCTTTATGATAAGGGAGGAACATGAAATGAAGTATGTTCACGTTGGGATTAACGTTACGAGCCTGGAGAAATCAGTTGATTTTTATCAGAAGGTATTTGGGGTAGAACCTGTGAAGGTAAAGACAGATTATGCGAAGTTCTTGCTGGAGAGCCCTGGGCTTAACTTTACATTAAATGTTCGAGACGAAGTGCACGGGAATCAAGTCAGCCACTTCGGATTCCAGGTTGCAAGTCCTGAGGAGATCCTTGCTCATAAAGAGAGGCTGGAGAAAGAAGGGTTTTTTGCACGTGAGGAAATGGATACAACATGCTGTTATGCCGTACAGGATAAATTTTGGGTGACAGATCCAGACGGTAATGAATGGGAGTTTTTCTACACCAAGTCGGACAGTGACACGCATAAAATGGAATCCACAACTTGCTGCGTACCTTCCAATTCAGTAGCAAGCAGTTCTTGCTGTTAAGACAAGGGGGTGCTTCATGAAACAGCTGTCTTTTTTAGACCGTTTCCCCCGTAAACCGGAATATTTGATTGGGCTGATTATGATTGGCTTAGCAAGCTGTATCGCCATGGTCATTAAGTGAAGGCGGAAAAGGTGATCCTATCATGGAAAAAAAGAAAACCATATACTTTTTATGCACAGGCAATTCTTGTCGGAGCCAAATGGCCGAAGCGTGGGGGAAAAAATACTTAGGTGACGAGTGGAATGTGTTTTCCGCCGGAATTGAAGCGCATGGTGTCAATCCCAATGCCGTGCGTGCGATGCAGGAAGTGGGAATCGATATTTCTGATCAAACATCTGATGTCATTGACCCTGTTCTCTTAAACAAAGCAGATCTGGTCGTGACATTATGCAGCCATGCAGATTCTGTATGCCCAGCCACCCCTCCCCATGTAAAGCGTGTCCATTGGGGATTTGACGATCCGGCGGGCAAAGAATGGTCTGAGTTTCAACGGGTTCGTGATGAGATTGAGGCGCGTATGAAAGCATTTAAGGAAGCAGGAGAGGGCCAATGGACAATACAAAAAAACTATTGAAAGATTATTATCATGTAGATATTACAAGTATGTCATCACAGCAGGGAGGGTGGGCATCACTCGCTTATAAAGTGTCGAGTAATCAGAAGAGCTACTTCCTAAAAGTATATGAAAAAAAGAGAGCATCTACTGCAAAGTTGACTGCCCTAATAGATAAATACGTTCCAATCATGGTATGGCTCGTGCACAATAGCAAATTAAAAGGGAAGATTCCTGTTCCTCTAGTAACAAGAGGCGGAGAATACAAGTGCGAAGATGAGCATGGCATTTATATGCTTTATGATTATATTGAAGGATACACCATTGGAGATCAGGATGTAACGGAGGATCAAGTTCGCCAGCTTTCGGAAATCATAGCAGAACTCCATTTATATAGTGAAGACATTCCAGTCGAGACGGATGGCATTAAAGAGGATTTTGACGTTCCGTTTTTACAGTCACTAAGAGATATATGGAATCAGAGGAGGTGCAATTTTCCCAACGATGTATGGAATTTGGTCAGTCCTCATATTCAACAAATGGAGGATTTGATGCATACCATTGAAACACTTGGTCAGCGGTTGAGAAATAGCAATGTGAGAATGGCTTTATGTCATACAGATTTGCATGGTTGGAACTTGATGCAATCCGAACAACAATTAATCGTCATTGACTGGGAAGGATTAAAAGTAGCTCCGGTGGAAGCGGATTTGATGTTCCTTATTGATAAACCATTTTTTCAAGAGTTTTTAAATATCTATCAGAAAACGCACCATAACTTTTCCATCAATCATGATGCTTTGCAATTTTATCAAGGGAAAAGAAAGTTGGAAGATATATGGGAGTTTCTCGAACAGCTGTTATGGGATGAACAGAATGAGGAAGAAAGGGTTGGTACATTGAACTATTTACAAGAAGAATTGAAAAACCTGGGGAAATAATGTAGACGAATCAGGCGTCTGGTGTGCAGATTGGCCGGAATCAGAGTCGTATGATAGTGGACCAGGAATTTACGCTTGAAAGATAAAATCAAGTGTAGTAAGATCAGCACTATTAAACAGAATATGTACCTGTATAACCTCAAGAATATGGCTTGAGGGTCTCTACCAGGAACCTTAAAAATCCTGATTACAGAAAATGATTGTATTCATTTTTTGTAATTAGGATTTTTTTTATTTTCAATCAACACGAAAGGATGAAAAACAGATTATGAATTTGAAAGTTTTCATACTGGCCTTATCGACTGTAGCAGTTGGATTGGTAGAGTTAGTCGTAGGTGGGATATTGCCGACGATAGCTGACGATTTACACATATCCCTAAGTGCTGCCGGACAGTTGATTTCAGTGTTTGCTCTTGTCTACGCTATTGCCGGTCCAGTTTTGCTCGTAGTAACTAGCAAATTGGAACGCAAGAAAGTATATCTTGCTTCCCTTTTCGTTTTTTTCTCGGCAATATCATGACATATTTCAGTCCGAACTTTACCTTTATGATGATCGCAAGGGTGCTGGCCGCAACGAGTACGGCCCTGATCGTCGTACTGTCCTTGACGATTGCTGCGAAAATCGTTGTTCCTGCTCACCGAGCAAAGGCTTTAGGGCTTATTTATATGGGAATCAGTTCGTCGCTTGTGCTAGGGGTGCCGCTTGGAATCCTGATTTCCAATGCATTTGGTTGGCGCGTCATATTCCTGGGAATCGCTGTGTTATCAATCGGGTCAATGGTGCTGATTTCACTTTTTTTGGAGCGCATTCCAGGGGAAAAAACGATTCCGCTTTCACAACAAGTAAAAGCAGTAGGCAGTGCAAAACTGGGTAGCGCCCATCTTGCTACCATGTTTATGCTAGCGGGACACTATACGCTTTATGCCTACTTCACGCCGTTTTTAGAGAAGAATCTTCATCTGAATTCCCAGTGGATCAGTATCTGCTATTTTGTATTTGGCATTGCAGCTGTATGCGGTGGAGCATTGGGTGGAGCACTTTCGGATTCGATTGGGGCTCGTAAAAGCATTATCATTGTGATTAGTGCATTTGCTGTTGTACTAGGCTTATTGCCATTCACGACGTTTTCCCTTTTCCTATTCATGCCAATGATGATGGTGTGGGGCGCATTGAGCTGGGGTCTGGCACCACCGCAACAAAGTTATTTGATTCAAACCGACCCAGCTACGTCCGATATTCAGCAAAGCTTTAATAATTCCGCCTTGCAGATCGGTATTTCGCTTGGGTCGGCCATTGGCGGGATCGTGTTAAACCAGACCGGCACAGTTTCCAGTACAGCCTGGTTTGGGAGTGTCATTGTCATGATCTCCTTGTTATGTGCCATCTTTTCCTTAACAAGACCGGCCATCGTAAGAGCAAATGCGATTGCGGCCTCGTCTGAAGGAGCCCCCGCCAGAAGGACGGGGAGTTGAAGCGTGGAATTATTTCTAAGACCACTTCTTGGCAATCAGTATTCTTGAAGCATGACGATGGGGAACGCCGCTTGAATGGCAATCGAATATGCATTCTTCCGTGAATAGTGTCTCCCAATCTGCATAATAGCCTTGTAATTCATTTCTTAGATAGAGAAACTCATTTTTCCCCCAATCCGGGGCGAGCGCGATGTCGGGATGTTCAGTGAACGCGAATAAAACATGTAGACCGCCAGGCAGGGTGTTAAGCTTCACGCGACGAGAAGGTCAATACGGAATGGAAGAGATGGACCTCTTGCCTTTTTCTCGTGCAGCCACGCGGTGGCCAAGCTGTTTTCTCTGAAAATGATTGTTTCGGATCAAAGCAAAAATGACGAGCAAGGTGCCGTAACATTCAAACATGCTAATCTCGTAGCCTTGAAAAGACATCAAAATCAAAGTAGTAATAGGGACCAGGTTGATAAATAAAATGCCGTTTAACGGAGTCAGCGCTTTAATGCCAGCATTCCAGCTCAAAAGGGCGGCCAACCCAGGAAAAAGCACCATGAAGGCCATTTCGTATTTGACGGACATCATGCTCTCCCAGCTAGGGACGGGAATCCATTGAAAGAGAGATCCGATCGTAACAATGACGAAAGAAACCGCAGTTCCCAATAAGCATGTCAAGGTCGAATATCGCAGTGTAGACCAATTGCTAAAATGTCCTCCGCCGAGAGAGTAGACAACCCAACCTACCACACCGGCGAAAATCAGCAGTAACGGGAAAACCTGCTCGCTTGCCGTCGCGAAAAAAGCCAGGCTCCCTTTCGTAATCACGAGCAATGCCCCAACCAAGGCAATGGCGATGCTGGTCCAAGTATAGGAGGGCGGCAGCTTTTTGGTGGTGACAGATAACAGGAGGATGGAGATCATTGGCATAAGCACTTCCATGATGGATGCGGCGATGGTGCCTGCCTCGCCCATGAGATGCTGCCCCAGGAAGACCCCCATGTTGTAGACGGTAAATGCCATGGTTCCAAAGAACACTAAAGCCTTCCCGCGCCCCTCCAAGCGAAAGGCAGAAAAGCCCTCCTTGGTCCAAAGCAGGCCACACAAAATAACGGTAACGAAGAAATAGCGAAGAAACGAGAAATAGAATGGATCAATCTGCTGCAGGGCGATGTGGGCGACGGGAAACATCGCTCCCCACGACACGCTGGCGATCATGCATAAGATTGATCCTGTGATAATTGGTTTGTTTTTCATGGTGAAGCTCTCCCTTTCAGTCTGAAGCTGTTCTTGATTCCTCTACGATCATAAGGGATGGAAAGAAGATAGTATAATGATTGAAAATAAGCTATTGTATCATTTTTAGTGATAGTTGCATCGAAAGAACACCATTGAGGAGAAAGCATGGGGAGAGGAAAAAGGTGGAGCTGAACGATTTGAGGATTTTTCAAAAGGTGGCTACGCTAGGCAGCGTGAGCAAGGCGGCGTCCGAGCTGAGCTACGTGCAATCCAACGTGACGGCAAGAATCAAGCTGCTGGAAAAGGAGCTGGGGACGCCCTTGTTTTATCGAAACAAGCGAGGGATGACGTTGAATGCAGAAGGGAGGAGGCTCCTGGAATTCTCGCGGGATATACTGATGAAAGTGGAAGACATGCATCGCTATTTCAATCAAACCTCCGCGCCTTCCGGGGTCCTCGCGATTGGGATGGTCGAGACGATCCATGCGCTTCCCGACCTCCTATCCTCTTATTGCAGTCAGTATCCGCAAGTGGATTTATCGCTTAAGGCAGGAGTAACCGAGCATTTGCTTCAGGAGGTGCTGGATGTGGGACTTGACGGAGCGTTCGTCACAGGCCCAATCAACCATCCGCTGATTGAGCAGGTGAAGGTTTTCCAAGAAGAGCTTGTGCTAGTGACCAAAAGCAGCGATTTCGCCGTTGATGACATGACAGATAAAGCGCTGCTCCTGTATCACAAAGGTTGCGGGTATCGCGAGCGGCTGGAGGGCTGGATGAAGCTTGCGGGATTGATTCCGAGGAAGGTGATGGAGTTCGGAACGTTTGACACGATCATCGGAGGAGTTGCTGCAGGAATCGGGATCACCATTATGCCGAAATCATCGGTGAGCCATCTGGCTGAAAGCGGGACGATTCATCTTCATCGGGTACCAGAACCTTATCAGACTGTGTCCACGGTCTTCATACGAAGAAAGGATACGGTTATCACGAGCACGATGCAGTCCTTTCTCGACGAGATCAGCCAGCACAAGAAAAGTATTTTTTAGCATACACTCGCAAAAGGGACTGCAAACAGGGAGGCGCATGCTATAATTTTGTTAATTATTGGGGGAGAACTTGCGAGGGGAGTTTTCACATGCTTAGCAATAGAAAAGTAATTGTCACAGGCGCAGCTTCTGGCATCGGAAAAGCAATTGTGAACCAATGCTTGCATGAAGGAGCTTCAGTCATTGCATGCGATCGTAACGAACAAGCCTTGCGCGATTTAAAAGAATCAATGGATGACAGCAATGCTATAGACACCTACCAAGTAGATGTAAGCAAGTATGAAGAAGTCGCTGCGTTTTTCTCCTATGTAGAAGCAAAGCATTCCGAAGTAGACGGTTTGGTTAATAATGCAGGGATTTATTTGGCGAAGCATATACTGGACTATCAAGAAAATGAAATCGATAAAGTCCTCGATATCAACATCAAGGGATATATCTACTTCTCCCAAATGTTGGCAAGAAATTGTTCCATTGCCGACGCAAGGGTGTAATCGTGAACATGTCCTCTGTGTCAGCTCTGGAAGGAAGTTCAGATGCCATTTATGGATTGTCCAAAGCGGCCATACTGGGCTTAACAAAAAGCTGTGCCATGAATTTTTCGCCTTACATTCGGGTAAATGCCGTTGCTCCCACGATGGTGCATACACCCATGATGGATACAATACCGGCATGGAGAAAAAAAGAGTATCTCAGTCATCAGCTCATCGATACGCCTGTATTGCCTGAAGATGTTGCTGATACGGTGGTCTTTTTGCTGTCGGACAAATCGAAGCATTACACCGGCGCGACCTTTGATATCAATAACGGTGGTTACTTAAGATAGCAGCAAAAGCAGACTTTGGGACAGGAGGCATTTTCTGTGAAGCCACGCATTACCGTACTTACACTGGGTGTGGACGATTTGGAAAGGTCGCTGCGGTTTTATCGGGATGGATTGGGATTGCCGACCGAAGGGATCATCGGTCAAGAATTTGAGCACGGGGCGGTGGCCTTTTTCGAGCTGCAAGCAGGCTTGAAACTGGCTATCTGGAATCGCAAAGATCTTGCGCATGACGCGCAGCTTCCACTAACTGCATCTAGCCCTACTGAATGTAGCATAGGTCACAATGTGGAAACAAAAGAAGAGGTTGATCAGGTCATGGAGCAGGCAAAAAATGCTGGTGCCGTGATTACTGTGCCGCCCCATGACACTTTTTGGGGTGGATACGCTGGTTACTTTCAAGACCCAGATGGCCACTTGTGGGAAGTGGTATGGAATCCGCAATGGGCCTTACAGGAATAACAGGCTGTTGGATGTTGGAAAAGGCGGGGGGATCTTCACGAAGACCCGCCTTTTTATGTTGCTTGACTCTGACCTTACAGGAGACTTTAGAATCGGAAACGAGGTGAAGGAAATGCTTTATACGGTGAAGGAGCTATCCGACTTAGCCAAGGTGACGGTAAAAACATTGCATCATTATCACAGGATTGGTCTTTTGCTGCCGCATAGCGTTAGTGATGCAGGATATCGTCTGTACGGAGAAAAAGAGTTGGAGCGTCTGCAACAAATCTTGTTCTACCGAGAGCTGGACTTTCCCCTCAAACAAATTAAAAAACTTTTGGATGGGGAACCAGAACGACTGTCGATTCTGTCTAGTCAAAAGCAACTCCTGCAATCGAATATCAGCAGGATGGAGCGTTTGATACAGACCATTGACGAGTCGATCCGGTGTACCGAGAAAGGAGTAAGGATGGACAAAGACAAAATGTTTATCGGATTCCAAAGCGAGCAAGAGTGGAAGGAGGCTTTGTCGCAGCAGAATGAGTATTTGAAGGAAAAGTATGGGTATGACTTGATTGAGGAACGCTCTATCGATGTTGATGCCATGAATGAATCAGCTCGGGAAGCCAAACATTTTATGGAAGGAATGGCTCACGCACTACAGGAAGGCATCAAGTTCGATGATCCAAAAGTAGAACATCTCATCACACAGCACATCGCGTCACTTAACAACCAAGGACACATCACAACAGCAAAAGACTTTGCCGCCCAAGCGAGATTCTTTTTACAGGATGAGTTTCACAGAAATATGCTCGAAGCACAGCAGACCGGGCTATCGTATTATCTTTGCGTAGCAGCGGAGGATTTTGCAGCGAAGCATCAGTAACGGTTATAAACAGTTCAAAAAAACAGCGGAAGCCGAGGACTTTTTTGATCCTGTCCAAGGCTGCCGCTGTTTATCTTTAGTTTGTATAGTTGTCAAAATAACCCTGAATAAAGACAATCGGTGTGCCTTTGTCTCCACTTCCTGAGGTCAAATCAGACAGAGAGCCGATCAGGTCCGTTAATTTTCTAGGTGTAGTGCCTTGTGCTTCCATGGCGCCAACTAGGTTGGAATCTTTATTGCTTATATATTGAGAGATAGCTTGCTTAAGCTCTTCGCCTTTCAAATCAGCGAAATTATTATCCGCGAGGTATTTTAGCTTCACTTCATTCGGTGTTCCATCAAGTCCTGCTGTATAAGCGGGGGATACAACCGGATCAGCGAGCTCCCAAATTTTGCCGACAGGATCTTTGAATGCTCCATCCCCGTAAATCATCACTTCAACATGCTTGCCTGTTTTTTCTTTGAGCATGTGCTGGATGTTATCTACGATTGGCTGGCAATTGCGCGGGAATAGTTTCACGCTATTTTCTGTGGATTTATTGGATCCCAACAGCCCGTATGTTTCATTGCAGCCGCTGCCGTCAATTGGCGCTGTCAAGATGTTATCCAGGCTATATATTTTATCTCCGCCATTTTCCTTCAATATCCTCTTTGTTCGGAATCTCGTATGAATATCGCAAGTCAGCACATGTTTGGTGTACTTCAAAATGGTTTTTGGATTGTTCGAGAAAATGACTTCGCATTCCACACCGTATTCTTCAATCAAAGATTTATAGTAATCGATATAATCAATGCCGGTAAAGGTATGTTTCTGATAGCCAAATAGCTCACGGAATTGTTGCTCTGTCAAAACATCTGTCCAAGGATTGACTCCTTTTTCATCAAGACTGTCGAGATCCACCAAGTGATTTCCTACTTCATCAGATGGGTAGCTGAGCATGAGGACGATTTTTTTAGCCCCTTTTGCAATACCGCGCAGACAAATGGCAAAACGATTGCGACTTAAGATCGGAAAAATGACCCCAATGGTCTCTTCGCCAAATTTGGAGCTGACGTCTTTCGCGATGTGATCAATCGTAGCGTAGTTCCCTTGAGCGCGAGCAACGATTGATTCTGTTACCGTAACGATATCTCTGTCTTGTATGGTGAAACCTTCAACTTCGGAAGCTTTTAACACACTATCGACAACGATTTTCTCAATGCTGTCCCCTTGATTTATGATTGGGCAACGAAGGCCTCTGACTACTGTTCCAACCACTCTTTCCAATATAAATCGCTCCTTAGGACTATTATGGTAAAGTGCATGAATTGCCTTTCTATTTGTACTATACACTGAACTAATGGTATAAGTGAAATTAATATATCGAATAATTGATATAAGGGGTGCTTATGTCTTGAGCCGATTAGATTTATATAAAGTGTTCTGCACGGTAGCGAATAGAAAAAGCTTCTCCAAAGCAGCCCATGATCTATACATGACGCAGCCAGCCGTTAGCCAAGCCATCATGCAGTTGGAGCGGGAGTTGGATACTCGTTTGTTCACAAGAACCTCAAAAGGGGTTTTTTTAACAGACGAAGGCAAGCTGTTATTTGAATATGCGAATTCGGCAGTGAATTTTATTCGTGTCGGGGAAGAAAAGCTGCTGGAACTGAAAAACTTGACGACAGGTGAGTTGAAAATAGGGGTTGGCGATACGATATCCCGTTATTTTTTGCTTCCTTACCTCGAGGAATTTCATAATCGCTATCCCAATATCAAGTTCAGGATTGTGAATGGTACAACACTTGAGATATGCGCTCTTATAAAATCAGGCGGTGTCGATATAGGAATCTGTAATTTTCCGCTTGAGGATCCTGGCTTCGAGCTTAGGCCGTGCATTGATATTCAAGATATTTTTGTATACGGGGAAAGATTTAAGAACATCTTATCTGGACCTGTCAGCCTGGAACAGGTGGCCAAGCTGCCATTAATTTTCCTTGAATCGAAATCGAATTCCAGGAAGTATGTCGAAGATTATATATGGTCCAAGGGGATCAAAATTTCGCCGGATTTTGAATTGGGATCACACGAATTATTGTTGGAGTTTGCAAAAATAAATCTGGGAGTAGCCTGTGTGACGAAAGAGTTCTCCCAAGAGTATTTGGATACAGGATTATTATATGAAGTTCAATTACTAGAGGAAATACCAAAGAGAAGCATTGGCGTATGTTTTTTGAAAAGCGTATCTTTATCGCCAGCCTCGAAAAAGTTTGTGGAGATTCTAGAAAATAAGCTGGTGTAGTGAAATTACTTCCCCACTTCGGGGGTTTTGCGTTTTATCCACCACTTAATGGAAATACTCTCTGAAAAGGGAGGATGTTTCATGCACCAGTATATAGAAATTATTATAAGGACAGTCTCAGCTTTATTAATACTTCTCTTGATTGCAAAATGGCATGGGAAACAAACCGTTTCCAATATGACATTTCATGATTTTGCGACAGCCATATCAATGGGGGCCATTGCTGCAAATTTAGCCTTCAATGAAAAGGTCCCTGCCAAGTACCTGATTCTATGTCTGGTTATTTTAACGTTAACTTCTGTTGGATTGTCCTGGTTATCGTTAAAGAGCACCATGGCTCGAAAATGGATTTCCGGGAGTCCTACAGTCGTTATTGAACATGGAAAAATATTAGATGACAACATGAGGAAGCTTAAGTTTACGCTGGATTCACTCAATCAATCACTGAGACAAAAGGATATTTTTGACATCACAGAAGTTGACTATGCCGTTTTGGAGACAAACGGACGGCTTTCTGTAAAAAAGAAAGAGGAGTACTTGAATGTGACCAGAAAAGATCTTAAGCTCCGTTCTTCAAAATCCACCTTTCCGGTTGAATTGATCATGGATGGCAAAATCATGGAGAAAAATGTAAGTGACAACGGTATTTCAGAAGAATGGTTACTATCTCATATCAGAAAAAAGGGGAAAAAAATAGAGGATGTGTTTTATGCCGTGAAGTCCTCTAACGGGAAACTGTATTTGGATTTTTACCATGATGGAATTCACGCACCAGTGGACAAGGAATGATCCATCTAGAGAATGACGAGAAGTGGCTTTTGGATAGCAGAATTTGACAATTTCTAGAAAAGGCTTTTATAGTAAGGAGGTACATGTAGAAAGAAAAGAATCGAGGGAAAACCATTGGGGAAAGTGTTCATATTCTCAATCTTGTGGTGGCTGACGGGAAATCCTTTTGTCGCCATGCTCATTATTCTGCTGGTGTTATACGTATTGGATCTTCGATTTGTCCGATTGCTTCCTGACGTCACCAAACCTTATCGCAGATGGAGACGCCTAAGCAATCTGAAGAACCAGCTTCGACTGAACCCGCATGACACGAATAGCAAGCTGGAGATCGCGCGTTTGCATATGGAGAAACACCAGTATAAGGAGGCTCTCCCATATCTGGAGGAAATCTCAACCGTGATGCAGGATGCACCGGAATATTTGTGCGACAAGGGAATATGCCTGTTAAAAGTGGGCCAGATGGATGAGGGCTTGCAATTGATCGACCAGGCGCTGAAAGCCAATCCGCGGGTCAAATATGGGGAACCCTACCTCGTCATGGGGGAGGCTTATGCCAAACAGAACCAACAGGAAAAGGCGCTTGCCTGTCTGGAAGAGCTTGCGCGGATGAACATGTCTTCATGCGAGGTGTACTACAAGCTGGGAGGGCTGTACCTTGCGCTGCAGCAAAAGGAGAAAGCCAAGGCGTCTAACCGGGAAGCGGTAGAAGTATATCGCGGCTTGCCTTCTTATAAACGTCGTACAGAAAGACGCTGGGCCTTGCTGGCGTGGTTGAAATCTTTCAAATAAAAAGACGAGGGGAAACCGCAAGCTGTTTATGGCATACGGGTTGTTCAGCATACTTAAAAGAGAAATGAGCTGTTAGCCAATGAACATAGGGAATGATGATCGGAAGGGGAATTGGTTAAAGAATATTATTCTTTTTTTAAGCAGCCAGACGATATCTCTTTTTGGATCGTCCCTGGTTCAATATGCCATCATGTGGCACATAACGCTGACGACGGAATCTGGCGTGATGATGACCTTGTATATCATTTGCGGTTTCATTCCGACTTTTCTTTTATCTCCGGTTGCCGGGGTTTGGGCGGATCGTTACAACCGAAAAATGCTGATTGTTTTAGCTGACGGCCTCATAGCAATAGCTACGTTGATTCTTGCCATTCTCTTCTTCATGGGATTTGATGCGATTTGGCTGCTTTTTGTAATGGCAGCGATTCGTGCCTTTGGGACAGGGATACAGACGCCTGCTGTCGGTGCGATTTTGCCGCAAATTGTTCCAAAGGATAAGCTGACGAAGGTGAACGGAGCCAATGGGAGCATTCAAGCTGTTATCATGTTCGTATCTCCAATGGCCAGTGCAGCTCTATTGGCGTTGACCTCGATTGAAATCATCTTTTTCATTGATGTCATTACTGCAGCAATGGCGATTGTCACGCTGCTTGCCTTTTTAAAAATTCCTGTACATGAGAAGGCAGCGGAGAAACAAACAACGAGTTATGTAAGCGACTTTAAAGAAGGTTTACAATATGTCTATAACCATGGTTTTCTGAAGAAGTTCTTCCTGTTCTTTGCAGTCTTCTTTGTATTGATGGCACCTGCCGCATTTTTGACGCCACTTCAGGTTACAAGAAGCTTTGGTGATGACTTGTGGAGACTAACTGCTATCGAAATTGCCTTTTCAATTGGCATGATGGCAGGTGGGGGACTGATTGCGGCCTGGGGAGGCTTTCAAAACAAAGTGAAAACGATGACTTTCGCAAGTCTGATCATGGGGGCCTGTACCATTGCGCTCGGTATCGTTCCGATCTTTTGGATCTATTTGGTCTTCATGGCTTTATTCGGAGTTGCCATGCCTATTTTTAATACACCGACTACAGTCATCTTGCAGGAAAAAATAGAAGGAGATTTTTTAGGGAGAGTTTTTGGAGTAATGGGGATGATTTCAACCTCCATGATGCCAATGGGAATGCTTATATTCGGCCCAATCGCAGATATCATCAAAATCGAATGGCTGCTCGTAGGAACTGGAGTTTTCATCATCATACTGGCCATCCTCTTGGGCCGAAATAAAGTACTGATCGAAGCGGGAAAACCGGTATTGAGAGAATCGTAGCGTATGAGCGTAATAGTAAGGACAGAGGAAGGGTAGGGCATGATGCATCTATCCATCCCCTGTCCTTTTCATAGTTGTTGAAATGGTGGAAAATGATTGCAGATATCCAATACGTTCAGTATGCTTGATTTTAATGGACGTGTCATGAAAAAACTCAAGCTGAGTCAAAGGAAAGCTAGGTGCAACATATATGGATCATACCTTGCATGGAACGTATGATTATTTTTTGGTGATCCTGTCCTATCTCATCGCGGTAGCCGCTTCGTATTCTGCACTCGACCTGGCTGGCAGGGTGAACAGCAGTAAAGGGAAGAATAGGCTGCTTTGGCTGGTTTTTGGAGCAATGTCGATGGGGTTGGGGATCTGGTCGATGCATTTCGTCGGAATGCTGGCACTCACCCTACCGGTCAAGGTTGTATACGATACCGGGCTAGTCATTTTGTCTGTTGTTTTTGCCATACTTGTGTCAGCCATTGCTTTGCTTACGGTAACCAGAAACAAACTGGAGGTAAAGCAGATTTTCATCGCCGGGTTACTTATGGCTGCGGGAATATCCGGAATGCACTACACCGGTATGGAAGCCATGAATGTCGAGATTACCTATGATCCTTACTACGTGATTCTCTCCGTCGTCATTGCGGGCACAGCTTCCTTTGCGGCACTGTGGCTTCTGTTTTATGTAAATCGGGATCAATCGAGATTCGTACATCTGTATAAATTGGGAAGCTCCCTGATCATGGGAGCGGCTATTGCGGGCATGCATTACACGGGGATGGTCGCTGCACATTTTCATACCAGTCCTCACATGATGGACAACCAAGAGATGCAGATGGGGACCGACACGCTGGCTTATATTATTGTCGTCGCTACGTTTCTGTTGCTGGGCTTGACGCTGTTTGGGGTATTTATCAATAAGCGGCTTTCTCAAAAAGATTCGAGAATTCAAGAGAATGAAAGCTGGTACCACTCGTTATATGAGAATAACGAGTATGGCATTATCTCGATCAATACCTCTGGGATCATTCTAAACATGAATCCAGCGATCCTTACTATCGGAGGATTGCGGGCAGAGGACTATCTGCAGCAGCACATTTCCAAAATTGGAACGATTCTTGCCGAGGATGCAAGAGAGAATGCGGCAGAGTGGTACAATCAATCGTTTGGACAGATGGCCAAAAACTTCGAGACGACTCTTATCCGCCCGAACGGGCAAAGAGTAGAGTTAAGTGTGATCAATGTGCCTGTTACGATCCAGGGCGAGGTCGTTGGGAATCATCTTTTTATTAAGGATATTACAGAGGAAAACCGAGTAAAGACCATAATCAAGCACCAAGCTGATCACGATGAGCTTACCGGGCTACCCAATCGCAGAAAGTTTTATGAGTTGTTGAATCGCACTATTCATGCAAACGTAGGCGAAACAACCACTTTTGCCGTCATGGTTTTGGATATAGACCGGTTCAAAATGATCAATGATTCACTGGGACACACCTATGGAGACTTGTTCTTGCAAGGGGTAAGCAGCCGGATCGTCAAGTGTGCGGAGGCTTCTCAAGCGATGGTAGCCCGAATGGGTGGAGACGAATTTACGGTGTTTTGCAAAACAGGAGCCGACGGGGCTGAGGCGGCGGAGTTGGCGGAGCAGATCATGGAAGCACTCAAGCAGCCGTTTCGTTTAAAGGACAATGATTTCTACATCTCTGCCAGTATTGGTACGGCATTGTTCCCGATTCATGGCAAGGATGCTGTAGATTTGCTGAAAAAGGCCGATACCGCGATGTATCAGGTGAAGCGTCAGGGAAAAAACGGCCACCAATTTTACTCGCCCGACCTGGATCTTCAGTTATTGGACAATATTGAACTGGAAAGTGATCTGCGAAAAGCGCTTGAGCGCAATGAGCTGGAGCTGCATTACCAGCCGCAATTTCATGCTGAAAGCAACCAGATGATCGGGGTGGAGGCCTTGGTCAGATGGAAGCATCCGAAGAAAGGCTTGATGTCTCCCGGATTGTTTATTCCCATTGCAGAGGAGACAGGGATGATTTTTGAGATTGGGACATGGGTTTTGAAGGAAGCATGCCGTCAAATGAAGCAATGGCATGACGAGGGAGGTCCCTTGATTCCGATATCGGTCAACCTGTCATCGCAGCAATTCCATCAGCCCAATCTGGTGATGTATATCAAGAACATCCTGGAGGAGACGAAGCTGGCACCCAAGTACCTGGAGCTGGAAATCACCGAGAGCATGATGATGGATCCTGCTGTATCCATCGCGATTCTGCAGGAATTGAATAAGATCGGGATTCGCATCAGCTTGGATGACTTCGGGACAGGCTATAGCTCATTGAGCTATCTGAAGAAATTCCCGATACACAAATTGAAAATAGACCGTTCCTTCATCATAGACATTACGCAAAACAGCAGTGACAAAGCGATTGTGGCCGCGATCATCTCGATGGCCCAGCATCTGAAATTGGACGTCATTGCAGAGGGAATCGAAACGAAGGATCAACTGGATGTTCTCACCGAAAATGACTGCCAGGAAATCCAGGGATATTATTTCAGCAGACCATTATCTGCGGAGGAAGTAGAGCAGGAATTTTTTATTCCTGGCCGAATCGCAGGCGAAATCGGGGGATAAGCATGAATGAGAAGGACTATCTTCTGCTGAAATATATAGCGGAAGCGCAGAACCTGACCAAAGCTGCTGAGCTACTCTATATTACACCCCCGGCTTTAACCTATCGGCTGCAGCAATTGGAGAAGGAATTCGGAGTGCCAATACTCACCCGAAGCGGGAAAAAAATCGAATTTACTCCAGAGGGAAAGTACTTGTATCAATATGCCCAAAAGGCAAGTACGGAGCTGCGCAAGGCGAAAGACTACATGCTGAATATGGCAAACGAAGCCCAAGGCACCTTGAGGCTCGGGGTATCAAGGGTCATAGCCCATTACAAGCTTCCCCCCATTTTGAAAGAATTTGTCAGCATGTATCCCAGGGTCGAAATCAATGTCAAGACGGGGATCAGTGACGAAATATACGAATGGATACGCAAGGAAGAGATACACGTCGGGATCGTCCGTGGCAAATATACGTGGTCAGAACAAAAGCATTTGCTAAAGGAAGAAAATATCTTCATCATTTCAAAAAACAAAATCAATCTGGACGATTTGCCCAATATTCCGCGAATCAACTATAAAAACAGCTCGGATTTCAGTGAGGAGATCAACAACTGGTGGTATGAGAGGTTTACCGCTCCCCCTCTCATTACCATGCAGGTCGATACGTTTGAAATATGCAAGGAAATGGTAATGAATGACCTGGGGTATGCGATCATCCCGCAGATTTTCCTATACCCTGACGATCCCTTGCATGCCTCTGAGCTTGTGACAAAAAGCGGTGAGCCTGTAACGCTGAAGACGTGGATGCTTTATCGGGAATCGGCTACCCAGCTGGCGATCGTGAACAAATTTGTAGCTCATTTGCTGGCGCTTGATTTTATGAATGATACGTGACTCTTTTGAAAGATGCAGTGCAACATTGTGCTGCATCTTTTTTGTTTGGATAAGGGAGGAATCTATCTTCAAATTTTTTGAAGGAACAGACAAAAATTATGAAATTTACTTGAAGAGTGACCGCGTGATACGTTAATTGTACGAAATATTTGAACAATACAGACTCGGTCTGGAAAGGAGTCGAGGGAAAAAACGCACGTTCCTGCAGAAAATATAGAAATAAAAGAGTAAGGAGAAAATCGGATGTCGCAGCAAAACACAAAACGATCGACACAATCATTTCCTTTCTATCGATTTAGCGGGACCTATCGCCAAATCGGTCAACAGTTTGGAGAAGCTTGCTCGGAGCTGATACTAAAGCATCGTGACTATGCGCTGGATCGCCTGAATAGCCGATATCACATGACGACTGCCAAATTGGAAAGCGCTGTCATGAAGTACCGTCCCTACGTCCAGAAGTATGCAGAGTTCTTTGACGAAGAGGTGCAGGGAGTGGCAGAAGGCGCCGGCATTTCAATCGCGGAAGCCTATCTGCTGCAGGTCAGGGCGGAGATCAATCATGATGCCAAAGCCAACAATGAGTGCACGACCTTTGCCGTATTGGCGGAGGCGACGTCCAATGGGATTCCTTTGATTGGACAGAACTGTGATCTGCCGGCCTTTTATTCCGAGCTGGGAGTGGTGGTAGAGTGTGTTCCTGACAGTGGACCAGCTACGCTTATGCTAACCCCTGCGGGACAGATCTCTTATGTCGGGATCAATCAAAGGGGCCTCGGAGCTTTTGCCAACTTTCTAACCTGTGACGGCTGGAGAGCAGGCCTTCCTCGCTATATGTTGTCCCGGCTGGCGCTTTCCAAAGACACAGTCGGAGAGGCAATCGAGCTGATCCGCCAAGTAGAGCGTGCATCTTCCCGCAACCTGATCCTGTTGGACAAATACGGGGGAGCAGTAGACTTCGAGAATACGCCAACTCGGGATGCCCTGATTTTCCCCGAAAACGGTCTATTGGCTCACTCCAATCATTACACCGCAGAGAGTTTGCTGGCTGAGGAAAGGTTGCGCGGCGTAGAGCTGGAGAATTCGCGGATCAGACTGGAGCGGATGCTGAGCTTGTTGAAGGAGCATCACGGCAGGTTGAATACCACGGTCATGCAGGACATTTTGCGGGATCGGGCAACTTTTCCCCACTGCTTGTGTCAGGTTGAAGGTGATGAGAGAGTACAGTCTCCTGGAGACAAGGGGGCAGACATCATCACGTTTGCTTCGGTCATCGCGGAACCCGGGGAAGGGAATCTGTGGGTCGCACTGGGTCCTCCCAATCAATACGAATACAAACGCTATTCCTTTTCCTAGGCATAGCAGAATCTAAAAAAGCAATGATAAAGGGGGTAGACAAAATGAAGGCATCTCGTATTGTCAGAACATTGGCCATTTGGATGGTGGCGGCATCATTGGCTGGATGCGGGGCACAGACGGCACAGACAGGACAAAATGAAGGGGCTCAACCGCCTGGTCAAGGGCAAGCCCAACCAGAACCCGCTAAGGAACCGCAAGCAGCGACAGGGGGAGAATTAAAGATCGCCTACCAGGCACAACCACCGACTCTCGACCCGCATGTGACCACCTCGCAGGCTTCGGCCACCATCGGCCGCAACGTATTTGAGACGCTGGTGACCGCTGATTCCAAGTACCACGTCCAGCCCATGCTGGCAGAGTCATGGGAGCAGAGTGAGGATGGCACAACGATTACCTTCCGGCTGCGCCAGGGAGTCCGCTTTCATAACGGCAAAGAAATGACCGCTGACGATGTGGCGGCATCTATGAATCGGTGGATCCAGATATCCAGTGCCGGAAAGGATCACTTCACTGGGGCTGTCTTTGAAGCCAAGGATGCCCAGACTGCCGTTCTTACCCTGAAACAGCCTACCGCCACAGCGATGGCAATTCTCGCCTACGGCGGTGGGAATTACCCGGCGATCATGCCCAAAGAACTGATCGATCAGGCAGATCCCAAAGGCGTCAAGGAATATGTCGGGACCGGACCATTCCAATTCAAGGAGTGGAAGCAGGATCAGCAAATTCACCTGACCAAATATGCGGATTACCAGGCTAGAAGTGAAGCGGCGGATGGCTTGGCTGGAAAGAGAGAGGCACGCGTTGACGATATCTACTTTATTTTTACTCCTGATTCGTCGACACAGGTTGCAGGACTTCTCTCCGGGGAATTCGACATCGCGGCGGATGTCTCCTATGACAGCGTCCAGCAGCTGGAAAGCAATCCCGAGATCAAGGTGGATGTCGCTCCTACCGGTATGCTGAATCTGTACTTTAACAAGAAAAAAGGATTGTTCGCCAATGAGAAGGCGCGTCAGGCGATTGCAGCCGGGATCGACGCCGAATCCATCCTGATCGCTGCCTACACGCAAGAAAAATATTACGAGCTTAACCACAATATGATGATGTATTACCAGATCGGTCAATGGTCCAGTGAAAACGGACGCGAATCCTATAATCAGAATAATCCGGAAAAAGCCAAGCAGCTGCTTGGTGAAGCGGGCTACAATGGCGAAGAAATCGTCATCATGACAAGCCGTGACTATGAAGATATGTACAACGGGGCAGTCGCCTTTCAACAACAATTGAAGAATCTGGGGGTCAAATCCAAGCTGGAGGTGTATGACTGGCCTACTTTCACTGAGCTGCGAAACGATGAAAACAAATTCGATATCCTTGTCATCACCAATACGCCCAAGCCGGAGCCCAGCTCCCTCGCGTTTATGAGAAAGGATTTTCCAGGGTGGACCAACAGTCCCGAGCTCGATGAGCTTCTGGTGAAATTCAGAGGAGCGCCCAATCTGGAAAAAGCGATGTCAGTTTACGATGACATACAAAAGTGGTTCTACGAATACGTTCCTGTAGTCAAGATTGGAGACGGCAATTCCATCTCTTCCTCGCAAAAATCAGTGGAAGGCATGACATGGCTGGACGGCTTGATTCTGTGGAATGTATCCAACGCGAAATAAGAACGCTGTCTCCACCCATTCTTTCTTCGGGAATGGGTGGAGAATTTTCCTGAAATCGAAGAAAGGAGGGATGACTCGTGAATCTTTACCTGGTTAAGAGAATCTTAGCCCTGATCCCTGTGCTGTTTGTAGTCTCCGTGGTCATCTTCCTGATCATTCATATCACTCCGGGGGATCCTGCTTCCGTGATACTGGGGGAGTCGGCAACTGCGCAGGATGTGGAGGCCCTGCGGCAACAGCTCGGGCTTGATCTCCCGATATATCAGCAGTACATGAACTGGATCACAGACGTGCTTCGCGGCGATTTGGGAGAGTCCTATTTTATGAAAGAGTCGGTCTCCGAGGCGATATTCAGCCATCTGCAGCCGACGCTTTCGCTCGCGATTCTGGCCCAGATCATCGCATTATTGATCGCGATTCCACTGGGCATTACGGCAGCTCTGCGAAGAGGGACGGCTGCCGACCAGACGGTGATGGGCTTCTCCTTGCTTGGGATGGCCATTCCCAGCTTCCTGCTGGCGCTCTTCTTGATTCTTTTGGTCGGCGTAAAATTGCAATGGCTGCCTGTGGCGGGATACAAGCCCTTGGAAGCGGGGCTGTGGAATCACCTGAAATATTTAATCCTTCCCGCGGTGTCCCTGGGAGCGATTCAATCCGCCTTGATCACGCGGATGACCCGATCATCGATGCTTGAGGTCCTCAACATGAATTATATGAAAGCTGCGCGTTCCAAAGGAGTGAAGGATCGGCAGCTCATCTACAAGCATGCCCTGCGCAACGCCTTTCTCCCAATCCTGACGGTCATCGGACAAACTTTTGGCGGCTTGGTCACTGGGGCGGTGGTGACCGAGACGATATTTAACATCCCGGGTATCGGACAGCTCATCATCAATTCTGTCGAGAGGCGAGATTATGAGGTGATACAGGGAGTCGTCCTGTTTGTGACCTGTGTGTATGTCTTCATTAATCTGATCGTCGACATCCTGTATGGCGTCATTGATCCAAGGGTGAGATTGGAGCGGAAATAGAAAGGAGAAATGCAGGATGGATGCACTTGGATCAAACGCGAAAAGACTGGAATTGTCCCAAGTTAAACAAACGTTGAAAAAAGAACAGCGACGCCTTCAACTGCGCCGTTTTCTCTCCAATAAATTGATGCTTACCGGAAGCATCATCATCGTACTGATCACAGCCTTTGCTCTGGTGGGGCCGTATCTGGTGTCCTACGATCCGTACGAAATGGACCCGGTCAAAAGACTGCAGCCGCCTGGAGCGGAGCATCTGCTGGGAACGGACAACTTCGGTCGCGATCTGCTGACCCGTATTGTATATGGCGCGCGGGTATCCATCGGGGTCGGGTTTTCGGTAGCGCTCATTTCTGCAGCGGCGGGCATGGTGATTGGCCTGTATTCCGGCTATTACAGGGCTCTCGATCAAGTACTGATGCGGATCTGCGACGGTTTGATGGCGATTCCGGGTATCTTGCTGGCGATTGCCCTCGTAGCGGCTCTAGGCCCTATGACGGAAAATGTGATCATTGCGCTCGGGATCGTGTTCATCCCTTATGTCGCCCGGATTGTCCGCTCGGCTACCCTCGTGGTGCGCGAAGAAACCTATATTGAAGCGATGAAGGCGCAAGGAGCAAGTGCTACACGCATCATCTGGATGCATATCGCTCCCAATACACTGTCCCCACTCGTCGTGCAGGCGACCTTCATCTTTGCGGATGCCATCATCACCGAGGCAGCCTTGAGCTTTTTGGGGGCCGGAGTCCCTACGCCGGACCCAAGCTGGGGAAACATCCTGTACGATGGCAAGCTGGTCATCTTCAAAGCCTGGTGGATGACGGTTTTCCCAGGGATTTTGATTATTTTGACGGTCATGGGCCTGAATTTTGCGGGAGACGGTATTCGCGACATGGTAGATCCTCATTCCAGTCTCTCCTTCAAAAGAAAGAAGAAAAAATAAAATGGGGGGATTATCGTGACGAAACCACCTCTTTTGGAAGTGAATGAGCTTAAGGTCCATTTCTATACGGAACGCGGTCGCATTACGGCGGTTGACGGAATCTCCTTCCATGTCCATGCAGGGGAAATCGTCGGTGTTGTCGGGGAGTCTGGATGCGGGAAAAGCGTGACATCCCAGGCAATCCTCCGATTGCTGGACGAAAAAGACACCGTGGAATACGACGGTAAGATCCTTTTTGAAGGGACGGATTTACTGCAATTGCCTGAGGCAGGTATGCAAAAAATCAGGGGCAATGAGATTTCCATGATTTTTCAGGACCCGCTCAGTTCCCTCAATCCGGTGTTCTCGATCGGCTCCCTGATTGCCGAATCGCTCATGCTTCATCAGCAGATTTCCAAAAAGGCAGCTTTCGAAAAAGCGGTAGAGCTGTTGCGGATGACTGGCATTCCGGCACCTGAGAAGCGCGTGCATGAATATCCCCATCAATTGTCGGGAGGAATGAGGCAGCGGGCGATGATCGCGATGACGTTGGCCTGCCAGCCGAAACTGCTGATCGCCGATGAGCCTACGACTGCGCTGGATGTTACGATTCAAGCCCAGATTCTGGATCTGATGCTGGAATTGAATCGCGAGCAGGGCATGGGGATGATTTTTATCACGCATGATCTCGGAGTGGTCGCTGAATTATGCAGTCGCGTAGTTGTCATGTACTTGGGGCAGATCGTGGAAGAAGCAGATGTGGACACCTTGTTTGCCCAGCCACGCCACCCGTACACAAAAGGCTTGATGAAATCAATCCCGCAAATGGATTCCGATCGCTCGCAAAAACTGCATGTCATCGAAGGGATGGTACCGACCCTGGACAATATTCCAGCCGGTTGCCGCTTTGCTCCCCGCTGTCCATATGCAGATTCCATGTGCCATGAACGGCCTCCCGCATATGAGGAGCATGCAGCGGGACATAAGGTGAGATGCTGGCATGCTGAAAAAATCGCACAGGAAGAAGAGGAGAGAAGCTATGTCTCATGAAGCCCTGGAATCCCGAAAGCCGCTTCTGGATGTGCGCGGACTCAAAAAATACTTTCCCGTTAAAGGTCCTTTAGGCCCCCTGGGCGGGGTAAAGAGCTACGTAAAAGCGGTAAATGATGTCTCGTTCCAGCTGCATGCAGGCGAGACGCTCGGCATCGTCGGAGAATCCGGGTGCGGCAAAAGCACGATGGGGCGCACCATTTTGCGGCTGACAGATCCGACAGCCGGGCAGGCGTTTTATGGAGACGAAGATATTTTTCAGCTTTCCGGAAAAGAATTGCAAAAGATCCGCAGGGACATGCAAATGGTCTTTCAGGATCCATTCTCATCGCTCAATCCGCGAAAACGCATCGGGCAAATTCTGGAGGAGCCTTTGGCCATCCATTCCATTGGTGACACAAAGGAGCGTACCGAACGGGTAATGGAGATGATGCACAAGGTAGGCCTGCAAGTAGACCATTATTTTCGCTATCCCCATGAATTTTCGGGCGGACAAAGGCAGCGGATCGGTCTGGCCAGAGCACTGGTAGTCAATCCGCAGATTGTCATCTCTGATGAGCCTGTCTCTGCGCTCGATGTGTCCATTCAATCGCAAATCATCAATCTGCTGCAGGAGCTGCAGGCAGAATACAGGCTTACCTATCTTTTCATCGCCCATGATATCAGTGTCGTGCGCCACATTTCGGATCGCATCGGGGTGATGTACTTAGGCCAGATGGTAGAACAGGCCCCGACAGAAAGTCTGTTTGCCAACCCGCTGCATCCTTACACGCAAGCGTTGCTGTCAGCCGTTCCGATTCCCAATCCACAGAGAAAGAAAGAGAGGATCATCCTGCGGGGGGAGATCCCGTCGCCGATGAATCCTCCGTCCGGGTGCATTTTTCACACAAGATGTCCACTCGCGATGGACGTGTGCAAACAAGAGGTGCCGCCTCAGTTAGAAGCAGCCCCCCAACATATGGTTTCCTGTCATTTCTATACAAAACCATAATCGAAAAGGAGAGATGCTGGCGTGATGAAATTGAGGATGTACATCAATGGGGAATGGGTAGACGCAAAGAGCGGGAAAACGCGGGAGATTGTGAATCCCGCTAATGGGGAAGTCATCGCCTTGTCGGCAGAAGGGGATGTGGACGACGCCAGGCAAGCCGTGCAATGCGCCAGAGAAGCATTCGACAGCGGGATCTGGTCTGAGCTGCCGGCAGCCGAACGAGCGCGCTATCTGTTTGCGATCGCAGACAAACTGGAGCAGCGGGCGGAGGAAATCAGCCGGCTGGAGACGCTGGACAACGGCAAGCCTTTGCGGGAGACAGCATTCGATGTCGCAGACGCAGCGGCCTGCTTCCGGTATTATGCCGGGTTGGCAACCAAGCCGGACGGACAGACCTATCCCGTCGCCGATCCCGTGCAAGCGATGGTTGTTCGCGAGCCTGTAGGTGTATGCGGCCTCATCGTGCCTTGGAACTACCCGCTCCTGATGGGCGTATGGAAGATCGCTCCTGCTTTGGCGGCTGGAAACACCTTTGTGTTCAAGCCATCCGAGGTTACGCCAGTGACGGCGATCAAACTGTTTGAAATCATCGAAGAAGTAGGAATTCCGAAGGGCGTAGCCAACCTGGTTCTAGGTCCGGGAGCTACCGTGGGACACGAACTGGCGGAAAGCCATTTGGTAGACAAAATTTCTTTTACAGGCGGTACCGCGACTGGGCGCAGCATCATGAAGGCAGCAGCCGGGAACATCAAAAAAATCTCGCTCGAGCTGGGCGGAAAATCCCCCAATATCGTGTTTGCGGATGCGGATTTTAATACGGCAGTGGATTATGCGCTTTTCGGCATTTTTGCCAATCAGGGGCAGGTCTGCTCGGCTGGCTCTCGTCTGTTGCTTCAGGACAGCATACATGACCGGTTCGTCGAGAAGCTGGTGGAGCGGGCGCAGAAAATCGTCGTCGGACCAGGAAGCGATCCGGATACCGAGATGGGGCCCTTGGTCAGCCAGGCACATCTGGAAAAGGTCCTGCATTACATCGAGCTGGGAAAAGCCGAGGGAGCGCGCCTGGTATGCGGTGGCAACAGGATCAGTGCCAATGGACTCGGAAACGGGTACTTTGTCGAACCGACTATTTTTACAGAAACCACTCCATCGATGCGAATCGTCCAGGAGGAGATTTTTGGACCTGTGCTGGCTGTCCAGCGCTTCCGGGATGAGGAAGAGGCGATTCGTCTCGCCAACGATACCGTGTACGGGTTGGCAGGCGGCGTTTTTACCCAAGACGGTGCCAAGGCGATGCGCGTGATCCGCAAATTGCGCGCAGGCATCACCTGGATCAATTGTTACCACCCGACATACAATGAGGCGCCGTGGGGCGGCTACAAGCAGAGCGGAATCGGTCGCGGGCTGGGCACCTACGGTTATGAGGAATACACCGAGGTGAAGCAGATTAACATTCAGTTGCAGGTCCAGCCGAGCGGTTGGTTTCGCAACTAAACTCAGGAGGATGCAAAAGTGAGCAGAACAATAACGAGTGAACGATACGCAGAGGTCTTTGACTATACACAAAAAGTACTTGATCTGATTGCCAAGGACGAGATCTCAAAGGAGGAGGCAGAATGGGTCACCCGGCAGACGGTGGATAACTTCCGGGAGCACGTCAATCCCGGCTTTCTCAGCTATCGAAAATCCGTAACGAAGGATGGACAATTCGCTGCGGTCGAATGGAAGGATGCCGGTCCCAATTCATTCATGGATGTGAACGGCAAGGAATACATCGACTGCCTCGGCGGTTTCGGGATTTACAACGTTGGACATCGTCATCCCAAAGTCGTGCAAGCAGTTATCAACCAGCTCAATCGCCAACCCTTGCACAGTCAGGACCTGCTGGATCCGCTGCGGGCGATGCTCGCCAAAATCCTGGCTGAGATCACGCCGGGAGATTTGAAATACGCCTATTTTGCCAACAGCGGCACGGAGACGGTGGAAGCGGCCATCAAGCTGGCCAAGATGCATACGGGGCGCACGACTTTCATCTCAACGACCAAAGCGTTCCACGGCAAGAGCCTGGGGGCTTTGTCCGCCACGGCAAAAGGAGTGTTCCGCAAGCCCTTTATCCCCATGATCCCCGGTTTTCGCCATGTCCATTTCGGCGATATGGAGATGATGCGCAAAACCTTTGAAGCCTGCACGCTGGTAGGGGAAGAGATTGCAGGCGTCATCCTCGAGCCAATCCAAGGGGAGGGCGGCGTCAATCTCCCTCCGGAAAACTACCTGAAGCAAGTGCGGGAGCTATGTGATGAGTACGGCGCGCTGCTGATTCTCGACGAGGTTCAGACCGGAATGGGACGTACCGGGAAAATGTTCTGCTGCGAGCACTATGGCGTCGTTCCCGATATTCTTTGTCTCGCAAAGGCATTCGGCGGCGGGATCATGCCAGCCGGGGCCGTCGTCGCGACGGAGGAAGTATTCAAGAGCTTTTTCCCCAACCCGTTTGTCCAAACGACCACATTCGGCGGCAATCCCTTGGCGTGTGCCGCTGCAATTGCAACTTTTCATGTCTTGATCGAGGAAAATCTGCTCGACCGCTGTGTGGAAATGGGAGAATACCTTCTGAAAGGCCTGCGTGAAGCGGCAGGGCAGCACAAGGATAAAGTGCAGGAGGTACGGGGAAAAGGTTTGTTGATCGGTATTGAATTCCATAGCGACGAGATTGGCTACGAGGTATCCAAAGGCTTGTTCGACAACGGTGTGCTGGTAGCCGGGACCCTGATTAATGCCAAGACGATTCGCATCGAACCGCCGCTTACGATCACCTACGATGAGGCAGATCGCGTGATCGAGGCTTTTGCAGAAGTGCTTCGGCTGCTCAAATGAAATGCTCATTAGCAGCAGGGGTGCCGGTAGGAGAGCATGACCCGGAAAATCGAAGGGTAGGATCCATTTAAACAATTATTTAAAAATGTAATATTTGGAAAGAGGAACGAACCGCCACTGCGATTCCAGCGATGTGGCGGTTCGTTTTGTGTATGGGACCCAGCGGCGATGCATAACCCGACGCCATCAAAATGTCTAAACCGAACTTGCAAGGACGATAATGAAATACTAGACTGCATCCTTAGCAAAAAGGGGATCATCATGAAAATTAAGGACTTTCGCAGACGTTTTTTTTCCACGAAAACCAGTCCGGAAACGGTTGCGACAGAGGGGCAGCCGCTTCTGTCAAGCCTTCAAGAAAATATCAGAAAGATCAAAAGTGATCTTGGCAACAGCTCAGATATCATTATTCAAGAGGTCCGCATCGGGAAAAAAGCGGACCAAGCACTGGGAATCCTGTATACAGACGGCTTGGTAGACAAAAATGTGATCACTGACTACATCAGGGCGTCGCTGCTTCTGGATACCCGGTTTAATGAGGCGGATCCATCCAATACGGACACACTAGACGTGGCCCAGGTCCTGCAAAAATTTGTCACCACAATAGGCGATGCCCAGGACATTCATACCTTCGATGACTTGTACAACGGGCTGTTGTCCGGGGATGCGATCATCCTGTTCGATGGGAGCACCAAAGCGAAGGCAGTAAGTGCCCAAGGATGGCAGAATCGAGGCGTGACAGAGCCTTCCGCAGAATCTGTCGTTCGCGGCCCGCGGGAAGCATTCACGGAAACACTGCGGACGAATACCTCTTTGATACGGCGCAAAATCAAGGATCCGAATCTCTGGATGGAAACCAAACAGATAGGCCGTGTGACAAAAACGGAAGTTGCTTTCATGTACATCAAAGGAATCGTGAATGACAAAGTAGTGGAAGAAGTCCGAGAGCGTCTGGATCGAATAGACATCGACGGTATTTTGGAAAGCGGCTACATTGAGGAAATGATTCAAGACGATGTATTTACACCATTCCCGACGGTATACAATAGCGAACGCCCGGATGTGATCGCGGCCGAGCTTCTTGAGGGAAAGGTGGCCATACTGGTCGACGGCACCCCGTTTGTCCTTGTCGTTCCTGCTTTGTTTGTGTCATTTTTGCACGCAGCCGAGGACTATTATCATCGTGCGGATATCAGCAGTCTCATCCGCATCCTGCGCTATCTCGGGATATTTATCGCTTTGTTCGGCCCATCGCTCTATGTCGCGATTACAACGTTCCATCAGGAAATGCTCCCGACGCAATTACTGGTCAGCTTGGCTTCTCAGAGGGAGGGTGTTCCTTTCCCAGCCTTCTTTGAAGCGATCATGATGGAAGTCGCCTTTGAAATTTTGCGTGAAGCCGGACTCCGTATGCCTCGTACAATCGGGCCAGCAGTATCCATCGTCGGTACACTCGTAATCGGGCAAGCAGCTGTAGAAGCAGGGATCATATCAGCTGCAATGGTCATTGTCGTGTCAACGACAGCCATCTCCAGCTTTGTTTTTCCCTCTTATAGCCTGGCCAACTCCATTCGAATCCTGCGCTTTCCGTTTATCATTTTGGCTGACACCTTCGGGTTGTTCGGGGTAATTGTCGGGACCATTGCCACGCTGCTGCATTTGTGCAGTCTGCGCAGCTTCGGGGTTCCGTACATGAGTCCCTTTGCCCCGATGATTCTCCCTGACCAAAAGGATGCCATACTCAGGCTGCCCCAGTGGGCGATGTTCTCCCGTCCGCGTCTTATCAGCCAAATAAATGTGACTCGCAAGCAAAATGTTCCACCTCGTAAACCAGAACCGAGACAATAGAAAGGCGAAGATTTCACCAACAGGAGGAAAGCTCAGCCATGATTCGCAATGCTGCCTTGTTTTTCGCCGTGCTGACACTTTTGCTTTTCGCTACCGGTTGCTGGAGCCGCCGGGAATTGAACGATCTGGCCATCGTCACAGGAGTTGCGATTGACAAAATCGATAACAAGTATCGTGTCTCCGTTCAAGTCGTGGATCCCGGGGAAGCGGCAGGAAAGAAAGGAAGCAGCGGACGTTCTCCTGTGACGTTGTATGATGCTTCAGGAGACACGGTGTTTGAAGTCATCCGCAGAATGACGACGGTAACCCCCAGGAAGCTGTACTTTTCCCATCTGCGAATGTTCGTTCTGAGTGAAGACTTGGCAAGGGAAGGCATCGGCAAAATTCTGGATTTTTTCTCCAGAGACCATGAATTGCGCACTGATTTTTACATCGTGGTGTCCAAAGGAAGGGCAGCCAAAGATATCATCAGTATCCTGACCCCATTGGAAAAAAACCCGTCAACCAAAATGTTCACCTCTCTTGAGGTATCAGAGAAAGCATGGGCACCAACAGTAGCGATTCAATTGGATGAACTCATCAACGATATAGTTAGCGAAGGGAAGGAGCCCGTTTTGACAGGCATCTTGATTAAAGGGAATCCCGCCATAGGCAAAGGCAAAGGGAATCTCGAAACTATCGACACGCCTACCAATTTGCAGTACGGAGGCATTGCCGTATTTAAAAAAGATCGAATGATCGGTTGGTTGAATGAAGAAGAAAGCAAGGGGGTCAGCAATCTAACCAACAGATTGGACAGTACAGTGATGGAAGTAGCTTGTGGGAATAACGGAAAATTGGCGGTTGAGGTGATCCGCTCCAATACAAAAGTGAAGGGAAAGGTGAAGGACGGGCAACCAGAAATCAAGGTGACGATTCGTACTGAAGCCAACATAGGGGATGTAGAATGTCAGATCGATCTTATGAAGTCCAAAACCTTATACGATCTGGAAATAGAATTGGAACAGAAAATGAAAAGTGATGCAGAACGTGCACTGAGTAAGGCAAAGAAGCTGAAAAGCGATATTTTTGGTTTTGGTGAGGCTATCCACCGGGCGGATCCGAACTATTGGCAAACAGTAAAAAAGGATTGGGACAAGCATTTTCCTTCATTACCGGTCCGGATCAAGGTTGACTTCAAAATCAGGCAACTGGGCACGACTGGTGATTCATTTCAAAATAAATTGAAGGAGTAAATGTTCGCTTATGGCGTTTATTGGAATATTGGCGATAGCAGGGATCATTGCGATGGCGGAAGTGCCCCGTCTACGGAGAAAGGGCCACAAGAAAGAGCTTTGGGTTTTTATGCTTCTGCTTCTCTTGGGTACAGGCATCAGTATTGCCGAAAGCTTATCCGTAAAGGTCCCGAACCCTATTGATGGGATCGCCTACTTGTACAAACCAATCAATGATTTCATTCAAGGCATCTTGAAATAAATCGCGTATCTCGTCCATATCGCGGGGATATAAGGGGGGAGAAAATGGTTCGCAACGAAAAAATAAGTGCACGCCAATTTGGGATTCTAGTAGCGTTATATTCGATAGGCACTACCATCTTGATTGTTCCCGCAGTCTTGGCGGAAGAGGCAAAACAGGACGCCTGGATTGCGGCTTTGCTCGGAGTGGGCATAGGTATTGTGCTTGTGGGGCTGTTCATTGCTGTAGGAAGTCTCATTCCCTCCATGAGCTTGGTTGAATTGATGGAGGAGTTACTTGGGAAATGGCTGGGAAAGGCAGTTTCCTTGACGTTTATATTCTTTGCACTTGTCACTGCTTCTGAACTTTTGTATTTTGTCGGCAACTTTATTACCACTCAAATTATGCCGGAAACCCCGATGCAATCCATCAATATTATTTTTGCATGCGTAGTCGTCATGGGAGTTCGACTTGGAATCGAGACCTTGGCACGCTCAGCAGAGCTGTTATTTCCGTTGTTTGTTTTTCTATTCCTGGTTTTTGTGATTTTTGTATCTCCTGAAGTAAAAGTTGAGAACATACAGCCGGTCTTGGAGGCCGACTTCAAAGATCTGCTTAGGGCAGCCATCTATTTCATTAGCGTCTTTTCCCTCCCCACTGTTGTGCTGTTAATGGTTTATCCCGCTTCCGTAAATCGGCCAAATGAAGCGAAAAAAAACTTTTTTTCTGGAGTCATCATCGCCGGGGTTACATTAATCATCATGATCGCCTTGAGTATACTTGTACTTGGAGTCACGACAACCCAACTGCAGATATATCCGAGCTATTCTCTAGCGAAAAAAATTAATGTCGGAAATTTTCTCCAACGCATTGAGATCGTCATGGCTGGTATGTGGTTTATCTCGATCTTTTTCAAGCTTTCATTGTATTTCTATGCATCCGTCACTGGCTTGGCACAAACGTTGAATGTAAAGGATTATCGTTTTCTAACACTCCCGCTGGGGGTTGTTATGGTTGCACTCTCCATGCTGGTACATCCCAATACATTGCATTCTTTTGAGTATAATAGGGAAACCTGGCTGTCTTATGTCTCGACTTACGGGTTGTTTTTGCCCTTGCTGTTATTGGGAGTATACGCATTCCGAAGAAAAGGAAGGCAAGACATGGCGACGTCCAGCAATGAAACAAAATCCGAATGAGATCGCTGAGCAAAGAAGCGCCGATTAAACAAAAAACGACTGCAATCTGGAATCCAATCCGGGGTGCAGTCGCTTTTGTTTTCGGAGAAACTTCTCTGTGCTTTTTCATCGTCATTCGTTGGCCATGATACCTAAGTGTGTGGAATAGAACGAAAATTACATATTGTCATGTAATTTGCATTCGATTTATAATGAATCACAAGTGTCGATTAACGGAACGATCGTTCCGATATCCGGAACAGGAGAGTGGGAATATGTCTGAGAAAAACAGTACGGTATTAAAAGCGGCGGAATTGTTGAAGCTCTTTTTGTCCCATCCCTCTCTTACCTTGCCGCAGGTTGTCAAACTAACCGGCCAACCGAAGACCTCCGTACATCGGATGCTCAGCTCCTTGGAAGAGACGGGTTTTGTACGTCGGACAGCTGACCATGCCTATGAATTGGGATTTGTCTTTTTACAGTTTGCGCATGCTGTCGCCGATCGATTGGATATTCGCAAGATTGCTCTGCCAGTCATGCAGCGGCTTCGACAGGAGATCGGGGAAGCGGTAAACCTGATTGTGAGAGATGGCAACGAAGCCATCTACGTAGAGAAAGTAGATACGACGGAACCAGTCCGTGTTTTTACCGCGATTGGTCGTCGCGCTCCTTTGTATGGGGGGGCATGTCCGCGCGTATTGCTGGCCTACATGTCCGAATTCGAGCGGGAAACGTATTTTCAAAACGTAAAATTGGAGCGAATTGCTAACAATACCATTACAGATCTGCAAAAGTTGCGGGAAGTCATCGCCAAGACGCGTGAAACGGGGTATACGATCAGCCATTCTGAGCTGTACAATTACACCTCTGCAGTAGGCGCGCCCATATTCAACCATTCGGGCAACGTTGTTGCGGGTCTCAGTATTGTGGGACCAGAAAATCGTTACGGAGAAGAAAATTTGCCGTTTTATATTGAAAAAACAGTAGCTGCAGCCCGAGAAATATCAGAAAGACTAGGCTGGCAAGCAACAGGAAAAGGAGAGAAGGCCTGATGGAAGCAACATTTCAGCCAATGGGAGATCAGGCCGTCGTGGTTCAGTTCGGTACGACCATGAGTCTGGAGGCGTATGAACAGGTAAGGCGTGTTGCCTTGATACTGGACAGGCATCCCATTCCGGGAATGGTGGAATACATTCCTGCCTATACGACGATTACGATCTTTTACAACCCGCAGGCATTATATGACTGGTACCAAAAACATGCACCGAGAGAGCGGGCAGAAGAGTCGGATTCTCTCTATCAGATCGTTTGCGATTTGATTCGGGATCAGCTAAAGCAAGCAACCGTAGCAAGCGCTGGAGAGGAACGGACTGTAGAAATTCCGGTTTGCTACGGGGGAGAGCTCGGGCCTGATCTGCCTGATGTAGCCGCGTTGAATCAAATCACGGAGCAGGAAGTGATCGACATCCATGCGGGGGGAGATTATCTGGTCTATATGATTGGGTTTGCTCCCGGATTTCCTTATATAGGCGGGATGTCAGAGCGAATCGCGGCACCGCGCCGGAAATCTCCACGCCTCTCGATTCCGGCAGGTTCCGTCGGGATTGCAGGAAAGCAGACCGGTATCTATCCTATGGAAACACCGGGTGGCTGGCAAATTATCGGCCGGACTCCCTTGAGGCTGTTCCGACCGGAGGATGATACGCCCAGTCTGCTGCAAGCGGGAGACCGGGTTCGTTTCTATCCGATCTCCATGGAGGAATACCGGGCGTTTGAGGAGGGATCATCGTGACCGTACGTGTGATTCGACCTGGATTGTTGACCTCGGTTCAGGATGCAGGGCGATATGGATTTCAAAAACATGGAGTAATCGTAAGCGGTGTCATGGACCCGTTGGCGCACCGGATCGCCAATATGCTGGTTGGCAATGAGGAGACGCAAGCCACTCTGGAAATGACCCTGAAAGGTGCCACCCTGGAATTTCAGAAAGATGCGCTGATCTCGATATGCGGTGGTGATTTGTCCCCATCCGTGGAAGGGACCCCGGTGCCATTGTGGAAGCCCATTTTCCTGAAAAAAGGATCCGTTCTGGACTTTGGACCATGCCGAACAGGAATCAGAGCGTATCTCGCCATAGCAGGAGGCTGGGATGTTCCGCTCGTCATGAACAGCCGTTCCACCTATTTGCGGGCCGGGATTGGCGGGTTTCAGGGACGTGCTCTCAAAGCCGGAGATGAATTGAGCTTTGGGGCGCGCACCCAGCTCGGAGAAGAAATGATGAAGCGACTAAGCAGTCAATCAGCTCAGGCGTCCTTTATCGTTCCAGAGTGGGGAGTGGCACAGGAAATGGTGCCGAATTATTCGTCGGCGCCCGTGATTCGAGCGATTCGCGGCAATCAATACGATTGGTTTACAAAAGAAAGCCAAATCGCGTTCTTTTCAGAGCCATACAAGGTCACACCGCAATCCGACCGGATGGGCTACCGGCTGGATGGACCGATGCTCGAGCTGACAGAGCAGATAGAGTTGATCTCAGAGGCCGTCGCTTTTGGGAGCATACAGGTTCCTGCTGAAGGCAAGCCGATCGTGCTGCTGGCTGACAGACAGACGACTGGCGGGTACCCCAAGATCGCCCAGATCGCCACGGTTGACTTGCCATTGATTGCCCAGACGAAGCCCGGGGACACCATCCGTTATACGGAAATCAGCCGTGAAGACGCGGAGTGGCTTTTGCTTGTTAGAGAAAATCAAATCCGTCAATTAAAGACAGGAATTTTGGTCAAAAACGCCTAGGAGGGATCAAGATGTATCACATCGATTTGAATTGCGATATGGGAGAGAGCTTCGGTGCCTACCGGATTGGAAATGATGAGGCCATTTTGCCATACATCACTTCGGCCAATATTGCATGTGGCTTCCACGCCGGGGACCCGGCTACCATGCGCAAGACCGTGCAGATGGCTTTGAGACACGATGTCAAAATCGGGGCGCACCCTGGCCTGCCGGACCTGCAAGGCTTTGGAAGAAGGAACATGGCCATTACCGCCGGGGAGGCCTACGATCTGGTCGTGTATCAGGTGGGGGCGCTGCAGGGCTTTGTTCAATCCGAGGGAGGAGTGATGCAACATGTGAAACCGCACGGTGCCTTTTACAACATGGCAGCCGTCAATTCTGATCTTGCTCGGGCAATCGCAGAAGCGGTGTACCGAATCAATCCAGAGCTGTATCTGGTAGGGCTTGCCGGCAGTCATTTGATCACAGAGGCAGAAAAAATCGGGCTTCGAGCAAAAAGTGAAGTCTTTGCAGATCGCACCTATCAACAGGACGGGACTCTCACCCCGCGCAGCCAGGAGGGTGCACTGATCACGAATGATGAACAGGCAGTTCAGCAAGTAATCCGTATGATCAAAGAAGGAAAAGTGCTTACAAGACAAGGAAGTGACTTCGCGATTAAGGCGGAGACAGTCTGCATTCATGGGGACGGCGAACACGCTCTGTCATTCGCGCGCGAAATTCGCGAGACTTTGGAGAAAACCGGGGTAGAAGTCAAAGCTATGTCACTTTGAGAGAAAAAAGAAAAAACAGACTACCAAAAAACGGAGTGAATCCATTCTATGAAACAATCCAAATTGAGTCTGCTTTTGGGGGCAGCCTTCCTGATGGCAACATCAGCGATTGGACCCGGTTTTCTGACACAAACTACTGTATTTACACAAACGTTGCTTGCAAGCTTTGGATTCGTGATCCTGATGTCCATTATCCTGGATATCGGAGCGCAGATGAACGTGTGGCGCATCATTGCGGTGTCAGAAAGAAGAGCCCAGGATATTGCGAACATGGTACTGCCGGGTATGGGCTATCTGGTGGCGTTGCTGATTGTCATGGGCGGCTTGGCCTTTAATATCGGGAACGTGGCTGGTGCAGGCCTGGGCCTGAATGTGTTGTTCGGTATTCCCGCTGAGACGGGCGCACTAGTAAGCGCAATTATTGCTATTGGTATTTTTCTCGTTCGTGAAGCAGGAAAACTCATGGACCGCTTCGCCCAGATTATGGGCTTCATCATGATTGGTCTTACGATCTACGTGGCCGCTGTATCCTCCCCGCCAGTTGGAGAAGCAGTTATCAAATCCTTTGTTCCAGACACCATTGACGTCTTGGCTATCGTAACCCTGGTCGGCGGAACAGTGGGCGGCTATATTACATTTGCGGGCGGCCACCGTCTGTTGGATGCAGGCGTGAAAGGGAGAGCGGCTTTGCCGGAAGTGACGAAAAGCTCCATGTCAGGGATCATCGTCGTTTCCATCATGCGGGTCGTATTATTCCTCGCTGTACTCGGAGTTGTTTCCCAAGGTCTGCAATTGGATCCAGCAAATCCACCGGCATCCGTCTTCCAGTTGGCAGCGGGTGACATTGGCTACAAGATCTTTGGGATTGTCATTTGGGCTGCAGCTATTACTTCCGTGATTGGCTGTGCCTATACATCTGTCTCCTTTATCCGCACCTTTCATCCGGCACTGGAGCGAGCCAACAAATGGATCATTATCGGCTTCATTGCTGTTTCAACGCTGGTGTTTCTGATCGTCGGCCGCCCGGTTAAGATTCTCGTGCTGGTAGGAGCCTTGAACGGATTGATTTTGCCGATCACACTGGGTGTCATGCTGTTTGCCGCCTATCAGAAAAAAATCGTGGGCGACTACAAGCATCCGATGTGGATGACCATTTTCGGCGGAATCGTCGTAGTCTCCATGGCGATCATGGGCATCTATACCTTGATGAATGAATTGCCGAAACTGATGTCATAAACGAATGACCAATCCTGCCGCAGGTATGATATCATCATATACTGCGGTACTTTATTAGGCTGAAGGAGGAATCCTGCATGAGTTCCATAGCTGCTATGACTCCGCAAGAAGCTCGTCAATGGATTAGAGAAGGACGTTGGCAAAAGCCAACAGCAGGCATGGCGAACGGATATACACAGGCGAATCTGGCCATTTTGCCGCGATCGCTTGCATTTGATTTTTTACTGTTTTGTCAGCGCAATCCCAAACCTTGCCCGGTCCTGGATGTAACAGACGCAGGGTCGGCGATCCCTTCGCTGGTTGCGCCGGATGCCAATCTGCTCACGGACATTCCGAAATATCGCGTGTACCGAAATGGCGTGCTGACCGAAGAAACAACCAGCATTGAACACGTTTGGCAAGATGACATGGTCGCCTTTTTATTGGGGTGCAGCTTTACGTTTGAGAGGGCGATGCTGGAAAATGGCATCCCGGTCCGACACATCGAACAAGATTGCAATGTACCGATGTACATCACCAATATCGCATGCAAGAACGCTGGTGCATTCTCAGGTCCGATGGTGGTCAGCATGCGTCCGGTTCCTCATGAGCAAGTGGTGCGGGCGGTACAGGTGACGTCTCGTTTTCCAGCCGTTCACGGGGCTCCTGTACACATCGGCGATCCCAGTGTCATCGGGATTCAAGCAATCGACAGGCCCGACTTCGGTGATCCCGTCACCATCCGAGACGGAGAGGTTCCCGTCTTTTGGGCATGTGGAGTTACACCGCAAGCCGTCGCGATGCAGTCGAAGCCGGAAATTATGATTACGCACGCTCCTGGACATATGTTTATTACCAATCTGCGTGACGAGGAATTCGGGGTTCTATAAAATGAGATTGGCATTGTCAACCTTGCAATGGGCCATGTTTATCCTCGCTGGAAGCGTAGTGGCTCCATTGGCGATCGGTCAGGCTTATGGCATGTCCCCCCTGGAAATCGGCGAGTTTGTGCAACGCACGCTATTCGTATTGGGGATCGTCGCGCTTGTACAGACATGGTGGGGACACCGCTTGCCGATCATGGAAGGCCCCGCTGCTCTTTGGTGGGGAGTATTTCTTCTGTTCGGGTCACTCGGCACAGCAACGGGAGAGGAGTCTCGGTCCATTCTGCCGGCGCTTGGACTGGGCCTTGTCTTCAGCGGCGTCTTGTTTGTCATCATGAGCATTTGCGGATGGATTGCCGTGATTCGCCGACTGTTTACGCCTGCGGTCATCGGCACGTATTTTATTCTCTTGGTTGTGCAGATGAGCGGCCCCTTTGTAAATGGGATTCTAGGCACTGCGTCAACCTCTTTTGACTGGAAAGCGACGTCTATCGCTATCGCTACGCTGATTTTGTCATTCATTCTTGCTCGCAGCAGCTTGCCTTTTTTGCGCAACTATTCCGTATTGATTTCGATCCTGTTTGGGTGGTCGCTATTTCAAATTTTTGGACTTCAGGAACCATTCGGAGAAGCCAGCCAATCGTGGTTTACCCTGCCTGGAGTGTTTTCATTTGGCTGGCCGGAATGGGATGGAGGCATTATTCTCACATCGGTGATCGTGACTCTGCTTTTGCTGAGCAACATGATTGCCAGTATGGAAGCAGTGGGTCAAGTACTCGAGAATAAGAATGAGGTAAATGAAAAGCGCACTGGCTTGATTATGGGAGGCAGCCAGCTGTTATCGGCTACTTTTGCTACAGTCAGCTTTGTACCGCTCTCGTATACGGCAGGGTTTATTATGACCACGCGGATGAAAGAAAAGCTGCCTTTTCTCTTGGGAAATGTCTTGCTGGTGCTTATCAGCTTTTTTCCTGCTGTAACGGGGTTGTTTGCCTCGATTCCGGTCTCTGTAGGGTACGCCAGTATCTTCCTTTCCTTTGTGAATATGCTTGGCATGGGATTGAAAGAAATCGGGCGTGACGGATTGGGAGAAAGACAATTGTATATCGTGGGCATCTCCATCATGATCGGTACGGGTTGCATGTTTATTCCCTCTTCCTTCCTGTTCCTTGTACCTCCTTTCCTGAGTCCCTTAATCAGCAACGGTCTGCTGATGGGTGTAGCCAGTTGCCTGCTGCTGGAACGGTTGGTTCGGAAAGAAGAGCCTGCTTAAAAATTTGCCGCCTGTCGATCGGGGCGGCTTTTAGCCGTGGCGCAGGTTGCTGGAACTTGCCGGAAACCCGCATTGCAAATGATGAAATTGAGGTATAATATAATCTAGTGCTAGATGAGAGGCAGCTTTTATTCATATGGTTCGTCAGCAAAATGCTTATGAACTTTTTATAGTTTTTGATGTCTGATAGAAAACAATTCTACACGAATGAAAGAGAGTGGAACGGTATGGGTCGTAAGTGGAACAATATCAAAGAAAAGAAAGCGTCCAAAGATGCAAGCACCAGTCGCATTTACGCAAAATTTGGACGTGAAATCTACGTGGCTGCCAAGCAGGGTGAGCCAGATCCGGAATCAAATCGCACACTGAAGGTCGTTCTCGAGCGCGCGAAGACGTACAATGTGCCAAAAGCGATTATCGACCGTGCCATTGAAAAAGCGAAGGGCGGCTCTGACGAAAACTACGACGAGCTCCGTTATGAAGGATTTGGTCCCAACGGCTCCATGGTGATTGTGGATGCCTTGACCAACAACGTAAACCGCACAGCGTCCGAAGTGCGGGCTGCCTTTAACAAAAACGGTGGAAATATGGGAGTGAGCGGATCTGTCGCGTATATGTTCGATGCGACTGCCGTCATCGGTCTCGAAGGAAAATCAGCGGATGAAGTGCTGGAAATCCTCATGGAAGCGGATGTAGACGTTCGCGATGTGCTGGATGAAGACGGATCCGTCATTGTATACGCCGAACCGGATCAATTCCACGCTGTGCAAGAAACATTGAAACAGGCAGGGATTTCAGAATTTAGCGTAGCGGAAATTACGATGCTGCCGCAAAATGAAGTGACGCTTCCTGAAGATTCCCAAGCTCAATTTGAAAAATTGATCGATGCCCTGGACGATTTGGAAGACGTCCAGCAAGTGTACCACAACGTAGATTTGGGCGAATAATAATAGAGGAAAGCAGACCTGTCGAGATACAAGGTCTGCTTTTTTTATCAAGTGGCTTGAACCGCTTTGGCCGCATTGACTCTGCCGTAGAGCCAGTAGGTGCCGGTGCCGGGGATCGGGTCCGAGGTGGTCTTGATGGCCCGTTGAATCTGTGCGTTTGTTTTCCCTTGGGAAGCCAGCAAGGCGGCAATACCGGACACGTGCGGCGCAGCCATGGAGGTCCCGCTTAGGTAGGCATAGTAGCTGCCTGGATAGGTGGAGAGAATGTTTTCGCCGGGTGCCGCGACATCTACCCAGCGGCCGTAATTGGAAAATGCGGATTTCTCTTCGCGCTCATTGGTGGAGCCGACTGCGATGACATTGGGGTAGTTGGCCGGATAGCTGGGAAGAGCGGAACCGGCATTTCCCGCGGCGGCAACGATGACCGCCCCGCGATCCCAGGCATATTGAATCGCGGATTGCAGCGAGGCGGAGGCAGCGGGAGAGCCCAGACTGAGGTTGATTACCTGTGCCCCCTGTTGGGCCGCGTAGACGATTCCGCGTACGACGTTCATCAATTCCCCGCTTCCCGTATTGTCCAAGGAGCGGATGGGCATGATCGATGCCAGCGGGCAGACTCCAGCAATTCCAAAGCTGTTATTGGTTGCGGCAGCGGCAATGCCAGCCACATGGGTACCGTGACCGTTTCCATCCATCGGTTGGGGGGAGTTGTTGACAAAGTCGTAGCCTGGTACGAGTTTGGGCTGCAATTCGGGATGGTCCAATTGCACACCTGTGTCCACCACCGCAATTTTGACGGCCGGAGTTCCCTGTGTGACATCCCAGGCAGCGGGAGCGGCTATTCGCTGCGGGCCGTACTGATACAGCGAGAAATAGGGATCATTGGGAGCAGCGGAAGCTTGGAACAGATAATTGGGCTCGACAAACGCGATTTCTGCCAGGCCCTGATAATGCTTCAGAATTCTTCGCATCTTTCGCTTGGAGGAAATCTTATAGATCCCCAACTCGGGATCGTGATCCATCATTTCACATTTCGCCTTTTTGTGAATCTCCTCGATCTGAGTGGGCGTCACACCATCATGAAAGCTGACGATCAACTGATTGGGGACGTGAGCATGCCACTTTGCATCCTGTCTGCGATCCCAGTATCGGTACAGGACGATTGCCATGATACCCCCAAAGAGCAGCAGGCCAATCCAGAATTCCATGTTCACCTCTCCTTTTTCAACAGACTTCTTCTTTGTGTATGCAGGAGGTAAACCAGGAGATTGGATGCTTATCCCTTTTTGATGAAATCTAAGGCAATGAACCAGGGGAAGAAGCGCAATCGAGAAGAAATCCAGTAGGCGATATCCTGTTAAGATGGTATCAGAGGGAATGATATTGAGGAGGAATGAATGACATGGGTTATCAAGCAAAGCAGATTTTTGTGAATTTGCCTGTCGAGGACTTGCAGAAGTCAGTCGAGTTCTTTACTGCGCTGGGATTTACGTTCAATCCGCAATTTACCGATGAAAAGGCAACCTGCATGGTGATTGGCGAGAATATCTACGCCATGCTGCTGGTGAAAAGCTTTTTCCAAACGTTCACCAAAAAGGAAGTAGCTGATGCGGCAAAGAGTACTGAAGTCCTGGTAGCCTTGTCCGCGAGCAGCAGGGAGGAAGTAAACGAGCTGGTTCAGAAAGCCTTGGCGGCTGGCGGCAAGGAAGCGAATGACCTGGCAGATCACGGCTTCATGTACAGCTGGAGCTTCCAGGATCTCGATGGACATATCTGGGAGCTGATATACATGGATGAAAATGCAGTGCCAAAAGAATAGATGGGAGCAGGGATGTGGGCTGATTGGCCCCATCTCTTTTTTATGTCCAAAGGCGGTTCCATAATTTTCCGATCTGTGATAAGATATATGAGAACAATTGTTCTGAAATGGTCAAGGGCGGATGGGAGTGTCGCGAATAGTGGTCGACCGTTATTCTGAAATCGACGAGGTAATTGCCTATATTCATCAGCATCTGGATGAGCCTCTGCTATTGGATCGTTTAGCAAAAGAGGTCTCCTACAGTCCCTATCATTTCACCCGCATCTTCAAAGCCAGGGTAGGTCTTCCGCCTTTGTACTACGTCTCAGCAGCGCGGCTGCAGAAAGCGAAGGATTTATTGCTGCGCACCAATCTGGGCATACGCGATATTGCGCTGGAGATCGGCCAGCAGAGCCTGGGAACCTTCACGACAAGGTTTACGGAGAGAGTCGGTGTGACGCCCTCGTCTTTTCGGAATTCTTCCGTAGAAGCTGAGACGCTTTTTCGCTCCTTGCGGCAATTAGAGGATTGGCGCGGCCCACAGCCTGCTGTTCAGACATACGGCAGAATTTCAGGTACAGTCCACTCGATCGTGCCGTTTGAGGGTGTGATCCTGATCGGATTGTTTCCCAAGCCGATTCCTGAAGGGCTGCCCCTGTATGGGACCTTGCTTTCCTCTCTCGGAGATTTCTGTTTTGCGGACGTCAAGCCGGGCGTCTACTATTTAATGGCAACTTCGATACCGTGGGGGACGCAGGCAATCGATTTTTTGTTGCCGCATACCACCTTGCGTACCCGTTCGCATAAACCGATTACAGTGAAGCCCGATTCGGTGGTCCCGCATCAGCAGGTGATGCTCCATCTGCCGAGTCCAGATGATCCGCCCATTCTGGTGTCGCTGCCGCTTTTGATGAATCGTTTTTTAAGCAGAGTCGGCACCGTCGCTCCTGCCAAGTGAAAGCGTCTTCGGCAGATTCCGGAACGATGATGGACAACAGGTATAAAATCAAGGCTTGTATAGATACAACCCTTCTCTGGATACCGGTAACGGGTGACGATGCCATCGCGGTCATTGCAGACAGCTTGAGTCCAAAAAGTAAGGCGTAGTTGTTGGAAAACCGGTTCAACCTCTCTTGTGAGAGTTGAGCTGGTTTTTTCTGTCTGGGACAAAAGGGTTGATTTCCCTGGGATCACCTGTCATGCTTACAAGGAGCTTGATGATTCCAGAGTCGGAACACAGGAGATGAAAAATGGTAGAAATAAAAACTTCCAAACTGAGCAATGGTGAGTTGAACAGAGGCGTTTTTGCGACACGTGACATTGCAAAAGGTGAACTGCTTCATGAGGCACCTGTTTTGCCTTATCTGAATGAAGAGCACGAGCACATCGAAAAGACCTTGCTGGCTGATTACGCGTTCGAGTATGGAGCGAACCACACCTGCATTTTGCTGGGATACGGCATGCTGTTCAACCACTCCTATGAGCCGAATGCCACGTACGAGATCAATTTTGACAACCATACGTTTGATTTCTATGCCTATCGGGATATCACCGCCGGGGAAGAGATTTTGATCAATTACAACGGGGACGAGGATTGTGATGATCCGCTATGGTTTCTAGAAGAGTAAACCATAAAAAAAATCCTGAAAAAATGTACGAAGTCGATCTTTACGAGCCACTTGTGAAGCATTTCACAAAACAGGGATATGAGGTCAAAGGGGAAGTCAAGCATTGTGATCTGACCGCGGTCAAAGACGACGAACTGATTATCGTGGAGATGAAGCGCCATCTGAGTGTGGAGCTGCTGGTCCAGGCAACGAAACGACAACGCCTGACCGAGCTTGTCTATATCGCGGTCCCCAAACCTAAAATCAGCTTGTTTTCGCGAAAGTGGAAAGACATCTGCCACCTGGTGCGCAGGCTGGAGTGCGGTCTGCTGCTCGTCTCGTTGCAACAGGGCGGCACTGTGGCAGAGGTATTTTCACCTGCGCCGTTCGATCGGGCCAAGAGCATGCAGCGCAGCAAGCAAAAACGCCAACGGGTACTCCGTGAAATAGAGGGCAGGCATGGAGATTTCAACGTGGGGGGAAGCTCCCAGACGAAGATTATGACGGCGTACAAGGAAAATTGCCTTCAGATCGCCTTTTGGCTGGATTTTTTGGGCCCCTCGGCTCCAAAAGCACTGCGCCAATCGGGGACGGGTGAAAAGACACAAGCGATCCTGCAGATGAATTACGATGGGTGGTTTGAAAAGATCCGTCGTGGCATCTATGGCATCAGTGAAAAAGGCAAGCAGGCGCTCAAAGAATATCCCGAGCTGACCGAGCATTACAGGCAGCTTGCGGCTGAGCGGACACGGTCCAATGAAGGAACCCCAGACATAACAGGATAAATGACAGGGAAACAGACTGCGGTGATGAATCGTATGTCTGTTTTTTTGTTGGAAATTTTTCAAATATATAGTTAAATGGCTGTATAAGAATACCCTGATCATAAGTGATGGAGAGTGTTGAATGGTGGTTACAAGCGAATCGGTGCTGTCTGTACAAAAGCAAGCCTGTCCCGAATGCGGGGAGGAAATTGTTGCTGTCAAAGGATATATACCATGGTGCCAGGGTTGCAATTGGAATCTAAACCCTCTCCACAAGGCAAAGAACCCGACACTATTTGAGCGCTACTATCTGAAAATCGGGAACTTTGCTGGCGAAAAGCTTCTGCAATCGGTCATGACCGAACCCATGTCCAAACCGACGAGTTTGGGAGTAGTCTTTGCCTATCTGATCGCGGGAGCCGTCCATCTAACCAGCGTGGTGATCCTGTTTTGCGGGATTTGGCTGGCAATCGCAGGGTGGGGAAATTTTTTCTTCATGGCTGCAGCGTTGCTATGCCTGATCGTGGCATGGGTGACGAGGCCGAGGATCGGGAAAATGCCGAAGGATATCGTAAGCCGGACCGAATTTCCTACCCTTTATCGAATTGTGGATGAGATCAGCGAAAAGATGGGAGCAAAAAAGGTTGATGGCATTACAATAGATTTTGCGTATAATGCAGCTTTCGGAAGCTATGGCCTGTCCAGAAAAAACGTGATTCATCTTGGCGTGCCATTGATTAGCGTACTGAAACCAGAGGAGTTTGTAGCGCTCCTTGGACATGAGCTGGGGCATGGCGTGAATGGCGATTCCACACGCGGCGTTTTTGTGGGGACTGCGATCCGCACGTTAATGGAATGGCGGTATTTCATCAAGCCAGATCAGATTCTTGAGCGCAACGGCAGTCTGGTTGAGTTGGCAATGGTTCCAATCAATCTGCTATTGCTGCTTTTGTCCAAAGGAATTGAAGGGATCGTGTTTGTATTGGCCCATTTACTTTGGCAAAACAAGCAGCGCGCGGAGTATTTGGCAGACAGCCTCGCTGTTCAGGTAGGGGGGCTTCAGGCCAAATTGGCTCTGCTGGAAAAGCTGCACCTGGAGCACATCTTTGCCTTTGCCATGCAACGCATCTTGACGGGCGGCGCTATTGGAAGCGCAGCCGAGGAAATCAGATCCCAGTTTGGGCAAATTCCCGCCAGTGAAATCGAACGGGTTAGAAGAATGGAACAAAGCGCGGACGTGAGATTGGATAGCACGCATCCTCCCACGGCTTATCGCATTCAGTATCTGAAAAGCAGAGGAGATACGGCTGCTGCTTATCAGATCAGCACGGAAGATCAAATGCTACTGGAAAAAGAGTGGCGGCATCTGGAAGAAAAAACAGAAACCAAGTTCATACGGTATTACAGAGATCACTCTTACTTGCTTTATTAAGCGTATAACCGCGAAGATCAAGGACTTCTGTCCGGATTCTTCGCGGTTTTTTGCTTCTCGTATTCCCCGCTATATGATCGCAAGCGCATGAAGTAATAATTATTTTTATATTTCAAATTATGAAAAATGAACAGTACAATGCTCGATATGCATCATCATTCTATTCATAGGGGGAATTGCCTTGAGCCAAATGGGTACTGCTGCAGGAACATTGCCGGAAAAAATGACAAGGGCAAGATGGATTTATGTCGGATTACCATTGCTTATCTTATTTACGGTTTCGATGATCGACAAGTCCAACATCAATATTTTGCTGGCGAACAAGCCCTTCCTGCAAGATTTGGGGATTACGGACGGCGCGATCAAAGGCTCACTGAGCAGCATCTTCCTCGTTACGTATGCCATCGGTCAGCTAGGTTGGGGATTTGTGGTCGACCGGATCGGAGCTTTCAAAAGCGGGCTCATCGGTATTTTCTTCTGGGTTTTCGCGATGGTCCTGGGCGGCCTGGCGGAATCGGTCTCTGCGCTGCTCTGGTCTCGTTCGATCCTCGGTATTAGTGAAGGGGTGCTGTATCCGATCGCCCTGACTTTGACTGCTAAATGGTTCCCCAGCAATGAACAGGCAAAAGCACAGGCGCTCTGGTTCAACGGGAATTCTCTCGGACCGGTGATTGGCCTTCCGACCATTGCCATGGTGGCAGAGTCTTACGGCTGGAGGGAAAGCTACTATGCACTCGCAGCGATTTCCCTGTTTTCGCTGATCATGTTCTGGGCGATGGTTCGCAATAGTCCAGGCCATCACTACGCGGTCAACACCACGGAAAAAGAGTACATCGAAAAAGGTGTCTCGACAAACAAAAAGGAATTGGCTGGCACCGGTGAGGTAAAAGCAGTTCTGAAAAACCCTGTTTTCTGGGTGCTCACCACCGTATACGGATGTATCTCCATTGGTTTTTTCGGAATCTCGACCTTTTTGCCCAGTTATTTGACAGAAGTAAAGGGCATTCCATTCGTTCAGTCGGCATTCGTCAATGCGGCCGGGTATGGGTTGGCGATTCTGGTGCAGATGGGCTCCGGCTTCCTGTCTGACCGCTATATGAAAAGGGCTGTGTTCGTCGGCGGAGCGAGTGCCTGTATTATCTTGTTTCTTTTGATGTCGATGTTTACCGCAAGCGCTCTCATGGCGCAGATTCTCAGCATCCTGCTGATCAGCGTATTGCTGATGCCTGCTGCGTTGACCATGACGATGCTGCATAAGGTTGCTTCGCCGCAAGTAATGGGAAGAATTGGCGGAATATTCGGAAGTATTTCCTATGCGCTGGCAGCTATCGGTCCGATGGTCGTCGGTGCCGTCAGCCAGATGACAGGTTCCTTTACCGGCGGGTTCCTGGCTTTGATGAGCTTTATTCTGATTTCACTCATTCTTTGCCTGGGACTCATGCGCAAAGGCTATTAAAAAGTCAACAAAGAGGGACGGCTACAGGAGGGATGCAACGGTGTCACGATTGCAGGAATTACGCGAGGTAATGAGACAAATCCATACGGCATGGCAAGAAGGCCGCAAAACGACGCTGCTGATGCTGATGCATGTCGAAGGCTCTGCCTACAGGCTGCCCGGCAGCAAAATCATGATGGCAGAGGATGGACACATCTTCGGGACAATAAGCGGCGGTTGTTTGGAGGGGGATCTGTACGGCTGGGCGGAAAAGGTGATGCAGACAGGCAAGCCGCATCTGCAACGCTACGATCTGAGCGAAAGTGAAGTATGGAGCTTGGGTATCGGCTGCAAGGGCACTTTGGAGGTGGGCATCCTTCCTGTCACACCTGATGACTCTTTTTGGAGACTGACGGACGAAGCGCTCCAACAGGATGAGAGCTTTGCACTGATCCTGGAGATCGTAGACGGCGCCCGTGTCCTCATGAAACGGGATGGACGGGCCTTCGGAGATGTGGATCGTCTTCCGGTAGAAGTGCTGGACCAGGCGAGAGCCCGTTTTGGCAGGCAAACCAGGGCTGAGGTCATGCGGTTCGGGACCCGACGCTACTATATGGATGTGGTAAGACCCAGCGAGCGATTGGTCATTGCAGGGGCGGGCCTGGATGCTCGCCCGGTGGCAGAATTGGCGGCACGCAGCGGCTTTTCCGTCACGGTGCTGGACCCTCGTGCAGGCTTTAATACTCCTCAGGCTTTTCCAGCGGCCCATCATCTCGTCCAGTCTCCAGCTGATGCAGACCCGGCACAGATGCTGGATAGCTGGTGGGTGATTATGAACCATCATCTGGAGCGGGATCAAGCCAGTCTGGAGCTGGCTCTTCGCAGCCGTCCGCGCTTTATCGGGGTACTCGGACCGCTGTCCCGAACGGAGGAGATGCTTGTCCAGATAGGAAAAACGTTCTCCTGCGGTCCGATCCATGCCCCGGTCGGTCTCGATCTGGGAGCCGAGACGATGGATGAGGTCGCACTCAGCATCGTCTCCCAGCTCCTGGCCATGCGCAACGGCAGACAGGCGGCCGCGCTGCATGGCAAAAGCAAAATTCATGCCTGATTAGCCGACTTCTCCGCTAGCGATGGGTAGGTATGCTCAAAATAATCGATCGTAAATCGGATCAGCTCGCGGGCAGCCAGCGTGATATACCGGGATTCCACCCAGGAGAGACCGATAATCCTTTGGGAATGGCGGTCCTCCAAGGGAAGGTAGACCGGTGAATCCTTGGGCATGTACCCGTGCTTCCACCAGTGCTGCGGGATCAAAGCGACGCCAAGTCCGTTGTGAACCATGCGCAGAATCACTTCCGCATCGTTGCATTCAAAGGCAATGTTGGGAACAAAACCACTGTCTTGGCACATGTCCAAAGTAGTCTGGGTCAATTCGTAGGACATGACGAGACTGATATAGGTTTCTTCAGCAGCATCGCGAAGCCAGACCTTCTTTTGATTCGCCAGGCGATGGTTGGGGGGGACGGCCAGAAACATTTTCTCATGGAGCAGGGGGACATTCTTGAATTTGGGATCGCGAATCAAGGGGTGGGTGATGATCAAATCCGCCTCCCCGCGTTCCAGAAGATTTTGGCACTCCTGTGAAGTGCCTTGGAGCAGCTTGATATTGACATGGGGGTACTTTTTGAGAAAAGCGCTTAACAGTTCGGGGAGCAAGCGGCCGGTAGAGGCGGCAAGAATGACTTGTCCTCGCTCCAGACCCGTGAGATCTGCCAGTTCATACTGACCCTCTTCCAGTTCAGCAAAGACGCGGTCGACGCGATTGAGAAAAATTTTTCCGAAGCGATTCAGGCGAATTTGCTTGCCATGCCGATCAAACAAGGGGACTCCCAGATGCTTTTCCAATCTGCTGATCATTTTGCTCAAAGAGGGCTGAGAGATGTGAAGCTCTTCAGCAGCTCGGGTCATATGTTCCAGACGGGCGACGACTTGAAAATACTTCAGTTGCAACAGATCCACGGACAACCCACCCCTTATGCCTTATTGTCTATCAATTCATAAGTGATTATGTATTTTAAATTATATAAAATCAAGACTAAACTGAAGGAAAAGACAGGGGAACCAAAAACAGCGAGGGAGTGACACAGACGATGCAATTGTCAGGAGAAGCAAAATTTGCGAACAGTGTACAGCATATTTGGGATGCTCTACACGATCCAGAAATTTTAAAAGGGGCTATCCCCGGTTGCGAACGATTGGATCTGACAGGCCAAGGGGAATACGACGTCGTGATGAAGCTTGGAGTCGCTGCTGTAAAAGGGGAGTACACCGGCAAAGTCAAGCTGGAGGATGTCGAAGCGGGGGCGCACTACATGCTGCTGGCAGAGGGAAGCGGTTCTCCCGGGCATGTAAAAGCGAAGATGGACTGCAAGCTTTTGCCGACCGATAAAGGCTGCACGCTGGTCTGGAACTGTGATGCGGAGATCGGCGGAATGATCGCAAGTGTAGGAGGGCGTGTATTGGGGGGAATCGCCAAATTCATGGCGGGCCAATTCTTCAAAGCGATCGAAAAACAAGTGAAGAATGGGGGAGCATGATGAAACCAGCTTCGTTTGAATACCTGCGACCTGCAAGTCTGGAAGAGGCGCTGCAATACCTCGCTGACCTGGGCGAGGATGCCAAAATTATTGCGGGAGGCCAAAGCCTGATTCCCGTCCTCAACATGCGGCTATCGACGCCAAAATACTTGATTGACATCGGCAGGGTGGAGGGGCTCTCCTACATTCGCGAGGAGGATGGCTATCTGGCGATTGGAGCTTTGACCAGGCATGTCGAGCTGGAACAGTCGCCTTTGGTCGCGAAGCATTGCCCGTTGCTGCTGGAAGCGGTGAAATGGATCGGACATGCGCAGATTCGGCAAAGAGGGACGGTCGGAGGCAGCATCGCGCATGCAGATCCTTCTGCTGAACTGCCGTGTGTACTGGCCGCACTGCGCGGGGAGATTGTGATTGCGCACGCGGACGGCGAGGAGACGCTGGCAGCGGAGGAGTTTTTCCTGACGTATCTGCTGACCTCCCTGCAGCCGGATCAGATGATCAAAGAAGTACGTTTCCCGGTCATTTCGAATGCGGCCGGTTATGCTTTCACGGAGGTAGCGCGTCGTCACGGAGATTTTGCTCTCGTAGAGGTAGCCGCTGTGGTCGAGCTGAATGAAAATCAGGAAATTGCTTTGGCCCGTCTGGCAGCTGGCGGCGCCAACCCGGTTCCTTGTGTGCTGGAGTCTGTCGAGGATTTCCTGATTGGCAAGACACCAGATGATTCCCTCTTGGAAGAAGCGGGCGAGATGGCGAGTGAAGGTGTGGAGCCGGACGGTGATCTGCACGGATCGGCAAGCTACAGACGATCCTTGGTGAAAACCTTGACCAAACGAGCGTTGCAAACAGCGATTCAGCGGGCAGGAGGGATTTCGCGATGAAAACCATGGAGATTACGGTTACAGTAAATGGAAAAAAGCGCACAGAGACAGTCGAGACCCGCATGCTGCTATCCGACTTTATCCGCGAGCAATTGCGCCTGACGGGAACGCATCTGGGCTGCGAGCACGGCGTGTGCGGAGCCTGTACCGTACTGGTGAATGGAAAAGCGGCTCGTTCCTGCCTCATGCTCGCTGTGCAAGCTGATGGCTTTGCGATTGATACCGTAGAATCGCTGGTCAGGGAGGACGGCAGCCTGCACCCGCTGCAGCAGGCTTTCTCTGACAATCACGCCTTGCAATGCGGCTTTTGCACGCCTGGTTTCATGATGACCCTGGTTGATTTTCTTCAGGAGAATTCGAATCCGAGCGAAGGGGAGATTCGCGAAGCAATCTCTGGCAACCTGTGCCGCTGTACGGGGTATGCCAATATTGTAAAAGCTGTTGAGCAAGCTTCCCAAGCGCTTGCCAAGCAAGGAGGTTGAATCCATGGCGAACCTGATTGGGCAAAGCTTTCGACGTAAAGAAGATTATCGTTTTGTGACGGGGACCGGACAGTACGTAGCCGATATCCGGTTGGACAATATGGCGGAAGCGGCATTCATCCGCAGCACTTATGCCCATGCCCGGATTAAAAGCATCGACAGATCCGCAGCGCTGGCCCTGGATGATGTCTACGCGGTCATTACCGGAGAGGATTTGGTGGGGAAAGTGGGTCTCATGTCCGAGATGGAGTCGCACTGTCGCCTGCCGAAGCATATCGAAGATCAGATCAAGCCGATCATGAAGCATAATGTCGAGCCAGTATTGGCGACGGGAAAGGTCAAATATGTAGGGCAAAATGTCGTTTGCATCGTAGCGAAAAACCGCTATATCGCGGAGGATGCTGCTGCTTTGGTAAAAATAGACTACGAACCGCTGCCAGCCGTGGTTGATCCCTTTGAAGCGCTGAAGGAAGGGGCTCCGCTGGTTCAGGACGACCTGGACGACAATATGCAAGCCTATTTCCACCTTCCCGTAGGTTCCTGGGACGAGGCAGTAAGCAAAGCCGACCACGTAATCAAAGGACGTTTTACTTCTCCTCGCGTCGGGTCCAATCCGATCGAGACGCGCGGGGTGGTCGCCTCCTATGACAATCGCACGGACTTTCTCAACATCTGGAGCTCTACGCAGATGCCTTTTGAAATCCGCCACTATGTCGCGAAGCTGCTCGGATTGGTCGAGCAGAATATCCGCGTGGTTGCTCCTGATGTCGGCGGCGGTTTTGGTCCGAAAGGCGGCCTGTATCCGGAGGAAGTGCTGCTGGCCTATCTGGCCAAGCAGTTGAAGCGCCCGGTGCGCTGGATCGAAGACCGGGTGGAGCATATGAGCGGCGCCCGTCATTCCCGTGACCAGATTCACGACTTGGAGGTAGCCTATACCAAGGACGGAACCATCCTGGGCGTGAAAGATGATTTCGTGCTGGACGTAGGAGCGATCAACTACTTTGCCCTGACCTGCGCCTACAACAGCGCGGCTCATTTTCGCGGGGCGTACAAGATACCGGTATTCGACCTGACCTGCCGGATCGCTCTGACGAACAAAACCCCCAACGTACCGTATCGCGGTGCCGGGAGACCGGAAGTGGTCTTTGCCATGGACCGCATCGTCGACATGATTGCCCGTGAACTCGGGATGGACCCGGTGGAGGTCATGCTGAAAAATATCATTCCGGCCGAAGAAATGCCGTACAGCCAAGGGATGTACTATAAAGACGGCGGCGAGTTGATCTATGACAGCGGCAATTATCCGGAAGCCTTCGAGATGGCCTTGGAGATGTCTCGCTTCAAGGAGATCCGGGCGAATCAGGAGCAGTGGAGAAAAGAAGGCACATACATCGGGATCGGCTTTTCTTCCAATGTAGAGGGAACGGGTGTCGGACCGTTTGAGGGGGCAAAAGTCAGCATTGACCCGTCCGGTCAGGTGATCCTGCACGTAGGGTCCTCTTCGCAAGGCCAAAGCCATGAGACAGTATTCGGCCAGGTAGCCGGAGATGTATTCGGAGTAAGCCTGGATCGCGTCACCGTGAAAAACGGAGATACGGTCGCTCTGGGTTACGGGGCGGGGACGTATGCCAGCCGCAGTGCAGTAAATGCAGGCTCCGCGGCGCATTTGGCTTCTGTCAAATTGCGCGAGAAAATGCTGGCTGTAGCGGGCAATGTACTGGAGATCGCACCGGAGGAATTGACGATGCAAGACGGGGTCATTTTTGCTGTCAGCCAGCCAGAGAAAAAGATCACCTTCCCCGAACTGGCAGCTGCCGCGGTACCAGGCATGCGCTGCAAGGTGCCGGAAGGGATGGACCCGGGCCTGGAAGCGACGCATTACTTCGTTCCACCGACCGTGACGTACTCTTCTTCGGTTCATGCAGCAGTGGTGGAAGTGGACATCGAGACAGGATTTGTGAAAATCAAGAATTACTACATCGTCCATGACAGTGGACGTGTCATCAATCCGATGGTCGTAGAGGGGCAAGTGCAGGGCGGATTCGCGCAGGGGATCGGAACCGCCTTGTACGAGGAGGTCGTCCACAATGAGAACGGGCAGTTGCTGACGGGAACCTATATGGATTATCTGCTGCCGACCTCGATGGAGGTGCCTGTAGCGGTGCAGGGCGAACAGGAATATTACTCTACCTGCAACCCGCTCGGGGTAAAAGGTGTGGGCGAGAGTGGAGCCATTTCTACACCTGCCGCCATTGCCAATGCCGTCGTGGATGCGCTGGCTCCCTTTCATGTGAAGATTGATCGTCTGCCGGTCAGCCCGAATCGGGTGTTTGATTTGCTGCAAGATACACGAAGCGAAGAAGTAATGATGCCAAAATGAAGCGACCATTGTTTATAGACCCGCATGTCAGGTTTGTAGAACTGACATATGGGTCTTTTTCTTTTGTGACCGTGATTACAGGCAAGCAGGTTTCGATGAGCATCTCCGTGATCGAGGAAAGAATCCTGGAGCGCCTTTCATCAAACAAAAATTTTGTGAAGTTGTCTGTGGATAATGAACAGTCCATTACCTTGAATGCGTTATACAATGATCGGACCAAAGCCGATGTGTCTGACGAGGCCAAGTGGACTTCCAGTGACGAAGGGATTGCTGTCGTGAAAGACGGTGTCATTACTGCTATTTCTTCGGGTGAAGTGGAAATCATTGCAGAGTATCAAGGAAAAACCGTTACGATTTATGTGACAGTGACGAAATAAGCGAAAACCCCGATCCATCAGGAGGATCGGGGTTTTCCTTATTGAGAGGCAAGCACTTTGCCAGATTTCTTCCGTCCATTCAGCAACAGGTTGAGCAGCACAATCAGCAGCACGGCAAGCTGTGGCACAGTCGTCTCCCAATTCGCATACACACCGAGATCCGGCACATGAAAGAGAGATTCTGAGCTGTGTACAGGCAGCATACCCGTCACTTGCAGGGAATGAATGCTCGCCCCGATGAATTTGAAGGCCATATAGTAGAGCAGCATGCTGGCAATGAAAAAGAAAGGACGCACCGGGATACGGCTGCTTAGCTTCATAAAAGCATAGCCGATGATCGCAAGCAGGATGAGGGCGGATGCAATGCCAGTAAGCAGATCCGTCATGCTGATGGAAGCGGCCATGCCAAAGTAGAAAATAATCGTCTCGGCTCCTTCGCGTGCGACAGCCAGAAAGGCAGTCAGGCCAAGCGACCAAAGGGCCCCCTTGGCCAGTGAACGTCCAATGGCCCGTTCCACGTAGCGGTTCCAGGTTTGCAGATTGGATTTTCTATGCAGCCAGGCGCCAATCGTCAGCATGAACAGGACAGCGACGAGCCCGGTAATGCCTTCCATCAATTCTCGCGAGCTGCCGGTGGACAGATTGGACAACACGATGCTCAAAATGACAGCCAGGATTACGGAGGCCACAAGTCCAATCGCCGCTCCTGACCAGATCCATTTGCGTTTGTCTGCATTTCCTGATTTTTGCAAGAAGGCGAGAAGAGCGAGAATAATCAGGATCGCCTCCAGCCCTTCACGAAACAAGATAAGGCCTGCATCCCACGCGGTGTAGGAGGAGACAGCAGCAAAAGGCTCCAGCTGATCTTTCATGGCCGTTACAAGAGCAGACGCCTTTTCCCAGCGGGGCGGATTGGACAACAGATGGGTCGGAACAGCTACCATTTTGTTCTCGATGCTGCTGTAGGTACCGGGTGACTTGGTCATCACGACGCCTTCGACTGCCGGCCAGGTAGAGATAAAGGCATCCATCTTCTCGGCGGCCAAGTCAGCCTTCTTGTTGTCGATGTCAGCCTGGACCTCGTCAAGCAGCTTCATCAGAGAGGAGATGGACGGCTGGTCGGCTGAAGCAGCGGAGGTGTCTGATTCGGCAGCTGCCTTTCCCGAGAGGTAGTCTTCCACAGCTTGCGTCAATTCCTGCAGCTTGGCTTCGCTTTTGGCGGGATCAGGGGGTTCGGTATTCAGGGCGATACGCACGCCGCTGATCTTGATCTCCATGTTTCCGTAGACACTCGTATTCTCTGCGCGCACGAGTCCCTCTGCCTTGTACCAGCCTTTGACGAAACGGTTGTAGGATTCCTTGGCCCTTGTCCAATCCAGGGCTGCTACAGCGTCAGAACTCTCTTTGAGGATGGGGAGGAGCGCTTCGATTTGCTTATGCGCCTTTTCCTTGGGCTGTGCAGCATCTTCTCGAGAGGTGACGTACAGATCGGCTGCTTTGGCGAGTTTGGATATTGCCTGTACGGCAGGTCCGGGTGATGCTGCGGCCTCGCTCAATGCCTGTTCTGCTTCTGTCAAGGCAGCGGACAATGCGGCAGCCTCTGGAGTAGTCTCTTCATTTGCCTCCCACAACTCCCGGATCTGTTTTACGGCCTGGGAGACCTCGTCCCAGTTCTGGTCGCCGCTGCTGATCAAGGCATCGCTGGAGTAGGCGATCAACTGCTTCAACTGGTCAGCAGGCAAGGCAGCGGCAGATGCGATCTGCCAAGAGGACGACAGGAGCATCAACGTCATGCAGAGGAAAAGCAGGTAGCGTTTCAAGGTGTTCACTCCATCCCGGATGATGATTTAAAATAGCGTGTCGCCGATGTAGCCGCCTTCCCTGGCACCCGGCAGGCAGGCATACAAGCCGCTGCCGACATGCGTGATGTACTCGTTGAGCCTGTCGGCGGATGCGAGCTTTTGCTGCATGGGAATGAATTGTTTGCGCGGATCGCGGTTGAAGCAGATGAACAGCAGCCCCGCGTTGATCTGCCCTGTCTTGACATCCATGCCATTGGAGTACGAGTAACTGCGGCGCAGGATTTTCACCTTTCCGTCCATGTGGGCGAGGGCGACGTGGGAGTTTGGCGCGATAAGCGGCTTTCCCGTGCTGTCCTTGCGTCCCAGTTCCAGATCGTCGAACTCGCCAGACTTGCCGATCGGTGCTCCTGAATGGAGATGTCTGCCGAATGTGGCCTCCTGGTCTTCCAGGGAGGAGCGGTCCCAGACCTCGATACGCATCCGAATCCGACGCATCGCCATGTAGGTGCCGCCTGTCATCCAGGACGGGCTTTCCGCGGAATTGGCCCATACGATTTCGTCCGCCAGCTTCGGCTTCGAAGCGATCGGATTGTTGGTGCCGTCTTTGAAGCCCAGCAGATTGCGCGGCGTGGAGCCGGAGGGATCGGCTGATGCTGTACGCTGAAAGCCCTCCTGCATCCAGTGCAGTACGGCCTTGCCTCTGGCGATACGCGCGAGATTTCGCATGGCGTGAAACGCCACCTGCGGATCATCAGAACAAACCTGAACCACGATATCGCCTTCGGACCAGTCCGGATTGATTTCATCACTATTGAAGCGCGGCATATCGACCAGCGGGGCAGGTTTTTTGCTTTTCAATCCAAAACGATCATCAAAAAAGGAAGCTCCCAGCCCAAACGTAATCGTCAGCTTCATGGGAGCAAGGCCCATGCTTTCCCCTGTATCGACAGGAGGGAGATGCGGATTGTCGATCTCGTCATCGACGGACTGGCCTGCTGTGAGACGAGCAGAAGCAACAGTCCAGCTTTGGAACAGCTTCCGGACATCTTCCAGCGAAGAAGTGGTCAGATTGAACGCAGCCATGCTAATGAAGTCCTGCATGGGAGTGATGATTCCTGCTTGATTTTTTCCATAAAAAGGGATGATGCCGTCTTTGGAGGCAGCTGCGGATGCTGATGGTTCAGCCTGTGCAAGCTGCGGGAAAAAGGTCTTCATGCCTCCCGCGCCTACCAACAGACCAATTCCACCAATCCCCGCCATTTTGAGTACGTCGCGCCGCGTCAGTTTCTTTTGGCTCGTCTCTGTCTGACGGTTCATTTCCTTTACCCTCCCAGAATCGTGCCCATTTTGGATAGAGGTTCAGCCAGTGCATCAAGGGCCTGACTAAGCTTTTTGACTTCGGGCTCGGTCAATTCGGTGTACAGAACGTAACCCTGCTCTTTTTGGTAGGGAGCCAAGGCCTGATCCAGCTCCTGGAACCGCAATTCAATCTCTTTCGCCAGTTCAGGATCCTTGTTCGCGACGGAAGACTGCAGCACTTTGAAAATTTCATTGGCCCCCTGTACATTGGCGGCAAAGTCATAGAGATCCGTATGAGAGTAGCGCTCTTCCTCTCCCGTTACCTTGCTGGAAGACACTTCGTTGAGCAGTTCGACGGCTCCGGTGACGAGCATCAGTGGATCGATTTCCACGCTTTCCACCTTCACGCGCAGCTGCTTCGCGTCCTGGAGCAGCTGGTCAGCGATCTTTTCCTGACCGGTGACAGACTTCGTTTCCCACAATGCTTTCTCCAGTCGGTGATAGCCGCGCCATTCCTCAGCAGGGACGTCTCCCTCACGCGCATCGAGCCAGGGGTCGAAGTCACCAAGCGATTCAGCAATCGGTTCGATTCGTTCAAAGTACATGCGAGCAGGCGCGTACTGTTTTTTTGCTGCTTCTATATCGCCGGCCTTCACAGCTTGTGTGAAGCCATCCGTAGCTTTGACGAACAAATCGGTCTGCTCGATCACCCATTTATGGTAATCGGCAATGGCTGCATCGAGCTCAGGAGTTGTAGCCGCGGCAGTCTTTTGCTCAGATTGGGAAGCAGCTTCTGGTTTCACCTCGGATGTCGTCTTCGATTCGTTGCTTCCGCAGCCTGTGAATACCAGCGAGGAGCTGAGTGCAATCGCGGTAAGTGGGTAACCCCATTGTTTTCGCATGAAAAAACATCCCCTTGTCATATAAGTGAACGCTAATATAATGATAATAAAAATCATTCTCAACGAAAAAACAATAAACGTATCCATCCCAAAATGCAAGCGGAAAATCCTGTTTCCGAATGAAAGGGAGTGATAGGCTCGGCAAGCGTCTTTTTTTCCTCATTTTGGAACAAAAGTTTAAGACAGTTGCACTAATCTGCAACAAAATATGCGTTTGTCTTACCACGTCTTTGATCATTTCCGTATACCTTGTACGAGGTGGCGCCGATTCAAACAGGTATTGGAGTGATGAAGAGAATGAAATTGATTATTCATGAACAGGAGATAAAAGCGTACTTTGAAGGCTTGCGGCAACTCATCTGGGGAGGATCCGGCAAACCAAAGCCTCCGGTTGAGGAACCCCCATGTCCGCCCGAAAAGTCAGAGTTTCGCAAAGTGCTTCAGGGCTATCTCCATCAGTCGATTGAGATCGCGACGGATGCGGGAAGCCTGGCTGGAGTTCTGAGAGAAGTGGGCGATGACTATGTGGAGATCAACGAGCCGGGCGGTACGCAAGTCATCGTCCCCTTGGGCCAAATCAACTACGTGCAAGCTTTGTAAGGAGGAGAAGAATCGATGGATTTTCAAGAAAAATTGACCACATATATCGGCCAGACGGTAGAAATCGCAACAGGCCTCCATGTGACGACTGGCGTGCTGAGCCGCGTAACAGACAGTACAGCGACTTTGCTAGCCGCAAGTGCACCTGGTTACGGCGGAGGGCAGAATGTCACCTTTCCTCTAGAACGCATCACATTCGTACGGGTCGTCTAAGCATGCGAACAGCTGCACAGGGAGGGGCAGCGCATTCGGTATCTGCGATCATCTCTGCGATGTACACCACACACCATCTGCAGAAAATGGTGGCGGTCAGTCAACAGCTTGGCTCCGCGGATATAGTCGTAGCCGCCGCCAGTCACCTGATACCGGAGATTCCCACCTCTGTCCGTGCCAAGACACGAATGGTTCCTGTCGAACCGGAACTACAGGTAAACCCCTTTTCAGGCAGGGCGCTCGCGGCCAGTCATGCCCGCGGGGCGGTCCTCCTGTTTCTGGGGGAAGATCGCTTCTATTCGGCCATGGAGCTGCAGCGCTTCTTGTTTCCGATTCTTCATGGCAGGGTGCAAGTGCTTCTCTCATGCGAAGGCAGGCGTCACCACAGGAGTAGAACGTCTTTGCCCCTGGACAGTCTGATTCTGTTTTTCCATGAGTTGCTTGGCAGGACAGACCTGGGGACCGCCTCTCTATTTGGGACTCCTCACGCTATGACCCAACATGCGCTCAGACGGATCAGCGCAGAGCTTTTGCAGCAACCGGCGCATGCTCTTTATCAATGGATAAAAACAGGCGTGAGAATCGGGGTGCAGCCGGTGGAGCCGATGCGGAATGCCATTCCCTATAATCCGCAGCTTTATGGAGCCGTCCAAGGGGAGTGCTCCTTTTTTGAAAAAGCGGTGATCCGGGAGCAGATGGACTTCGCAGCCAGCCTTCCCAAGAGAAACGGCCTGACAGACGGAAGAAGACGAAGGGAGGAGCTTTTTCAGGAATCTCTCCCGGAATGTGCGCAGCCAAGGCCTAAAGTCGACAAGGGAGCGCGTCTGTCTGTCATCATTCCGGCACGGGATGAAGCCAGCACAATAGAATCCGTGATTCGTGAGGTGAAGCTGCTGAATCCGCTGGAAGTGATCGTCGTGGTCAACGGATCCCGAGACGGTACGGCTGCAAAGGCGCGTGCGTGCGGGGCTGTCACCGTAGAATTTGCCCATCCTCTCGGAGTTGATTCCGGGCGGGCAATAGGAGCAAGCATTGCAGCAGGGGACATTCTGCTTTTTGTGGACGCCGATTTTGTATTGCCGGCACAGGATTTGTATCCCTTTGTCTTCGGGTGTGAGAAGGGAATTGATCTCGCCTTGAATGATCAATCCGCTTTTTTCGAGTCGCATTCCGGGAATGTCGTCGTCGCTGCCCGTCAAGCGCTTAACTTTGTTGCTGATCGCAAGGATTTGGGTACGGGGTCGATGCTTGCCGTTCCATTCGCCCTGAGAAAAGAGGCGTTTGCTTCGTTGGACTGGTCAATGCTCGCTTGTCCTCCACTGGCGCAGATGGCTGCTCTGACAGGGGGCTTGCGGGTAGAACTGGTTCACGCCGTCGACAGCTTTTCTCTCAATCGGTTTCGTCCGGAAAAGCACCTTGCAAAAAGAGGCCATTCTCCGGCGGTGGCACAAATGCTTGGAGATCACATGGAGGCTTTCCACTATTGGAGCAAGCAGTACCGAGGAGGGCATCCAAAGTAGACAAAAACAAGGAGGGAAGGCCGCAGTATGACAGAGCGAAAAGAAGGCTTGGTCAGCTTGGTGATTACCAATTACAATCGCGCCAAGTATCTGCGGGAGTGTCTGGAAAGCATTCGCATGCAGACGTATCCCCGTTGGGAAATCATCTTTGTCGATGATGCTTCGACGGATGATTCGGTGCAGGTCGTACGCGAGTGGGTGGAAGAACACCGCGATATGTGGAGCGAAGATCGACAGACTGTAATACTGACATTGCCTCGCAACATCGGGTTTGCCGGAGCGATCAATGCCGGCTTTTACCTGGCGCAGGGGGAATTTATCGCCGTCCAGGATTCGGATGATTACTCCGACAGGGAGCGTTTTGTCAAGCAAGTTGAATATCTGCAAAACCATCCGCTGGTCGATTTAGTCGGGACGAATTACTATGCTTTTCCCGATCACGCGCCTGCTGAAAAAAAGCGGGCGACGTGGATTCGCTACGGAGAAGAGATTCGCCGCGTTTACGGACGAGGAGGGCACTGTGTCTGCCACGGGACGATTCTGTTTCGCGGCAAATTGTTCGATCAAATCGGTGGACCGACTCGTCGCATCACTGGGGCGGAGGATTACGAATTTATCGCCAAAGCTCTCAACAGCAAGGCACAGATCGAGAATCTGCCCGAGCCGCTGTACTATTACCGCGTCCACGACAGCCAGCGGTCCGCGCAGTATTACAGAAGAAAGGAGAGTAACGATGCCAACTAGCTCAGAGCGTATCCTGATGGTGATGGACAGCATGGGTACGGGCGGTACCGAAACCCATGTCCTCAGCTTGGGAAAAGCGCTGCGTTCGAGCGGAGTTCAGCTTTTTTACTCAGGGGCTGACGGCCCCTTTTATCGTGCATTTGCGGACGCCGGTTTCCGTCTGCACCTCATCGAGCAGTCGAATGAGCCTCTGCCGATGCGAAGAGAGAAGCAACAGCAAACCTTTCGAGACATCATAAAGGAAGAAAACATCTCAATCGTTCATGTGCACCAGACACCCTCCGGTCTATTGGCTGCGGAAGCGGCGGCAGAGCTGGGAGTTCCGATTGTGTTTACCATGCATGGCACGTATTATCCGGTCGACGAAGCTGTCTCACTTGCACAGCGGTGCGATGCGATGATCAGTGTAAGCAAGCCGGTTCAAAGCTTCTGGAAGAAACACGGAGTCGAATCCACGGTGATCTCCAATGGAGTGGACCTCCAGGAATTTGAGACAGCCTCTACGGTAAATTTGCGTGAGACCACGCTCTCCTCCCTTCCTCAAGACGCTTTCATCGTCACATACGTCAGCCGTTTAGCCTGGCAGAAGGCGTCTGTCTGCAACATGCTGCTGCGCTCCACCAAGACCTTGAACGACATCCCCAACCTGCACATCGTTGTTGTCGGCACGGGGGCCCAATCGCATTTCGTCCAGGAGTTGGCGCAGGCCTTAAACAAACTCAAGGGTTATCCCTATGTACACATCGCCGGTGAACAAACCGATGTCAAACCCTACTATGAGGTGAGCGATCTGGTCGTGGGTACTGGCCGAGTTGCTTTGGAAGCCATGGCTTGCGGAAAACCGGTCCTGGCGATCGGAAACCATGGCTATGTCGGGCTTGTTACGCCGGATATCTACGACTTGGCCTGGGAGTATTACTTCGGGGATCACCAATCTGTAGGCAAGCCTTCCCCGGGCATGATTGCTGAAGCACTGCGCAAGGCGTTTGCAGATCGCCACCTGCTGCAAAGCTGGGGAGAACAGGGAAAAGACTGGGTGAGAACCCGCTTTGACATCCGACAGAAAAGCGAGGAGCTGCTTGCCTTCTACTCCGCGGTGCGCAGCAAGAAAAAAGGAGGAGGGACCACATGAGAAAAATCCTCTACGTAGGCTGGATCGGATTCGACAATCTGGGCGATGAGCTGATGTGGCATGTGTTTCGGGATTTGGCTACGAAGTACCTCAACACACAGACTCACCAGGTGATTCCTTCAATGCCGGGTGTGGATTTGCATGATTTTCGTCCTTACGATACGGTGGTTCTCGGCGGGGGCTCGCTCCTTGTCCCCGGCTATGTGGATGTGGCGCACCGGGCCGTACAGCAGAAAAAAAGACTGGTGATTTGGGGGAGCGGCTATGATAGCCAGCTTCCCGTGAAGTTCGATGCGACAGGAAAACTTCTTACCGCTTCCTTTCAGGAGAGCCCGAAGATGCAACAAATGCTGCGTGAGATCGGAGAGCACGCTCAATACTTCGGCGTGCGCGGACCGCTTACGCATGAATATTTGCGAGAAATGCGAGTGGGCGGCAGCTTGCAGATCAGCGGAGATCCCGGAATGCTGATGACTCCGCCGGATGGGATCGTCCACGGCGAGGAGCACCCGCCTATGGTCGGCATCAACTGGGGGACCACGTACAACCGCATCTACGGAAAGAACGAGGCTGTGGTCGAAGATGCGTTGGCGCAGGTGGCGAAGACCTTGATTCAGCATGGGTTTGGCATCTACCTCTATACGATGTGGGGACCGGATCGAGGGGCGATCAGACGTCTCTACCAGAAGATTGGCGCTCCCGAGCATGTCACGCTTGATCTGGAGCTGCATGATCACAGCGAGATGATGCGCCGGCTCAGCCGCTGTCAGGCGACGATCAATTTCAAATTGCACGCCAATGTCTTGAGCGCCGTAGCGGGAGTGCCGTTTGTATGTCTGGCGTACCGTTTCAAATGTCTGGACTTCTGCTATTCTCTCAGTCTGCCGGAGATGGCGATTCCCACCGATCATCCGCAGCTCCGGCAGCAGATCCTGACGCGTACAGTAAGAGCGATGGATGAACAGGCTTCGCTGCGCGACCTATTCGTCAGCCAGCGAAAGGAGACTACAGATCACTTGAGCAAACCGTTTTTCCATGGTGATTTATAGAGCAGCACCCTTGCGTTCGCATGTCTGACGGACCAAGGGTGTTTTGCTGTAGCTGCAGGATGTGAGAGAATGTGATGAGAGGAAAAAAGAGGAGAGAGGGAGAGCAGAACCATGCTGAAACAAATCAAAGTCCTGCATTATGACGCCTTCAGCTTGATCCCGAACAAAGGAAATCCGGCAGGGGTCGTGCTGGAGGGAGATCAACTGACGGAAGAAGAGATGCAAAAGATTGCTTTTCAGGTCGGTTTTAATGAAACCGCCTTTCCGATTCGCTCTGACAAGGCGGATGTCCGCATCCGCTTTTTTACTCCGGGGCATGAAGTCGATCTGTGCGGACACGCGACGATGGCGACGGTCTTTGCCCTTGTTTCGCAGGGGCTCCTGGAAGAAAAAGAAGAGATCCTGATTGAAACGAAAGCCGGGATCTTGCCTGTGCGCATCCAGACCACGCCGCACGGGGAGATTCGCATCACGATGCAGCAGGCCGCCCCACAGTTTACGGCGTTTGAAGGCTCTGTAGAGGAATTGGCAGCGGTGCTCGGTCTCGGAGTCGAGGATATTCGGACAGATTTTCCGATCCAGTACGGCAGCACAGGGCTGTGGACGCTCATCGTGCCGCTGGCATCGCTGGACGCCTGCAAGCGGATGAAGCCGGACAATTTCCGTTTCCCCGAGGCGCTGACGCAGATGCCGAGTGCATCCATTCATCCCATATGCCTGGAGACCATCGATCCGGGCTCTGATATGCATGCCCGCCATTTCTCTTCGCCTTTTTCCGGTACAGTGGAGGACCCCGTCACGGGTACGGCTTCCGGTGTGATGGGGGCGTATTACGTAACCTTTGTCGATCCGGGCAAGACGGGACCCCGTTCATTTGTCATCGAGCAAGGACAGGAAATCGGGCGGGATGGACGGGTACGGGTGACCGTCACCCCTGACCAGGATGGCGCTTTGGCAGTCGAAATGACCGGCAACGCCGTATTTGTGAAGGAATTTGCTGTAGAAATCTAGGCCTGATTGGCGCGTATTCGTTCCAGAGCTGTCTCTATCTCCTGGATAAACAAAGGAACGGCTGGATTGGCATTTGCTGTTTTCCAGGAAGCTACCACATCGACGGAATGATCCTCGCCTTGAATATCGATAAATCGCAGGGTGGGACTGGCGTAAAGCAGCAAATGCCGGGACAAGACCGTGACCCCGATCCCCGCATCGACGATCATCAGCACCGCGTCTGTCCGGGAGGCCTGACTGACGATCCGGGGAGAGAAGCCGTGCTTGGCGCACATCGACAGGACGTAGTCATAGCCCTGTGGCGATTCCTCGCGTTCCAGCATCACAAAAGGTTCATGCTCCAGCTGGGCAATCGACAGGTTGGGCTGATCAGCAAGCGGATGATCGTGCGGAAGGATAATCGAGTAAGGCTGAGTCCATAAAGGCTTGTAGGTAACGCCGCCCAGATTGTGCAGCCCGTGTGAGAGTGTAAAGGCGAGATCGATCTCGCCTGACAGCAGCATGTTCGTAAGCTGTCCGATGTTTTCAAAGCGGAAATGGATCGTGACCTGCGGGAATTTGCTGCGAAAAGCACGAACGACCGAAGGCAAAAAGTCTCGCACAGAGACACTTAAAAGCCCTATGCTGATCGTTCCGACCAATCCGGCTTCCGCTTGTCTGGCATGCTCGATGGACAAGGCAAACCGCTCCACAATCTCTCTGGCATCCTGTAAAAAGACGCTGCCTGCGCTGGTTAATTCTACGGAATGCTTGTTGCGGCGGAACAGCTTGACGCCCAGCCTTTTTTCCAGAGAGGCGATCTGCTGACTGACGGCTGGCTGGGCTACGTAGAGCCTTTTTGCGGCTTCCGTGAAGTTGAGATGCTCGGCGACAGCGATGAAATAGCGGAGTTGGCGTATGTCCATAGAGACCTCCCGTGAGCTCGTTTTGATGGATTTATCATAACATGTCGATGGACTTCAGGTATCTTGTAATAAGTTTTTCTTATTACCGATATAATCTCCCAATATTTCAAAATACTCTTGATTTCTACTACGATACAGATAAGTCATCTCAAGCAGGGAGGATACTACGTTGTCTACCATCACGCATGATGAAGCCGTCGCACGGGCGTTAAGCATGATTCCGCGCATCCAATCCCGCGCTCAGCTATCCGAAGAGCTTCGCCGCCAACCCCAGGAGAATATCGATGATTTTATCGCCTCCGGCCTGATCCGCGCCTTGATGCCCAAACGTTGGGGAGGATATGAGCTGGGTGTGGAGACGATGTATAAAACGACTTTTGAAATCGCCAAGGCTGATCCGTCAGCGGGTTGGTGCTTTGGACTTTTGGTCCTTCATTCCTGGATGCTCGCGTATTACCCCGAACAGGCACAGCAAGATGTCTGGGGGGAGAATCCCGACGCCTGCATCGCGTCGTCGTTCGGCTCTCCCCAGTCACAAGTGACCCGCGTAGAAGGCGGTTTTCGCGCCAGTGGGATCTGGGGCTTCTCATCGGGAATCGACCACAGTGACTGGGCGATGCTGTTTGGCAGCGTGCCGTCACAGGAGGAAGGGGCTCCGCCCTACGCCATGATGATGCTGGTGCCGAAAAAGGATTACACGATCCTTGATACCTGGCATACCGTCGCCCAGAGAGGGACAGGAAGTAAAAACCTGCAGCTGGACGATGTGTTCGTACCGGAGCATCGAACCTTCGACATGGTCGCCTGGTGTCAACGGGGAGTGGGACCGGGGAACCTCATCAACGATCTTCCGCTCTACAAAAATCCTTTGTACGCGGTCATTCCGGTCAGTTTGACAGCGGCCCTCTTGGGAGCGAGTGTCGGCGCCTATGAATTGTGGCGGGAAGGAATCCGTACCAAGTCCAGCGTGCGCCAGGCAAAAATCGCGGACTTCACGCATCAGCAGATCCGGGTCGCAGAGGTATCCGCCACGCTGGATGCGGCCATCGCTCTCTTTGAAAAATCGCTGACCCGTCTGAGCACAGATACGCCTATCGATACGTATGAGCGTCTGCGACTGCGCCGAAACTATGGCTTCACAGCGAAATTGTGCAAAGAAGCTGTCAAGACCATCGTCGACTACAGCGGTGCGAGCAGCATGTATGAAACCCATCCGTTGCAGCGATACTGGAGGGATGTGCAAGCCTCGTCAATGCATATTACCTTCAATATGGATCATTTGGGGGAAATGTTTGGCAAAATAGAGTTGGGAATATCTTTAAGCCCGAAAGATTCGCTGTTATCATAAGAAGCATGATAGAAAAAGGAGGGTACCATACAATGAGCAAACAAATTCCCCAAGAATTGTCGCAAGAACAGATGGACTTTATGAATGACAAGCCTTTGATTCTGCTGAGCACGATCGATGCGGAGAGCAACACGCCGAACACATCCGCCATCTCCTGGGTGAAGGCGCATACACCGACAACAATCCGCTTCGCCGTTACCAACAATTCTCGTACTGCGGCGAATGTGAAGGCCAATCCTCGCGTTTCGCTGACCATGATCGCGTTGGGCACCGTCTACTCGATTGTCGGAGAGGCGCACATCCTCGAGGACAAAATCGAAGGCATCGCCATGCCGCTGTCCAAAATCGAGGTTCGCATCGAAGGCGTATTTGAATCCATGTTCTGGGGGGCTGCGATCACACAAAACCCAGCCTACGAAAAAACCATGAACATCGATAAGGCGATTGCCTTGGATAATCAAGTGTTTGCCGCATTGCTGTCGTAATGCCGCTAGACTAGGAAGGCCGAGTGAAAGCCGGAGAAATCCCGCTGCCGCTCGGCTTTTTATGTGGAGACGGAATTTGAGAGAAAAAGTATAGATCAAGGAATGGATGAGAATGCTAGAACTATCACCATCAATTGGAAAGGAGTTTTGGCCAATGGAAATAACCCTGGGAGCTGATGAGGTCATACACCGCATCCGTCAAAGGCAGTCCAATGGAGATTCACTCAGTAAAAAGCAGGTGAAGCAAAACGATCCTGAGTTGATGCGAAGCGCGTTGTTTTATTTTCCAAGCTGGGAGCATGCGTTGAAGAGTGCCGAAAATCTATAGTTAAAAGTATGGTAAGGAAGGGGCCAGTAGTGTCCCTTCCTATTATTTTTGGACTTAAACAAGTGCTTAATAGGGTCTGAAAGTGGCGTTCTAGGCGCAAAAGAAGGCGAATGCAAGAATTTTCCCGGTAATCGTGTCCTTACAGAGAATAAGGAACGTGGCGCTTGACAGGTACATTCGAGCCATGTAATATACCTATAGGGGTATAGGTAAAAAACGAATCAACCGCCAACAGGCTTTCTAAGGAGAGCGAAATTTTTTTACTCCAAATAATACCCCCGTAGGTATGAGGAACCCACTTTCAAAATATAGGAGTGAGATCATGGACTTTAAAGTAGATAAGGTTCTGGATTGCAAAGGGCTCGCTTGTCCAATGCCGATTGTCAAAACCAAAAAGACCATCGAACAAATGAAAGCAGGTCAGGTGCTGGAGATGCAGGCGACTGACAAGGGCTCTGTAGCCGATATTCAGGGCTGGGCAAAAACGACCGGTCACGAATACTTGGGTACGGAGACAGAAGGCGATGTGTTCAAGCATTATCTGCGAAAGGCTGGCCCGCAGGCAGCCAATGATCCGTCCACGTATCCACAGACCATCTCGAATGCCCTGCTACTGCAAAAGCTGGAAGCACGCGAAGCGATCATCGTTGTCGACGTGCGTGAGTCCGATGAATATGCAGATGGCCACATCCCGGGCGCAAAAGCGATTCCCTATGGCGAGCTGGAAGGCAGATGGGGTGAACTGAACCCGGACCAAGAAATCATGGTCGTCTGCCGGACGGGCAACCGCAGTGATCTGGCATGTAGTTTCCTGGCCGAGAAGGGTTTTTCCAAGCTGAAAAACGTCCTGCCGGGCATGTCAGGCTGGAATGGTCCGGTCGAAACCGGAAAATAAGCGAAGCAAGCGATCTTTATATAAGGAGGAAACGAAAATGATCACCATGATGACGGCAAAAGATGTTGGCACAATGGTAAAGCACAAGGAAGAATTGTTTATTCTTGATGTTCGCAACCAGACTGACTATCAGGATTGGAGAATCGAAGGAGAGCAAGTAGAGAGCATCAATATTCCGTATTTTGACCTGATCGACGGTGTAGACGGGGTGCTGGACCAAATCCCAGCCCATAAAAAGCTCTTGGTCGTCTGTGCAAAGGAAGGCTCCTCCAAGTTCGTCGCAGAGCAGCTCGCAGAAGCTGGACTGGAGCAGGTAGCCTACCTGCAAGGCGGCATGAAGTCCTGGAGCGAGCATCTGGAACAAGTGCTGGTCTTCGCGGATGAACGCATGAAAGTCTACCAATTTCTGCGTCTGGGTAAAGGCTGCCTTTCCTATATGGTGGTATCCGGTGGGGAAGCGCTGGTGATTGATCCATCCCGTTTCACAGATGTCTATCTGGATGCCGCGAAACATGAGGGTGCAAAAATCTCGCACATCGTCGATTCCCACTTGCACGCGGATCACATCTCAGGAGGAAAACAACTGGCGCAGATGACTGGAGCCGATTACTACATGATGAAAAGCGAGGGCGCTGTTTTTTCCTTCAAGCCCTTGGAGGAGCATGACCGCATCCGCTTTGCCCAGGTCGACCTGCGAGTATTGGCAGTGAAAACACCGGGACATACCCCCGGCAGTGTCTCTTTCTTTGTCAATGACAAGCTCTTGTTCTCCGGCGATACCCTTTTCGTAGGTGGATTGGGACGCCCGGACCTTGGAGGCAAGGCAGCCGAATGGGCGCAGGACCTGTATGACACGGTGTATGGAAAAATGGCTGCCATGGCGGATGATGTCATCGTATTGCCCGGCCACTACGCCGAATTGGACAGAGAAGTGAATGAATCAGGCTACGTAGGAGCACAGCTTGGTGTGATTCGGGCTGCCAATGAATTGATGAAGCAGCAGGACAAGAAATCGTTCGTCGATCAGGTTGTCGCCCAGGCCAAGACGGAAACACCGCCCAACTTCGAGGAGATTATCGCGATCAATCGCGGGGTGGAGGAAGCGACCGCAGAGCGCCAGCAAGAGCTGGAGATCGGTCCGAACCGTTGTGCCCTGCACCACACTCATGAATAACCCTATCAAAACCAAATCACACAAAAAAATGGAGGTATAGATTATGAACAGCACAAAAGTAATTGATGCAAAAGGACTTGCTTGCCCGATGCCAATCGTACGTACCAAAAAAGCGATGGATGAGCTGGCACCAGGAGAGATTCTGGAAGTGCATGCGACAGACAAAGGCTCGAAAAACGACCTGACAGCGTGGGCTGGCTCTACGGGGCATGAACTGCTGAAAAGTGAAGAAGAAGCTGGTGTGTTCAAGTTCTGGATTAAAAAAGGCGAGTAATGCAGCATGATCGGTACCGGAGCGGCAAGCGTAATTGCCGCTCCAGCTACAAAGAAAGGAGTGAATGGGCCTTATGGACGTGGGGTTGATCATCATGCTGTTTGCCATCGGCTTCGTAGGGTCCGCGATCTCCGGCATGGTGGGGATTGGCGGATCGATTATCAAATATCCGCTGCTCTTGTACATCCCGCCTGCTTTGGGATTTGCCGCCTTTACCGCCCAAGAGGTATCGGCGATCAGTGCGGTTCAGGTCTTTTTTGCCACACTGGCAGGGATGTTCGCTTACCGCAAAGGCGGATATATCAATAAGTCATTGATTCTGACGATGGGGATCGTCATCATGATGGGAAGCTTCGCCGGTGGTTTTGGTTCCAAGTACCTGCCGGACCAGGTGATCAATCTAGTCTATGCCTTTCTCGCCCTGATCGCTGCGGTGATGATGTTCATGCCCAAAAAAGGGGATGAACTGGAGGATTACACCAAGCTTGCATTCAACAAGCCGCTGGCTGCCGTGCTGGCCGGTGTGATCGGGATTTTGTCAGGGATCGTAGGGGCAGCGGGTGCATTTATTACCGTTCCTGTGATGCTTGTGATTCTTAAAATTCCGACTAGAGTCGCGATTGCTTCTTCCCTCGCAATCACCTTTATCTCTTCCATCGGCTCCACAGCAGGGAAGCTGATGGGTGGTCAAACGTTGCTGATTCCTTCGCTGGTCATGATTGTGGCTAGTATGATCGCATCGCCGATCGGAGCTGCCATCGGCAAAAAGATGAACACCAAGCTATTGCAAGGAATTCTGGCAATCTTGATTACAGCCACAGTCGTCAAAATCTGGATGGACATTCTCATGTAGAGGCGACATGTACTATGAGACGTTACAAGCCTACTCATCTCTTGTATCATGGAGGTAACATGGAGATAAATACGAGAGCGGGGAGTTGACGCATTGCTAGATGTCATCCAATTGGGTCCATTTTTAATAAAAATGACAACCATCCTCTACATTGCGGCGGGTTTGCTTGGTTATCTGACGATCTTCATTTCCCTGAAGAATGAAGCTGCCTTGAGAAAAGAGATCACGGAGATGGTCAGTACGGCAGTGATTGCGTCGCTGCTCATCTGGAAGTTCAGCTACGCCCTTTTTCATCCACTGAATGTTTGGGAAAATCCTGCCGCCCTGCTCTATTTTTCAGGAGGAGATGCCGGGGTTTGGCTGGCATCTCTCGCAGCAGCCGCTTACCTGGCTTTCCAGATCAGGAAGCGGCAAATCCCGGTGAAGCTGTTTGGAAAGACGCTTTTTCTGGGTCTGGTCACGGCCTGGGGAGCAGGACATCTGCTCTGGGCTGTTGTTTTTCGGCAGGATTGGCTGTATGACGCTGCACAGGCGGGACTTAGCCTGATCTTGTTCCTCTGGCTGACCGCAGGGACAGTGCAGCGGAAGAGATGGGTAGCGATTGCAGGCATTATCGGACTGATCGGCTGGGGGATGCTGAATTCCGGAAGCTCTTCCCTCGCCCCAGGACAAGCCAGCGGACAAAGTTCGCTCAAGGTCGGCTTGAACAAAGGGGAGCTTGCCCCCGACTTTGAATTGCGCACGCTGGAGAATGAGCGTATTCGGCTGTCGGAGCTGAAGGGTCAGAAGGTGATCCTCAACCTCTGGGCCACCTGGTGTCCGCCGTGTCGGGCCGAGATGCCGGATATGCAGGCATTTTACGAGCAGGAAAAAGACCAGGGCGTGACGATCCTAGCCGTAAACCTGTTTGATACGGAACAGGGCGAGGAGCAGGTAGCCGCTTTCCTCAAGGAATACGGCATCACGTTTCCGGTCGTTTTGGACGAGGGAAAGCAAATCTCGCGCCAGTATCAAGCTATCTCAATCCCGACCAGCTACATCATCGATTCGCAGGGCGTGATCCAGTACAAAATGATCGGACCGCTCACCAAGGAAATGATGGAAAAAATGCTGGCTTCTATCGAATAGGGGGAGTGGACCATGACACTTCATATCGGGGCGATCGTCTTGGCTGCTGGCATGTCGAGGCGCATGGGAGCCGCCAAGCCTTTTTTGGAGTTGAACGGAAAGCCTTTGTTTCGCTACGCGGTGGAGCGGGCAGTCGCGAGCGGCTTGCACCCCGTCGTGTTGATCACAGGGGAGCATAGCGCAAGAATGCGTCAGTTGACTAGCGATCTGCCGCAAGTCGAGGTCGTCGACAATCCGGATTACCGGACGGGCATGGCTGCTTCCCTGCGTGTCGGGGTTGCGGCAGTACGGGGGCGCGCCGATGCGGCACTGGTATTTTTGGCGGATCAGCCTCTCGTACCCGATGCGGTGGTGCAGGGATTGGTCGACGCCTATCGCAGCCGCCATGCAGAGGGAGTGCGGATCGTCCGACCGTTGTACGCCGGGAATGCTGGCCATCCGGTCTTGTTCGCTTCCTCTCTCTTTGACGAGCTGTCCCAAGTGTCCGGGGATCAAGGAGGCAAGGAGGTAGTCAGCAGATACAAGCAGCAGATGGCAGCCGTTTCTTTTGAGCAAGCGGACTGGGGCCTGGATGTCGACACCCCAGAAGAGTACCAGGCGCTCCTCCGCAAGCAATCACAATAGCTATTTGGCTAAAGGATCACTGACGTAAGCCGTTCTCCAAAAGGCAGGAAGGAAGAACAGCGGGTAGATCATAAGAGCAAGGTTCGGGATCCACCAGGTCAGATCGAATTCCAACCGGATGGCCCAATAGGAAATCGCCATGAAACCGGAGCAAAAGGTGAGAATGAGCGAAAGAAAGGCTGCAGACTTCCATGCTGGAGCCTTTTTTCGATGCAAATAAATAGCGCCAAGCCCCGAAGCCGAGATCATCATATCCAAAGGAAAGAAGGACCAATTCCAGGCAACGAGAATAGGGTTCGTATAATCAGAGTAGGCGTACTCTACCGGAATCAGCCCCGCTGCGGTGAAACCGAAGTAGAGGATAAACGCCACATCCGTGACAAGGAAAAACCAGCGCAAAATACGCATGTCAGGCTGCTTCGGGCTTGATACAGTCATGAGGATGCACCTTCTCCACCGATATTCAATCCAATGACACCAAGGATGATCAGAAGAATAGAGACAGCTTTCCACACGTTCAACGATTCCTGGAATACCAGAAAGCCGATCACAGCGATCGCGGCAGTCCCGATGCCGGACCAGATCGCATAGGCGACACTGACGGGAATTTGCTTCAGGGAAAAGTTCAAACTGGAAAACGCCAACAGATAAAAAACGACCATCAGTGTAGAGGGCCAAACTTTGGTAAACCCTTGTGACAGCTTCATCGACACCGTCCCCGCCACCTCCAGCAGGATGGCAAACATCAAGTAGACCCAAGCCATTGTTACTCGCTCCTTTCGCCCTTTCGTGTTGTGATGCCATAGAGCAACGTATCCACCATCGTGTGTACGGCACTGGTGAGTGACTCCGTGGAATGGATTAAAAATCCGGGGTCAAAGATCGCACCGGAGGCTCCGCGCATGATCTGAATGACAGTTGGCACATGGACAGGGCGCAGCTCGCCGCTGGCAATGCCTTCGTGGATAATGGCCGTTACCGTATCCCATTCCTCCTGCAGTAATTGATCGATCTTTTTCCATTCTTCCGGAGCAAATCGCTTCATTTCGTCCAGCAGACGGACATCGCCAATATGCAGTCCGCTGGGAAGAATGGAGAGAACCTCCTTTAATTTTCGCACCGAACTCCAGTCCTGATGGTCATAAATCGCTTTTTCCGCCTGCTTGACTTCCGCTATGGCCTCATCGACGATCACGCTGATCATCTGCTCCTTGGATTCAAAATGCTCATAGATGGTACGCTTGCTAATCCCCAACAGAGAGGCAAGATCGTTCATCGTAAATTTCAATCCTTTTTTCACGATCAGCTCCAATGCCGCTTGCTGCAGTCTTTTTTTCAAAGGAAATCGTCCCTCCCGTCGCGGTGGATTCGTTTTGGTAACAATGGTACTATATTATTATTTCCAGTACCGAAAGGGAAGGGGTAAAAAAAGCTTTGTCCCCACCGGAACTCCGATGGAGCAAAGCTTTTGAAAGCTCATGCTTTGGGGATCAATGCCTTTTGTTCTTTGGCATGCTCGACGCCAGCAAAGATCAGATGGCGCACATGGTCGTCATCAAGGGAGTAGAAGACCAGCTTGCCTTCTTTGCGGTATTTCGCCAACCCCATGTTGCGCAGCAGACGCAAATGATGAGAGGTGTTCGCAATGGAACTGCCGATCACGGCTGCGATGTCGCAGACGCACAGCTCCTCTTCCAAAGACAGGATATGAATGATCTTGGCACGGGTATCGTCGGCCAAAGCCTTGAAGATTTTTGCAACGCCTTCTGATTCGTGTGCCAAGGGGCGCAAACGATTCACTTTTTCATCATCGAAGCATTGAATTTCACAGACGTCGTCCTTTTGTTTGGACGCCATGGAAAATCACCTCTTATTCATTACACTCAATGTCCTCCTATTATAACACTCAAGCGATAAGTGAAAAGGCAAAAGGTACAGTTCCGTGACGTAGTAGTGTCAGCCCGCATTTTCGTGTAAGATGGACATGTTTATACATCGGATCGGTGTTCGACACGGGAGGAGAAAGAGAATGGAAGTACACGGCAAGTGTCCGAAATGCAAATCGCTGAAAATTGATTTCAAGGAATCGATCAACCGCGTCCTGTACGTTGTCATTTACGCGTTCGTCTTAATGGTGATCGCCTGGATCGGGATTCGCTTGAACGGGACTCCGGTGATTTTTTTGTTCCTCGGTCTGACCGGGGCGTTTTTGCTCTTCATCGTGAGGCTGATCCTGGAAAGACGAAAGGTGATTCACTGCACTTGTCTGGATTGCGGGACGAAGTGGCAAAAGGGACCCAAGGAATAAAAAGAATAGCGACAGGGCATGGTGGTAGAGACTTTTCTTGTAGAGAGGTCTCTTTTTCATTACAAAAAATAGGCGAAAAATTCAAATCTACACTTGAATGATGTGTTTGGTTTGACTATTATAATAATTAAATATCCATTTGAATGATTCGTGCATAAAATGAATGGAGCAAGGGAATGGGATCGAGGTGAGCGACGATGTCCAGTTCAGAACAACATGCCCATAAGCATGACCACGACCACGATCATGATCACTCTTCATGCGGGCTAGGCGATCACAAGGAGCAGGCCGTGCCGTTCGCGGCATCTGCAGGAGCGGCAGTATATCGCATACATGGGATGGATTGCAGTTCATGCGCCAAGTCGCTGGAGAAGCATATGCGGACCTTGGCGGCAGTCAAAGAGGTCAACGTCAATTTTTCTACAGGAAAGATGCATATCGTAGAGGAAGGGCTGGGGAAGGAAGCGGTCATGCAGGAGGTCTCCAAAGCGGGATACACGGCAAGCCCGCTCGCCAGGCGCATGGGTGCCAAGGAAGCATCCGCTGATCGTACGGGAACGCAACTGACGATCCTCTCCGGTATTTTATTGTTGCTGGGCATTATCGGTTCTTTTACCAGTGTTCCTGAGGCAGTCACCATCAGCTTGTGGGCACTGGCGATCGTGACAGGGGGCTACAAACCTGCCCGAAGCGCTTTTTACGCGATCAAAAGCGGTTCGTTGGACATGAACGTCCTGATGAGCGCTGCTGCGATCGGGGCTGCTGCGATTGGAGAATGGCTGGAAGGGGCGACGGTCGTCTGGCTGTTTTCTGTCGGCAATATGCTGCAGGCCCGCTCCATCGAAAAAACCAGGGATTCGATCCGCAATCTGATGGATCTGGCGCCGTCCGAAGCCTGGGTGAAAACAGGCGATTCCCTGACTCGCAAGCAAGTGGAGGAAATTCGGGTAGGAGAGATCATCGTCGTCAAGCCGGGCGAAAAAATCCCTCTGGACGGCGAGGTCCTCGTCGGGACTTCCAGCGTCAATCAAGCCCCGATTACAGGGGAATCGATTCCGGTCGACAAGACAGCTGGTGATGTGGTCTTTGCCGGGACGGTCAACGAAAGCGGAGCATTGGAAGTGAAGGTGACGCATCTCGTCGAGGATACGGCGATTTCCCGCATCATTCATCTGGTCGAAGAAGCCCAGGAGAAGAAGGCGCCGACACAAGCTTTCGTCGACAAATTTGCCGAGATTTACACCCCGATTGTACTGGTGCTGGCAATGCTTGTCATCGTCTTTCCGCCGCTGTTTTCCTTTGGCACATGGGGAGAATGGTTTTACAAGGGACTGGAGCTGCTGGTTGTGGCGTGTCCATGCGCACTGGTCATCTCTACACCGGTAGCGATTGTATCTGCGATTGGCAATGCAGCGCGCCATGGGGTATTGATCAAGGGCGGAGCGTTCCTGGAAAAAGCGGGTGCCATCCAGGCCATCGCTTTTGACAAGACAGGAACATTGACGGAAGGAAAACCCGAGGTCAAAGAAGTGCTGGCCACTGCCGGGGAGTCCGAGGAGCAATTGCTGCGGATCGCCCGAACGGTGGAGGAACAAGCGAAGCATCCGATCGCGCAGGCGATTGTCACTTACGCGCAGAAGCGCGGTTTTTCTCCGCTTGCCGGAAACGATTATCGGGCTATCGTCGGCAAAGGCGCGGAAGCCGTAATCGCAGGCGAGACCTACTACGTCGGAAAACCTGCGCTGTTTGCAGAGCTGGGGGTCTCGACTGCTGACTGGGAGGATTCGATCAAGAAGCTGCAGGAAGAAGGGCATTCCCTGATCGTCGTAGGGACGGCTAAACGGATCATCGGGTTGATCGCAGTCGCGGATACGATCCGGGAGATTACGGTACGTGCGATCCAGCGGCTGAAGGCGGACGGGATTCGCGAGATTGTGATGTTGACCGGGGATAACACCGGTACAGCGCGCAAGGTGGCGGAACAGACTGGGGTCAGCCGTTACCATGCTGAGCTGCTGCCCGAGCAGAAGGTGGAAGCTGTCAAATCGATGCAACAAAAAGGCCAGGTCGTTGCGATGGTAGGCGATGGCATGAATGATGCTCCTGCTTTGGCGACGGCGGATCTGGGGATTGCGATGGGAGGAGCGGGGACCGATACGGCGATGGAGACGGCCGACATCGTGCTGATGGCAGACAATCTGGAGAAATTGCCGCATACGGTGAAGCTGAGCCGAAAAGCACTGCGAATCATCAAGCAAAACATCTGGTTCTCGATCATCATCAAGCTGGCAGCGCTGATTCTGATCTTCCCTGGCTGGCTGACCCTGTGGCTGGCTGTCGTCAGTGACACCGGGGCTGCTCTCATCGTGATCTTGAACAGCATGAGGCTTTTGAGGTTCAAGGATTCCTGAGATTTTTTCCTTGTGCTCCTCTTACTTTTTATGGTATCCTATGTTCATTCTAATGCGAAGGGATGACCTAAAACGCCGATGATCATCTAATACCGATTCCAAGAAAGCAGTCGAATATATGACCTTGCGATTTTCTGGATAGGATTAGTATGCATATTGGCAAATAGAAGGTAGCTCCCACCCGTATTAGGGGGATTTTTGTCTTCTTTTTTGTGAAAATATGTAAACCTCCTGTCCAGAAGCGTAGGGATGAGGAGGTTTTTTTATGTCAGGTTTACTGCGAAATCGTTACGTGCGATCGATTTTGTTATCCGGTTTGTTTTTGCAAATCGGAATATGGGTGCGCAACTTTGCGATCCTGCTTTTTATTATGGAGCGCACCGGAGGCGACGCGTTTGCCGTCTCCATGATTTCGGTAGCAGAGTATGCCCCGATCTTTTTATTTTCTTTTTTGGCAGGTACTTTTGCCGACCGATGGCGTCCCAAGCGGACGATGGTCTGGTGTGATGTGCTGAGTGCTGCGTCCGTTCTTGCTGTACTGGTGACATTTGTTTTTGGGACGTGGAAAGCCGTCTTTTTTGCGACACTGATTTCCGCGATTCTCTCCCAATTTTCACAGCCGTCCGGCATGAAGCTGTTCAAGCTGCATGTGCCAGCCGAGCAGCTGCAAGCGGGCATGTCCGCCTATCAGACCTTGTTCGCGCTCTTTATGGTCCTGGGACCGATTATGGGTACGTTTGTGTTTCAGAGCTTCGGATTGGAAGTAGCGATGGGGATTACCGCAGTGGCTTTTCTCTGTTCGGCTGCGGTCCTGTATTCCTTGCCGCCTGATCCGATGCCGGAGAAAAACGCAGAGAAGTCACAGCTTCTGCAAGAAATGGCCAGCGGTCTTCGCTACATGAAGACGAACCGGGTACTGAGCATCCTCGGCTTCTGTTTTGCCGCGGCGGGCCTGGGTCTGGGAATGATTCAACCGCTGGGTATTTTTGTGGTTACCGAACGACTGGGTCTCCCGAAGGAAAGTCTGCAATGGCTGCTGACTGTCCAAGGTGTCGGGATGATTGTCGGCGGGGGGCTGGCGATGACCTTCGCCAAGAAAGTCCCGCCGCAAAGACTGTTGATGATCGGGTTGTTGGGCAATGCCGTTGCTTTCAGCGTGATGGGAATCTCCACGACGCAGTGGCTGACGCTGTCGATCTGCCTGCTCGGAGGACTGTTGCTGCCGTGCATTCATATCGGGATCAACACCTTGATCATGAAGCATACGGAGAGCGCCTTTATCGGTCGCGTAAACGGCATTTTGACGCCGCTGTTCACCGGCTCGATGGTGATCACGATGAGTGCGGCAGGGGTTTTGAAGGAGCATTTTTCCCTGCTGACGATTTATCAAGGTTCGGCGATTCTGTTCGTCATCGGGATGTTGTTTATCCTGCCGTTGGTTCGGATGCCGCAAGAGCCGCTGGTGCGAAGCCAGGAAGAAAGACAGGTTGCCCCGGAGTAATATCTCCGGGGTTTTTTTGACATTCAGGATGTCCCCCAGCGAAGATCCCAACCCGCCTAAGCGTTCTCGCTTTTTCCTCAGCTCCACTACAGATTGAGGACCACGAAAGCAAAAGGACGCGGGTTCCCGCGTTTTTCTTATGCAGAGAAAAAAAGGCATGTCAGGATATCCAGGAAGAAATAGGAAGATACTGTTAATCCATTAACGTTTCGATATATGACGGTGTGAGATAATGTCTCCATTAGTTAGAACATTCTGAAATAAGGTGGGGGATTGTCATGGATTTTCGCTTTACAGAAGAGCAGCAAAGCGTGATTGATCTGTGCAAGGAACTGGCAAAAGACTTTCGCACAAGGGCTGCAGAGCATGATCGCGATCGCTCTGCACCAGAAGAGAATTACGCGATCCTGTGGGAGAAAGGATTATTCGGAATCGCGATTCCCAAAGAATACGGCGGGTTGGGCATCGGCTTCTTGGGGTATTCGGCGGCAATCGCCGAGCTGGCGCAAGGCTGTGCGGCTACGGCCAACTCCTTTAACATGCATGCCAATGCCACCGGGGCGATACTCCAGCACCCGGATATCTCCGAACAGGTCAAGCAGCGCGTAGTCGGCCTTGCCCTGCAAGAAGGGAAGCTGTTCTGTACATCCGTATCCGAGCCATCCTCCTCCAGCTTGCTCGCAACCTCGTATACCCCTTCCCTTGCAGCCGTCAAGGTGGAGGGAGGCTACCGCTTGTATGGAAAAAAAGCGTTTTGTTCCATGGTGGAATCCAGCGATTACGTCTATCTGTATGCGCATCCCAAGGGAGATCCCAATCCGCAGGCTAGCATCGGCTTTTTGGTGCCGATCGATCGATGCACGGCAGAAGGCGTCACGGTGCACGATGTCTGGAACACATTGGGGATGCGGGCTACCCGCAGCAATACCGTAGAGTACAATGGAACATTCGTGCCGGATGAGCTCGTCCTCCATCAAACAGATGAATTCCTGAACGACTTTATCATTCGGGGGGCGAATTGGTCTTTTGGCGGGTTTGCCGCCGTCTACCTCGGCGTAGGGCTAGGGATCCTGAACTACGCAAGCGAGCTGCTGACTGCGAAAAAACCAAAGGGCTTCGCACAGCCGCAGGCCTTTCACCCGGATAGCCGGCGCAGGATCGGGGAAATGGCAGCCGAGCTGAACGGCGCGTACTGGGCGATGATGCACGCAGCTTGGCATAGCGATACGTATGGTCCGAGTGTCCAGACCTTCTTCCACCTGGTAAGGGCGAAGCATATGATCGCAGCGGCTACTTCCAATGCAGCCCGTTCGGCCTCGATCGCCAACGGCGCTCATGGCATGATGAAGGAATATCACCTGGAACGGATGGTACGCGACGCGGCGACAGCCCCGATCATGCCTCCGAACATCGATGCCTGCGCCGATCAGATTGGCTTGCTGACGATGGGACTGAATCCGGCAGAGGCATGTCCGCCATTGCAGGTAAGCGAGCCGTTGTTTACGCCGGAAGTAAAGGAAGAGGTGCGATAGGATGGCACATACAGGACGTTTGCAGGGGAAAGTGGCGATCATCACGGGTGCAGGCAGCGGAATCGGCAGGGCGACGGCGGAGCGGTTCGCGCAGGAAGGAGCTTTGCTTGTTTTGAATGACCTCGATGAAGCAAGGCTCCAGGCTGTCATCCAGTCAACCCCCAATCCCGATCAACATGCGTATGTCATCGGAGACATTTCCCTCGAGGAGACGGCGATCCGGCTATCGGAAGCCGCCATCCAACGCCATGACCGGATCGACGTGCTGGTCAACAACGCAGGAATACACTATATCCAGGATATTACCGATATTTCTGCCGAAGAGTTTGACCGGTGTATCGGCATCAATTTGAAAAGCATGTTTCTCTGCTGCAAAGCGGTCATTCCGCAGATGCAAAAACAGCGGAGCGGGTCGATCATCAACCTGGGCTCCATCTCCTCGTTCGTCGGACAGGAGATGCTGGGGCGAAGCACGGTTCTGTACAATATCACGAAAGCAGGTGCCTTGCAGCTGACCAAGTCCTTGGCGACACGCTACGCCGCAGAAGGCATCCGCGTCAATGCCATCTGTCCGGGTGGCACGCGTACCAACCAGATTACGGAGGAGCATACGCAAAACGCCGTGACCATGGACCAGTTCTGGCAGTTCGCTGGTGACTCTCATCCGATGGGACGCTACGGGGAGCCGGCTGAGATTGCCAATGGCATCCTGTTCCTCGCTTCGGATGAAGCCTCCTTTATGACAGGAGCGCCGCTGATTATCGACGGCGGGTATTTGGCGAGATAGGTGAATAAGCAGATCAACTCATATAACCCAGCGGATGCGGCTGGGTTTTTTATGTCTGCACGCCAAGCAAGCGCGAAGCTGCAAGAGGAAAAACCTCACGTGCAGTTTTCGTAATAAACGGGTAATTTGATCGTAAATGTAGTCCCTTTGTTTAGTTCGGATTCCACTTCGATGGAGCCTTTCATATTCCTGATGATGTTATAAGAAATGGATAGGCCCACTCCCGTACCTTTATCTTTTGTGGAATAAAAGGGAGTGCCGATGCGTTTGACCTGCTGTTGCGTCATTCCGACGCCATTATCAATGATTTCAATGACATGAATGGATTTCTTATTATAGGCGCGAATCGTGAGGATTCCCTTGGTACCCATAGCTTCGACGCCGTTTTTGATGATATTGAGAAGCACCTGCTTGATTTCGCCTCTTCTCCCTTTCGTATAAAGCGAATCTTCTATACATGAATGGATCTCGATATTGTGGACGTTTGTGAATGAGGTAATCAGATCGATTGTATTTTTGATTTCATGCGATAAATTCACGGGTTCGTTTTGGGGGCTGACAGGTCGAGCCAGGGACAAATATTCGTTGATGATCGATTCTGTCCGATCCAATTCATCCAGGGATATTTTGATATAGTATTTTTGGGTGGAATTCAGGTTGCTGTCTTCTTTCAATAATTGCATAAATCCTTTGATCGAAGTCATCGGATTTCTGACCTCATGGGCAATCGAGGCAGCTAACTGGCTGACGACATTTAATCTTTCGGTTCTTTCCAATTCCTCTTTCAGAGCGAATTGCTTATTGATATTCTCAATCATGAATACAATAATAACGAGCGTTACAAAGGTAAGAATGGAGAAAGCAAGCATAAAAGGAAGTTGATCCGTTTGATCCATCATGACCAGAGTGACCCCCCGTGTGCATGCAATCGCCCAGTAAAAGCCGCTAATCATGAAGATCTTCGTTTTCATTTGCAGGCTGTCAAATTTCCGCTGAATGAGAATAAGGAGTATTGCCGCTATAATGTAATTGAATAGCGTTACATAGAAGCCTCCTCCACCGGATGCGTAACGGTATAACAGCATCACGGTAATCGTGAGCAAACCCGGCCGTATCCCCCCATATAGAAACGCTATGGCAATGGGAATCACTCTGAAGTCGTAAATAAACCCTTCATGATACACGATAGGGTTCGACATGGTTAGGATCAATGTGATGAGGACAATGAACAAAAACTTTGAGTGGAGTAATCTGCGAACCCGATTGTCTTCCTTGAGAAAGTTTTGGTAAATGGTAATGGGGAAAAGCATGAGTAAAAAATGATATAAAATGTCCTTCGAAAAATACAGCATAGCATGTTCCTTCCTTAAAAAAGTAAGAACCATTCTGCGTTTATTTTTCAGTATTATCCTTATTTTCAAATAATTGATCTGTTCAGTATTATAACACTTTCAAAGATTAGTAGGAATAAGGATGCCTCATCTTCCACATTTATTGCTGCTTGGGGAATAGTAAGCAGTAGGGGAGTCTGGTATTGCAGCGAGGATGGCTGCCCGATCTGTTTTTTATGAGGTGAAGCAAGATCATGACACAGGATATGTGGTCCAGAGAACATCAAACAGTGGAAGCCCGTTTGGCTGAAGCCGTGATTCACTGTCTCCCCTTTGCTCAGGAAGGGAAAACGGCCTCCTATATTCCGGCATTGGCGAATGCGAATGCTTCGGATTTGGGAATTTGTATCATGGGATGGGATGGCAGAATCGTCCATGCAGGCCAGTGGGAGAAGCCCTTCACGATGCAAAGCGTTTCAAAAGTCATCAGCTTCATGCTGGCTTGCATCTGCCAGGGGATTACTCGCGTCTTGGAAATGGTAGATGTCGAACCGACAGGCGATGCGTTTAATTCCATCATCCGTCTGGAATCCAGTCAGCCGGGGAAGCCCTTTAATCCCATGATCAATGCAGGAGCGATCACCATCTCTTCCATGCTTCCCGGCAGGAGACCGGAGGACAAGGTGGAGTCTCTTTTGCAGTTTTATGAAGATTTGACGGGGAAGCGTCCACGAATCAACGAAGAGGTTTTCTCTTCCGAATGGGAAACAGCGAATCGCAATCGTGCTATCGCTCATTATCTGAAGGATTCGGGGTATTTGCAGACAGAGGTAGAGGAGGCGCTTGAGGTCTACCTGAAGCAGTGTTCCATCGAAGTGAACACGGCTGACCTTGCCCGCATCGGTTTCATTCTGTCACGGGACGGCTATGATCCGATTCAGAATAAAGCCCTATTCTCCAAGCGAATCGCCAAAATCTCAAAGGCACTGATGCTCACCTGCGGCATGTACAACGCTTCCGGGAAGATGGCTGCCTTTATCGGCATTCCGGCAAAAAGCGGCGTATCTGGCGGTATTCTCGCTACGGTTCCTCCAAGGGTGGGAAAAAACGCTTCTTTTCCATTCGCGGAAGGCTGCGGAATCGGGATTTTTGCTCCTGCCATCGATGAAGCGGGAAACAGCGTAGCCGGAATCAAGTTATTGGAATGGGTGGCCAATGAGTGGGAATTGAGTGTTTTCTAAGACTGAAGGAAAAAGGTTTGCCTCTGCACCATTTCTAGGGCAAACTTTACTCTGTAGCAATTATGTTCCAAACGAGGAGGGAATCGTCCTGGACTTGAATCTGCAACAAATCAGCAAGCTGCTGGAGGTTGTTTTTGAGAACGCCCATGAGCCGATGGTTGTGACGGACAAGGAAGGGAATATTCTCTTGTTCAACCGCAGCTATCGGGAGTTTCTCGGCATTCAGGAAAATGTGATTGGCAAGCCTGTGACGGAGGTTATTGAAAATACCCGCATGCATATTGTCGGTCGGGAGGGCGTTCCTGAAATTGCGGACATCCAGCAGATCAAAGGGCAAAAGATGATTGCCCACCGGATCCCGATCATGGATGAGGGACAGGTCATTGCCGTTCTGGGAACGGTGCTGTTCCAGGATGTGAAGGAACTGGCCTCTTTGGCAGCGATGGTCGGACAGTTGAAGGATGAGTTGACCTATTATAAGAAAGAGCTGCGCCGCAGGCTGGGAGCCACGTATCATTTTGATCAGATCGTCGGCTACAGCCAGAAGATGAAAGAGCTGAAGAAATTTTCGCAAAAGGTGGCAAAAAGCGATTCCACGGTGCTGATCACCGGAGAGAGCGGGACGGGAAAAGAACTGTTTGCCCATGCGATTCACGCGGAGAGCAAGCGGAAGATGGGTCCGTTTATCCGGGTCAACTGTGCGGCCATTCCTGATTCGCTGCTGGAGTCTGAATTATTTGGCTATGAGGAAGGCGCGTTTACGGGAGCAGCCCGGCGGGGCAAGAAGGGGAAGTTCGAACTGGCGGATCACGGCACGATTCTGCTCGATGAGATCGGGGACATGCCCCTGCCGCTGCAGGCCAAGCTGCTGCGTGTCCTGCAGGAAAAAGAAGTGGAACGAGTCGGCGCTGTGCGTTCGACGCCGATCGATGTCCGCGTGATCGCGTCGACCAACCAGGATCTTCCGGCACTTATCAAGGACGGGAAATTCCGCGCAGACCTCTATTATCGGCTCAACGTGGTTTCGCTTGAGATTCCTCCATTGCGGGAGAGGCTGGAGGATCTGCCAGAGCTGGTCTCCAATCTGCTCCAGCGTCTGGTGGAATCGACAGGCATCAGCGTCAAATCGATAGATGATGAAGCGTGGAGTGTATTGCGCAGCTACTCCTGGCCGGGCAATGTCCGGGAGTTGAACAACGTTTTGGAGCGGGCGCTGCATCTGCTCGAGGGAGATCAACTGAAAAAAGAACATCTCTGGCTGCCAGCGTCTGTGGAGTCACGGCCGTCCCGACCTGTACAATCGTTAAAGGAAACCTTGGAGCATGCGGAGAAAGAGGCGCTGCTGATGGCGATGCAAGAGGCGGAAGGCAACAAGCTGGAGGCGGCCAAACTGCTGAAAATCAGCAAGTCGTCTTTTTATGAGAAATGGGAAAAGCATGGCCTGGCTACCTGATGAGAAGAGAACTCCTTCTGAGCGTCGATACAGAAGGGGTTTTTTGCTTTCCGGATTCGTGGAATATCGGGAAGGGTATCGGATCCAAGGGAACATTCCGATATTCCGGGATTGCGGAAGGGAAATTCCGGATTTCTGGAAAAACAGAGGGGGTCTTGGGAGAGGCAGGGCGTATGGAAGTGGAGAAATGCCTGATGAGAAGGGATTTTCACAAACTTGGAGGCGATTGGCATGCTACTTGCTTTTATAAACGGTCATGAAAGCGGTTACTTGAGATTGAGCAGGAAGGGGGAAGGGCTAAACGCTGTTTTGAATGGATGAAAGGTGATGGAGAAGACAAGCGGCCCTCCAGAGCTGGAGCGGGCCGAACGAAAGGGGCATTGTATGTTTATTGAGGTATTTTCTATTCTTCTTGCTCTGGGATTATTGATGTTTTTTGCCTACAGGGGTTATCCGGTCATTATTTTCGCGCCGATTTTTACCTTGCTCGCAGTGGTGATGTCAGGCATTGCGCTGCTGCCTAGCTATACCGAAACCTTCATGGTGAACGCAGCCAATTATGTGAAATCCTTTTTCCCTATCTTTCTATTAGGTGCGGTATTCGGAAAAGTGATGGAGATGAGCGGAGCCGCTTCGTCGATTGCTCATCATATCGTCAAAGCCCTGGGCTCCAATCGGGCGATTCTGGCTGTCGTGCTTGCCTGTTCGATTTTGACCAATGGCGGCGTTTCCTTGTTCGTCGTAGCGTTTGCCGTCTATCCGTTTGCGGCTGCCATTTTCCGCGAAGCCAATATTCCCAAGCGCTTGATCCCGGGAGCGATCGCGCTGGGTGCCTTCACGTATACGATGGATGCCTTGCCGGGGACTCCGCAGATTCAAAATATCATCCCGACTACCTACTTCGGCACCGATGCCTATGCGGCACCATTGGTCGGGATTATTGGAGCGATCATGGTATTTGCAGCGGGGATGTACTGGCTGGAACGCCGGCGCAAGCAAGCAGCAGCTGCTGGGGAAGGATATGGAGAAGGGCATATCAATGAGCCAGAACTGCAAGCGAATCAAAACAAATCCTATATGAACATTTGGCTGGCGATTCTGCCGCTGGCTATTGTATTGGTCGGAAACTTTCTGTTCAGCCGCAGCGGCCTCTCGGTAGAGGGCTGGTATGATGCGAAAATGCTGGAGGAGAGCTTCAAGATCGCGAATGTAAAAACGGTGTCTTCCTCCTGGGCCCTGATTCTCGCGCTTGGCTTGGGGATTATTGCCGCCATGCTGATCAATGCAAGGGAAGTAAAAAACAAATTGGCTGCGGGATTGTCTACTGCGGCTGCAGGAGCATTGCTTGCCATTTTCAATACGGCTTCCGAGGTTGGATTTGGAAACGTTGTCAAAACACTGCCTGGTTTTACGGTGATTAAGGAATGGATCGTGGGGGCGAGCAACAATCCGCTGGTGTCAGAAGCGATCGCAGTGAACGTGCTTGCCGGGGTGACAGGTTCTGCTTCTGGCGGGCGGTCTGTCTATCGCGCTGGAAGTGATGGGCAAGCAATACCTGGAGATGGCCAATGCACTGGGAATCAGTCCCGAGCTCTTGCACCGGATTGCCTCAATGGCATCGGGCGGGATGGATACTTTGCCTCACAACGGTGCGGTGATCACCCTGTTGGCGATCACAGGCTTGACCCACCGGACGTCGTACAAGGACATTTTTGCGATTACTGTCGTAAAAACGCTGGCTGTCTTTATCCTGGCGTTCGGTGCCTCCTTGTTCATGTAAAGTCAGCTTAGTCATTCAGATTTGAAATGTAGAGAGGAGAACCTCAGGTATGGAGAGATTATTGGAGCAAAAAGTGGCAGTCATCACGGGAGCAGCGAGCGGGATCGGCCTGGAAATCGCGCGGACGTTCGCCAGGGAAGGCGCCAAAGTCATGATCCTCGATCTGAACCAGGAAGCAGCCCAAGCGGCTGCAGCCCGGTTGCGGGAGGAGGGGCATGAAGCCATCAGCAGGGGTTGCGATGTGACGAGCGAAGAGCAAGTTCGCGCGAGCATCGAGAATGCGATTGATACTTTTGGAAGACTGGATGTTTTGGTGAATAATGCGGGATTGCAGCATGTCTCGCCGATTGAAGATTTTCCGACGGCCAAGTTCGAGCAGATGCTCTCGATTATGTTGACCGCTCCTTTTATCGCGATCAAGCATGTGTTTCCGATCATGAAGCAGCAGGGCGGCGGACGTATCTTGAATATGGCATCCATCAACGGCTTGATCGGCTTTGCCGGAAAAGCGGCTTATAATAGCGCTAAACATGGTGTGATCGGGTTGACCAAAGTGGCTGCACTGGAAGGAGCAGCTTCGGGGATTACAGTGAATGCGATTTGTCCCGGGTATGTGAATACGCCGCTGGTTCAGAACCAGATGGCGGATCTGGCGAAAACGCGTAACGTCCCGCTGGAGAAAGTATTGGAAGAGGTATTGTATCCGCTGGTGCCGCAGAAGCGTCTGCTCGGCGTGGAGGAAGTGGCAAATTATGCCGCATTTCTGGCCAGTGACAAAGCCCAGGGTGTGACCGGTCAAGCGATTGTGATCGACGGAGGCTATACGGCGCAGTAGCTCGCCGCGAAAGGACAGGGAGAGCCCAATGGCAACGGGTTTCTCCCTGTTTGTCTACTTGTATTAAAAAAAGCTCTTGTTTTTGAATTTCAGATGTGTTAGAGTATTCCTTGTCGCCAACGAGCGATGAACCAAATACGAGAAAAGATACTTAAAAAAAGATCTTGACTCGAACACGCCGGACGTGATAGAGTAATAAACGTTCGACAAAAAATGCTCTTTGAAAACTGAACAGCGAAAGCGTTGATGAGTCTATCATTAAATGATTTGCCAGCTTTGAACCAGTAACAAACTTTATTGGAGAGTTTGATCCTGGCTCAGGACGAACGCTGGCGGCGTGCCTAATACATGCAAGTCGAGCGAGGGTCTTCG
>Ga0182742_1000181_pt1 | contig 119916 bp, 108 predicted proteins | sample eDN5th37CBELigMG_FD_128880 | JGI IMG/M metagenome (GOLD analysis project Ga0182742, IMG submission 128880) | Enriched Miracle-Growth compost microbial communities from Emeryville, California, USA - eDNA 5th pass 37_C BE-Lig MG (version 2)... ... | reverse complement strand
GCTGGTGCCGACCGCCGACGGCGTGCGCGAGCCGCAGAACCGCCGCGTCGAGATCGTGCTGCGCTGAGCAGCACGGCTCACCGGCCGCGAATGGGAAGGGGCGCCTCGCGGCGCCCCTTCTGCATTGCGTCCTGCTTTGGCTGGACGCAGGCTTTGCTGGGGATAACCCTCGCCGTCTTTCTCGCCGCCTGCGATCTCCGGCCCGGCGGCGTCGAGTACCTGATGAACGCGCCCGAGGCGCGCTCCGCCGAGATCCTGACCACGGCAGGCCCCGTGCGTGGCGTCGTCGCACGCGAAGGCCAAGCTTTCCTCGGTATTCCCTTCGCTGCTCCGCCCACTGGCCCGCTGCGGTGGAAGCCGCCCCAACCTCTTACCCCGTGGCAGAACCCTCGCGACGCGACGCGGCTGGGCAACAGCTGCATGCAGAACTTCGGCATCAACTACGTGCTGGGAAACCGGTCGGCCTTCTGGATCGCAGGCGATGAGGATTGCCTGAACCTCAACCTTTATGCGCCCGCCCATGCACGCCCCGATGCTCGGCTGCCGGTGATGGTCTGGCTCTATGGCGGCACCCTGGTTCTGGGCAGCAACCATCAGTATGACCCGAGCCGGCTGGCGCAAGCGCAGGACGTCGTTGTCGTGGTGCCGAACTATCGGCTTGGCACCCTGGGCTTCCTCTCGCACCCCGCGCTGCGCGCCGAGGCGGGGGGTGCAGCCAATCTTGGCCTGCTCGACCAGCAGGCGGCGCTACGCTGGGTGCGCGACAACATCGCCCGCTTCGGCGGCGATCCATCGAATGTCACCCTGTTCGGAGAGTCGGCGGGAAGCTGGAGCGTCTGTTTCCAACTCGCTGCGCCAGGCGCCGCCGGGCTGTTCCAGCGCGCCATCCTGCAGAGTGGTGTCTGCACCCTCTCCACATCGGCCACTCCCGTCGCCGGCGCCGACGCGGCAGGGCTTGAACTCGCGGAGGCGGTGGGTTGCGGCGATCCGGCAACGGCGCCCTCCTGCCTGCGCAGCTTGCCCGCGCGCGAGCTGACCGGCACTCCGGCCCGTACCAGGGGCATTGCCGGTCCGCGAAGCTGGAATGCCGTGACCGGTGACACAGTCCTGCCCCTCGCCCCGCGGGAGGCATTCGCCAGTGGCCGCTTCAACCGGGTTCCCGTGCTGAACGGAACCAACCGCAACGAGGGGCGCCTGTTCAGCCTGCTGCTGCGCTTAACCGGCGAACTCTATACGGAGGAGAGCTACGAGGCGCAGGTCGCGCGACTGCTGGGCCCGCACACGGGCGCGGTGTTGGATGCCTATGGCCGGGACATGCCGGTTCCGGAGCGTTTCGCCGCGCTCGCAACGGATGGGATCTTCGCCTGCCCGGCACTGCGGTTGGACCGGCAGTTGGCTGCCTATGTGCCCGTCCACGCCTATGAGTTCGCCGACGAGCAGGCCGTTTCGCGTATCCCCTCCCTTCCATTCCTGCCGCCGCTGGGAGCCTATCACGCCGGGGAAGTGGCCTATGTCTTCCAGACGCCCTGGGTCCTTGCCAGTCCCGCCGGCTTCACGCCCGCGCAGCGCGCGCTGGCCGATAGGATGCAGCGCGCCTGGGGGCGCTTCGCCTGGGGAGAAGTGCCGGGCGCCGCGGGGCTTCCGCCATGGCCGCACTTCAATCCCGAGATGGAGCAGGTTCTCTCCCTGGAACCGGGCGGAAGCCGGTTGCGCGACAACCTGGCCGACGCGCACCGGTGCCGGCTGTGGGATGCGCTCGGCTACTGAACCACGCGTGCCATCCGCCGTGGCGGCGCGCCCGGCGGATCGCCGATGGGCGGGATGCCCGGTGCGTCGGGCGGCGGCTCATCGGGGTCGGGTGGCTCATCGATGGGAGGCTCCGGAATGTCCGGGCGGGGCGGTTCCTCTTCCGGCGGCATGGGCGGGGGCCCCGGCGGTGCGCCGGGCGGTATCGGAATCTGGGCGAGCCATGGCGGCCCGTTCGGAACGGGCGGCGTGCCGGTAGGCTGCATCTGAATCCCTCCTGACCTGTTCTGCTTTGTAACGCGACCCTCCCCGTCAGGGGTTGCGCCAGGCATGACCGTGGCGAAGGCCAGATCTACGAAGCCTTTTGTTGCACCGCACAATGGCCGCGCCCTATGGTGTGTCAGGGAACACCAGAGCATGGCCCAGCGAGCGAGGGCTTTGATGCGACGAAGAGAACTTCTCCGCCATGCCTCGGCAGGCCTGCTGGCCGCCCCGGCAGTGCTGGCGGGCCGCCCGGGACGGGCCAGCGAGAATGAGCCGGTGGACGTGGAGCTTGTGCTGGCCGTGGATGTCAGCCGCTCCGTTGATCCCGCTGAGCAGGAGTTGCAGTTCCGCGGTTATGCGGCGGCCTTTCGCGACACCCGCCTGGCCGAAGGCATCCAGGGCGGCCCGCTGGGCGCCATCGCGGTCAGCTTCTTCACTTGGTCTGACTGGAACATCCAGGACCTCGTGGTGCCCTGGACCCGCATCGACGGCCCGGCCAGCGCCGCCCGCTTTGCCGACAGGCTCGATGCGGCGCCGCGTGAGACCTATCTCTACACCTCCATTTCCGGTGCCATTGACTACGCCGCGCGGATGTTCGGGAAGGGCTATGAAGGCATGCGCCGGGTGGTGGACATCTCTGGCGACGGCGTGAACAACTCCGGCCGGCCCCTGGCGCAGGCGCGGGCCGAGGTGCTGGCGAAGGGCATTGTTCTCAATGGCCTCGCCGTCGTGGACCAAGCTCCCACCCCGCCTCAGTTCGCCCCCTTGCAGCAGCCGCTCGATGAATATTACCGCAACGAGGTGATCGGCGGCCCCGGCGCCTTCCTGATGGTCGCTGAAGGGTTCCAGTCCTTCGAGGGCGCGGTACGGCGGAAGATCATCCGCGAAATCGCCAGCGACCCGCCACCCGGTCCGCTGGTGGAGCGCGCCTACGCCTGAGTCGCGCGCCGCCGGCCACGCGTTTTCCGCACCCCCTTCCTGCGGGCGGCCCCTCTGGCGCCCCGGCCGCACCGGGCGCAAGGTCGGAACCCTGCCACAGTCGGAGGATGCGGCCCCGGATGCAGCAACAGGATAGGGATGGCCTGCCCCAGCCAAAGCGGCGGGGTGCGGTGCTGGCCATTGCCGTCGCCATCGCCCTGGCGGTGATCGATAGCTCCATCGCCAATGTCGCACTGCCGGCCATTGCCGCCGATCTGCGCGTCTCGGCCTCCGACGTCATCCTGGTGGTCAATGCCTATCAGATCGCCGTCGTCGTCTCGCTGCTGCCGCTGGCTTCGCTGGGCGAGAAGCTCGGCTATGAGCGGATCTACCGTGCCGGCCTGGTGCTCTTCATCGTGGCCTCCTTCTTCTGTGCCATGGCCGACTCCCTGACCGGCCTGACCATCGCCCGCATCGCGCAGGGGCTTGGTGCCGCCGGGCTGATGAGCGTCAACACCGCCCTGGTGCGCTTCATCTACCCGCACCGGCTGCTCGGCCGTGGCATGGGGATCAACGCGCTGGTGGTGGCCAGCTCCTCGGTGCTTGGCCCGGGCGTGGCCTCGGCGGTGCTGAGCGTCGCGCACTGGCCCTGGATCTTCGCCATCAACATCCCGATCGGCTTGGTCGCGCTGCTGCTGGCGCTGCGCTACCTGCCGGCCACGCCGCGCGCGCATCGCCGCTTCGACGTGGCAAGCGCGCTGCTCAGCGCCGCGACCTTCGGCCTGCTGATGACCGGCGTCGAGCAATTCGCGCGCGGCGAGTCGCCGCTGGTGGCAGGGCCGCTGGTGCTGGGCGGCCTGCTCGCCGGTTTCCTGCTGGTGCGGCGCCAGGCCGGGCGCCCCGCGCCGCTTCTGCCGGTGGACCTACTGCGCATTCCCATCTTCGCGCTCTCCATCGCCACCTCCATCTGCTCCTTCGCGGCGCAGATGCTCACCTTCGTCGCCATGCCCTTCTTCCTGCAGCACGATCTCGGCCGCACCCAGGTCGAGACCGGGCTGCTGATGATGCCCTGGCCGCTGGTGCTGATCGTCGTCTCGCCGCTGGCCGGGCGTGCCTCGGACAAGCTGCCCTCGGGGCTGCTCGGCGGCATCGGCCTGGGCCTGATGGCCACCGGCCTCTGTCTGCTTTCGCTGCTGCCCGACGCGCCGAGCGCTTTTGACATCGGATGGCGGATGGCGCTCTGCGGCCTGGGCTTCGGCCTCTTTCAGACCCCGAACAACCGCACCATTCTCACCTCTGCCCCCCGCGAGCGCAGCGGCGGCGCCAGCGGCATGCTTTCCACAGCCCGCCTGCTGGGCCAGACCACCGGTGCGGCGCTGGCGGCGCTGTGCCTGCGCCTGATCGGCGCCGGCGGCGCGGACACGGCCCTGCTGGTGGCCGCCGCCATCGCCGCCTGCGCCGCCGTCATCAGCTTCACCCGGCTGCGCGCCACCCCGCGCTGACGGACCTTTCGAGTTCAGGACTTCGCATGAGCCCTTCCTTCCAACGCCCCTCGCCCGAGGTGCTGAGCGCCGAAATCCTCCGCCAGACGGCGGCTTGCCCGCCAGGCCGGTCCATCGCCCCCAGCGAGGTGGCCCAGGCCCTGGCGCCGGAGGAGCACTGGCGCAGCCTGCTCGGGGCCGTGCGCGAGGCTGCCGTCGCCTTGCAGCGCGAGGGCCGGCTGGAGGTGCTGCGCAAGGGCAAGCCAGTGCCGCCGGAGGAGGTGCGCGGCGTCATCCGCCTGCGCGCTCCCGCCGCGTGAGGCACAGCGCCCCCTTCCGCGCGCTGCTCGGCGCCGGCAGCCATGGCCTGCCGGCGGCGGCGCCCGTCGAATTCGGCAACGGCTTCCATCTGCCGCCCTCGCCCAACACCGCGCTGGTCGCGCCGCCAGAAAGTCCGCTGCCGGCGCACCGGCGGGTGGCCCCCTTCCCTGTTCCGCCGGCCGCGCTGCTGGCGGCACTGCGCCGCGTCGCTGCGAGCCGCCCTCGTTGCACCCTGCTGGCCGAATGGCCGGAGCGCGGCCAAGCGCAATGGGTGGAGCGCACGCGCTGGGCCAATTTCCCGGACATCCTCGTCGCTCAGGTCCTCCCAGACCCGGCTGGTGCCGCCCTGGTGCTCTATTCGCGCAGCCTGTTCGGCTGGTCCGACTTCGGGGTGAATGGCCGGCGCGTGGCGGCCTGGCTGGCAGCGCTGGATGCCGAGTTGCGCGCCGCCTGAGCCGGTGACGCCGAGCCGGACGCCGTCGCGGCGTCCGGACGCCCTCGTTTTCCTCTCCGCAAGGACATCCTCCTTCCATGCGTCGCATTCCCGCTTTCCTGCGTGACGCCTGGGCGCTTGCCCGCCCCTATTGGAGCAGCGAGGAGCGCTGGCGCGCACGTGGCCTGCTCGCCGTCGTCATCCTGCTGAACCTCGCCCTGGTCGGGATGGGCGTGCTGCTCACCTACTGGCAGCGCTCCTTCTACAACGCGCTGGAGGCCAAGGATTTCGGCGCCTTCACCGGCCTCATCCTCTGGGGGCAGCGGAGCGAGGATGGCTTCTTCATGCCGGGCTTCACGCTGGTTGCCGCTGTCTACATCCTGGTCGGCGTCTATGCGCTCTACTTGCAACAGGCACTGCAGATCCGCTGGCGCCGCTGGCTGACGGAACGTTTCCTCTCCGGCTGGCTGGAGAAGCGCGCCTATTACCGCATCGCCCTCACCGACCAGGGTACCGACAACCCAGACCAGCGTATCGCCGACGACATGCGGCTCTTCGTGGACGACACGCTGAGCCTCGGCCTTGGGCTGATGAATGCCGTGGTGACGCTCGTTTCCTTCGTGGTGGTGCTCTGGGGCCTGTCGGGGCCAATGACCATCCTCGGCATCTCCATCCCCGGCTACATGGTCTGGGCGGCGCTGATCTACTCGGTGCTGGGCACCTGGCTGGCGCATCTGATCGGCCGCAAGCTGATCGGGCTGAATTTCCTGCAGCAGCGGGTGGAAGCGGATTTCCGCTACGCCCTGGTGCGCTTCCGCGAGAACATGGAAGGCGTGGCGCTGCATGGCGGCGAGGCGCAGGAACAGCGCGGGCTGCGCGACCGGTTCTCCGCGGTGATCCACAACTGGTGGGCCATCATGCGCGCCACCAAGCAGCTCACCTTCTTCACGTCGGGCTATGGGCAGCTCGCGGTGATCTTCCCGATCGTTGTCGCGGCACCGGCTTTCTTCAGCGGGCGCATCCAGCTTGGCGGGCTCATCCAGACCTCATCGGCATTCGGCGAGGTGCAGGGCGCGCTTTCCTGGGTGGTCAGCAACTATGCGCGGCTGACCGAATGGGGCGCCACCGTGGAGCGTCTCGCCGGCTTCCAGCGGGCGCTGAAGGCGGCCCAGCTCGCTGCTGGCGAGGGGCCGGACCGCGTGGCCACCGATGGCCCGGCGCTGCGCGCAGAGGCGCTTTCCATCCGCCTGCCCGATGGCCGCGCGTTGACCCATGACGCCGCCCTCACCCTGGAGCCCGGCGAGGCCGTGGTGATCACCGGTGCCTCGGGCAGCGGCAAGTCCACCCTGTTCCGCGCGCTCTCCGGCATCTGGCCCTTCGGGAGCGGTCGCATCGCCATTCCCGCCGGCGAGACGCTGTTCCTGCCGCAGCGGCCCTACCTGCCGCTCGGCACGCTGCGGCAGGTGGTGGCCTATCCGCGCGATCCGGCCGAGTTCAGCGAGGAAAGCATCGCGGCGGCACTGGAGAAGGCGGGGCTGGGCGCGCTGCTGCCCCGGCTGGACGAGGCGGAACCCTGGGAACGCCGCCTCTCCGGCGGCGAGCAGCAGCGGGTAGCCCTGGCGCGCGCCCTGCTGCTGAAGCCGCGCTGGCTGTTCCTGGATGAGGCCACCGCCAGCCTCGACCCGGAGGCCGAGGAGCAGCTCTACACCCTGCTGCGGCGGGAACTGCCGGAAACCGCCATCCTCTCCATCGCGCACCGGCCCGCCGTGGTGAAGCACCACGACCGAACGCTGCGGATGCAAGGCGGGCAGCTCCTGGCGGTCGCCGCGCCTGGGGAGGCGACTATGCGCTCCCGATGAAAATGCCGGCCAGCAGCACCAGCACGCCGCCCAGCACCACCTGCACAATGGCGGAGGTGAAGGGCGTCTCCATGTAGCGCCAGCGGATCCAGGCGATGGCCAGGAGCTCGATGACCACGACGATCCCCGCCACGGCGGTGGCCAGCCAGAAGTCGTGGATCAGGTAGGGCAGCGTGTGGCCGAGGCCGCCGAGCGCCGTCATTACACCGCAGGCGGCACCGCGCACCCAGGGATGGCCGCGCCCGGTGATGGCGCCATCGTCGGACAGCGCCTCGGTCAGCCCCATGCTGATGCCGGCACCGACCGAGGCGGCGAGGCCGACCAGCAGAGCGTCTGTGGAGTTTTGAGTGGCGAAGGCGGCGGCGAAGATCGGCGCGAGGGTGGAAACGGAGCCGTCAATCAGCCCGGCAAGCCCGGGCTGCACGATCTGCAGCAGCAGCAGCCGGCGCGCCTCCGCATCCTCGGTGCTGCGGGCTGATTCCGTGAGATAGGCCGCTTCTAGCTCGCCCGCGCGCTCCTCGTGGTGGCGCTCGGTGGCCGCCAGGTCGCCGAGCAGGCGCCGTACTTCGGTGTCGCGGCTGCGCGCCGCAGCGGCGGTGTAGAAATTGGCGGCCTGCCGCTCCATCAGCTCGGCCTGCGTGCGCACCGTTTCGATGCGCAGGTCCTCCATCAGCCAGACCGGGCGGCGCTTGAGGAAGCCGCGCACGTCCTCGCGCGTGATATAGGGCAGCTCTGGGCCGAACTTGGCTTCGTAGAGGGTCAGCAGCCGGTCGCGATGCTCCTGTTCTTCGCTGGCCATGGCATCGAACACCGCGGCCGAGGCGGGATAGCTGCTACGCAGCCGCAGGGCGAAATGGCCGTAGATGCGGGAATCTTCTTCCTCGCTGGCGATGGCCAGAGCCAGGATTTCGGCTTCGGTCAGGTCCTCGAGGCTTTTCATGTTGCGGTTCTCCTGTCCGCCTTGTCACCTCGATAGGCCTACGGGGCAAGAGAGATCTTGCTATAATATCGTTGTTTATCAATCTGTTGAGGAGAATGCGCCGCGTTCGCAATCATGCCTCGCGCAGGAATCACCCAGCGGCAAAGTAACCCGGATGTGCTGCGCGGATCTCATCCAGGCGGCCGAAGGTGTCGGAGAGATGCCGGCGCAGCACCCCCTCCGCCGCCGGGGCATCCCCGCCGAGGATGGCCTCGGCCAGCGCGCCATGCTCCTGCAGAACCGTGCGCGCCTTGCCTGGCGCCGGCAGGTGCAGCCTGCGCAACCGGGCCAAATGGCCGCTGCGGCTCTGCACCATCTCCCATAGGCCGCTGATTTCCGCCGCTTCATAGAGCATGGCGTGGAAGGCATCGTCGGCGGCCGAGAAGCCGGCATGGTCACCGCGCTCCAACAGTTCTCGCTGAGCGGAAAGGTGTGCCTGGAGTTTCTCCGCCAAGCCCGCCGGAGGCGCCTCCGCCAGTTGCCGCACCATCTCGCGCTCGATCGCGCGGCGCAGGAACAGCGCCTCCCGCGCGGAGGCCAGATTGATTCGGGCGACATGGGTGGAGGCGCTCGGCACCACCTCGACCAGCCCCTCCGCCTGCAGGCGCATCAGCGCCTCCCGCACCGGCGTCTGGCTGAGGCCCAGGCGGGCGGCCAGCGTGGCACGGGAGAGCGGCGCGCCAGGCGGCAGGCTGAGGCTCAGGATGGTCTCGCGCAGGCTGCCATAGGCGAATTCCCCGGCGGAGGGGCGACGCTCGAAGGGTTGCAGCGGCGCGGCGGCGGAGAGCTGGGACATGGTGGAGAAAGCCTAGCGCAAGAATCCGAAATCCGAAATATCGGTGGCTTGTCAGACAAGCGGTTCCACCTTATGCCGGTGATAACGGCCCCACGGAACATAGGCCGAGGAGGAAGCATGCCCCTGACCCTTCCGGCAGGTCTCCACTCGGCCCATTGCCGCCGAGGCTCAGGAGACCGCGCATGACCCCATCCCTGCCCCGCATTGTCGTCTGCCGCCGGCTGACCCCATTGGCGACGGAGCGTGCGCGCCGTGAGTTCGACGCGCTGATCACCGAAGCCGACATGACCGCGGAGGAGGCCGTCGTCGCCGCCGCGGCGCACCGCGCCGACGCCCTGCTGATTGGCGGCACGGTGAAGCTGGATGCCGCCGCCATCGCGCGCCTGCCCGACCACGTGCGGCTGATCGCCAATTCCAGCGTCGGCTACGACCACATGGACGCCGCCGCCGCGAAGGCACGCGGCATCCTGGTGACCAACACGCCGGACGTTCTGACCGACTGCACCGCCGACCTCGCCTTCATGCTGCTGCTGGCTGCCTGCCGCCGCGCGCATGAATACGACGCGCTGATGCGCGAGGGCTGGCGGAAGCCGCTGGGCCTGCCGGACATGCTGGGCATCCAGCCCAGCAACAAGGTGCTGGGCATCGTCGGCATGGGCCGCATCGGCCGGGCCTTCGCGCAGCGGGCGCGCGGCTTCGGCATGCGCATCCTCTACAACAACCGCAACCGCCTGCCGCCGGAACTGGAGCAGGGCGCCGAGTTCTGCCCCGATCTCGACGCCATGCTGCCGCGCTGCCAGCTTCTCTCGCTGCACCTGCCCGGTGGTGCGGAGACCGGCACGCTGATGACGGCGGCACGCTTCGCCCTGCTGCCCAAGGGCGCCGTCTTCGTCAACACCGCGCGCGGCTCGGTGGTGGACGAGGAAGCGCTGCTCGATGCGCTGAAGTCCGGCCACCTCTTCGCCGCCGGGCTCGACGTGTTCCGCAAGGAGCCAGACTACGACACGCGCTTCGCGGAGCTGCCGAACGTCTTCCTCACGCCGCATGTCGCCAGCGCCACGCAGGAAACGCGCGACGCCATGGGGATGCGCGCCCTCGACAACATCGCCGCGGTCATGTCCGGCCGCGATCCGATCGACCCGGTCTGAACGGAGGTCCGGCTTTCATGTCCAAGTCTCCCCTGCCCCACGTCAAGAAGGTCGAGGATCTCCGCAGCCGCCGCTGGTTCGGCCCGGCGGACCTGCGCAGCTTCGGCCACCGCTCGCGCGCCATGCAGATGGGCTACGCGCCCGAGGAGTGGACCGGCAAGCCGGTCATCGCGATCATCAACACCTGGTCCGACCTGCAGCCCTGCCACGCCCACTTCAAGCAGCGCGTGGATGACGTGAAGCGCGGCATCCTGATGGCGGGCGGCTTCCCTGTGGAGCTGCCGGCCATCTCGGTCTCCGAGAGCTTCGTCAAGCCGACCACCATGATGTACCGCAACATGCTGGCCATGGAGACGGAGGAGCTGCTGCGCTCCCACCCCGTCGACGGCGCGGTGCTGATGGGCGGCTGCGACAAGACCACGCCGGGCCTGCTGCTCGGCGCCACCAGCATGAACATCCCGGCGATCTACCTGCCCGCCGGCCCGATGCTGCGCGGCAACTGGCAGGGCAAGATCCTGGGCTCCGGCTCGGATTCCTGGAAGTACTGGGACGAGCTGCGCGCCGGCAAGATCACCGACCAGGACTGGCTGGGCGTCGAGGGCGGCATCGCCCGCTCCTACGGCACCTGCATGACCATGGGCACGGCCAGCACCATGACCGCGATCGCCGAGGCGGTCGGGCTGGTGCTGCCGGGTGGCTCCTCGGTGCCCGCGGCCGATGCGGGGCATATCCGCCTCGCCTCGGAATCCGGCCGCCGCATCGTGGACATGGTCTGGGAGGACCTGACACCGCAGCGGATCCAGACGCGCGAGGCCTTCGAGAACGCCATCGCCGTCGCCATGGCGATGGGCTGCTCGACCAACGCCATCATCCACCTGATCGCCATGGCGCGCCGCGCCAACTGCGACATCGGGCTGGAGGATTTCGAGCGCTTCAGCCGCAAGGTCCCGGTGATCGGCAACGTGCGCCCCTCCGGCAATGCCTATCTGATGGAGGACTTCTTCTACGCGGGCGGCATCAAGGCGCTGATGAACCAGATCCGCGAGCACCTGCATCTCGATTGCCTGACCGTCACCGGCCGGACGCTCGCTGAGAACATCGAGGGCGCCAAGGTCTTCAACGACGACGTCATCCGCACCACCAGCAACCCGATCTACGGCGAGGGCTCGCTGGCGGTGCTGAAGGGCAACCTGGCGCCGGATGGCTGCGTCATCAAGCCGGCCGCCATGGACCAGCGTTTCCTGAAGCATTCCGGCCCCGCCGTGGTCTTCGACGACTACGACGCCATGAAGAAGGCGGTGGACGACGAGACCTACCCCTTCACGCCCGACACGGTGATGGTGCTGCGCAATGCCGGCCCGCAGGGTGGTCCGGGCATGCCGGAATGGGGCATGCTGCCGATGCCGAAGAAGCTGCTGAAGGAAGGCCATCGCGACATGCTGCGCATCTCCGACGCGCGCATGAGCGGCACCTCCTATGGCGCCTGCGTGCTGCATGTGGCGCCCGAATCCTACATTGGCGGGCCGCTGGCGCTGCTGCGCACCGGCGACATCGTCGAACTCGACGTGGACGCGCGCACGATCAACATGCGCGTCTCCGAGGAGGAACTCGCGAAGCGCCGCGCCGAGTGGAAGGAGCCGCCGCCGCGCTACGGCCGCGGCTATGGCCACATGTTCCTCAAGCACATTCAGCAGGCCAACGAGGGCTGCGACTTCGACTTCCTGAAGACCGAATTCGGCCCCCCGGTGGGCGAGCCGGTCATCCATTGATCGTCCAGGCATTGATCGCGCAGGAGCACGGAATCCGATGAGCAAGCTGAAGCCCGAGACGCGGGACAAGCTGAAGAAGGTCAGCACCGCCACGCTGGCCACGGCGCTCTACAAGCGCGGCTTCCGCACCCAGTTCATCCAGGACGTGAAGCCGCTGGCCCCGCGCGAGGAGAGCATGGTCGGCGAGGCCTTCACTCTGCGCTACATGCCGGCGCGCGAGGACCTGAACCAGCTCACCGTCTTCCGGAACCCCGACCACCCGCAGCGCAAGGCGGTGGAAGAGTGCCCGCCCGGTGCCGTGATGGTGATGGACAGCCGCAAGGACGCGCGCGCGGCCTCCGCCGGCGGCATCCTGGTGACGCGGCTGATGAAGCGCGGCGTGGCCGGCGTGGTCACTGATGGCGGGTTTCGGGATTCAGCCGAGATCGCCACGCTCGACATGCCGGCCTATCACTCCCGCCCTTCGGCGCCGACCAACCTGACGCTGCACCAGGCGATCGACATCAACGTGCCGATCGGCTGCGGCGACGCGCCGGTTTTCCCCGGCGACGTGGTGGTGGGCGACAATGACGGTGTCATCATCATCCCCGCGCATCTCGCCGACGAGATCGCCGATGAGGCGACCGAGATGACGGCCTATGAGGACTTCGTCACCGAGAAGGTGCGCGAGGGCCGCACGATCCGCGGCCTCTACCCGGCGACGGACGAGCGCAACCTCGAAGAGTTCGCCGCCTGGCGCAAGCAGAACGGGCGCTGACCGGATAGCCGTTCCCGCCCCCGGGGGGGGGGACGGCTCCGCACCGCTCGCATCGATCAAGGACCCGAAGGGAGCCCGCGCGGTGGATGCCCTTGGGCAGGCCTACCCGGCCAGGCAGGTGCCCGGCCGGAACGATGAATTACGGCCGCGCCGCAATGACGGCGGGTCCGGAGGAGCGGATCAACCATGAAGATCATCCCGAAGCTGGCGGCCGCCTGCGCCTTCGCGCTGGCCTCCGTGCCGGCCTTCGCCCAGCAGGCCAACTATCCCACCCAGCCGATCCGGCTGATCGTGCCCTTCAGCGCCGGCACCTCGGACACGGTGGCACGGCTGGTCGGCACTGAAATGAGCAAGGCGCTGGGCCAACCCATCGTGGTGGAAAACCGGCCGGGCGCCGGCGGCAATGTCGGCAGCGAGACCTGCGCCCGCGCGACACCTGATGGCTATACCATCTGCCTCGGCACCATCAGCAGCCACGCCATCAACCCTGCGATCTACCCCAAGATCCCCTACAACAACCTGAAGGACTTCGCGCCGATCACGCAGCTGGCCTCCCAGCCGAATGCGCTGGCGGTGACGCAGGATTTCCCCGCCAAGAACGTGGCGGAACTCATCGCCCTGCTGCGCGCCAAGCCCGGCGAGTATAATTTCGGCAGCTCCGGGGTCGGCACCTCCGTGCATCTGGCGGGCGCGCTGTTCTCGCAGCTTACCGGCACGCAGATGGAGCATGTGCCCTATCGCGGCAGCGGGCAGATCATGACGGCGCTGCTGACGGGCGAGCTGCCCATCGCCTTCGACAACTTCTCCTCCGCCTGGCCCTTCGCGCGCGAGGGCAAGCTGCGCATCCTGGGCGTTACCTCGCTGCAGCGCGCCGCGGCCGCGCCGGACATCCCGACCGTGGCCGAGACGGTGCCGGGTTTCGAGAGCCTCTCCTGGCACGGCCTCTTCGCCCCGGCCGGCGTGCCGCAGCCGATCCTCGAACGGCTGCACAAGGAGGCCGTCGCGGCGCTGAACCAGCCGAACGTGCAGGCGCGCTTCAAGGATCTCGGCATCACGCCGGTCGGCAACACGCCGCAGGAGTTCGGCGCCTTCGTCGCCAGCGAGACGCAACGCTGGGGCAAGGTGGCGCAACAGGCGAAGATCAGCCTGGATTGATGAAGGCCTGGGGGGAATGAATTCCCCTCCAGAACCCCCCTTCTTTTTTCTTCGAGTTCCCGCGCTGGCCGCGCGCGCAGCAGCAAACTGGCAAAAAGAAGATGGGGGTCCGGGGGAATTCTTTCCCCCGGACTTTCTCCTCAGTCGAAGCTGAGGAAGCCCGGCATCTCGCTGATCGGCCGTGCCGCGCGCAGCTTGGCAAGATCGGGCACCGGCCGGGCGAGTGTCGCATCGCCTTCCACCGCCGCCTCGATGGCGGCCGCAACCGCCAGCACCTTCGCATCGCCGCCGCGCGGCCCGACGATCTGCAGGCCGAAGGGCAGGCCGGCATGGTCCACGCCCAGCGGCAGGCTGATGGCGGGATGGCCCGGCAGCGTCACCGCATAGGCCAGCGCCAGCCAGTGGAAGTAGTTCTTGGTCGGCTTGCCGTCGATTTCGGCCGGGTAAAGCTCGCTCCAGGGCCGCGGCGAGAGGGTGATGGCCGGGGCGATGATGACGTCCACCCCGCTGGCGAAGAAGCTCTGCCAGGCCCGGTAGATCTTGGTCTGGATCACCGAGGCGCGCGCCACGTCTTTGGCGCTGTAGCCCAGCCCTTCCTCGACATTGGCGCGCACGTTCGGCCCGACATCCTGCGGGCGGACGCGCACCTTCTCCTCATGCGCCGCCAGGAAGTTCAGCGCGCGCAGGATGGCGAAGGATTCGTCGGCATCCGTGCAGTCCGGGTGGCCGTCCTCGACGCTGCCGAAGAGCGGCGTCAGCGCCTTCACCCGCTCGGCGAAGACGGCACGGATATGCTTCTCGGTCGGCGCGAAGCCGAAATCGGGCGTCGCGGCAACGCGCAGCGCGGAGAGGTCCACCGCCTCGTTCAGCGGCATGCCGCGGCGCACGTCCTTCCCCGGCAGGGTATAGGCCAGCGGGTCCACAGCATGATCAGCCGCCATGGCGGAGAAGAGCAGGGCAAGGTCGGCCATGTTGCGCGCCATCGGGCCGAGCACCGGCAGGCCCGACCAGCCGAGCAGCCGCCGCTCCTGCGGCACCACGCCCGGGCTCGGGCGGAAGCCGACGATGCCGTTGAAGGCCGCCGGGTTGCGCAGCGAGCCGCCGGTGTCGGAGCCGCTGGCCAGCGGCACCATGCTGCAAGCCAGCGCCACGCCGGAGCCGCCGGAGGAACCGGCCGCCGACCTGGTGGGGTCGAAGGGGTTGCCGGTGGCGCCATAGACGGCATTGCGGGTGTTGGCGCCGGCGCCGAATTCCGGCGTGTTGGTCTTGCCGAGCACGATGCCGCCCGCCGCGCGCAGGTCGGCCACCATGGTGGAGTCCTTGGCCGGCACGTTGTTCTTGAAGATCGGGCTGCCGAAGGTGGTGACCAGCCCCTCGGTGTCGTCCAGGTCCTTGATGCCGAGCGGCAGGCCATGCAGCGGGCCGAGCTTGTCGCCGCGCATCACCGCGCCCTCGGCGGCCTTCGCCGCACCACGCGCCCGATCCTCGTCCAGCGCCACCATCGCGTTGACGGCGTGGTTCACCTCGCCGATGCGCTTCAGGCAGGACTCCAGCAGCTCGACGGGGGACAGCTTCTTCTGGCCGATCATCCGGCGGAGGGCGACGGCGGAGAGGTCGCAGGCTTCGGTCACGCGTCCAGTTCCTTCTGGTAGAGCGCCAGCATGGCAGAGTCGAAACAGGCAAAGGTGACGTCGAGGTCGCCTTTCGCCACAAGAGCCTCGCGCACCGTGGCTACCGCGATCCGCGTGGCCTCCTCGCGCGGGTAGCCGTAGATGCCGGTGGAAATGGCGGGAAAGGCGATGGAATGGCCGCCCGCCTCGCGCAGCCGCGCCAGGGAAGCGCGGTAGCAGCCGGCGAGTTGCTCCGCCTCCCCGCTCCCCCCGCCATGCCAGACCGGCCCGACGGCATGGATGACGTGGCGCGCCTTCAGGCGGAAACCAGGGGTGATCCGCGCCTCGCCCGTCGGGCAGCCGCCGATCCGCGCGCAGGCGGCGGCCAGCTCGGGCCCCGCCGCCGCATGGATCGCGCCGCAGACACCGCCACCCGGCGCCAGCGCCGCATTGGCGGCGTTGACGATGGCGTCCACCTCCAGCCGGGTGATGTCGGCCTGGATGGCGCGGATCATGGCCTCAGTACCCCAGCGCGCAACCGTCCTTGCGCGGATCGGAGCCGCCCATCAGCACGCCCCGCTCATGGTCGATCAGGATGGCCTGGCCGCCGCCATGCGGCTTGTCGATCATCTGGCAGTCATGGCCCATGCGGCTGAGGCGGTCGATCACCTCGGTGGGGATGCCGCGCTCGATCTGCACCTTGCCGGCATAGGGGAAGAGGCGGGGGAAATCGAGCGAGGCCTGCACGTCCATGCCGAACTCGAAGTGGTTGGTCAGGAACAGCGTCTGGCCCATCGGCTGGAAGTGCCCGCCCATCACGCCATAGGGCATGATGGCGCGGCCGTCCTTCATCACCATGCCGGGGATGATGGTGTGCATCGGGCGCTTGTTCGGCGCGATGCAGTTCGGGTGGCCCTCCTGCAGGCGGAAACCGAAGCCGCGGTTGTGCAGCATCACGCCGCACTTCTCGGCCAGGATGCCGGAGCCGAAGCCCTCGAAGAGCGAGTTGATGAAGGAGCAGGCGTTGCCGTCCGCATCCACCACGCAGAGATAGACGGTGTCCTTGTGCTTCGGCAGCATCTCCGCCATCCCGGCGGGCGGCATCTCACGCATCGCCACCTCGTCGCTGATCAGCGCGCGCAGCTTCTTCGCGTATTCGGGGCTGGTCAGCTTCGCCACCGGCACGTCCACCTGGGAGGGGTCGGCCAGGAACGCGTCGCGGTCGCGGTAGGCGAGGCGCGCCGCCTCGACATGGCGGTGCAGGCGCTCGGTGGAGAGCGGCCCCTGCTCCGGCGTCGCGCATTCGCCGAGCACGCCGAGCATCTGCAGCACCAGCAGGCCCGAGCCGTTCGGCGGGCACTGGAAGATGTCCATCCCGCGCCACTTCGTCTGGATCGGGGTGACGAACTCGGCGCCATCCAGCCCCGCGGCGAAATCCGCCTCGGTGTGGGTGCCGCCGGCGGCGCGCAGGGTCGCCACCATGTCGGCCGCGATCTCGCCCTCGTAGAAGGCCTTCGCGCCCCGCTCGCCGATGGCGCGCAGCGTGCGGCCCAGCGCCGGCTGCTTGAACACGTCGCCGATGGCATAGGGCTTGCCATCCTTCAGGAAGTGGCGCGCGGTCGCCTCGTGCTTGGCGAGCTTGCCGGCGCTGCTCTCCCAATCATGCGCCACGCGGGCATGGATGGGATGACCCTCCTCGGCGATCTTCGCCGCCGGCGCCAGGATCTGCGCCAGGGAGAGCTTGCCATGGGCCTTGTTCAGCTTCTCCCAGGCGGAGACCGCGCCAGGCACCGTCACCGAATGGGCCGAGGTGTTGACCATGGCAGTCAGGCCGTCGGCGCGCAGCTTCTCCGGCGTGGCGCCAGCCGGCGCGCGGCCGGAACCGTTCATGGCGACCACCTGCCCGGTGCCAGCGGGAGCGTAGAGGCAGAAGCAGTCGCCGCCGATGCCGGTGGACTGCGGCTCCACCACGGCCAGCACGGCGCAGGCGGCGATGGCGGCGTCCATGGCGTTGCCGCCCTGGCGCAGGATGTCGAGCGCCGTCAGCGTGGCGATCGGCATCGAGGTCGCGGCCATCGCTTGGGTGGAGAGAACCGCACTGCGGCCGGGGATATGGAAGTCGCGCATCGAAGTCTTTCCGGGTGAAGAGGTCATAGCGTGCAGAAGCCGCCATCGATCAGCAAGGAGGCTCCGCTGATCATGGCAGAGGCGGGCGAGGCGAAGAAGACGATGGCGCCCATCACATCCTCCACCTTCATGATCTTGCCGAGCGGGGTGCGGCGCAGATGCGCGGCGCGGAACTTCTCGTTGGCCAGCAGCCCCTCGGTCAGAGGGGTCTCGACGAAGCCGGGGCAGATGGCGTTGACGCGGATGCCGTGCGGCCCCAACTCGGCCGACATGGCCTTGGTCAGCCCCTCGATGGCGTGCTTGGTGGCCGTGTAGACGCTGCGGTTCAGCCCGCCGACATGCCCGTTCACCGAGGACAGGTTGATGATGCTGCCACCGCGCCCGGCCGCCACCATCCCGGCTGCCACCGCCTGAGCCACGGCGAAGGCGCCGCGCAGGTTGAGGTCGATCAGCCGGTCGAAGCTCTCGTCGCGGACCTCCAGGAAGGGCTCGCGGATATTGGTGCCGGCATTGTTCACCAGGATGTCGAAGGGTCCCTCGCCCTCCGCCAGATGGCGCACGGCGGCGCGGTCGGTCACGTCCAGCGCCCGGGCGCGCGCCCGGGCTTCCGGGCCAAGGGCGGCGATGGTCGCTTCCATCTCCGGCAGGGCACGGGCCGCCAGCACCACCTCTGCCCCGGCCTCGGCCAGTGCCACCGCCGCTGCCCGGCCGATGCCGCGCGAGGCTCCCGTGACCAGCGCGCGCAGCCCATCGCAGCGCAGCGGGGGCGTGTGGGGCAGACCTTCGGCCATGCGGGGCATCCTCCCTTCCGTCATTTGGCCGCTGACGCTGGCACGGTCCGGCCCCGGCATCAATCCGCCCACTTCCGCCCGCCGCCCGGCTGCGCTATCCCCGGCGAATGGAAACCACCGCAACGATCGACGATTTCCAGCGGCTCGACATCCGCGTCGGGACGGTGCTGGATGCCGCTCCGCTCGATGGGGCCCGCAAGCCGGCCCTGCGGCTGGAGATCGATCTCGGGCCGGAGATCGGCGTCAAGCGCTCCTCCGCCCAGGTCACGGTGCACTACCCGGCTGAAAAGCTGATCGGCCGCCAGGTGTTGTGCGTGGTGAACTTCCCGCCCCGCCGCATCGCCGGCTTCCAGAGCGAGGTCCTCACCCTGGGCCTGCCGGACGCCAATGGCGACGTGGTGCTGATCCGACCCGATTTCGCCGTCCCGAATGGCGGCAGGATGTTCTGAGCATGGCGCCGCGCTACTACATCGTCAGCTGGGACCAGCTTCACCGCGACAGCAAGGCGCTCGCCTGGCGGCTGGTAGAGCGTGGCCCCTGGAAGGGCATCGTCGCGATCACGCGCGGCGGGCTGATCCCCGCCGCCATCGTGGCGCGCGAGCTGGAATGCCGTCTGATCGAGAGCGTCTCCGTCATTACCTATGACGAGGAGAAGCTTGGCACGCCGCAGGTGGCCAAGCCGCCGGTCGCTGCCGGCGATGGCGAGGGCTGGCTGGTGCTGGACGACCTGGTGGACACCGGCACCACCGCCAAAGTGGTGCGCGGCCTGCTGCCCAAGGCGCATTTCGCCACCGTCTACGCCAAGCCCGCAGGCAAGCCGCTGGTGGACAGCTTCATCACCGAGGTGAGCCAGGACACCTGGATTCTCTTTCCCTGGGATACCGAGCCGCAGTTCGTCGCGCCGATCGCGCGCTCCGGCATGGTGAAGTAGGGCCTTACAGCCCGGCCTGGCCCCGCCAGCCATTGTGCTGCCGGCGGGTGCCCGCTGAAGCTGCGGGTGGCATGAAGCCCTCCCGCACCTCCTCCCTCAGACGCGGACGCCCCTCGGCGCCAGGACCATGCCCCTCGCGGCACGGACCGCCACTTCGCCCCCGTAGCAGGCGAAGCCGAGGCCGATGAACAGCTCCTTGTATTCCGTCGGATCCCAGAGCCGGACCAGTTGGTCGCCGAAGGCGATCATCAGCACCTGCGAAATGGCCAGCAGCAGGGCGGCGGCGGCGAAGAGGACCGCCTCCGTCCGTCCCGGTGCCGTCATGGCGGCGCGGACAAGGATGGCGAGACTCAGGATCAGCACCATCTGGATCGGCAGAAGGTGCCACATGTCGTAGTTGAAGGCGGCAATCGGCGCGCTGACTGCCAGCACGACGCGGCCGGGGATGAGCGGGCCGATGGTCCGCAGCACAGCCGGTAGCGGCGCAACCTCCTTCAGAAAGGGCAGCAGCATCAGGAACACGAAACTTCCGCCGTAGTACAGCAGCTCGAAGAGGTTGGTGAACAGATTATGGAAGTTCAGCTCCTCCTGCATGTTGGCCTCGATCAGCACCTCCGGCGTCTGGATGTCGAACACGCGCTGCATCCAGGAGATCTCCTCCATGCCGACCACGAAGAGGCAGGCGGCCAGCAGCAGCGCGCCCGCGGAGCAGAGCGCGGCATTGAAGCCGGACATGGCGTGGCGGCTCCTGAGGAAGCGCACCGAACTCCACAGCAGCAGCCCGCAGCCAGCGAAGAGTGCCAGCGCCGAGCTCCATTCCACGCTGTGATCCTCCCGCGCCAGCGCGCTGAACAACTCGGGGCTGGACAGAAAGATCCCAAGGAAGACGATGCTGAGGACGAGCGAGGCCCATCCCAGCATCTGCTCCTTTGCGCCCATGGCCGGCACCGCGCGCACCCGCGCATTGCGCGTGAATGGGAGGATGAACAGTGCGGAAAGCAGCAATGCGAGCACGGATCGGCCGAGCAAAGCGGCGTCGATGAGCGGGGTACGATCCGCAAATCCCCATGAGCCCGTCATGCGCTTCTCGATGACCGCCAGGATCACCATCGCTGCCACGGCGGCCATCGCCGCGATGCCGGCGCGGATATAGGGCTGCTCCGGTCTTTCTCGCACACCGCGGTGTCTATTCATGATTTCCGCTGTGTGTGTCGGTCGCATGAGAATCCAGTCAGAAAATGATCAAAGGATCCTTTCGCAGTAGTCCGTATTTTCCTTCGACGTTTGTCACAAAACTGTCATGTTCCTGCTTCGCAAGGAGACACGCGACGCCACGGCCTTCCACATTCCGTGGAAGCCGCGGCACCGCAGGCTGCAGATGCTCAACCGTTGCGCTGCCGACGTTCTCCGCCAGCAGCGCCTGTCGCTAGTAGCCGCGCCCGGGCTCGACGCGGTTCGGGCAAGGCCGACCGGCACGTAGCGCGCGGATATTCTCGAAGAGGATGTCGAGGCTGCGGTCGTTGTAGGTGCCGGGATCGTCGGAGGACATGTGCGGCGTGATGAAGAGGCCAGGCGTGTTCCAGGCGCGGTGCCCGGGCGGCAGCGGCTCCGGCACGGCCACGTCGGTGACCGCACCGTTCAAGTGGCCGGAGTCCAGCAGGTCGCACAGCGCCTCCTGGTCCCACAGCGCGCCTCGGCCGATGTTCACCAGCTTCGCATTGCGCGGCAGCAACTGCATCCGGCGACGGTCGAGCAGGCCCTGCGTCTGCGGCGTCAGCGGACACGCGAGGACGAGGAACTCGGCTTCCGGCAGCACGCTGTCGATGGCATCCTGCGCCACCACGCGCTCGCAGGCATCATGCGGCTTCGCGCTGCTGCGCACGCCGATGACGCGCATGCCGAACTGCTTCGCGCGCTCCGCCACCGCGCCGCCGAGCGAGCCGAGCCCGACGACGCAAACCGTCCGCCCCGCCAGCACCGAGGCGAAGCGCGGCTGCCACTGCCCCTCGCGCTGCCGCTCGGCGAAGTAGGGAATGTTGTTGGCCAGCATCAGCAGCGCCATGATGCCGTATTCGCCCGCCTTGGCCGCGTGCGTGCCACGGTTGTTCAGCAGCAGCACATCCTCCGGCAGCCAGTCGAAAGGCGCCAGCCGATCCAGTCCCGCCGAGGTGCAGAAGATCATCCGCAGCTTCGGCGCGACGCCAGGCAGCGCGCCCTTGGGGAATCGCTCGTGCACGATGCGGGTCCAGGTGACCAGCACCTCCGCCTCCTGCATCGCCCGGGCATAGCCGGCCTCGTCGCTGGCGAAGCTGACCTGCAGGCCAGCCATGTCGGGCGCACGGGCAACGGCATTCGACCATTGCTCCGGCGTGATGGGGAAAATGGCCTCGTCGGCCGGGTTCTGAACGTGAATGCGCATGGCGCGAAGCCTCGCATGGTCGCGAGCCGCGTCAAGTGCGCGTCGCACGGGCTGGATGAGGGCGCGCGACCGCTCCACACTTGCGGCCTCACCGCAGGAGTCCCGCAGCATGAGCACCGCCGTCGCCGATCACCTCCTCGCCCGCAAGGACGCGGTGCTGGAACGCCTGATGGCTCTGTTGCGCCTGCCGAGCGTCAGCACCGATCCAGCCTATGCCAAGGGCATGGCGGCGACGCGGGATTTCCTGACGGCGCGGCTGCGCGAGCTGGGGCTGCAGAACGTGCAGCTGCTCGATGGCGGCGGCCAGCCGGCGGTTTATGGCGAATGGCTCGGCGCCCCCGGCCAGCCCACCATCATCATCTACGGCCATTACGACGTGCAGCCGCCCGACCCGCTGAACCGATGGGTGACGCCACCCTTCGAACCCACCATCCGTGAAGGCCGCCTCTATGCCCGTGGTGCCTCGGACGTGAAGGGCTCCACGCTGATCGCCGTCGAGACCATCGGCGCCTTCCTCGCCGCCGAGGGCAAGTGCCCGGTCAACGTGAAGCTCTTCCTGGAGGGCGAAGAGGAGACCGGCAGCCCGAGCATCCGCCGCATCATCGAGAAGCACCGCGACCTGCTGCGCGCCGATGCCATGCTCTCCGCCGATGGCGGACGCGCCAGCACCTCGCTCCCCACGCTGAACACCGGTTCGCGCGGGCTGTGCAAGCTGGAGGTGACGCTGCGCAGTGCGCAGAAGGACATGCATTCCGGCCGCTATGGCGGCGCCGTGCGCAACGCGTTGCACGAGCTGGCGCGCCTCGTCACCACGCTGCATGACGCTCAGGGGCGCATCCAGGTCGCAGGCTTCGACAGCGACGCCGCGCCGCTTACCGAGCGCGACCGCGCCGATGCCGCCGCCCTGGCCGGCGACGAGGCCGCGTTCTATGCCAATACCGGCGCCCTACCGCATGGCGACCCGGCCTACACCGTCCGTGAGCGCGTCACTCTGCGCCCCACCATCGACGTGAACGGGATGTGGGGCGGCTATACTGGCGCCGGCAGCAAGACCGTCATCCCCGCCGAGGCGCAGGCCAAGATCACCGCGCGGCTGGTGCCCGGCCAGGACCCGGACCGTGCCCGCGAGCGCATCGTCGAGCACCTCTGCAGCCACTGCCCGGAGGGCGTGGAGCTGGCCTTCTCGCCGCCGGGCGGCAACTCCCCCTCCTCCACCCTGCCCGAGGGCCATCCACTGCTCGTGGCGGCCGAGGCGGTGGTGCGCGAGACCCAGGGCCGCGATCCCGTGCGTGCCCGCATCGGTGGCACCCTGCCGATCACCGGCATTTTCCGCGAGATGCTGGGCATCGATACGCTGATGTTCGGCTTCGCCATGCCGGACGAGGACGTGCACGCGCCCAACGAGTTCTTCCGTCTCTCCTCGCTGGAGGACGGGCTGCGCGCCTGGCCGCTGCTGCTCTCCCGCATCGGGCAGAACAGCGCAGCGGATTTCGCGCCCTGGCGCCACGCGACTCAGGCTTGACGCGAGGGGCGGCGGCGCGGTTAATGGGGGCATGATCCCGGCCGCGCCCTTCCTGCGCTCCTATTACCGTCGCTCGGCATAACGAGCGGCGCGGTCGTCCCTTCCCGAATGACCCCATGCCGCCTCCGGGCGGCATTTCCATTTCCGGACAGGCCTTCTCCCGGTGGCGGCAGCCAAGCCTGAGGATGCCATGTCCACCCCTTCCCGACCTTCGCTGGGCCTGATCGGCCTGGGCGCCTTCGGCGGTTTCTGCCGGCCGCATCTGGAGCGCATCTTCACCGTCCACGGCCATGACCCGGCGCTGCCCTGCGACGCCACGCTCGCCGAGGCCGCCGCTCAGCCCGTGGTTGTGCTGGCCGTGCCCGTCGCGCGGCTGGCCGAGGTGGCGCAGGCCATCGCGCCGCATCTGCGCCCCGGCGCGCTGGTGGTGGAGGTCTGCTCACTGAAGATGCACCCGCTGGCGGTGCTGCGCGCCGCCCTGCCCGCCCATGTCGAACTGCTCGGCACCCATCCGCTTTTCGGCCCGCAGAGCGGGCGGGATGGCATCGCCGGGCTGCGGCTGGCGCTCTGCCCACCCGCTGGCGCCCGGCCCAGCGCGCGGGCACGGCTGGCGGGACGGATGCTGCGAAGCCTTGGCCTGGAGGTCGTGCGGATGTCGCCGGAGGAGCATGACCGGCAGATGGCCTGGGTCCAGGGCCTGACGCACCTGCTCGGTCGGATCGTCTCGGCGCTGGAGGTGCCGGCCCTGCCGCACACCACCAGCAGCTTCGATCACCTGATGCGGGCCGTCGCCATGGTCTCGCAGGATTCCGAGGCGCTGTTCCGCACCATCACCGAGGACAACCCCTTCGTGGCGGAGGTGAAGGCGCGGCTGCTGGCGGAGGCGGAGGCGGTGCTGCGGCCTTCCCGCGCCGCACTGGCGGCCTGAGAAGGCGGGCCGGGGCGCATGGCCCCGGCCAGGTTTTCAGGCGGCGTTGACCTTCTTCCGCTCACCGTTCTTGTGCAGCAGGAACTCGCGGCCGACCTTCACCCGCGCGATGCCATCATAGGCGACGATGTCGGCAGTCGCGTAGGTCTCGCTCCAGCTGTCCGGAATGAAGCTGCCGGTGCCAACCACGTCGATCGGCGCCCGGGCCTCACGCATGACGCGGCACTTGGCCACGCCGAAGCCGGATGAAGCGATGATCTTCACTCGTGGGAAGCCGGCCTCGTCCAGCGCCTCCCGCATCCGCCAGATGGCGGCAGCGGAGACGCCGGTGCCGACCAGATGGCGCAGCTCCGTCTCGGAACGATAGCGGCGGATGGCGCCCGGCGCGTGCCGCTCCAGCGCCGCATAGGAGGCCGCCGGGTCCAGCCCTTCCAGGAAGCGGCCGCCATGCGTGTCCAGCCGCACCGAGAGCCGTCCCTGGGCCGCCAGTTCCGGAAAGCGCTGGCAGACGGCGAGGCTGTCGGTGATCTCCCGGCCGAAATAGTCCACGAGGACGGTCAGCGGCTCGTCCGGATAGGTCTCGTGGAACATCTCGGCGGCACGGACGGTGCTGCGGGCATAGCCGATGAGGGCATGCGGCATGGTGCCGAAACCCTGGCGGTTGCCGAACCAGTGCGCCGTGGCATCGGTGGCATTGCCGACGAAGCCCCGGGCTCCCTCCCGCTTGGCGGCGGCGCTGCCAACAGAGGCGGCATAGGCCATCATCTCTTCCATCTCGGAGCCGGCGCAGTGCCGGGCCTCCATGGCGAGGAAGGCGGCCTCCGGCAATTCCACGCACATCTGGTAGGCGTTGTGCGCGGCGACGCAGGCAGGGCCGAGCTTTTGGAGATAGAGTGTCTCCAGGTTGACGAGCTGCTCCATCGAGCCCGTGAGATAGAGGATCGGGTCGCCCGCGCCGATCCACTCGCCCTCGGCATGCATCAGCTCGACTTCGAAGCGGGTGCCGCGCTCGGCCGCCACCCGCTCCAGCCACTCGATGACCAGCCGCGGTGCCGAGACCACCGGGCGGCGCATGAACACCGCGTAGGTAACCTGCGCATCCCCGTAGCGGCCGACGATCTCGCGGGTGCGGTTGAAATAGGCGTCGGTCAGCTGTGCGATGCTGGCATCATCGACACCAGCACCGCGCTCCGCAGGGCTCATTGTGCCGCCACCAGGGGCACCGGAACGCCATCCGGCCGGCGGGCCTTCAGCTCCTCGGCCACCAGGAAGGCCAGTTCCAGCGCCTGCTCGGCGTTCAGCCGCGGGTCGCAGAAGGTGGCGTAGTTGGCGGAGAGGTCGGCCTCGGTCAGGCGGTGGGCACCGCCCACGCATTCCGTCACCTCGGAGCCGGTCATCTCGACATGCACGCCACCGGCCCAGGTGCCCTCGGCCTCGTGGCAGTCGAAGAAGCCGCGCAGCTCGGCCAGGATGGCGTCGAAGGAGCGGGTCTTGTAGCCGCCGGCGGTGTGGGTGTTGCCGTGCATGGGGTCGCAGATCCAGACCACCTCGCGCCCGGCCTGCTTCACCCTGCGCAGCAGCGGCGGCAGCTTCTCCATCACCTTCTGCGCGCCCATGCGGCTGATCAGGGTCAGCCGGCCGGGCACGTTGGCGGGGTTCAGGATCTCGGTCAGGCGCACCAGCTCGTCCGGGTCGCTGCTCGGGCCGACCTTGAGGCCGATCGGGTTCTTCACCCCGCGCAGGAACTCGACATGCGCACCCTCCGGCTGCCGCGTGCGGTCGCCGATCCAGAGGAAATGCGCCGAGCAGGCGTACCAGTCGCCGGTGGTGGAATCGACGCGGGTCAGCGCTTCCTCATAGGGCAGCAGCAGCGCCTCGTGGCTGGTGTAGAAGTCCGTCTCGCGCACCTGCGGCGCCTCGGACATGCCGCAGGCCGCCATGAAGCGCAGGGTCTCGTCGATCCGTGCGGCCAGGTCGCGGTAGCGGTCGGCCAGCGGCGAGCGGGCGACGAAGCCCAGGTTCCAGCGGTGCACCTCGTGCAGGTCGGCATAGCCGCCGGTGGCGAAGGCGCGCAGCAGGTTCAGCGTGCCAGCCGACTGCATATAGGCGAATTCCATCCGCCCAGGATCGGGGATGCGGGCATCGGCGGTGAAGTCCGGCCCGTTGATGATGTCGCCGCGATAGGACGGCAGCGTCACCCCGTCCTGCGTCTCGGTGTCTGAGGAGCGCGGCTTGGCGAACTGGCCGGCCATGCGGCCGAGCTTCACCACCGGCAGGGAGCCGCCGAAGGTCAGCACCACAGCCATCTGCAGCAGCACGCGGAAGGTGTCGCGGATCGGGTTGGCGCGGAAGTCGGCGAAGCTCTCGGCGCAGTCGCCGCCCTGCAGCACGAAGGCCCGCCCCTGCCCGGCCTGGGCCAGGGACTGCTGCAGCCTGCGGGCCTCACCTGCAAAAACCAGCGGGGGAAAGCTCGCGAGCCGGGTTTCCATCGCCTTGAGCCTGGCCTGGTCCGGATACTCCGGCACCTGCCGGATCGGCATTTCCCGCCAACCACCGGGCTGCCACCCGCGCACCGTCATGACACTCAGTTTCCTCAAAAGAGAGTTTTGGTCGGTCAGGATAGCAACAGCAGCGCGCCGAGGGCTACGCCCGATGCGCGTCCTCGCCACATGGCAGCGTCCCGCCAGGATTCCGGCGCCAGGGCCTAATCCGCTGCCGCGGCGGCGGCAGGCGGATAGGACGGGCCACGCAGCAGCGCCGCCAGCTCCGGCCGGACGGCCAGAAGCGCCACCTCTTCCGCTGCGCGTGCCGGCGGGTCGGATACCCAGCGCCCTGTCGCGTCGCGCTGCGTGGCCATCACACGCCCAGGCCCCAGCTCCGGCTCCTCCGGCTGCTCCAGCTCGGCCAGGAAGCGGGCACGGCGATGGGGGTCTTCGATCTCGCGCGCCAGGACGCGGCAGAGTTCATCCAGGCCCTGGGCACTGGAAGCCGCCCGCCGCACCGCGTGCTCCGCATAGGGGCCGATATGCCGCGCCAGCGCATCGGCCACCTGCCGCAGGGCGGCGGCACGGCCGAGCCGCTGGAGCCGCAGCAGAGGCGGCGCCGCGGCATCGGCCAGCACGCCGCTGCCCGCCACTTCCTCCCGCGCCCAGCCGGAGACGATCAGCAGCACCTGTCCGGCGCAGCGGCCCGGCAGGACCAGGCGCTCATCCGGCGCGTAGAGCAGCAGCTCGCCCTCCCCCGCCAGGCGCCGTGCGGCCTCGGTACGGCACAGGCCTGGGAGCAGCGCCATCACCATCTCGGCCAAAGGCTGCCCACTGGGCAGCAGCGCAGCCATGCCGATGGCGCGCTGCTCCTCGGCATAGAGGCGCGAGACCGGCCAGGGGATGCCCTCCCGCTGGAAGACGTACCAGATGCGGCGGAGCACCTCGCTCTCCACCTCCGGTATGTCCCAGAAGTTGCGCACCCAGTAGCGCGCCAGATAGCGGGTGGTGGCATGCTCCGGCTCATAGGCCGAAACCATCACCATCGCGGGGTGGGAGACGTCGATCTGCGGGAAGTCCACCAGCAGGGCGGTCACGAGGTCGGTGATGCGCTGCGGCGGCACGGCGGCGGGGGCAGGAAAGAAGGTGTCCCGCCGGGCGGACTCGCCGGCCGTGTTGACCATCAGCATCTCGTTGCTGATGCGGGCATTCGGCACCACGACCAGCATCCCGTCCTTCCGGCGCCCCACCGCCGTGCGCCAGTCCAGCCGGATGATCTCCACCCGCTGTCCGTCCAGCATGACGGCATCGCCGACATGCAGCACCCGGTCCATGTGCAGCGCCACGCCGGAGATCAGGCTGCCCAGCGTCGGCTGCAATGCGAGGCCGACAGCGGCCGTGAGGATCGCCGAGGTGGTGAGCACCGCGCTGATGTCGAAGCCGAAGGAGGCCAGCACCACTGCCGAGGCGGCGAAGGTCAACAGCCCGTAGGCGATGGCGCGCTGGAGACCGGTCGGCTCCACCCCCAGCCCGGCGGCGAGGCCGAAGCCCAGCACCGCCCGGCCGCCGGAGAGCACCACCAGCAACGCCGTCAGCAGCGTGGCGGCGATCCGCACTCCGCCATGCACCGGCCCGCTGCCGAGCAGCAGGTTGTCCTCGCTGAGGAAGTAGAGCAGCCAGAGCGCCGCCGCCAGCAGCGCCAGCAACAGCAGGGACCAGAGCGCGCCGGGGCCGCGCCGCGCCGCGCTCTCGCTCACGCGCCCTCCTCCCGGCGCGCCGCTCCTGGACGCTCGCCGCGCCCGAGCTGCCCCAGCGCCTTGCCGAGCGAGGTGCGCAGCCGCTCGATGGCGTCTGCCAGGCTGCGGATCTCGCTGGCGCCGGCGCGCGGCAGGCGCAGCCGCGTGTCATGGCTCTGGCTGGCCGCCTCCGCCGCGCGGGAGAGCGCGCCGAGCGGCCGGATCACCATGGTGTCCAGCGCCAGCACCAGCGCCACATAGGCGACCCCGAAGATAACGGCGAGGCCGAGGCCCAGCATCCCCACCAGTTCCAGCGAGCCTTTCAGCCCCTCGGTCACCGGCACGGTCAGTACCTGGGCGCCCACCACCTCGTTCATCTGCCAGCCAAAGCCGTTGGTGCTTCCGTACTTGGCCAGCATGGCCGGCGGGGCGCGGTCGGGCGTGCTGTGGCAGGTCAGACAGCCCTCCTGCGTCACCCGGATCGGCCGCGCGAGGTAGAAGAGGCGGTCTGTCTCGGTGGGGCGCACGCCGCTCAGCTCGTGCAGCGCGGCATCGGCGCGGAAGCGCTGGATCAGCTCCACCTCGAAGGGCGTGGCGAGATCGGCCCGCGAGGTCGGGTTCAGCGCCGGCTCGCGGTAGGTGTAGGCGCCATAATCGCTCGCCACCATGCGGAAGACCGTCTGCGCCCCGAAGGAGGGCACCGTCTCCTCGTGGAACTCATCCGTGGGCAGGCGCGAGAGCTTGGGGAAAATGTTCTTCGCGGTGTAGCCGCGGATGGCGAGGGCGGAGGTGAGCAGGATGCGCGCCTCGGCGGCGGCCTGCCGCAGCGCGCGCTCCTGCAGCAGGAAGTAGAACCCGCCCAGCCCCGCCAGCAGCCCGATGAGGAAGACGGAGACGAGGATGCGGGAGACCGTCCTCCGGATGCCGGGAACCTGCACAGCCGAACATTCCGCAATTGCAACCCCGCGACTTTCTGCCAAGTGGCGGGGGCTTGCAAGGCAGGCTTCAGCCTGGCGGTCAGGCGGCGGCCCGGTGCCGCCGCCCCGACAGGCGCCTCAGCGCCCGCGCGTGACCAGCCGGCCCGGCTTCTCGCCCGTCTCCTTGCCGCCGGCGAAGGTCAGCACGCCATTGGCCCAGACCTGCTCGATGCCGACGCTCATCTGGATCGGGTCCTCGAAGGTGGCGTTGTCCATCACCGTATTGGGGTCGAACAGCACCAGGTCGGCATAGGCGCCCTCGCGGATCACGCCGCGGTCCACCATGCCGAAGACACCCGCCGCGCGGCCGGTCATCTTGTGGATGGCCGTCTCCATGTCGAACAGGCCGAGCTGGCGGGTATAGAGGCCGAGCACGCGCGGGAAGGTGCCCCAGAGGCGCGGATGCGGCTTCTCGTCATGCGGCAGCCCGTCCGAGCCGATCATGGAGAGCGGGTGGCGCATGATGCGGCGCACATCCTCCTCGTCCATCTGGAAGGTGACGGCGCCGGCCGGGGTCAGCCGCTCGGCGGCGGCGCGGAGGTCGGTGTTCCAGCCGCGCGCGATCTCGGAGAGGTCCTTGCCCGCCATCTCCGGATAGGGGACCGACCAGGTGATGATGACGCGGGTGTCGTCGCGCAGCTTCTCCGGCATCAGCACGGTGGAGCCGGCGGGATAGGGATAGACGTCGAAGGCCACCTCCTGCATCGAGGCGGCGGCGTTGATCAGCGCCAGGGTCTGCACCGAGCGGCCGTAGTTCTCCGGCATCGAGCACTTGTGGTGGCTGATATGCACGGGCACGCCGATGCGGCGGCCGATCTTCAGCGTCTCCTCGATGGAGGCGCAGACCTTGTCCGCCTCGTCGCGCATATGGGTGACATAGATGCCGGCCGAGCCGCGCAGCGCCTCGCCCACCGCGATCACCTCCTCGGTCGGCGCCTGGGCGTTCGGCGGATAGTAGAGGCCGGTGGAGAAGCCGGAGCCGCCCTCGGCCAGCGACTGCTTCAGCCGCGCCTGCATGCGGGCGATCTCGACATCCTTCGCCGGGCGGTAGACGTCGCCCTGCATCGCCTCGACGCGCAGCGTCTGATGGCCGATCAGCGCGTAGGTGTTCACCTCGCTGCCCTTGGTCTTCAGGGCATGGGCGTAGTCGCCGAAGCTGTCGAAGGTCCACCAGGCCTCGTCGCCCAGCAGGTCGAGCGGCGCCGGCGGGCGCTTGGCGGTGTGCCGCATCGGCGAGAGGCTGATGCCGCAATTGCCCACCACGACCGTGGTCACGCCCTGGCTGATCTTGCAGAGCGTGCATTGCGGGCCGCAGAGCACGGCCCGGTCGTCATGTGTATGGGCGTCGATGAAGCCGGGGGCAAGCGCCTTGCCGGTGCCGATCACCTCGCGGTCGGCGCTGGCGCCGCCGAGGTCGCCGACGCCCACGATGCGGTCGCCGGTGACGCCGACATCGCCCACCTGGCGCGGGGCGCCGGTGCCGTCGAAGATGGTCGCGTCACGGATGATGAGGTCGCAGCGGAGCGCCATGGGCCGGCATGTCCTTCGAGAAGCGAGGCGAACTGGCCGGGGATCATGCGCCAGAGCCGCCACGGGATAAAGCCGCCCCGTGCGATTTCCCCGCCCGGACTTGCACTGCCCTCGCCACCACCGCAAACCGGCACAGAACGTGGAGGCAATGGATGCCGGCGGACCGACTGTTCGTGCAATCCCTGCAAAAGGGGCTGGCCCTCCTGGAGGCCTTCGGCAGGCGGCCCGGCGAGCTGAGCCTCAACGAGCTGGCCGCCCTCGCCGGCATCGACCGCAGCGCCGCCCAGCGCATGGCACACACCCTGCTGAAGCTGGGCTATCTGGAACGCGGCGCGCATGGCCGCGGCTACACGCCCGGCCGTCGCATCCTCGACCGCAGCTTCGACTTCCTGCGTAGCCGGCCGCTGATCGAGCGCGCCACACCGCTTATCATCGAATTGCAGCGCAGCACGGGCGAGCGCGTGGATTTCAGCCTCTTTGACGGGCAGACCATCGTCTATGCCGTGCGGCGCCAGACCAAGCGCGAGACCTTCTACGCCACCCTGACAGGCCGGCGCCTGACCAGCTTCAGCACCGCTGGCGGCCGCGCCTGTCTGGCCCACCTGCCGCGCGCCGAGGTGGAGGCCATGCTCGCCCGCGCCGATCTGCTTCCCGCCACGCCCAGGACGCTGCTCGACCCCGACGCCATCCTCGCCCGCATCGAAGCCGCCCGGCGCGAAGGCTTCGCCCTGGTACAGGAGGAGATGCTGCTCGGCGAGGTGGTGGTCGGCGCCGCGGTGCTGGATCAGGACCGGAAGCCCGTCGCTGCGGTCCATATCGCCGGCTCGCTCACCGAGTGGCCGGCCGAGCGCTTCGCCGCGCGATTCGGGCCGCTGGCACTGGAGGCGGCGCGGGCGCTTGGGGGAGGACGCGGGCTGCAATAGGGGAAAAGGTCGGGGGGAAGGAATTCTCCCCGAACCCCTCATTCTTCTCTGACAGTTGGGAAACGCCGCCGGCGGATTGCGCCATGCCGGCGTGGCTTCTAGCTTCCCCATCCTTAGCGCCACCAGGGAAGCCTTGCCCGATGACCGAGCCTGCCCCCCTCGAAGAGACCATCGCGCTGGAGGGGCTGCGGCAGCCGGCCTCGATCCATGTCGACCGCTGGGGCATCCCGCACCTGCGCGCCGAGAACGAACACGACCTCTTCTTCCTGCAAGGCTTCAACGCCGCGCGTGACCGCCTCTGGCAGATCGATCTCTGGCGCAAGCGCGGCCTCGGCCTGCTCGCCGCCGATTTCGGCCCCGGCTACCTGGCGCAGGACCGCGCCTCCCGCCTCTTCCTCTACCGCGGCGACATGCAGGCCGAGTTCGACGCCTACGCCCCCGATGCGCGCGCCATCTGCGAGGCCTTCGCCGCCGGCATCAACGCCTATGTCGCGCTAACCGAGGCCGAGCCGCAGCGCCTGCCCGCCGAGTTCCGCGCCCTCGGCACCCGCCCGGCGCGCTGGGCGGCGGAGGACGTGGTGCGCATCCGCAGCCATTCGCTCACACGCAACGCCCTCTCGGAAGTGCTGCGCGCGGTGGTGCTCTCCCGCGCCGACCTCGCCACCGACCTGCTGCGCAAGAACCTGGAGCCGATGAAGGAGCCGGTGCGGGCGGAAGGGCTCGACCTCTCCGCGCTGGGCATCGAGTGCCTGGCTACCTTCAAGCTGGCCACCGCCGGCGTCACCTTCTCGCCCGAGCGCCTCGCCGCGCCGCTGGAGGACTGGCGCCGCTGGAGCAGCCTGACCGACCTCGGGGAAGTCGTGCAGGGTGCCGAGATGGAGGGCTCGAACAACTGGGCCATCCATGGCAGCCGCACAGAGAGCGGGCGCCCGATCCTGGCCAGCGACCCGCACCGCGCCCATGCCGCGCCCTCGCTGCGCTACATCGTCCATCTCGACAGCCCGGGCCTCAACGCCATCGGTGCCGGCGAGCCGGCGGTGCCCGGCATCTCGATCGGCCATAACGGCACCGCCGCCTTCGCGCTGACCATACACGGCGCCGACCAGGAGGACGTCTACGTCTACGAGACGGATGGCGACCGCTACCGCTACGGCGGCGACTGGGCCGCGATGGAGGTCGTCACCGAGCGTTTCGCGGTGAAGGGCCACCCGGACCAGGAGTTGGAACTGCGCTTCACCCGCCACGGCCCGGTCATCGCGCGGGATGCGGCGGCGGGGCGGGCGGTGGCCATCCGCACGGTCTGGTCGCTGCCGGGCTCGGCGCCCTATCTCGCCAGTTTCTCCACCATGCGCTCGCGCTCGCTGGAGGAGTTCCGTGCGGCGGTGGCGCGCTGGGGCACGCCCTCGGTGAACAAGGTCTATGCCGATACCAGCGGCACCGTCGCCTGGACGCCGGCCGGCTATGCCCCGCAGCGGCCGAACTGGGACGGGCTGCTGCCGGTGCCGGGCGACGGCCGCTACGAGTGGTCCGGCCTGCTGAACCCGGCCGAGCATCCCTGGCGCGTGGACCCGCTGGAGGGCTTCGTCCACAGCGCGAACGAGATGAACCTGCCGCCAGACTGGCCGCACGCGACCAAGACCTACGGCTATGAGTGGACGGAAGGCTCCCGTGCACGCCGCATTCGCGAGGCGCTGACGCGCGGGCCCCTGCTGACGCTGTCCGACTGCACCGCCCTGCAGACCGACGTGACCTCCCTGCCCGCCCGCCGCCTCTGCGCGCTGCTCGCCGCCCTGCCGCGCGGCAGCGCCCCGGAACTCTGGGCCGCGCAAATGCTGCTGGAGGACTGGGACCATCGCCTGGAGGCGGACAGCCCGGCCGCCGCGCTGTTCGAGGTCTTCATGACCAAGCACCTGAAGCCGCGCCTGCTGGCGGCGCTGGTGCCGGACGCCACGTTGCGCCCGCTGCTGGTGCCGCAGGATACGGAAAGTCTGCTGCGCGTGCTGGAGGAGCCGGATGCCCGCTTCGGCGCCGATCCCGCCGCGGCACGCGACGCGCTGCTGGCGGAGTGCCTGGTCGCCGCCGTCCGTGACTGCGGCGAGCGGATGGGGCTTTCGCCCTCCGAATGGTCCTGGGGCCGGCTGCACAAGGGCTATTTCAGCCATGCCCTGACCGGCCTGACGCCGGAGACGGCGAATTTCGACGTCGGCTCCTTTCCGATCGGCGGCAGCGCCAGCACGCCGATGCACACCGGCTATCGCCCGAGCGACTTCCGCTGCAACTACGGCGCCTCGGTGCGGCTGGTGATGGATGTGGGGGCCTGGGACAACAGCCTCTGCATCAACGCGCCCGGTCAGTCCGGCGACCCGGCCTCGCCGCACTACGCCGACCTGGCGCCGCACTGGGCGCGCGGCGAATACGTGCCGCTGCTCTACACGCGGGAAGCCGTGGACGCGAAGGTCATGCAGCGCATCCACCTGCAACCCGCGACCTGAACCGACAGAAAAAAGATGGGGGTCCGGGGGAATTCCTTCCCCCGGATTTTTCTTTTCAGACCTTCCGGTTGACGACGCAGAGCTTGTTCCCGTCCGGGTCACGCAGATAGGCGCCGTAGTATTCGGCGCTGTAGAGCGGCCGCAGCCCGGGCGCCCCTTCGTCCATCCCACCGGCCGCGAGACCGGCCGCATGGGCAGCGTCCACCGCCGCGCGGTCCGGCGCGAAGAAGGCGTTCATCGCGCCGTTGCCCCAGGTGGCGGGACGGCCGTCGAAGGGGCGACAGACGTAGAACTCGGCGGGCTCGCCCGGCTTCTGCCAGGAGGCCCAGCCGATCTCCGGCTCATAGGTCATCCGCTGGAGGCCGAGCGGGATGAGCACGGCGTCATAGAAGCGGACGGCCGCGTCGAGGTCCCGTGCGCCGACGGTGACATGGCTGAACATCCGCCCGCTTCCCTCGTCGTCAGCCCGCGCGCGGGCTGGTCCGCAGCCCTTCGCGCAGGTGCTGGAAGGGCAGCGAGGAGGGATCGGCGAGAACCGGCCCCGGTGCGGCCACCACCAGCACCTTCTCCGCGATTGGCTGGAAATCGGCGCGGAAATGCACGCTGCTCTTCACCGCCACGATCTTCTCCTCCGCGGGATCGACGCCGATATGGCGGAAGAGCGCCTGATCGTGCGCCTGCATCTTCCGGCTGACGATGATCACCTTCACCGGTCCGATGCCGATGAGCGCCGAAGGGCCGAGATCGGCCGGATTGCCCGCCGCCATTGGCCCGGTGCAGGTGAAGCAGCCGTCGGAGAGGCGCAGCACCTTCGCCTTGACCTCCAGCGGCGCGCCATCCGACTTGCCACCGAGCCGGAGCGTGACCTCCGCCCCCTCGCCGGCCGCATGGCAGGCGGCGGCACTCTCGGCGTCGTTGATCATGCCCAGCGTGGCGGGCGCCTGCTGCCGCACCAGCTCGGCGAGCAGGCCGGTGGTGTCGCCATGGCCGCCGCCGCCGGGATTGTCCTGCGTGTCGGCGATGACGATGGGGCGGCTGGCGGATTGGGCGAGGCGGATCGCCTCCGCGACGCCCTCGGCGGCGGGCTGCACGCCGCCGGCGAAATCGGCCTCGCGCTGCTGGAGGTATTGCAGCAGCGCATCGGCGGCGCGCTCGGCGGCGGCCGGGTCCTCGCCGAAGGCGGCCAGGGCGACGCCGCAATCCGGGAAGTCGGCATAGGGGAAGCCGAAGCAGAAGGCGAGCTCCGCCAGCCCCTCGCGCTGCGCCAGGTCGGCCCGCACCGCCATCACCCCGGCCATCGGCTCGACCAGGGTGCACTGGGAGGTCAGCGGCATCCAGTAGTCGAGCTGGCGGAAGGCGCGGGCATAGGGCGCCTTGCGGGCGATGCGCTCGGCCAGCAGTTCCATGGCGCGGGCGCCGGCCTGCTTCATGTCCACATGGGGATAGGTGCGGAAGGGCACCAGCGCATCGGCCATGCGCACCATCAGCGCCGTCAGGTTGCAATGCGGGTCGAGGCTGGCCGTCACCGGCACCTCCGGCCCGACCACGGCGCGCACGCGGCGCAGCAGCTCGCCCTCGGCATCGGGGTGGCCCTCGGCCACCATGGCGCCGTGCAGGTCGAGATAGACGCCGTCCAGCGGGCCGGCATCCAGCGCATCGGCGAGGTCGGCGACGATGCAGGCGCTGATCCGCTCGAAGGCCTCCTCGGTGACGGGGCCGGCGGGATTGGCGAAGCACCAGGCGAGCGGCACCAGCTCGAAGCCACGCTTCTCCGCCTCGGCAATGGCGCCGGCGGAGGGGACGGATGTCGGGCGCAGCGCGTCGAGCAGCCCCTCGCCGCGCTGGAAAGGCGGGAAGCCGCCGGGATGCTGGAACTCGGCCCAGGTGGTCGGGCGCGGGGCGAAGGAGTGGCTTTCGTGCAGGAAGCCGCCAAGGGCGATGCGCATCGGTCGTTATTCTCCGGTTGCCCGGCCAGCGGTGGCCAGCACGGCGTCGGCCAGCACCACCAGCCCGGCCTCAGCCCATTCGGGCGTGATGGATTCGGCCTCGTTGTGGCTGATGCCCCCTTCGCAGGGGCAGAAGATCATGGCGGTGGGCACCCGCCGCGCCAGATAGACGGCGTCATGCCCGATGCCGGTCGGCATCACGCGGTATGGCAGGTTGCGGCCCTGCACCGCCTGCCGCAAAGCCTCGACCAGCTTCGGGTCGAAGGGCGTCAGCGGGAACTCCCAGAAGCGCTCGACGGTAATCTCCACGCCGCGCTCGGCAGCCAGGGATTCGGCTTGGGCCTCCAGCGCCTCGCCCATGCGGGCCAGGGCCTTGGGGTCGCCATGCCGCAGGTCCACGCTGAACCAGACGCGGGAGGGCACCACGTTGCGGCTGTCCGGCGCGACGGTGAGCCGCCCGACCGTGCCGCGCCCATCCCCGCCGGCGGCGAGGGCGATTTCCTCTACCGCCTGCACGAGGATGGCGGCGGCCACCATGGCATCCCGGCGCGGCTCCATGGCGGAGCCGGCATGGGCCTCCTCGCCCGTCACCGTCACGTCGAACCAGAGCTGGCCCAGCGCCTTGTCCACGATGCCGAGGGGGAGGCCGTCAGTCTCTAGCAACGGCCCCTGCTCGATATGCAGCTCGAAATAGGCGCCGAGGGACTGGAGCGCGGTGGGATCGGCCTGGCCCTGCCAGCCGATGCGGCGCAACTCCTCGCCGAAGACGGCGCCGGCCGGGTCGGTCTTGGCCAGCACCTCGGCCTCGTCGAACAGGCCCATGGCGACGCCGCTACCCATCATCGGCGGCGCGAAGCGGGCGCCCTCCTCGTTGGTCCAGTTGACCAGGACGACGGGCGCCTCGGTCTCGGTGCCCGATTCATGCAGGGCGCGCAGCACCTCCAGCCCCGCCAGCACGCCCAGCACCCCATCGAACTTGCCGCCGGTGGGCTGGGTATCGAGATGGCTGCCGATGGCGACCGCCGGGCGCGAGGGGTCCCGTCCCTCCCGCCGCAGCACCATGTTGCCGACTCGGTCCACTGTGACGGTGCAGCCCAGCGCCTCGCCCCATCGCTGCAGCAGGGCGCGGGCCTCGCCATCGAGGTCGGTGAGCGTCTGCCGGTTGCAGCCGCCTTTGGACGTAGCACCGAGCTTCGCCATCTCCATCAGGCTGTCCCACAGCCGGGCGCCGGAGACGGGCAGGTTGCTGCCGCTCATGCCTTCTCCACCCCGCACCATTCGGCCATGGTCAGCGCGATCGTGCGCGTGGTGGCGTGGAAGCTCTCCAGGCTGACGCTTTCGTCGATGCCATGGATGGAATCCGCATCCGGTCCAAAGCAGGCCACGGGCGTGTCCTGGTAGAGCGTGAAGAAGCGCCCGTCGGTCAGGCCGGAAGCCGGGTAGTCGCGCAGCTCGCGGCCGTTGGCCTCGGCGAAGTGGCGCTGCACCATCCGCACGATCGGCGCTTCCTTGTCGAAGACGCAGGGGTCGGCCATGAAGCCGGCGAACTCCAGTTGCAGCTTCGTGCCGCGCAGCCGCTCGTCCGCCCCGGCCTCGGCGACGATGCGCTCGATATCGGCCTTCACCCGCTTCGCCGTGTTGCCGACCATGATGCCGACGCGCAGGCCGATCTTGGCGCGGGTGGGCACGGAGCTGTTCCACTCGCCGCCCTGCACCGTGCCGAGATTGACGTTCACCGGGTGGTTCACGCCGAAGAAGCTGGAATGGATGTTCTCCGCCCGGTTCATCTCCCCTTCGTATTCCTTGAAGCGTTGGGAGATGACGTAGGCCGCCTCGATGGCGTTTACGCCGGCCTGCATGTCCCGCACATGCACGGGGCGGCCCGTCACCGTCACCCAGGCCCAGATGACGCCCACCTCGGCGGTGTAGAGCCCCTCCACGCCCGGCCCTGGCTCGGGGATGATGACGGCATCGCATTTCGGCAGGGCCAGCATGCAGGCCAGCGCGCCGTTGCCGGTGCATTCCTCCTCGATCACCGACTGGAACTGCACTTCGGCCGCCGGCTGCAGCCCGGCCAGTTGCAGCGCGCGGAAGGCCATGACGTTGGAAATGTCGCCCGCCTTCATGTCGCCGGCGCCGCGGCCGTACATGCGGCCATCGCGGATGGAAGGCTCGTAGGGCGGCGTCGCCCAGATGTCGGCGGCACCTTCCGGCACCACGTCCACATGCCCCTGCAGCACGAGGGAGCGGCCCTTCCGCTCGCGCGGGGTGTGGACGGCGGCGACGTTGTCGCGCCCCTCATAGGCGATCAGCGGAGGGGAGAATCCGGGATGCTCCGCCAGCTTTGCCGGCACCGTCGGGATGCGGATCGGGTCGAGGCCGAGCGCCTGGTAGTTGCGCGCCATCTCCTCCAGCGCGGAAGCCTCGTTGCCCAGGGTGGAGGGGCAGCGCACCAGCCGCTCCAGCGCCGCGACGGCCTCCCCTTCCAGCGCCGCGACGGCATCGAGGATGGCGCGGCGAACGCCAGTGTCGAGTTGGGGCATGGGTCAGTCCTTCACGCGAGGTCGGCAGTTAGAGCGACAGTCCAACCCCGTCAGAGGATACTGTCCAGCCGGGCACGGCCACTTGGACGCGAGGACGCGCTGAAAAATGCCGCTCCCGACACCCGGACCGCTGCGGAAGTGCGGAGACGTGCGCGCCTCGTGCGGCCTGCGGTGTCGGGGCAGAGCAAGCCCTGGGATGCGGGCCACCCCGGCGCCGTGCGCATCGACAAGGGCGCAGGAGGCGCCTAGCCTCGCTGCCTATGCGCGTCTTCGCTCATCCCGACCAGTCGCGGCACATGCCGCAGTTCTTCCTCCAGCGCGGCGAGGTTCGCAGGCACTTCGAGGTGCCCGAGCGGGCCGAGGCCCTGCTCGCCGCGCTGCGCCGCATGGGCGCTGGCGTCGAAACGCCGCCCCTGGTCGAGGCCACGGCGCTGACAACGGTGCATGACGCCGGCTACATCGCCTTCCTCGCCGAAGCGGCGGAAGCCTGGGCCAGGTTGCCGGAGAAGGGGCCGGAGGTGGTGGCCAACATGCATCCCTCGCCCGAGATGCTGGCCCAGGGCGCCACCCCAACCACCGCCATTGTCGGCCGGGCGGGTTGGTACACGGCGGACACCGCCTGCCCGATCGGTCCCGGCAGTTGGGAGTCGATCCGCGCCGCCGCGAGTTGCGCGCTGGCTGCGGCGGAGGTGGCGGCGCGGGGCGGCTGTGCCTATGCGCTGAGCCGGCCGCCCGGCCATCACGCCTATGCGGCACGCGCCGGGGGCCATTGTTACGTCAACAACAGCGCCCTGGCCGCCGAGGCCCTGCGCCACGCTGGCGCCGCCCGCGTGACGGTGATCGACATCGACGCCCACCACGGCAACGGCACCCAAGGCATTTTCTGGGAGCGCGGCGATGTGCTGACCGCCTCCGTGCATGGCAACCCTTCCGGCTACTATCCCTGGTATGTCGGCCATGCCGGGGAGCAGGGTGGCGGCGCCGGAGCGGGCTGCAACATCAACTTTCCCCTGCCCCAGGGCACCACCGATGCCGCCTGGCTGGAGGCAATCGACGCCGCCATCGCCCGCGCCCGCGACTTCGGGGCCGAAGCCCTGGTGGTGCCGCTCGGCTTCGATCCCTCCGAGCACGAGCCGCTGAGTTTCCTCCGCATTACCGACGACGGGTTCGCCCGCGCCGCCGAGCGCCTTTCCGCACTCGGCCTGCCGACGGTGGTGGTGCAGGAAGGCGGCTACAATGTCGGGGCGATCGGGGGCCTGCTGGAGCGCTTCCTGACCGCCTGGGGTCGCTGACGCGGCTTCAACTATCCGTTGAAAAACAGAGCAAGACTCATTACGCCGCTGCGCCATGCGGATCGCGCGCCTCGCCAGCTTCGTCTTCTCGGGAATCGAGACCCTGCCGGTCGAGGTGCAGGTGCAGATCGCCAGCGGTCTGCCCGCCTTCACCGTGGTCGGTCTGCCGGACAAGGCGGTGGCCGAGAGCCGCGAGCGTGTGCGCGCCGCGCTCAACGGGCTGGGCCTCAGCCTGCCGCCGAAGCGGGTGCTGGTGAACCTCGCCCCGGCCGATCTTTCCAAGGAAGGTTCGCATTTCGACCTGCCAATCGCGCTCGCCGTGCTCGCCGCCATGGAGGTGGTCCCGGCCGAGGAGCTGACCGGCTTCGCGGCGCTGGGTGAACTGGCGCTGGATGGCGCCATTGGCCCGGTGGCCGGCATCCTGCCGGCCGCGCTCGGGGCGGCGACGCGGGGCCTCGGGCTGATCTGCCCCGGTGCGCAGGGGAGCGAGGCGGCCTGGGCGGGTTCGGTCGAGATCCTCGCCGCCACGGACCTGCGGCAACTGATTGCCCATCTGACTGGTCGGCAGGTCATGACCGCCCCGCTGCCACCCCGGCTGACGCGGGAGGCAGCACCCGGCCCCTGCCTTTCCGAGGTGAAGGGCCAGGAGAGCGCCAAGCGCGCGCTGGAGATCGCCGCGGCCGGCGGGCACAACCTCCTGCTGAGCGGCCCGCCTGGCGCAGGCAAGTCCATGCTCGCCGCGCGCCTGCCCGGCCTGCTACCGGACCTCACCCCTGCCGAGGCGCTGGAAGTCAGCCTGGTGCGCAGCGTGGCCGGGCTGATCGAGGGCGGCCGGATTTCCACCCGTCCGCCCTTCCGCAACCCGCACCACTCGGCCAGCCAGGCGGCGCTGATCGGCGGTGGACCCCGCGCGAAGCCGGGAGAGGCCAGCCTCGCGCATCGCGGCGTGCTGTTCCTGGACGAGCTGCCCGAGTTCCCCCGCCCGGCCCTGGAGGCACTGCGGCAGCCGCTGGAAAGCGGCGAGTGCGTCATCAGCCGCGCCAGCGCGCATGTCACCTACCCCGCTCGCATCCAACTCGTCGCGGCGATGAACCCTTGCCGCTGCGGCCATCTCGGGAATGCCGCGCGCGAATGCGGCTCGGCGCCGCGCTGTGGGGAGACCTATCAGGCGCGCATCTCGGGGCCGCTGCTCGACCGGATGGACCTGAGCATCGGCATGGCGCCCATCCCCCCGGGCGAAATGGCACGCGCGCCCGGCGGCGAGCCGAGTGTCGCGGTCGCGCAAAGGGTCATGGAGGCGCGGGCACGCCAAGCCAAACGCGCCGGGCCAAAGGCGTCGCGCTGCAATGCCGAGGCATCGCTGGACCTGCTGACGGCGACGGCCGTACCGGAGGCGCTGGCGCTGGCCGAGCGTGCGGCCGAGCAGTTGGGGCTGTCGAATCGCGGCTTCACGCGCTGCTTCCGCGTGGCGCGCAGCATCGCGGATCTGGCAGGCGAGGAACTCATCCTGCGCGCCCACATGGCGGAGGCGCTAACCTACCGGCAGCGCGGAACGCAGATCAACGGCGGCTAGGAAGTTCCTGCCTTAGCGGCGCATGACAAAGGTGAAGGTACGCCCCCGTGCCGTGCCACGCCGCGCATGCCACCAGAGGCTGCCAAAGGCTACCAGCCCGGCAACCACCGCAACTGGCAGCGCCAGCGCCAGGAAGGCCACCGCCACGCCCGCGACCACCACGCCAGCCGCGACAAGCGCCACAAGCGCCGCCACGCCGCCCAGCCGCGCAAGCATACGGTCCAGCCACGTGGCCCGGCGCGGCGCAGGTTCGCGGAACTCGCCTTCGGGCGTCATGTCCAGAACGGGGCGTTGATCGGCTCGCGGGTCCATGGCCTCCATGTTGCGGCATCCTGTCGGGAGTTCAAGGGGCACGGCCCGCAGGGCGACGCGGAAGCGGAATGGTGCTAGGGCTGCGCGGCATGAGGCTTCGCCGCATCGTCTGGGCCGCACTGGCCTTGCTGGCCGCAGGAACCACCCCCCTCCTGGCCGAAACGCCCCGTCGCCCCAGCGCGGCGCAGATGGAGGCGATCCGCCGCTGGCTCTGCCCGCATGGCGGCAGCCCGGTACGCGGCGCACCCGGCCGCTGCGACCGCGCCATGGACCGCACGCCCTGGGACAGCGGCCTGCCCGCCGCACAGCGCGAGGCGGCGGCCGCCTGCCCCGCAGGAACCCAGCCGGTGCTGGCCCGCGGCCACCGCGACATCATCCGCTGCCTGCCGGAATGAGGGCGGAGGGCTAGAAGCCCAGCCCTGCGCCGCTCCGGCCAAGCAGCGCCTCGGCGTGCCGCACACCATTCGGCGGCAGTTCTGCGCCCGACCACCCGGCTCCGCGCCGCCAACCGCCTTCCAGCACGGCCGGCCGCAGCGCCACGCCCCGCGCCTCATCGCCGAGGGCAATGGCGTGGTGCAGCCGCCAGCGGAAGCATACCGGTCCCGGAATGCGAACGACGCGGGCGATGGGATCGCCCGCGTCGTCATAACCAATCCATTCCGGCGCCCGGCGGGCCTTATCGGCCCCGGCCTCCGGATCCTCAATGCGGCCACGCTGTCAGCGGAGCCGCATCAGGTTTCTCAGGCGCTCTTCGCCATGATCTCGTCCGCGACGTTGCGCGGCACCGGATCATAGTGATGGAACTGCATGGAGAAGGACGCACGGCCCTTGGTCATGCCACGCAGGTTCGAGATGTAGCCGAACATCTCCTTCAGCGGCACATGGGCGCGGACGATCACGGAGGTGCCCGCCATGTCCTGGCTCTGGATGATGCCGCGGCGACGGTTCAGGTCGCCCACCACGTCACCGACATGGTCCTGCGGGGTGGTCACCTCGACGTCCATGATCGGCTCCAGGATCACCGGGCCGGCCTTCTTCATGCCCTCGCGGAAGCAAGCCTTGGCGGCGATTTCGAACGCCAGGGCGCTCGAGTCGACGTCGTGGTACTTGCCGTCCGTCAGGGTGTACTTGAAGTCCACCGTGGGGAAGCCGGCCAGCACGCCCGTGTCGGCCTGGACCTTGATGCCCTTCTCGACCGCCGGGATGTACTCCTTCGGCACCGAACCACCGACGACGGCATTGACGAACTCGATGCCCTCGTTCCGCTCCTTCGGCTCGAAGGTGATCTTCACCTCGGCGAACTGGCCCGAGCCACCCGACTGCTTCTTGTGGGTGTAGATCTCGGTGTGCGGCTTGGTGATCGTCTCGCGATAGGCCACCTGCGGCGCGCCGATGTTGGCGTCCACGCCATACTCGCGCTTCAGGCGGTCGATGATGATCTCGAGATGCAGCTCGCCCATGCCGGACAGGATGGTCTGGCCGGTTTCCTGGTCGGTCTTCAGGCGCAGCGAGGGGTCCTCGCCGGCCAGCTTCTGCAGGCCGAGCGTCATCTTCTCGACGCCGTCCTTGGTCTTCGGCTCGACGGAAATGTCGATGACCGGGACCGGGAAGGCCATGCGCTCGAGAACAACGGGGTCCGCCGGATCGGCCAGGGTGTCACCCGTCAGGGTGTCCTTCAGGCCAACGATGGCGACGATGTCACCGGCGTAGACTTCCTTCACTTCCTCCCGCTTGTCGGCGTGCATCTGGAACATGCGGCCGATGCGTTCCTTGTTGCCCTTCGCCGTGTTCAGGACGGTATCGCCCTGACGCACGACGCCGGAGTAAACGCGGATGAAGGTCAGGTTGCCGTACTTGTCGTTGATCATCTTGAAGGCGAGCGCGGAGAACGGCGCGGTCTCGCTCACCTCGATGATACGGCGCGGGGTCGTCTCATCCTGGCCTTCCTCGGGGGCGACCATGATGCCTTCGACTTCCACCGGGCTCGGCAGGTAGTCGCACACGGCGTCCAGCAGCGGCTGCACGCCCTTGTTCTTGAAGGAGGAGCCGCAGACGACCGGGCGGAAGGCGCCGGAGATCGTGCCCTTCTTGATGCACTTCTTCAGGGTCTCGACCGAGACGTCGCCCTTGTCGAAGTATTCTTCCATCGCCGCGTCGTCGACCGACAGGGCGGTGTCGAGCAGCGTCTGGCGATACTCGGCGGCCTTGTCCTTCAGGTCGTCGGGGATCGGGGCCTCGTGGTACTTGGCGCCCAGCTCGTCGCCTTCCCAGATCAGCGCCTTCATCTCGACCAGGTCGACGACGCCCTTCAGGTTATCCTCGATGCCGATCGGCAGCTGCAGGGCGACCCAGTTGATGCCGAGCTTCTCGGTCAGCGTGGCCGCGGCGCGATAGAAGTCGGCGCCCGTGCGGTCCAGCTTGTTGATGTAGATGATGCGGGGGACGTTGTAGCGGTCAGCCAGACGCCAGTTGGTCTCGGACTGCGGCTGCACGCCGGCCACGCCTTCGATCACGAAGACCGCGCCATCGAGCACGCGCAACGAGCGGTTCACCTCGATGTTGAAGTCGATGTGGCCCGGGGTGTCGATGACGTTGATCCGATGACCCTTCCACTCGGCCGTCACGGCAGCGGAGGTGATCGTGATGCCACGCTCACGCTCCTGCTCCATGTAGTCGGTGGTGGTGTTGCCCTCGTGGACCTCACCAATCTTGTGCGACTTGCCGGTGTAGTAGAGAATCCGCTCGGTCGTCGTCGTCTTGCCGGCGTCAATATGCGCCGTGATACCGATGTTGCGGATCTTATCGAGCGGGGTGCGCGCCACGGGGGGCCTCCATACGCGTCGCGGCGCGAGCCGCGCGGGAACAAAGCGATGCGAGTCAAGCGCGGCGTCCCGTCCCGCGTGCTCGCCAGAACCTTAGCTGGGCCGTTCCGGGAGGGCCTTCACGCCACTCGCGACCCAAAATTCGAAATGCGGGGAGGAGTGAGCCCCTTCCCGCCTCGTTGCCGCCGAATGGCCGAACAGCTCCCGGAACGCAGCGGGCCGCCAGTAGTCGCCAGAGCGATTCACCGCACCCACCGTCGGGGCGGCAGATGCACCGGATGCGCCCTGAATGCAAGCGCTAAGACGAAATTACCCTGGCAGCCCCTCCGGGCGCCTGAGGCTGGCAAGCGCCTGCTGAGCGCCACGGATCGTCGGCCAGACACGGCAGGGCCCTGCCCCGGTTGAGGCGGAAACAGGTACCATGCTGCCGCTCAGTCGTCGCGGTGCACGCGCTCCATTCGTTCGTGACGCTCCTGCGCCTCGATGGAAAGGGTCGCGATGGGCCGCGCCTCAAGCCGGCGCAGCCCGATCGGCTCGCCGGTTTCCTCGCAATAGCCGTAGGTGCCGTTTTCCAGGCGCTCCAGCGCCTGGTCGATCTTTGCGATCAGCTTGCGGGCCCGGTCACGGGTACGCAGCTCGAGAGCACGGTCAGTCTCGACGCTTGCCCGGTCTGTCAGGTCCGCTTCGGCGATTCCACCTTCGCTGAGACTGGCCAGCGTGTCGCCCGCCTCCCGCAGCAGGTCATGACGCCAACGCAGCAGCTTCTGGCGGAAGTACTCCTGCTGGACGGGGTTCATGAACTCTTCGTTTTCGGAAGGCCGATAGTCGGGCGGCAAGGTTACCAGCATTGGTTCGATCCCCCAACCGAGGAGGCGCATCGGAACGATGCACCCCCAAGGGCGGCCGGACCATACAGGGGCGCCCCGTCTCACGCCAAGAGGCGCAGATGGGGCACCTTCCATGAATTTTTAGATGCGTGTTCCACACTGCCGCAGGATTCGGCAACATGACAACGGGCCGGGCAAATTGGCTGGGCCGTCGCTGCAGGAAGTTCAGTGGCTAAGCAGAAAGGCAATCAATGCGACTGGAAGCAGGATGAGGATGGTCGCCTTGGCCAGGCTCGTCCATTCCGATCGGTCACCATCCCCTTCTTCTGGGTGAAAGGCCGGGCGCTGGCGTTTGCGCCAAGCTTGGCCGATCGAGGCATCCGGGTCCGCCGCCGGCGGCTCCGACAGAGGATGCATGCTTGCCTTCAAGGCTCAGATCCTTCCCGCTGGCGTAAAGGCAACGCTTCCGCTGCCCTGCACCTCTACGCTGCGGAGAGGGGAATTTTAACACAATCCACAAGGAAGTGACCGGCTTCACAAGGCTGTAGTAGGGCCGCTGTTCCTATCCGGTAAGGAGCTTTGCAATCGCTGCGGCCAACCAGAGCGGGCGTTATGGGTTTGCCTCCAACCTGCAACATCCCCCCCCTTTCGAGTAGCAGGCTACTGCCCAGCACCTCCTCACCGAAGAAGAGTTCCGGCCAGATCCTCGGGCGAGTGCGCCGGTATCAATCTGTCATGCTGGATCCCACCTGCCCGCACGCTGCCCGCGGGAGCGCCGCGCCGCTGGCCAAGGTGATGCGCCACCGGAGCGACGAGGGCGACCTGCTGGTCGTCGCAGGGCGGGGGTGGAAGCCTGGCGTCATAGGGCATTGCGCGCCTCGGCGCGGACATGATGTCACCGTCCAGCCGAAGCTATCAGACACAGGATTCTGTCCTCACCGGCACGGTGAGCGACGATCCGGATGTCCGCCACTCCCCCCTCCTATGCGACCGTGGCATCGCCTCGCTCCTGAGCTCGCCGCCGGCACCACGGTGATGATGACGTTCCCGGTCGTTGCCTAGAGCCGATCCCGATCAGGTGAGGATGCCCGCAAGGGCGGCAGGCGCGGCGGCCTCCAACAGGAGCCCGGCCGGGTTCTCGCCCTTAGAAGCGCGCGAGCGCCGCCCCCCAGGTCAAGCCGCCGCCGATGGCTTCCATCAGCACCAGATCCCCCCGCTGGATGCGGCCGTCGCGCGTGGCCTCGGCCAGCGCCAGCGGAATCGAGGCGGCCGAGGTATTGGCATGCCGGTCCACCGTCACCACCACTCGCTCGGGCGGCAGGCCCAGCTTGCGGCCCATCGCCTCGATGATCCGCAGGTTCGCCTGGTGGGGCACCAGCCAGGAGACAGCGGACTTCTCCAGCCCGTTATGCGCCAGCGCCTCGTCCACCACGGCGGCGAGCTTGCTGACGGCATGGCGGAACACCTCGCGCCCGGCCATGCGCACCAGGCCAGGGGCACCCTCCACCTGGAGGATGTCGCCGTGCTGGCCATCGGCATGCAGGTGGCAGGACAGGAGGCCCCGCCCCTCCGCCGAGGCTTCGTCGCTGGCGCGCAGCACCACGGCGCCGGCGCCATCGCCGAACAACACGCAGGTGGCGCGGTCGGTCCAGTCCAGGATGCGCGAGAAGACCTCGGCACCGATCACCAGCACGCAGCGCGCCTGACCCGTGCGGATCATCGCGTCCGCGACTGAGAGGGCATAGACGAAGCCGCTGCACGCCGCGGCGACGTCGAAGGCAAAGCCGGTGTTGATGCCGAGCTTGGCCTGCAGCCGGGCGGCCGTGGAAGGAAACACCGCGTCGGGCGTGGCCGTGGCGACGATGACGCCATCCACCGCCGAGGCCGGCAGCCCCGCCTGCTCCAGCGCGGCGCGCGCCGCAGCCGCGCCCATGTCGCTGGCCTGCTCGCCTGGCGCCGCGAGGTGACGCTGGCGAATGCCCGTGCGCTCCTGGATCCAGGCGTCGGAGGTGTCCAGCCCGTGCCGCGCGGCCAGCGCGTCGTTATCCAGCACCAGTTCCGGGAGATAGCCGCCGGTGCCGGCAATCAAGGCGCGAAGGGTCATGCGGCAGATGTCCAGAAACGGCCGTCAGCGGGCGTTCACGTCGGGTTCGGCAGTGACCGCGCGCCCGCGCGGCGGCAGGGTCGCGGCGCTCTCGCGGATCCGCTCGTTGAAGCGATAGGTCACCATGTCCATCGCGGTGTCGACGGCATGGGCAAAGCCCTGGGCGTCCGTGCCGCCATGGCTCTTCACGACGACACCGTTGAGGCCGACCAGCACCGCCCCGTTGTAGCGGCGGGGGTCCATGAACTCGCGCAGCCGCTCCAGCGCCGGGCGCGCGAGCAGGTAGCCGAGCTTGGCCGTCAGGGAGGAGGTGAAGACCTGCTTCAACAGGCTGCCGAAGAGCTTGAAGGCGCCCTCGCCCGTCTTGAGCGCGACATTGCCGGTGAAGCCGTCGGTGACGATGACGTCCACCGTGCCGGCAGTGATGTCGTGCCCTTCCACGAAACCGCGGAAATTGGCGCCGAGCACCGATTCACGCAGCATCTCGGCGGCCTGCCGGACGCGGTCGTCGCCCTTCAGCTCCTCGCTGCCGACATTCAGCAGCCCGATGCTGGGATTGGTCAGGCCGAGCACGGCTCGGGCAAAGGAATCGCCCATGATGGCGAACTCGACCAGGTTGCGCGCATCGCAGGCGACGTTCGCGCCGAGGTCGAGCAGCACCACGTCGCCCCGGGCGGAGGGGCCGAGAGCCGCCAGCGCTGGCCGGTCAATCTCCGGCAGCGTCTTCAGCACCACCTTGCCAAGTGCCAGCAGCGCCCCGGTATTGCCGGCTGAGACCACGCCCGCCGCCTCGCCTGCCGCCACCGCGTCGATGGCGACGCGCATGGAGGATTGGCGGACGCGCAGCGCCGCGGTCGGCTTCATGTCGCCGGGAATGGCGTCGGGGGCGTGGCGGATGGCGCAGATGCGCGCGGCGCGGGGGCGGCGGGACAGCAACGCCCCCAGCCGCACCTCATCGCCAACCAGCAGCAAGCGCGCCTTGGGATGGCGCTCCGCTGCGATCTCAAGACCGTCGAGGATGGACTCGGGGGCGTGGTCCCCGCCCATCGCGTCGATGGCAAGGGCGAAGCCCCCCGACGGCGATGACGGCGGGGCGCGGTCCTGCGGCAGTGTGACCTGCGGCAAGGTGTCCATTTCCCTCGGCGGCGTCGGGTGGCTCAGACGCGGACCGCGGACTTCAGGGGCTTGCCCGCCGCCACGACCTCACGGCCGTCATAGTGGCCGCAGGAGGCACAGACATGGTGCGGGCGCTTCAGCTCGCCGCAGTTCGGGCACTCGTGGTGCGCCTGGGTGGACAGGGCCTCATGGCTGCGGCGCATCCCGCGGCGGGAGGGCGAAACCTTCTTCTTCGGAACGGCCATGGCGCCGGGCCTCTCTCTTCGTCGTGCTGTATAGAGTCAGCGGTCAATCAGGAAGGCGCGGCCATTACCACCGCCCCCCCCCGCATGCAAGCGTCGCGCGGTGTGGGGGGCCTGCCTCAGACGAGCTTCACGGCGTAGCGGTGGCGCTCGGTATCGATCATCGACAGCCGCACCTCGACCGCGCGGTCCGCCACGTCATAGGCGATTCGCTGCACCTTCAGCAACGGGACGCCAGCAGGCTTGCCCAGGGCGGCGGCGGTCTCGGCGTCGGCCGCGCCGGCGGAAAGCTCCTCCTCCGCCCGCTCGATGGTGACGCCATGCGCCTGCTGCAGGTGCACATAGAGTTCCTGGTGCAGCTCGCCGGGCTCCAGATGGAAGCCAGGCAACAGCAGGCCCGAGAGAGTGCAGCGCTCGAAGATGCGCGGGCTGCCATCCAGTTGCCGGATGCGACGCATGTGGTGCACCAGGGCTCCCTCGGGCATGCCAAGCGCCGCCGCCTCCCAGGGCTCCGCCGGCCTCGTCACGCAGGAGACGACCATGATGCGCGAGACGACCGCGCGCCCGCTGAGATCACGCACGCGGAAGAAATGATGCCGCGCCGTCTCGCTGTCGTGTTGCGTGACCGTGGTGCCGCGGCCCTGCCGGCGGTCGATCAGGTGGCGCCGTTCCAGCGCCGTCAGCGCCTTGCGTACGGTGCCCTGGGAAACCCCAAGTTCCGACGCGAGTTCTGGCTCGGACGGCAGCGCGTGGCCCGGGGGCCAGTCCCCGCCGACGATTCGCCCCAGCAGGATCTCCTCCACCTGCCGGTACAACGGGCGGGCGTCCAGCCGGGCAGGCGATGACGAGAGTGGGGTGGCCATGGCGAGTGGGACGGCTCCTGAAGGTGGGTCGGACAACACGCGGGCGTGTTCCTCTATCCTGGGTGCGGGATCAAGATCCCGCAAAGGGAGACTTGTGTCTTATACAAGACCTGTTAAGGTGCGGGCTCTCGGGGTTGCTCTGCAGGCCGAGTTTGGGGAGGAACAGTTCCGCAAAGGAACCCAGCGTTTTGACGGCGCCTGGCAGTAGCCTGGGCGCCGTCCGCTGATTCTGGCTCCCGCCGCTGCCCAGCTCGAACGCCGGACCGATGGTGCGCCCTCTTCCTGCGGGCAGCGCCAGGATGCAGCATGAAAGCCGGCCATTTCGCTTGTCACGGGTTGTAACGTCAGTCTAGAGACGGGCGTTCATGTTGCGCCGCAGCGCAATGCGCTGGCGCATCCCTGTCAGGAAACCGATCGGTCCGATGTAGGCCTGTGCCAGACCTCCGTTTCGCAGCGTTGCAGCCGCGCCGGCTTCCGGCGCGCTGACGCCGTGCGTGGCTGGCGCTCCCCTCCATCTCTCCTGCCGAAAGCGAAATTCCCGTCATGTCTCCACCATCCCGGCTGCGTGCCGAATGGTTTGGCAATATTCGTGCCGACCTGCTCTCCGGCCTCGTTGTCGCGCTGGCGCTGATCCCCGAGGCCATCGCCTTTTCGATCATTGCCGGCGTCGATCCGAAGGTTGGCCTCTATGCCTCCTTCTCCATGGCCGTCATCACCGCCATCGCCGGCGGGCGGCCGGCGATGATCTCGGCCGCCACCGGCGCCATGGCGGTGGTGCTGGTGGATCTCGTGAAGGATCACGGCCTCCAGTACATGTTCGCCGCCACCATCCTGACCGGCGTGCTGCAGATGTTGGCGGGCCTGGTGAAGCTTGGCCGGGTGATGCGCTTCGTGTCGCGCTCGGTGCTGACCGGCTTCGTCAACGCGCTGGCCGTCCTGATCTTCTCCGCTCAGTTGCCGGAGCTGATTGGCGTGCCGATGCTGACCTATCCGATGGTCGCGCTGGGGCTTGCCATCATCTACATTCTGCCGCGCTTCACCAAGGCCGTGCCCTCGCCGCTGGTCTGCATCGTCGTGCTGACGGCGCTCTCCGTCGGCCTGAGCCTTGATCAGCTGCATACCGTGGGCGACATGGGCGCGCTGCCCGACACGTTGCCCAGCTTCTTCATCCCCGAAGTGCCCCTGAACTGGGAGACGCTGCGGATCATCCTGCCCTATTCCGTGACGCTCGCGGCGGTCGGCCTGCTGGAGTCGTTGATGACGGCGGCGGTGGTGGACCAGATGACGGACACCCCGAGCAACCGCTCGCGCGAGTGCATCGGCCAGGGGCTGGGCAATTTCGCCACCGGCTTCCTTGGCGGCATGGCGGGCTGCGCGATGATCGGCCAGTCCGTGATCAATGTCCGCTCAGGCGGGCGCGGGCGGCTTTCCACCTTCGTCGCCGGCACAGTGCTGCTGTTCCTGATCCTGGTGCTGGGCGACCTCGTGCGCCGCATCCCGATGGCGGCCCTGGTCGCGGTGATGATCATGGTCTCCATCGGCACCTTCAACTGGACCTCGTTGCGGACGCTGGTGACGCATCCGCGCTCCTCCTCGGTGGTGATGCTGGCGACAGTGGCCGTGGTGCTGGCGACGCACGACCTGGCCAAGGGCGTGCTGGTGGGCGTTCTTCTGAGCGGCATCTTCTTCGCCGGCAAGGTGCGCCGGATGTTCGCCGTGCAATCCGCGCTCTCGGAGGATGGCCGCCAGCGCACCTATACCGTGGTGGGCCAGGTCTTCTTTGCCTCGGCCGAGGACTTCATGGCGGCCTTCGACCTGAAGGAGGCGCTGGAGCGCGTGGTGATCGACGTCTCCGCTGCGCATCTCTGGGACATCAGCGGCATCGGCGCGCTGGACCGGGTGGTGCTGGGCTTCCGCTCGCGCGGTGTCGCGGCGGAGGTGGTGGGCCTCAACCCAGCCAGTGCCACGATGGTCGAGCGGCTTGGCGTGCACGACAAGCCGGGCGCGGCGCTGGCGGCTGGCCACTGACGGGCAGCAGTGTCCAGGGAGGGCGGCGCCCTCCCTGGCTGCGTTCAGGCCGCACGCGCCTTCAGGCGATCGGCGAAGCGCTGGCGGAACTTCGACACCTTCGGTGCGATCACCGCGCGGCAATAGCCCGACCAGGGGTTCCGCTTGAAGTAATCCTGGTGCTCCGGCTCGGCGGGCCAGAAGGTGCCGGCGGGCTCCACTTCCGTGACCAGCGGCGCGCCCCAGATTCCGGCTGCCTCGATCTCCGCCATCACCGCCCGCGCCGTCTCCGCCTGCGCCTCCGAGGTGGTCAGGATGATGCTGCGGTACTGCGGGCCGATATCGGCGCCCTGCCGGTCCTTGGTGGTCGGGTCGTGCAGGGTGAAGAAGATCCGCAGCAGGTCGGCATAGGAAAGCAAGGCGGGGTCGAAGACCACCTTCACCACCTCGGCGTGGCCGGTCTTCTTGCCGCAGACCTGCTCATAGGTCGGGTTCTCGACATTGCCGCCGGCATAGCCGGAGACCACCTCCTCCACGCCCTGCAGGTCGCGGTAGGCCGCGTCGATGCACCAGAAGCAGCCGCCCCCCAGAATGGCGGTTTCGCGGTTCGCGGGTTCGGACATGCCAGCCTCCATTGTTCGGAGGCAGAGATGGGGTGGGCATGGCGGTTCCGCATCCCTCTCTCCGGCCTCCCCCGCTTGCGCGGGAATGGCAGGGCGCGCACCGTCCCCAGCATGGAATCGTCCTCTCCCTTCCCCCCCATCGCGCCGGCCGAGGCCGGCTTCGACCCCGCCAAACTCGCCGAGGCCGTCGCCTTCGCCGAGGCGAGCGACAGCCCCTTCCCGCGCGACATCCTGGCGCATCTGGAAAGCGGCTTCTTCGAGCCGCCACCGGATAACGAGGTGCTGGGCAACACCGCCCCGCGCGGCGCGCCGAACGGCCTGATCCTGCGCGAAGGCCGCCTCGTCACGCGCTGGGGCGACACGCGCCGCGTGGACATGACCTTCAGCGTGGCCAAGAGCTACCTCGCCTTGCTCGCCGGCCTGGCACTGGGCGACGGGCTGATCGCCGACCTGGATGCGCCGGTTTCGGCCAGCGTGGAGGACCCGGCCTTCCAGGGGCCGCAGAACGGCGCCATCACCTGGCGGATGCTGCTGCAGCAGACCAGCGAGTGGGAAGGCACCCTCTTCGGCAAGGCCGACCGGATCGACCGCGGCCGTGACCTGAAGCGCGAGGGCACCGGCCCCAAAGGCATCGACCGCCCGCTGAAGACCCCCGGCACCTATTGGGAATACAACGACGTCCGGGTGAACGCGCTCTCGCTCGCGCTGCTCCACCGCTTCCGGCGGCCGCTGCCCGAGGTCTTCGCCGAGCGCATCATGCGGCCGATCGGCGCCAGCGAAGACTGGCGCTGGGAGGGTTACCGCACCAGCTTCGTCGAGATCGATGGGCGCCGCATCCAGTCCGTCTCCGGTGGCGGACACTGGGGCGGCGGTGTCTTCACCCATGCCGAGGATCAGGCGCGCATCGGCCAGCTCATGCTGCAGGACGGCGTCTGGGACGGCCGGCGTATCCTGCCGGAGGGATGGGTCGCCGCCTGCACAACACCCTGCGCACTGAACGCCGATTACGGCCTGCTCTGGTGGCTGAACGGCCAGGGGCGCTACCCCGCCGCAACGCGCGAGAGCTTCTTCGCCCAAGGCGCGGGCGGCAACGTGATCTGGGTAGACCCGCGCAACCGCATCGTCTGCGCCTTCCGCTGGCTCGCGCCCACCGCGCTGCCGGACCTGCTGGCGAAGGTGATGGCGGCACAGGTCTGAACACGGGCGGGGGAAGAATCTTCCCCCGAATCTCGCCTTTTCCGCCCGAACACCATCAGGAAAGGCGGAGCGGCGCGGTTCGGGCTTGTCCACCCGCCCTCAGCGCCGCACCCTCCCCGCCAAGCATGGCCAGAGCGAAGGCCATGCCCCCCTTCCGACGCTGCGCTGCTCCCGTGCATCTCGTGTTGACGCGATGCACAAGGGAGCGGTCCCTGGCGCCTCCACTGCCTCCGGGTAAGCGATGAACGACAGCCTTTCCTCCGCCTCGGTCCACGCGGCCACCCTCACCCTCGACACGCATGTCGACATCCCCTGGCCCGATACACCGGACCCGCGCGGCACCACCGACCGCTGCGTGGACTTTCCAAAGATGGAGGCCGGGGGCCTGCGGGCGGTGGTCTTCGCCGCCTATCTGCCACAGGGGCCGCGCACGCCCGAGGCGCATGCGGAGGCCGCACGCCGCGCCGAGGCCATGCTGCGCGTCATCCGCCGCAGCGCCGGCGGCGGCAACCGCCGTATCGTCACCCGTGCTGCCGAGCTGGAAGCCTTGCGTGGCGACAGCGCACTGGGCGTGCTGCTCGCGGTGGAGAATGGCTATGGTATGGGCGAGGACCTCTCGCGCCTGGCGCTCTGGCGCGGCCTGGGCGCCTGCTACGTCACCATCACGCATAACGGCCACAATCTGCTGGCCGATGCCGCCATCCCCCGCCCCGACCTCGGCGACGGGCCGGCACTGCACGGCGGCCTCTCTTCCCTCGGCCGCGCCGCCATCGCCGAGATGAACGCCCTCGGCCTGCTGGTGGACGTCTCGCACGCTGCCAAGACCAGCATGATGCAGGCCGTGGAACTGTCCCGCGCCCCCGTGGTCGCCACCCATACCTGCTGCCGTACCCTGCGCGACCACCCGCGCAACCTGGATGACGAGCAGATGGACGCCCTGCGCGCCACCGGCGGGCTGATGCAGATCACCGCCGTGGCGGGCTTCCTGCGCGCCCCGGGATCGGAAGGCAAGGTTCGCGCCACCGTCGCCGACATGGCCGATCATGTGGACTATGCGGTGCAGCGCGTCGGCATCGCCCATGTCGGCCTCTCCTCCGACTTCGACGGCGGCGGCGGCGTGCAGGGCTGGATGAACGCCGCCGAGAGCGCCGGCCTCACCGCCGAGTTGCAGCGCCGCGGCTACGACGCCGAGGCCATCGGACTGCTGTGGTCCGGCAACTTCCTGCGCGTGATGCGGGCGGCGGAGGCCGTGGCGGCAGCGGGTTGAGGCAGCCTCAGCCCAGCTCGAAGCTCGCCACACCGTAGATCCGCTCCTGCCGCAGCACGGGGGCGGGGCCGGCATACATCCGGGCGGTCTCGAAGGCCGGTTCCATGCCGGCCTCCTGCGCCAGCGCCGCCGCGGCCGGGTTGCTCTCCGGCAGGTCGAGGAAGACGGGAGCCGGCGCGCCCGCCACCAGCGCGTTGAACAGGGCACGAGCGGCAGCGGGGTCGGTGGCCGTCAGCGGGCCGAGCTTGGTGCCCTCCCGGCAGGGCCGCGCCACGCCGAAGCCGCGCAGCCCGCCCACCCCGCGCACCGCCAGGGCACGATGCCCCGGCGCCGCCATCCAGGCGCGCAGGAAGGCCTCGCGCTCGGCCGGGAAGACGTTGGCGTCCAGGGCAGCAATCTCCGCGAAGGGCACTCCGCCGGCCGCAACCACCTCGCCCTGCCCGCCCGCGACCGGAGCCGGCGCCACCGCGGCGAAGCGGACGTTCCGCCAGGCAAGCGCAAAGCCGGAACGGGCATAGTTCGCCTGCTGCGCGACCACGCCGTCCAGCCCCACCACGCGCCCGGCGAGCCGCGCCATCCCCGCACGCCACAGCGCGATGCCGACCCCTTTTCCCCGCCAATCCGGCCGCACGAGGTAGAAGCCGATGAAGCCATGCCCGCTGCCCTGCCGCACCGCAGAAATGCAGCCGACCGGCTCCTCTCCGACTTCCGCCAGCAGGAAGCCTTCCGGGTCGGCGGCGAAGAAGGTCTCCGCATCATGGAGGCCGGGGTTCCACCCCTCGGCGGCGGCCCAGTCGGTCAATAGGCGCATTTCGGCGCGGCAGGCGAGGCGGATGGCGGGGATCATCAGGCAAGCCTCTTCATGGCGGCGCGGAAACCTGCCGCGATTTCTGCCGCATGGATATGCCGCCCCTCGCGCACCACGCTCCGCCCGCCCACGACCACCTGCCGCACCGGGTTGCCCTGGCCGCTGAACACCCAGGCGTCGAGCAACTCATCCCCTTCCCGTCCGCAGAGCGCCGGATGCTCCGGGTCAAGCACCACGAGGTCGCAGCGTTGCCCGGCGGCGATGCCAGCGATGGGCCGCCCGCTAGCCTGGGCGCCGCCCGCCACCGCTGCCTCCAGCAGGTTGCGGGCGGGGTATGGGTGCGCCTCGTCCGTCGCCACCGAGCGCTGCCGCAAGGCCAGGCGCTGGCTGGTCTCAAGCTGCCGCATCTCGTCGCGCGGCGAGGTGCCGACATGGCTGTCCGTGCCGAAGCCGAGCCGTCCGCCTGCTTCCCGATAAGGGGGCAGGCCGAAGATGCCGTCCCCCAGCGAGGCCTCGGTGCTCGGGCAGAGCCCTGCCACCGCGCCGCTGCGGGCGAGGCGCAGGGCTTCGTCCTCCGTCATGTGGGTGCAGTGGATCAGGCACCAGCGCGCATCGACAGGCGCATTCTCCAGCAGCCATTGCACGGGCCGCGCCCCGGTGGCGGCGAGGCATTCCTCCACCTCCCGCACCTGCTCGGCGGCGTGGATGTGGATGGGGCCGCCGAAGCGTGCCACCTCCGCCAGCATGGCCGGCGTTACCGCGCGCAGCGAATGCGGCGCGAGGCCCAGCCCCGCCTGCGGGTCACCGGCGATGGCGCCACGGATGCCCTCCACGATGCGCCAGAAGCCCTCGAGGTCGTTCAGGAAACGCCGCTGCCCCGGCGCCGGGTCTTTCCCGAAGATGCCGCCATGCCGGTAGAGGCTCGGCAGCAGCGTCAAGCCGATCCCGGCCCGCCGTGCCGCCGCCAGGTGCCGCAGAGCCATTTCCGCCCGCTCGGCATAGGGCGTGCCGTCGGGCTGGTGGTGCAGGTAGTGGAACTCGGCGATGCCGGTAAAGCCCCATTCCAGGCACTCGGCATAGAGTTGGGCGGCGACGGCTTCGGCATCCTCCGGCGTGAAGCGGTGGACGAAGCGGTACATCGTGTTGCGCCAGGTCCAGAAGGAATCCGCGCCGCCTTCAGCGGTGCGCGCCTCCGGTGGTGAGCGACGCTCGGCATGGCCGGCCATGGCGCGCTGGAAAGCATGCGAGTGCAGGTTCGGCACGCCAGGAAGGACCACGCCCGGCAGCCGCTCGGCCGCGCCCGGGGTGGCGCTGGCCGTGACAGCGCGGATGGCGCCCGCCGCATCGGCCTCGATCAGCACATCCCGCGCCCAACCTCTAGGCAGCAGGGCATCGGCGGCGAAGAACTGGGTCATGGCCGGCTCATCCTTCCGGGCTGGATGCCTGATCGTGATTCCAGTTGACGATACTTGTCAAGACAACCATCATGGCGCCCATGCCTGACGCTCCCTCAACCCTGCTGCCTTCCCCCAGCCCGGCCACGCCGCGCTACCAGCAGATCAAGGCCTTCATCCTCAGCCGCGTTTCCAGCGGCGAGTGGTCAGCGGAGGACCGTGTGCCCTCGGAGAACGAGCTGGTACGGATGACCGGCGTCTCCCGCGTCACCGTCAACCGCGCGCTGCGCGAGCTGGCCGATGCCGGGCTGCTGGTGCGGGTGCAGGGCGTCGGCACCTTCGTCGCGGGCGCCAAGCCGCAGTCGAGCATGCTGGAGCTGCGCGACATCGCCGAGGAGATGCAGGAGCGCGGCAGCACGCACACGGCACAGGTGCTCTCGCTTGGCCGCTGCCGCGCCGATGCGCCGCTGGCCGCCGCCTTCGGCCTGCCGGAGGGCGCCGAGCTGTTCCGCTGCCGGCTGGTTCACCGGGAGAATGGCGAGCCCGTCCAGTTCGAGGACCGCACCGTCAACCCGGTGATCGCGCCGCGCTTCCTGGAGCAGGATTTCAGCCGCATCACGCCCTATCGCTACCTGACCTCCTGCGCCCCGCCCGAGCGGGTGGAGCATGTGGTGGAGGCCATCCGCCCCGAGCCCGAAGTGGCGGCGGCGCTGGAAATCCCGCCGGACGAGCCCTGCCTGTTGATCCATCGCCGGACCTGGTCCTGGCAGGTGGTGGCGACGCGCGCCTGGCTGACCCATCCCGGCACGCGCTACCGGCTCGGCGGCGCGCTGGACTGAACCGTCATCGGAAGAGACCGCACCATGCCGCAGACCCGCTTCCGCAACGCCCCCGCCATCCGCGCCCCGCGCGGCAGCACGCTGCATGCCAAGTCCTGGACCACCGAGGCGGCGATGCGGATGCTGATGAACAACCTGGACGACGAGGTGGCCGAGCGTCCGGGCGAGCTGGTCGTGTATGGCGGCATCGGCCGCGCCGCGCGCGACTGGCAGTGCTACGAAACCATTATCTCCGCCCTGAAGCGGCTGGAGGAGAACCAGACCCTGCTGGTGCAGTCCGGCAAGCCGGTCGGCGTCTTCGAGACGCACAAGGACGCGCCGCGCGTGCTCATCGCCAATTCCAACCTCGTGCCGGCCTGGGCGAACTGGGAGCATTTCTCGCAGTTGGATCGCGCCGGGCTGATGATGTACGGCCAGATGACCGCCGGATCCTGGATCTATATCGGCAGCCAGGGCATCGTGCAGGGCACCTACGAGACCTTCGCCGAGGCCGGGCGGCAGCATTTCGGCGGCGATCTCGCCGGGCGCTGGATCCTCACCGCCGGGCTGGGCGGCATGGGCGGCGCGCAGCCGCTGGCGGGCGTCTTTGCCGGCGCTTCGGTGCTGGCGGTGGAGTGCCAGCCCTCGCGCATCGAGAAGCGGCTGGAGACCGGCTATCTCGACCACCGCGCGGACACGCTGGACGAGGCGCTGGCGATGATCCGCGCCGCTTGCGCCGAAGGAAAAGCGATCAGCGTCGGCCTGCTCGGTAATGCGGCTGAGGTCTTCCCCGAATTGGTGCGACGCGGCGTGGTGCCCGACATCGTCACCGACCAGACCAGCGCGCACGACCCCTCCAACGGCTATCTCCCCGCTGGCTGGACGCTGGAGGAATGGGCGGCCAAGCGCGAGAGCGACCCGAAGGCCGTTGCCGCGGCTGCCAAGAAGTCGATGGTCGCGCATGTGCAGGCCATGCTGGATTTCCAGCGCATGGGCTCCGCCGTGCTCGACTACGGCAACAACATCCGCCAGATGGCCAAGGATGAAGGGCTGGACGGCGCTTTCAGCTTCCCCGGCTTCGTGCCGGCCTACATCCGCCCGCTCTTCTGCCGCGGCATCGGCCCCTTCCGCTGGGCCGCGCTCTCCGGCGACCCGGAGGACATCCGCAAGACCGACGACAAGGTTCGGGAACTCATCCCCGACGATCCGCACCTGCACCGCTGGCTCGACATGGCGCGCGAGCGCATTCACTTCCAGGGCCTGCCCGCGCGCATCTGCTGGGTGGGGCTGGGGCAGCGGCACCGGCTCGGCCTCGCTTTCAACGAGATGGTGGCGAAGGGCGAACTCTCCGCGCCCGTCGTCATCGGCCGCGATCATCTGGACTCCGGCTCCGTCGCCTCGCCCAACCGCGAAACGGAGGCGATGAAGGATGGATCGGATGCCGTCAGCGACTGGCCTTTGCTCAACGCGCTGCTGAACACCGCCTCCGGGGCCACCTGGGTTTCGCTGCATCATGGCGGCGGCGTGGGCATGGGCTATTCGCAGCATGCCGGCATGGTGATCGTTGCCGACGGCACGGAGGATGCGGCGCGGCGCCTCCGGCGCGTGCTGTGGAACGATCCCGCGACCGGCGTCATGCGCCATGCCGATGCGGGCTACGACATCGCCATCGACTGTGCGCGCGAACAGGGCCTCGACCTGCCGATGCTGTCCCAGGGGAAGGAGTGAACCCGATGATCGTCACCCCTGGCAGCGCCACGCTGCACGAGCTCCGCGCCATCATGGAAGGCGAGGCGCTGGACCTGCCCAAGGGCTGGGAGGCGCCGGTCGCTGCCTCCGTCAACGCCCTCGCCGCCCGCATCGCCGAGGGGGAGGCGCTCTATGGCGTCAACACCGGCTTCGGGAAACTGGCCAGCAAGCGCATTGGCGGGGCGGACCTGACGAAGCTCCAGCGCAACCTGCTGCGCAGCCATGCCGCCGGCACCGGGGCCTACCTGCCCACGCCCGTGGTGCGGCTGATCCTGGCGATGAAGGCGCTTTCGCTCGCGCGGGGCGCCTCTGCGGTGCGGCCTCCGGTGATTTCGCACCTGCTGGCGTTGCTGAAGGCCGGAATCCTGCCCGCCATCCCCGCCAAGGGTTCGGTGGGCGCCTCGGGCGACCTGGCGCCGCTGGCGCATATGGCGCTGGTGCTGATCGGCGAAGGCGAGGCCTTTGTCGGCGAGGAGGTGGTGCCGGGCGCCGAGGCGTTGCGCCGCGCCGGCCTTGCCCCGCTGGAACTCGGCCCGAAGGAAGGGCTGGCGCTGCTGAACGGCACCCAGGTCTCCACCGCCCTCGCCTTGGCCGCGCTCTTCACCACCGAGGCGCTTTGGATGACCGCACTGGTCGGTGGCGCGCTTTCGGTGGACGCGGCGCGCGGCTCCGACACCCCCTTCGATCCGCGCATCCACGAGTTGCGTGGCCAGCCCGGGCAGATTCGCACCGCCGCCGCGCTGCGTGCCCTGCTGGAAGGCAGCGCCATCCGCGAGAGCCACCGCACCGGCGACTCGCGCGTGCAGGACCCCTATTGCCTACGCTGCCAGCCGCAGGTGATGGGCGCCTGCCTCGACCTGATGAACCATGCCGCCGACGTGCTGACGCGCGAGGCCAATGCCGTCACCGACAACCCGCTCGTTACCTCAGAGGGCGAGGTGCTCTCGGGCGGCAACTTCCACGCCGAGCCGGTGGCTTTCGCTGCCGACAACCTTGCGCTGGCGCTGGCCGAGATCGGCGCGCTGGCCGAGCGGCGCATTGCCCTGCTGACGGACCCGGTGCTCTCCGGCCTGCCGGCCTTCCTGGTGCGCGAGGGCGGGCTGAACTCCGGCTTCATGATCGCCCAGGTCACCGCCGCCGCCCTGGCCAGCGAGAACAAGGCACTGGCCACCCCGCGCAGCGTGGACAGCCTGCCCACCAGCGCCAACCAGGAGGACCATGTCAGCATGGCCACCGGCGCGGCGCTGCGCCTCGCCGAGATGGCGGACAACACCGCCGCCATCCTCGCCATCGAGTTGCTGGCGGCGGCGCAGGGCGTGGGCTTCCACCGCCCCCTCACCTCCTCGGAGCCGTTGGAAGCAGCCATCGCGCGCATTCGCGAGGTCGCCTCGCCCTGGGACGAGGACCGGCACATGGCGCCCGACATCGCCGCGGTGAAGCAACTCGTGGAGCGCGGCGCCTTCACTGGATTCGTGGAGAGAGGCTGAGCCGTGTTCGAAAGGGTCTGGCTGAACGCCCATCTCGCGACCATGGACGGGCCGGCGGAAGCGCCGCTCGGCGCCATCAAGGACGGCGCCGTGGCGGTGCGGGATGGCCGCATCGCCTGGATTGGCCGCCGCGCCGATCTTCCCGGCCCTGCTGCTGTGACCACGGACTGCGAGGGCGCCTGGCTCCTTCCCGGCCTCATCGACTGCCACACGCATCTCGTCTTCGGCGGCGACCGCGCGGCGGAGTTCGAGCAGCGTCTGGCCGGCGCCACCTATGAGGAGATCGCCCGCGCAGGCGGCGGCATCTTTTCGAGTGTGCGCGCCACCCGCGCGGCCAGCGAGGAGGCGCTATTGGCCGCCGCGACGCCCCGGCTGCGCGGGCTGATGGCCGACGGCGTCACCACGGTCGAGATCAAGTCCGGCTATGGGCTGGATCTCGCCAGCGAGCTGAAGATGCTGCGCGTCGCCCGCCGTCTCGCCGCCGAGCATCCGGTGGAGGTGGCCACCACCCTCCTCGCCGCTCATGCGGTGCCGCCGGACTTCCCGGGCGGTGCGGACGCCTATACGAATTTTGTGGCGAACGAAATCATCCCGGCTGCCGCCACGTCGGGCCTGGCCGATGCGGTCGATGCCTTCTGCGAGCGCATCGCCTTCTCGCCCGCCCAGACCTCCCGCGTCTTCGAAGCTGCCAAGGCCTCCGGCCTGCCGGTCAAGCTGCATGCCGACCAGCTCTCCGATCTTGGCGGTGCCGCCCTCGCCGCCCGATATGGCGCCCTTTCCGCCGATCATCTGGAACATGCGAGCGCCGAGGGACTGCGGGCGATGGCGGAAGCGGGCAGCGTCGCGGTGCTGCTGCCCGGCGCCACCTATTTCCTGCGCGAGGCGAAGCATCCGGACATTGCGGCGATGCGCACGGCCGGCCTCCGCATGGCGCTCTCCACCGATATGAATCCCGGCTCCTCGCCTGCGCGCTCGCTGCTGCTGATGCTCAACATGGGCTGCACGCTCTTCCGCCTGACCGTGCCGGAGGCGCTGCTCGGCGTCACCCGCCATGCTGCCGCCGCGCTCGGCCTGGCCGACCGCGGTGTGCTGCGGGCGGGGATGCGGGCCGATCTCGCGCTTTACCGCATCGGGCGCCCGGCCGAGCTGTGCTACTGGCTCGGCGGGAATCCCTGCATCGGCCGGGTGGTGGGCGGCCGGGACGGCTGAAGCTCAGGCGGGCGCCGGCATCACCCGCAGCCGCCGCAGCGGCGAGGCGGCGACCACCAGCAGCGAGAGGATGAAGCCGAGCGCCGCCAGCCAGAGCGTGGCGCCGAAGCCCATCTGCGCCGCCAGCGCCCCGCCGGCCAGCGCACCGAGGGGACGCACGCCGAACACCGCCACCTGCATGGTCGCCCCCACCCGGCCAAGCAGCGCTGGCGGCGTCACCACCTGCCGCAGGCTGGTCTGCACGATCTGCCAGAGCATCGGCCCGAAGCCGAGCAGGAATTGCGCCAGCGCCACCAGCGCCATCCGCGCGCCTGTCGCGGGCAGGTGCAGCGCCAGACCCCAGGCCAGCATGGCCAGCACCGAAAGCGCTGGCCCCGCCAGTAGCATCCGGGCGGGGGCTTGCCGCGGCGCCAGGCGCCCGGCCAGCAGCGCACCGGCGACCAGCCCGGCGCCATAGCCGCCAACTGCCAGACCAGCGGCACGGGGCGAGAGATGCAGCACCTCCAACGCCAGCGGCATGGCGATGGTGGCCAGCGCGAAGAAGGCGAAGTTCCAGGCCACCGCCGCCACAGCGACCGCGCGCAGCAGCGGCTGATCCCAGACGAAGCGGGCGCCTGCCGCGAGGAGCCGCAGCATGGGGCGCCGTTCTGCCTGGGCACCGCTGCTTGGCTCCGGCAGGCCCCGCGCGGCGAGCGCCGCCATCGCCGCCAGCGCGGCGGCCAGCAGCAGCGTCGCTTCCGGCCATCCCAGCGCCGCCAGCGCTCCTGCCAGAGGAGCAGCCAGCAGGGTCGCCGCGGCACGCGTCAGCTCCAGGCGCGCATTGGCAAGTGGCAGGCCGCTGCTCCCCACCATTCCCGGTAGGAGGGCGAAGCCGGCCAGCACCGTCACCACCGTCCCGGACGCCCCCAGCATGACCAGAGGCGCAAGAACAGAAGGCATGGCGGCGGAAAGACTGGCGGCCGCCAGGGCACAGGCGGCGCTGGCCGAGGCCAGCGCCATCAGCCGACGGCGGGGAAAGCGGTCCACCCAGGCGCCGGCAGGCAAGGAGAGCAACAGCCAGGCCGCTCCCTGGGCGGCCACCAGCATCCCGGCCAGAGCGGGACCGCCGCGCATGAGAAGCGTGGCAAGCAGCGGCAGGACCGCCAAGGCGAGTTGATCGGCGGCATGGATGCCGAAATTGGTCATGAGTAAACGATGCATGGATTACGCCTCAGGGCCGTGAGGCGAAAGATTCAACCCGGCGGCACCCCTCAGACCATCCGCCCGTTGCGCCAACTTATATAGCACCCGCAGTTAAACCGGAACTTGGTTAATCCGTATATTGCGATGCAGCATCAGAGGGTTAGCCCCTGTGCGACGCTTGCAGACTGCGCAGGAGACACGTATCTCCGGCCATGCAGCGCCGCCAATTCCTGCGCGGCCGCAAGCGAATTATGGAGCAGCCGGATGGTTCAAGGCGCCGAAGCGGGCACCACCAAGCGTCGCGGCAGGGCAAAGGCGCCGCCAGCCGATTCCTCCGCGCTCCCGAAGGAGCGTCTGCTCCAGGCCTACCGTGACATGCTGCTGATCCGCCGCTTCGAGGAGAAGGCGGGCCAGCTCTACGGGATGGGCCTGATCGGGGGCTTCTGCCACCTCTATATCGGCCAGGAGGCCGTGGTCGTCGGCATGCAGATGTGCCTGCAGCCGGGCGACCAGGTGATCACCTCCTACCGCGATCACGGCCACATGCTGGCCACCGGCATGGAGGCGCGCGGCGTGATGGCCGAGCTGACCGGACGCTCTGGGGGCTACTCCAAGGGCAAGGGCGGCTCGATGCACATGTTCAGCCGCGAGAAGGGCTTCTTCGGCGGCCACGGCATCGTCGGCGCGCAGGTCTCGCTCGGCACCGGGCTGGCCTTTGCCAACCTGTACCGCGACAACGGCAATGTCTGCCTGACCTACTACGGCGAGGGCGCCGCGAACCAGGGCCAGGTTTACGAGAGCTACAACCTCGCCGCCCTGTTCAAGCTGCCGGTCGTCTATATCATCGAGAATAACCGCTACGGCATGGGCACCTCGATGGAGCGCGCCTCGGCTTCCAAGGATCGTTCGAAGGACGGCTCGCCCTGGAACATCCCGGGCGAGCAGGTGGACGGCATGGATGTGGAGGCGGTCCGTCGCGCTGGCGAGCGCGCCGTGGCGCACTGCCGCGAGGGCAAGGGTCCCTACATCCTGGAGATGCTGACCTACCGCTACCGCGGCCACTCCATGTCCGACCCGGCCAAGTACCGCACGCGCGAGGAAGTGCAGAAGATGCGCGAGCAGCACGACCCGATTGAGACCGCGCGCAAGCGCCTGCTGGAGCGCGGCCAGGACGAGGCCGGTCTGAAGGCGGTGGACGACGACGTGAAGCGCATCGTCGCCGAGGCGGCGGAATTCGCGCAGACCTCTCCAGAACCCGACGAGAGCGAGCTGTGGACTGACGTTCTGGTGGAGGCTCGCTGACCGATGGGTGCGACGATCCTGATGCCCGCCCTCTCCCCGACCATGACCGAGGGGAAGCTGGCGCGGTGGTTGAAGAAGGAAGGCGACAGCGTCGCCGCCGGCGACGTGATCGCCGAGATCGAGACCGACAAGGCCACGATGGAGGTCGAGGCGGTCGATGAGGGCACGCTGACCAAGCTTCTCGTCGCCGAGGGCACCGAGAACGTGGCGGTGAACTCACCGATCGCCGAGATCGATGGCGGCGACGGCGGCAATGCCTCCGCCGGCCCGCAGCAGCCCGTCTCCAACGCCACGATGCAGGGCGGCGAGACCGGCGCCATCGCCGAGAAGGCGGAGGACCATGCCGCCGTGGCCGCCCGCGGCGCGCAGGAGCGCCCGGAGGCCAAGGCCGAGCCGATCGCCCCCGCCGCCGAGCCGGAGAAGGACTGGGGCCCGACCCAGAGCATCACGGTGCGCGAGGCGCTGCGCGATGCCATGGCCGCCGAGATGCGGGCCGATGACAAGGTCTTCCTGATGGGCGAGGAAGTCGCCCAGTACCAGGGCGCCTACAAGATTTCCCAGGGCCTGCTGGACGAGTTCGGCCCGAAGCGGGTGGTGGACACCCCCATCACCGAGCATGGCTTCACCGGCATGGCGGTGGGCGCGGCCTTCACCGGGCTGAAGCCGATCGTCGAGTTCATGACCTTCAACTTCTCCATGCAGGCGATCGACCAGATCGTGAACAGCGCCGCCAAGACGCTGTACATGTCCGGCGGCCAGCTCGGCTGCCCGATCGTCTTCCGCGGCCCGAACGGCGCGGCGGCCCGCGTGGCGGCGCAGCACAGCCAGGACTACGCCTCCTGGTATGCGCATGTGCCCGGGCTGAAGGTGGTGGCCCCCTGGTCCTCGGCCGACGCCAAGGGCCTGCTGCGCGCCGCCATCCGCGACCCGAACCCGGTGATCGTTCTGGAGAACGAGATCCTCTACGGCCAGAGCTTCGAGTGCCCGACCGCCGAGGACTTCATCCTGCCGATCGGCAAGGCCAAGGTGGAGCGCCAGGGCAAGCACGTCACCATCGTCGCCTACAGCATCGAGGTGGGTCTGGCGATGCAGGCGGCCGAGAAGCTGGCCGAGGAAGGCATCGAGGCCGAGGTGGTCAACCTCCGCACGATCCGCCCGCTGGACATCGACACCATCGTCGCCTCGGTGAAGAAGACCAACCGTCTCGTCACCGTCGAGGAAGGCTGGGCCTTCTCCGGCATCGGCGGCGAGGTGGCCATGCAGGTGATCGAGCACGCCTTCGACCACCTGGACGCCCCGCCGGTGCGCGTCGCCGGCAAGGACGTGCCCATGCCTTATGCGGCCAACCTTGAGAAGCTGGCCCTGCCGACCATCGCGGACGTCGTGGACGCCGTGAAGCAAGTCACCTACCGGAAGTAAGGGGAACGCGGGACGATGGCCACCAACATCCTGATGCCCGCGCTTTCCCCCACCATGACGGAGGGGACGCTCGCGCGCTGGCTGAAGAAGGAAGGCGAGCCGGTCAAGGCTGGCGATATCATCGCCGAGATCGAGACCGACAAGGCGACGATGGAGTTCGAGGCCGTGGATGAGGGCATCCTCGGCAAGATCCTGGTGCAGGACGGCACCGAGGGCGTGAAGGTCAACGACCCGATCGGCATCCTGGTCGAGGAAGGCGAGGCGGTGCCTTCGGGCGCCGGCGCCGCGTCCAAGGCGGCCCCGAAGCCCGAGGCCACCCCGAAGCAGGAAACGGCTCCGGCCAGCAAGCCCGCCGCCGGTCCCGGCGAGCAGCAGCCCAAGGCCGCGACGGCGAACGAGAACAAGCCGGCGCCAAAGCCCGCCGAGGCGGGCGACCGCGTCTTCGCTTCCCCGCTCGCCCGCCGCATGGCGAAGCAGGCGGGGCTCGATCTCTCCGGCATCCAGGGTTCCGGCCCGAACGGCCGCATCGTGAAGGCCGATATCGAGGCCGCCGCGACGCAGCCGAAGACGGCCCAGGCCGCCAAGGCCGAGCCTGCCGCCGCCCCTGCCCCGGCGGCGGCCCAGGCGCCGAAGGCGCCGGCCGCGCCGATCACCGCACCGCACACCGCCGTGCCGAACTCCTCCATGCGCAAGGTCATCGCCAAGCGCCTGGCGGAGAGCAAGGCGACGGTGCCGCATTTCTATGTCACCATGGATGTCGAGATCGACGCGCTGCTGAAGCTGCGTGCCGACCTCAACAGCCGCGCGCCGAAGGAAGGGCCTGGCGCCTTCAAGCTCTCGGTGAACGACCTGATCATCAAGGCCGTCGCCCGGGTGCTGCGCCAGTTCCCGAACGTCAACGCCTCCTGGACCGATGACGCCATCATCCAGTACCACGACGTGGACATCTCGGTGGCCGTCTCCATCCCCGAGGGGCTGATCACGCCCATCGTCCGCAAGGCCGACCAGAAGGGCCTGGCTGCCATCAGCAACGAGATGAAGGACCTGGCCGCCCGCGCCAAGTCCGGCAAGCTCAAGCTGGAGGAGTTCCAGGGCGGCGGCTTCAGCATCTCCAATATGGGGATGTACGGGGTGAAGGACTTCGCGGCGATCATCAACCCGCCGCAGGCCGGCATCCTGGCGGTCAGCGCCGGGCAGCAGCGCCCGGTGGTGAAGGACGGCGCGCTGGCCATCGCCACGGTGATGACCTGCACCCTCTCCGTGGATCACCGCGTCGTCGATGGCGCGCTCGCCGCCGAGTGGATCGCCGCCTTCAAGAAGGTGGTCGAGGACCCGCTGAGCCTGATGCTGTGAGCGAAGCGCCGGGCTTCAGCCTGCGCGAGCTTCGCCCGCGCGACGCGGAGGAGGTCCTCCGCCTCGTGCAGGCGCTCGCCGACTACGAGAAGCTCGGGCACGAGGTGGTAGCCAGCGCGCAGGACTATTACGGCGCGCTGGCCACCCGCCGCATCCAGGGGCTGCTGGCGGAGGTGGACGGCGAAGCCGTCGGCGTCTGCCTCTGGTACGAGACCTTCAGCACCTTCGCCGGCCGCTCCGGCCTCTGGATCGAGGATGTCTTCGTCGATCCGGAGCATCGCCGGCGCGGCATCGGCCTCGCCTTCTTCCGCGCAGCGGCGCGCAAGGCCCTGGAAAGCGGCCATGCCTGGGTGGAATGGAACGTGCTCGACTGGAACGAGCCCGCCATCGCCTTCTATCGGCGGATCGGCGCGGTCGGGCGCGAGGAATGGACCGATCAACGCCTCTCCGGTGAAGCGCTGCGCGCGCTGGCCGGCTGAGACACCGCCTCAAGGGAGCCGGAGAGCATGGCCGAGCAGTTCGATCTGGTGGTGGTGGGCGGCGGGCCCGGCGGCTATGTCGCCGCCATCCGCGCCGCACAGCTCAAGATGAAGACCGCCGTCGTGGAGCGCGAGCACCTCGGCGGCATCTGCCTCAACTGGGGCTGCATCCCCACCAAGGCGCTGCTGCGCGCCTCCGAGATCAACCACCTCCTGCACAATCTCGGCCCCTATGGCTTCGCGGCCGACAATGTGCGCTTCGATTTCAATGCGGTGGTGAAGCGCTCCCGGCAGGTGTCCGGGCAGCTCTCCTCGGGCGTGCGCGGCCTGATGAAGAAGCACAAGATCACCGTGTTTGACGGCAGCGGCAAGCTGGCCGGCCCCGGCAAGCTCACGGTGAGCAAGGACGGGCAGCCCACCACCGAGTTGCAGGCCAAGAACATCATCCTGGCCACTGGCGCCCGCGCCCGCGTCATCCCCGGCATGGAGCCGGACGGCAAGCTCATCTGGAGCTACCGCGAGGCGCTGGTGCCCAACATCATGCCGAAGAAGCTGATCGTGGTCGGCTCCGGCGCCATCGGCAGCGAGTTCGCCTCCTTCTTCCTGAACATGGGCGCCGAGGTCACGCTGATCGAGGTGATGGACCGCATCCTGCCGGTGGAGGATGCCGAGGTTTCCGCCTTCGTGCAGAAGTCCTTCACCAAGCAGGGCATGAAGGTGCTGACCGGCGCCCGGGTGCAGGGCGTCCGCAAGTCCGGCGACGGCCTGACCGCCGTGGTCGAGGCCAATGGCAAGGTGCAGGAGATCCAGGCCGACCGGCTGATCTCCGCGGTCGGCATCGTCGGCAATGTCGAGAATATCGGCCTGGAAGGCACCAAGATTAAGGTCGAGAAGACCCATGTGGTGACCGACCCGATCGGCCGCACCGGCGAGGACGGCGTCTGGGCCATCGGCGACCTGACCGGCGCCCCCTGGCTGGCCCACAAGGCCATGCATGAGGGCGTTGTCACCGTCGAGGCCATTGCGGGGATGCACCCGCACCCGACCGACATCAGCAACATCCCGGGCTGCACCTATTGCCGCCCGCAGGTTGCCTCCGTCGGGCTCACGGAGGCCCGTGCCAAGGAAATGGGCTACGAGGTGCGCGTCGGCCGCTTCCCCTTCATCGGCAACGGCAAGGCCATCGCGCTCGGCGAGCCGGAGGGCTTCGCCAAGACGGTGTTCGACGCCAAGACCGGCGCGCTGCTCGGCGCCCATATGGTCGGGCCGGAGGTCACCGAGATGATCCAGGGCTACACCATCGCCCGCACCCTGGAGACCACCGAGGCGGAGCTGATGCACACCGTCTTCCCGCATCCCACCGTCTCCGAGGCCATGCACGAGGCGGTGCTTGATGCCTATGGACAGGTGCTCCACATCTGAGCCAGGCGCGGCGCGAGGGCGTCCCCTCGCCTTCGCGCCCCGATTGCCTCTATAGAGCACGGCCAGCGGCCCGCTCCGGAACCGACCGGCGTGGGCCGACCGGCAAGGAGCCAGAATCTCGAATGGCCACCCGTATCCTGATCGATCACCGGGCCGGCGGCGCCGTCGCCGGCGCCGAGGGCACCGCCCCGAAGGCCCTGCGCCACCCCGAGAAGGCGCACCGCCCGGACAACCCGATCAAACGCAAGCCGGACTGGATCCGGGTCAAGGCGCCGACCCACCCGATCTACCACGAGACGCGCAACCTGATGCGCGACAACAAGCTGGTGACGGTGTGCGAGGAGGCGGCCTGCCCGAATATCGGTGAGTGCTGGTCGCAGCGCCACGCCACCATGATGATCATGGGCGAGATCTGCACCCGCGCCTGCTCCTTCTGCAACATCACGACCGGCATGCCCAAGGCGCTGGACGCCGACGAGCCGCGCCGCGTGGCCGATGCCGTGGCCAAGCTCGGGCTGCGCCATGTGGTGATCACCAGCGTGGACCGGGATGACCTGGCCGATGGCGGTGCCGCCCACTTCGCCGCCGTGATCGCCGCCATCCGCACCGCCGCGCCAGAGACCACCATCGAGATCCTGACCCCTGACTTCCTGCGCAAGGACGGCGCGCTGGAGGTGGTGGTGGCCGCGAAGCCGGACGTCTTCAACCACAACCTGGAGACGGTGCCGAAGCTCTACCCCAGCATCCGCCCCGGCGCCCGCTACTTCCACTCGCTGCGCCTGCTGGACCGGGTGAAGGAGCTGGACCCCTCCATCTTCACCAAATCCGGTGTGATGGTGGGCCTGGGAGAGACGCGCACCGAGGTTCTGCAGGTGATGGACGACATGCGCAGCGCCGAGGTCGATTTCCTCACCATCGGCCAGTACCTCCAGCCCACGGTGAAGCACGCGGCGGTTGACCGCTTCGTCGAGCCGGCGGAGTTCGAGGATTATGCCCGGATGGCGCGCAGCAAGGGCTTCCTGCTGGTCTCCGCCACGCCGCTAACCCGCTCTTCCTACCACGCGGACCGCGATTTCGCGGCCCTGCGGGACGCGCGCAACGCCCAGCTCCGCGGCGGCGTTGCTGCCTGATGCCGACCCATGCCGAGAAGCGCATCCTGCGTTACACACCCGAGCAGATGTTCAACCTGGTGGCGGATGTGCGCCGTTACCCGGAGTTCCTGCCCTGGTGTGTCGGCGCACGGATCGTCTCCCACACCGAGAATGAGCTGCTGGCGGACCTGACCATCGGCTTCAAGATGTTCCGGGAGACCTTCCGCTCCCGGGTGCAGCTCGACCGGCCGCACACGATCCGCGTGCGCTATGAGAATGGTCCCTTCCGTTACCTGAACAACAACTGGACCTTCACCCCCGTCGAGGGCGGCACGGAGGTCGATTTCTTCGTCGATTTCGAGTTCCGCTCGCGGCTGCTGCAGGCCGTCATCGGCACCGTGTTCAACGAAGCGGTGCGGCTGATGGTCCGCGCCTTCGAGCGCCGGGCCATGGTGCTCTACGGACGGAACGGGGCCACCCAGGCCGCCGCTTCCGCGCCGGTGCCGGGCAACTCGCCGGCCGCACAATAAAACGCGCCCGGCGCCGGCCGTGAGGGGCTGACGGCACGGGTTGTGGCTGCCATGCTGCCGGCACCGATGCCGATCGCCCTTCTCCTGCTCGCCGCCCTGGCTGCCCTCACCTACTGGCAATCCGCCGGACCGGCCCTCCTGCAGGGCCTGCCCGGCTGGCTCTTCCCCGCGCTCGCGGCGCTGGTCGCGCTCTTCGTGACCTACCGGCTGGCCCGGTGGCTCTACGTCTCGATCACCGACCTCTCCGACTGAGCCCGTCACCCAGCAAAGGTCCGTCCTGATGGTGCATGCCCCGTCCCGCCCTCCTGTCGGCGCCCCGCCGGTCCGCATCAACCTCTACTCGGACACGCAGACCCGCCCGAGCCTTGCCATGAAGGAGGCCATGATGGCCGCCGAGGTGGGCGACGAGCAGTTCGGCGACGATCCGACGGTGAATGCCCTCTGCGACCGCATGGCGGCGCTGATGGGCAAGGAGGCGGCGGTCTTCCTCCCCTCCGGCACCATGTGCAACGTCATCGCCATCCGCACGCATTGCCGTGCCGGCGACGAGGTACTGGCGCACGAGACGGCGCATATCCTCTCCAGCGAGGGCGGCACCCATGCCGCCACCACGGGCGTGCAGATCCACCCGCTGCAGGGTCCGCGCGGCATGTTCGATGCCGACACGCTGCGCGCCGCCATCCGTCCGGGCGGCCGCTACAGCCCGCCGCAGCGGCTGCTGGAGGTGGAGCAGACCGCCAACATCGGCGGCGGCGGCATCTGGCCGCAGGAGCAGCTCGACTCCGTCGTCGCCGTGGCGCGCGAGCAGGGCTGGGCCACCCATATGGACGGCGCCCGCCTGATGAACGCCGTGGTCGGCGCCGGCATCCCCGCCGCGGAGATGGTGGCGGGCTTCGACTCCGTCTGGCTGGACTTCACCAAGGGCCTGGGCGCGCCGCTCGGCGCGGTGCTCTGCGGCTCCGCCGATTTCATCGGCCATGCCTGGCGCTGGAAGCAGCGGCTGGGCGGCTCGATGCGGCAGGCCGGCATCTGTGCCGCCGCCTGCCTCTACGCGCTGGACCACAACGTCGACCGCCTCGCCGAGGACCACGCCAACGCCAAGACTCTGGCGCGCGGCCTGCGGCAGATCTCCGGCATGAAGGTCGAGGAGCCGGACACCAACCTGGTGTTCTTCGATCCCTCCGGCACCGGGCTCTCGGCGGCGGATCTGGTCGGCGCGCTGCGCCTCCAGGGAATCCATCTCTCCATGCTGGGCGGGCGCATCCGCGCCTGCACGCATCTCGACGTGACGGCCGGGATGATCGAGGAGACCCTCGGCGCCATCCGGGCGACGGTGTCGAAGGGCTGAAGAAGGCTGGGGGGAAGGAATTCCTTCCCCCGACCTTTCCTACTTTCCCAGTTTTCCAAGCAGCCGGACGTGGCTGCGCGCCCCGGCATGCAGGCAGCTCAGCTCGAACTTCTCGTTCGGGCTATGCACCTGGTCGTCATCCAGGCCGAAGCCCATCAGCAGGCTGTCCAGCCCGAGGATGCCCTTGAGGCTGGAGGCCACCGGGATCGAGCCGCCGCCGCCGGCGCGCACCGCAGGCTTGCCGAATTCCTCCTCCAGCACCGTCTCCGCCGCCTTCAGCCAGGACGAATCAGCGGGCACGGAAACGGCCGGCGCCGTTCCGAAGACCTGTAGCTCGAACTTGGCATCCGCCGGCAGGCGGGCCTGCACGAAGGCGCGGATGCCCTCGACGATCTTCGCCGGATCCTGTCCCGGCACCAGACGGCAGGAGAGCTTGGCGTGCCCCTCGCAGGCGATGACGGTCTTGGACCCCTCACCCATGTAGCCGCCCCAGATGCCGTTCACGTCGGCGGTCGGGCGCGCCCACAGGCGCTCTGGCGCGCTGCGGCCCTTCTCGCCACCGGGAACCGAGAGACCCTGCGCGCCAAGGAACGAGGCTTCATCGAAGCCCAGCGCATCCCAGGCGGCGCGCTGCTCGGCCGTCGGCTCAGCCACGCCGTCATAGAAGCCGGGGATCTGGATGCGGCCGTCCGCGTCCTTCAGCTCGCCCAGGATGCGGGTCAGCAGGTTCAGCACGTTGCCGGCCGAGCCGCCGAACAGGCCGGAATGCAGGTCGCGGTCGCCGAGTTTCAGGTCGATCTGCACATAGACCATGCCGCGCAGGCTGACGGTCAGCGCCGGAGTCTGCGGGTCCCACATATTGGTGTCGCTGATCAGCGCGACATCGGCGGAAAGCGTGGCCTTCTCCGCTTCCAGAACGGCATCAAGGTTCGGGCTGCCGATCTCCTCCTCGCCCTCCACCAGCACCGTGACGCGTACCGGCGGCGCGCCAGCCACCGTGTTCCAGGCGCGCAGCGCGGCCAGCCAGGTCATCACCTGGCCTTTGTCGTCAACCGCGCCACGCGCGACGATACGTGGCCCGCGCGGGCCCTCGGTGACCACTGGCGCGAAGGGCGGGCTGTTCCACAGCGCCAGCGGCTCTGGCGGCTGCACGTCATAATGGCCGTAGATCAGCACATGCGGCGCGTCAGCACCCGGGCCAGGATGCGTGGCGATCACCACGGGATGACCCGGCGTGTCGCGCAGCCGCGCCTGGAAGCCCAGAGCGGCCAGTTCGCGCGCGAGCCACTCGGCGGCGGCGCGGCAGTCGGGCGCATGGGCAGGCTGCGCGCTGACGCTGGGGATGCGCAGCCATTCGAGCAGGCTGGCCTCGGTGTCGGGGCGGGCGGATTCGAGCGCGGCAAGAGCCTGCGCGGTCTGTACGTTCGGCATGGCCGGGAAGTCTTGCGCCATGCGAGCGGCAAGGAAAGAGCCTGAGCTTTCTTCACAATTTCGTGAAATGTGGTGCTCGGGCTTCTTCCGCCTGGGTGAGCCAGCTTTCCACGGCGAGCGCGGCAAGCATCCATTAGTCCGGCGGGGTCACTATGCCCGGAGAAGAGGCGGCGCGGCGCGCCGCAGGCAAATTGGAGGTGACCCCCGTGCATCTGCTCCGTCGCCTGAAAATCCGGGCGAAGTTCGGCCTTCTGTTGGGCCTGGCGGTCGTGACCGTCCTGCTGCTCTTTGGCGCTTCGGCCGAGGTGATCCGGAGCCGCATGCGAGAGGACAGAGTGGACAAGCTGCGCGCCGCCGTCGAAATCGTGCGCAGCGTGGCCGAGACGCTGGAGAAGCAGGTTGCCGAGGGCAAACTGTCGCGGGAACAGGCCATCGCCCGCTTCCATGACGATGCCCGCACCTTCCGCTTCAATGGCGGTGCCGGCTACGTCCTGGCCTATGGGATGGATGGCTTCACCTATCTCTCGCCCGCGACGCCCGCCTCGGAGGGCAAGGTCAGCACCACGCGGGACCACAACGGCAACCTCATCCCGGAAGTGCTGCGCAACGCCGCACTGAGCAGCCCCGAGGGCGGAACCGGCGCCTACTGGTACCCCAAGCCCGGTCAGCGCGAAGCGATGGAGAAGCTGATCTTCGCCCGCGAGTTCAAGCCCTGGAACATGCTCTTCGCTTCCGGCGCATATGCCGATGACCTCGATGCGGAGTTCAACGCCCTCATCCTGCATTTCGGCCTCGCCGCGGCGGGCCTGCTGGCGCTGATGGCCCTCGGCGCATGGCTCATCGCGCGCGACATCGCCGGCGGCCTGCAGCGGCTCGCCCAGGGCATGGCGCGGGTCTCGGGCGGGGAGTTGGAAGGCGCGGTGCCGGAAACAGGCCGGGGCGACGAAATCGGCGAGATGGCCGCCGCGCTGGCGGTGCTGCGCGAGAACGCCCTCGCCAAGCGCCGGCTTGAGGGGGAGACCGCCCGTCGCGAGCAGGAGGCCGCCGCGGAGAAGCGCGCCGCCCTGGTGGCGCTGGCCGACCGGCTCGACAGCTCGGTGGGCCAGATCGTCGGCCGCCTTGGGGAGGCTGGCGAGGGCCTGCGCGGCGTCGCCGCCACCATGGTGCAGGCGGCCGAGAGCGCCCGCGACGGCACCGAGGGCGCCCGCCGCAGCGCCGGCAGCGCCGCCACCAACGTCAACGGCGTGGCCGCGGCGGTGGAGGAGATGACCAGCACCAGCGCCGAGATCGGCCGTCAGGTGACGGAGGCCTCCGGTGTGATCCGCGCCGCCGTCGAGGATGCCCAGCGCACCGATGCCTCTGTGCAGGGCCTCGCCGAGGCCGCCCGGCAGGTCGGTGATGTGGTGCAGCTGATCGAGCAGATCGCCGGGCAGACCAACCTGCTGGCGCTGAATGCCACCATCGAGGCCGCGCGGGCGGGCGAATCCGGCAAGGGCTTCGCGGTGGTCGCCTCGGAGGTGAAGTCGCTCGCCGCGCAGACCGCCAAGGCGACCGAGGAAATCCGCAGCCAGATCGCCACCATCCAGGAGGAAACGGCGCAGGCAGTGGAGCGGGTGCGCGGCATCGCCGGCACGGTCTCCTCGGTGGATACCATCGCCAGCGCCATCGCCGCCGCGGTGGAGGAGCAGACGGCGGCGATGCGCGAGATCGCCCAGAACATCACCGAGGCCGCCGCCCGCACTGGCGAGGTCTCGCAGGAGTTGGGGCGCGTGGCGGGCGCCGCCGGCACCACCGGCAGCGCCGCGCAGCAGGTGCAGGAGGCGGCGGCCGGCGTCACCGGCCAGCTCGCCACCCTGCGGCAGGAGGTCAGCGGCTTCCTCGGCAGCCTGCGGGCCGCCTGAGCGGCCCCGCCGCCGCCGTCATGCCACGGCGGCGGCGATCGCCAGGAAGTCCGCCGCCACCAGACTGGCGCCGCCGACCAGCGCGCCATCCACATGCGGCAGCGCCAGGATCGCCTTCGCATTGCCCGGCTTCACCGAGCCGCCATAGAGGATGCGCAGCCCCTCGCCCGCAGCCCCGAAGGCCCGCACCAGCTCCGCCCGGATGCGGGCGTGCATGGCGGCGATGTCTTCCTCCGTCGGCGTGCGGCCGGTGCCGATGGCCCAGACCGGCTCATAGGCGACAACGCCGGCCGCCTTGGCGAAGCCCTCCGGCAGGCTGCCGGAGAGCTGTCCGGCCACCACCGGCTCGGCATCGCCGGCGAGGCGCTGCGCCTCGCTCTCGCCGACGCAGACGATCGGCGTCAGCCCTTCGGCAAGCGCCGCCTCGGTCTTGGCTTTCACTGCCGCGTCGCTCTCGCCGTGGTCGGCGCGGCGCTCGGAATGGCCGAGAATGACGTAGCTCGCGCCGACATCCTTCAACATGGCCGCGGAGACGTCGCCGGTATGCGCGCCCTTCGGCTTGGCGTGACAGTCCTGCGCACCGAGGCCGACCGCGCGGCCTGCCACGGCCATCTTCACCGCCGACAGGTGTGGGAAAGGCGGGCAGACCAGCAGCTCCGCCGCACCCCCGGCCCCGGCGGCCACACCCTGCGCCAGGGCCGTGGCCTCCGCGAGGGTGCCGTGCATCTTCCAGTTCCCGGCGATCAGCGGGCGCACACCAGGGGTCATGCTCGGCTCCTTGCTTCCTGATTCGGACGAAAATCCTTCCCGGTGGCGCTACAAGGGGCGGCCATGTTTGGCAACCGGGCGCGTTTTCCCTATGGTCCGCCCGCCTCCATCCAGACGGATCACGATGCTCACTGCGCTGCGACGCCTTGCCGGCACCTGGTTTGCCAAGGCTCTGTTCCTTCTCCTGATCCTCTCCTTCGGCATCTGGGGGATCGAGGACATCGTCCGACGGATCGGCACCGACACCGCCGTCGCGCGGGTCGGCGGCGCGCGGATCGAGCTGACCGAGGCCCAGCAGGCAGCGCGGCGGGACATGCTGCGGATGCAGCGCCAGCTCGGCGCGAATTTCGAGATGAACCCCGCCATGGCACAGGCGATCGGCCGGCAGGCGGTCGAGCAGCTCATCATGGACCGGGTGCAGCGCGAGGAGGCCGCACGCCTGCACGTCGCCGTGCCCGAGGAGGCGCTGCGCGACTATATCTTCGGCATCCCCGCCTTTCGCGGCTCCGATGGCCGCTTCAGCCGCACCCTGTTCGACGGCTTCCTGCGCAACAACGGTCTGAGCGAGGGCGAGTTCCTCACCCTGCTGCGGGCCGATCTGCAGCGGCAGCAGCTCGTCGGCGCCGTGCGCGCCGGTGCCGCCGGACCGGACGCGCTGACCAAGCCGCTGCTCGCCTGGGAGCGCGAGCAGCGCGTGGCCGATCTTGTCCGCCTCCCCTTCGCCGCCGCGCCCGAGCCGGCGGCGCCCGAGGAGGCGCAGCTCCGCCGCTTCCACGAGAACAACCCGGAACGCTTTTCCTCCCCGGAGTACCGCCGCTACACGCTGGCGGTGCTTTCGCCCGAGACGGTGGCCGCCGAAATCAAGCCCACCGAGGAGGATCTGCACGCCGCCTATGAGGCGCATCGCGGCGAGTTCGAGACGCCGGAGCGCCGCACGGTCGAGCAGGCCCTGCTGCCGTCGAAGGAGCAGGCGGAGGCGGTGGCAGCGCAGTGGCGCGGCGGCGCCGACTTCGCCGCGATCGAGGCGGCGGCGCAGCAGGCGGGCGGCCAGGCGGTCTCGCTCGGCACTACCGACCGCAGCGGCCTGCCGGTGCAGGAGCTGGCGCAGGCCGCCTTCTCGCTGCCGGAAAATGGCGTCAGTGATCCCGTACAGACCAGCTTCGGCTGGCACGTGCTGAAGGTGACGGCCATCGAGCCGGAGAAGGTGCGCGGCTTCGACACGGTGCGCGATGAGCTGAGCGCCCTGGTCCGCCGCGACCGTGCGGCCGACCTCACCTACGAGCGGGCCAACCAGGTGGAGGACGCCCTGGCCGGTGGCGCCACCTTGGACGAGGTCGCCAAGCGCTTCGGCCTCGCTCTGGCCGAGGTGACGACCGATGCCTCCGGCCAGACCCAGGCGGGCACGCGCGCCGACTTGCCGCTGGGCGGCGCGGCGGAAGACATCGCGCTGCGCGCCATCTTTGCCGCGCAGCAGGGCGAGGCCCCACGCCTCGCGGAGGCCGGGCAGACTGCCCTCTTCGCGTTCGAGTTGAAGGAAGTCATTCCGGCCGCGCTGCGCCCCTTCGAGCAGGTCGAGGCAAAGGTGCGCGAGGCGTGGACCGCCGACGCCCGCCGGCGCGCCCAGGAAGAGCGCGCGGCGGCGCTGCTGACGGCGGTGAAGGGCGGCAAGCCGCTGGCCGAGGCGGCGCGGGAAGCGGGCCTCGCCGTCCAGCGTATCGGCCCCTTCGGCCGCCAGCCGCAGCCCAACACCCCTCTGCCGGCCGAGCTGCAGCGCCCGGTCTTCGACACGCCGCCGGACCAGGCGACCATGGCCGAGACGTCGGACGGCTTCGCCGTGGCGCAGACCGTGCAGGTGGTGCCCTTCAACCCGGATAGCGACCCGCTGGCGCTGGGCCGGGTGCGCGATGGGGTGGAACAGGCCATGCTCAACGACCTGGAGGCGCAGTATCTCGACGCCCTGCGCGCCCAAGCGGAGATCACCTACAACGAGACCCTGCTGGGGCAGGTCACTCCGCGATGAGCGGGGGATGCCTGCCTCCCGCGGCACGCGGGGGGCAGGCACCAGCTCGGATAGCACCTCAGAATTATCCCGCAGCTCTTTATGTCTGAATGGTTTTACCCGCGCGGAGAGCACAGCATCCCAGATGCAACAGGGGAGTTTGTCGACCCTTGTTGTGCGATGAGCGCACAGGCTAGCCTTTCGGTGCGACCGGCCTCGCTGATGCTGGCGCACCACGCCCTATAGGAGGATCGCAGCATCATGTTCCGGCAGAGCGAGCCGATGGACCGGTTCTTCCGCATTGCCAGCGTTTTACGCCCCGTTTCCACGGTAGCCTCCGCGGCATGATGACGCTGAAGCCTGTCCTCGCCCGCCTCGCGATGGGGGAGACGCTCTCGGAGGCCGAGGCCGAGCAGGCCTTTGGGCAGATCATGGAGGGTGAGGCCACCCCCGCGCAGATTGCCGGCATGCTGATGGCCATGCGGGTGCGCGGCGAGACGGTGGCAGAGATGACCGGCGCCGTTCGCGCCATGATCGCCCGCATGGCGGCGGTCGAGGCGCCGCCGGGCACCATCGACATCGTCGGCACCGGCGGTGATGGCGTCGGCACGCTGAATATCTCCACCGCTGCCGCCATGGTGGTGGCCGGCGCGGGGGTGAAGGTGGCCAAGCACGGCAACCGCGCGCTTTCCTCGAAGTCCGGCGCGTCTGATGCGCTGGCGGCGCTTGGCATCAATCTGGACGTGCCGCTGCCGCAACTGCCCGAGGTGCTGAGGCAGGCCGGCATGGTTTTCCTGGCAGCACCGCGCCACCATGCGGCGCTGCGCCACGCCGCCGGACCGCGGGTGGAGCTGGGGACCCGCACCATCTTCAACCTCCTGGGGCCCCTGACCAACCCGGCCCGGGTGAAGCGCCAGATGACCGGTGCCTTCGCTCCTCAATGGCTGCGCCCGATGGCCGAGACCCTGGAGCGCATCGGCTCCGAGCGCGCCTGGCTGGTGCATGGCGACGGGTTGGACGAGCTGACGCTTTCCGGCCCGAGCCAGGTGGTCGAGCTGCACCACGGCACCATCCGCGAGTTCACCATCAGTCCTGCCGATGCCGGTCTTCCCGAAGCGCCCATCGAGGCGCTGAAGGGCGGTGACCCGGTGGAGAACGCGGCGGCCCTGGAGGCCCTGTTGCGCGGCATGCATGGCCCCTATCGTGATTGCGTTGTGCTGAACGCTGCGGCGGCCCTTGTCGTCGCGGGCGAAACAACCGATCTCCCCGCCGCTGCCACACGCGCTGCCCGCTCCATCGACGAGGGCGCGGCGCTCGCCGTGCTGGAGCAGCTGCGCCGCGCCACGCGCCCGCCCGCCGAGACCGCGCCGGGCTGAAACCCCGGCCCTTCTTCCTTTCTTTCTTTTCTTTGTTGCCTGCGCGTCCTCGCGCCGAGAGATGGTCATGAACGCCGACACCCTGCCCGACACCCTGCTGCGCATCCTTGCCGACAAGGAAGTGGAAGTGCGTGAGCGGGCTGCTGCCACCCCCTTCTCGGAGATGGAGCGCCGCGCCCGCGATATGGAGCCGCCGCGCGACTTCACCGGCGCCCTCTGCTCCGCCGTGGCCGAGGGCCGCATCGGGCTGATCGCCGAGATCAAGAAGGCCTCCCCCTCCGGCGGCCTGATCCGGGATCCCTTCGACCCGGCGGCGCTCGCGCGCGCCTATCAGGAGGCCGGCGCCGCCTGCCTCTCGGTGCTGACCGACGGCCCCCACTTTCAGGGAAGCCCGGCCGACCTCGTGGTGGCGCGCGGCGCCTGTACGCTGCCTGTCCTGCGCAAGGACTTCATGATCGACCCGTACCAGGTGTTCGAGGCCCGGGCGATGGGCGCGGACTGCATCCTGCTGATTATGGCCGCACTCTCGGACGGCCAGGCACGGGAGCTGGAGGAAGCCGCCCGCAGCTTGGACATGTCGGTGCTGGCGGAGGTGCATGACCAGCGCGAGCTGGACCGCGCGCTCGGTCTGAACACGCGCCTGGTGGGCATCAACAACCGCAACCTCCGCACGCTGAAGACCGACCTCGCCACGGCGGAGGTGCTCGCCCCGCAGGTTCCCGCCGACCGCATCCCGGTCGCCGAGAGCGGCCTGCGCACCCCCGAGGACGTGCGCCGCATGGCGGCGGCCGGTGCCCGCTGCATCCTGGTGGGCGAGCACCTGTTGCGTCAGCAGGACGTCACCGCCGCCGCCCGCGCCATGGTGGAGGCGGGATGAGCGAGGGCGGCGAAGGCTTCGACCCGCCGCGCACGGCGCCCGGACCCGAGGCCGGCCTCACGCATTTCGACGCGGAGGGCAAGGCGGTGATGGTGGATGTCTCCGCCAAGCCTGCCACCGAGCGGCTTGCCATCGCCCGCGGCCGGGTGCGGATGGCGCCGGAGACGCTGTCCGCCATCCGCGCCGGAGCCCTGGGCAAGGGCGATGTGCTCGGCGTGGCGCGGATCGCCGGCATCATGGCCGCCAAGCGCACCGCCGACCTCATCCCGCTCTGCCATCCGCTGGCCCTCACCTCGGTCAAGCTGGAACTGGTGCCCGAGGCGCCTGATGCGGTGACCATCGAGGCGCGGGTGAAGACCACCGGCCCCACCGGCGTCGAGATGGAGGCGCTCACCGCCGTCACGGTCGCCGCGCTGACGGTCTATGACATGTGCAAGGCCATCGACCGTGGCATGCAGATCACCGACGTGCATTTGACGCGCAAGGAAGGCGGAAAATCAGGCCTTTGGGAGGCGCCGCGATGATCTCGGTTGAGGAAGCCCGCAACCGCATCCTCGGCGGGCTCCGCCCGGCGGGCACCGAGACGGTCGCCCTCGCCGAGGCCTGGAACCGCGTGCTGGCTGCCCCCGTCACCGCGCGCCTGACCCAACCGCCGGCCGATGTTTCCGCCATGGATGGCTATGCCGTGCGTGCCGCCGACGCGGCGGAAGGCGCCTGGCTGCACGTGGCCGGCACCGCCCCCGCCGGGCATCCCTTCTCCGGCGTGGTCGGCCCCGGCGAGGCGGTACGGATCTTCACCGGCGGGCTGGTGCCCGAAGGCGCCGACGGCATCCTGTTGCAGGAGGATGCGGAGGCGGCGGAAGGGCGCGTGCTGGTGCGCGAGACCGTGCAGCCCGGCCGCTGGATTCGCCGCGCGGGTCTCGACTTCACGACCGGCGAGACGCTGGTTGCCCCTGGCCGCCGCCTGACGGCGCGCGACATTGGCCTCGCCGCCGCCAGCAACCATCCCTGGCTCATCGTGCACCGGCGCCCCCGCATCGGCATTCTGGCGACCGGCGACGAGATCGTGCTGCCGGGCGAGCCGCTGCCGCCGGGGGGCATCGTCTCTTCCAACGCGCATGCCCTGGCGGCGCTGGTGCGCGCGGCGGGCGCCGAGCCGCTGGTGCTGCCGATCGCGCGTGACGACCTTGCCGCCATCGGCGCCGCCGCTGAGGCCGCTCGCTTCTGCGACCTGATGGTGACGACCGGCGGCGCCAGCGTCGGCGAGCATGATCTGGTGCAGCAGGCCCTCGGCCCGCGCGGCTTCACGCTGGACTTCTGGAAGATCGCCATGCGGCCAGGCAAGCCGCTGATCTGGGGGAAGCTGGGCGAGACGCCGCTGCTCGGCCTGCCCGGCAACCCGGTCTCGGCGCTGGTCTGCGGTGTCATCTTCCTCTGGCCGGCGCTGGCCGTGCTCTCCGGCCTGCCGCCCGCGCCGCCGCCGCTGCGCCGCGCCATTGCCGGCGCCGACCTGCCGGAGAATGACCGCCGCGAGGACTATCTGCGCGCGCGCCTGCACCAGGAGCCGGATGGGCAGTGGGTGGCCACCGCGGCCAACCGGCAGGACAGCTCCATGCTGCGCGTCCTGGCGGAGAGCGGCGCGCTGCTGCGGCGCGAGCCTCACGCCCCGCCGTTGAGGGCTGGCGCCCCGGTCGAGGTGGTCATCCTCTCGGAAATCGGGCTGTAACGCGTTTTCCACACTCCAAGTCGCGGAAAATAGGGCAAATGCCGGTTGACCGGCATGTGGGAACTTTCGTAGAACACTGTGACGGTTGCCGCTTTGTTCGCGGCGGCTGGCCGCAGGCAGGGAGCCCCGCATGCTCACGCGCAAGCAACACGAGTTGCTGATGTTCATCGACCGGCACCTGCGGGACACCGGCTTCTCCCCCTCCTTCGAGGAGATGAAGGAGGCGCTGAAGCTCCGCTCGAAATCCGGTATCCACCGCCTGATCACCGCGCTGGAAGAGCGCGGCTTCCTCCGTCGCCGCGCCCACCGCGCCCGCGCGCTGGAAGTGATCCGCCTGCCGGAGAGCACCGCGCCCGCCGCGCTGGCCCGGGCCGAGGCGCCGCCGCCCGCGCGAGCGCCCTTCGCGCCCAACGTCATCCGCGGCACCTTTGCCTCCAACCTTCCCGGCGTGACGCGCGGCGCCAATGACGCGGCGGCGGTGCATCTGCCGCTCTATGGCCGCATCGCCGCCGGCCAGCCGATCGAGGCGCTGCGCGACCAGGGCACCAGCGTCGAGGTGCCCGCCGCCCTGCTCGGCGGTGGCGAGCACTATGCGCTGGAAGTCTCCGGTGACTCGATGGAAGGCGCCGGCATCCTCGACGGCGACACCGTCATCATCCGCCGCGACGACATGGCCGAGAACGGCTCGATCGTCGTCGCCCTGGTGGATGAGGCCGAGGTGACGCTGAAGCGGCTGCGCCGGAAGGGCAACTCCATCGCGCTGGAAGCCGCCAATCCCCGCTATGAGACCCGCATCTTCGGCCCCGACCGGGTGAAGGTGCAGGGTCGCCTCGTCGGGCTGCTGCGCCGCTACTGATCCTTCGCCCAGGCCGGACGAGGCGGCGACGGCACCCAGGGCCGCGCGCCGCGCCAGTCCCGGTCCGAGACGACCCGCACGCTGTCATGGCCCAGCCAGATGGCGTGCGCCCCGTTCCGCCAGACGCTGAAGCGGTCCACCACCCGCGTTCCCGGGCAGCGGCCGCGGATCGGCTCGGCCGAAACCAGCACCGCCGCCTTCCCGCAGGCACGCTCCGCCAGCACAGGCGCCGCCTTCTCCCCGCGCTGCGGCTTGGTCGTGCGCATCAGCATCGCTGCCATGCCATCGGGGTCCGGCTGGAAGCGGCAATCCAGGCCGGGACAGTCCAGCCCTTCCTCCTCATGTTCGCCTGCTGCGGGCAGTAACTCGGCCTCCTCCTCTCCGAGGCCGCGCAGCCAGTTGTCGCGCAGGAAATTGGAGGCGCCGCTGGCGCGCTGCAGCACCACACCCTGCGGCGTGCGCAACGCGATCAGCCGCGCATCGGCAGAAACCAGAATATCGGGCGGCGTCACGGTCATGGCGCTGAACAGGCCCGCCACCGCCAGCGGCAGGCCAAGCAGCCGCCAGCGCGTTTGCCACAGGCAGAGCCAGAGCAGGCCAAGACTGGTCAATAGCAGGCCCCAGGCCGGGATCGGCATGGCGGTGAGCGCGGCGCCGGGCCAGGCGGCCACCGTATGCGCCACGAGCAGGATGCCCTCCACGCCCCAGCCCATCACCGTCAGCGGCCAGGATTCGAGGCCCAGCGGCATCAGCGCCACCGCCAGCATGCCGGCCGGCATCACCAGGATGGAGGTCAGCGGCACCGCCACCATGTTGGCGGCCAGCCCGTAGAGCTGCAGCCGGCCGAAATGGTGCAGGCCGTAGGGCAAGGTGGCCAGCCCGGCGAGCAGCGAGGTCAGCACCATGCCCAGCAGCATCAGCGCCGGGCGGCGCCACCATTCCCCGCCCTGCCGCCAGCGCGCCAGCAGCGGGCCGGTCGCTTCCGCTCCGGCGATCAGCACCAGCACGGCGGCGAAGCTCATCTGGAAGGAGGGGCCGAGCAGCGATGCCGGCTGCACGAGCATCACCGCCGCCGCCGCCAGGGCCAGAGCACGCAGCGAGAGCGCCCGCCGGCCGATCAGGATGCCGAAGGTGACGAGTGCCGCCATGGCGAAGGAGCGCTGCATGGGCACCTGCGCACCCGTGAGCAGCATGTAGGCGCCACCCAGCAGCAGCGCGCCTGGCGCCGCGAGCCGCTTGCTGTCGCAGCGGAGCGCGAGCGCCGGCACCAGCGCGACGCCGAAGCGAAGGATGCCGAAGCCCAGCCCCATGACGATGGCGATGTGCAACCCGGAGACCGAGAGCAGGTGCGCCAGCCCGGAATCGCGCATGGCCTGCATGTCGGGCGCCGGGATGGCGCTCTGGCCGCCCGTCAGCATGGCCGCCGAAATGGCGCCGGAGCCACCCGACAGGACGGCGAGGACGCGCCCTTCCAGCCAGGCGCGGGCGGCGGCGAAGAGCGGCGGGTCCGCCGCCTCGCCCAGCCGTTCCGCCGGGCCAAGGGCAAAGCCGGAGCCGCCCAGGCCGCTGAAGAAGGCATCCCGCTGGAAGTCCCATCCGCCCGGTGCGGGCGGAGCTGAGGGTTCGCGCACCAGGGCGCGCACCCGCAGCCCTTCGCCCGGCATAGGGCGCAGCGGATCGTTGGACCGCAGGCGGATGCGGAGCCGCCGGGGCAGCACCGGCTCATCGGTGCCAAGGCGTGCCTCGCCAAGGGTGACCCGCAGGCCTTTGGGAAGGGTTTCCACCGCCTCCACCCGGCCTTCGAGCACCACGGCGCGGCGCGGCAGGTCCAGGGGGCCAGGCAGGCGCGCCGCCTGCCAACCCGCCACGCCGAAGCCCAGGAAGGCCATGCCCAGCAATGCCAGCAGCCAGGCCAGCATTGGCCTTCCACGCAGCGCCAGGGCCACGAGCAGCAGCGGCACCGAGAGCGCGCCCCAGAGCGGCTCCGGCTCGCTCCGCTGCGCGAAATAGGCGATGATTCCGGCACCGAGCGCCACCGGCAGCCAGAGCGGCAGGCGGCTCCACTCCGCCTCCACCAGTTCCCGCAGGCGTCGTACGAGGGCGACCGGGCGCCAGGCGGCCGGCCGGCTGCCCAGCGGCAGGGGAAGGGAAGTCGCGTCAGTGTCGCTCATAGTTTCTCAACCTGTACGCGCACTCTACAGGGACGGCCGGGAGTGTTAAAAGCATCCGCTCGAAGGAATTGGCCGAGCAATGACCGTACGCACCCGTTTCGCCCCCTCCCCGACCGGGTATCTGCACATTGGGGGCGCGCGCACCGCGCTCTTCAACTTCCTCTTCGCGCGCCACCATGGCGGGAAGTACCTGCTGCGCATCGAGGACACCGACCGCCAGCGCTCGACGCCGGAGGCGGTAAAGCAGATCATCGACAGCCTGGAATGGCTCGGTCTCTCGCCGGACGAGCCGCCGGTGATGCAGACCGCGCAGGAGGCCCGGCATGCCGAGGTGGCGCGGGAGCTGCTGGCCCAGGGCAAGGCCTATTACTGCTACACCACGCCGGAAGAGCTGGCGGAGATGCGCGAGACGGCCATGAAGGAGGGCCGCCCGCCCCGCTATGACGGCCGCTGGCGCGACCGCGATCCCTCCGAGGCTCCTCCCGGCGTGAAGCCCGTCATCCGCATCAAGGCCCCGCGCGAGGGCGAGACGGTGATCCACGACCTCGTGCAGGGCGAGGTGCGCGTGCAGAACAGCGAGTTGGACGACATGGTCATCCTGCGCTCGGACGGCACGCCGACCTACCTGCACGCCGTGGTGGTGGACGACCACGACATGGAGATCACCCATGTCATCCGCGGCGACGATCACCTGACCAACACCTTCCGCCAGGTCATGGTCTATGACGCCATGGGTTGGGCGCGGCCGCATTTCGCGCATATTCCGCTGATCCACGGCGCGGACGGCGCCAAGCTCTCCAAGCGGCACGGCGCGGTGGGCGCCCTGGAATTCCGCGACCAGGGCTTCCTGCCCGAGGCGGTCTGCAACTACCTGCTGCGGCTCGGCTGGGGACATGGCGACGAGGAGTTCGTGCCGCGCGAGCGCGCCATCGAGCTCTTCGACCTGAAGGATGTCGGCCGTGCCGCCAGCCGCATGGACTATGCCAAGCTCACCCATCTGAACGCGCAGTACATGCGCCAGATGGACCCGGGTGTCCTGGCGCACCGCGTGCTGGAGATCCTGGCGAAGCGCCCCTCGATCGGCTTCGGCACCGAGGGCGCAGAGCGCGTGCGGCTGCTGATTCCGGACATCATGCCGCGCGCCCGCACGCTGAACGAGGCCGCCGACATGGCCGCCTTCGCCGTGGCCAACCTGCCGCTCCCGATGGAGCCGAAGGCCGAGGCGCTGCTGACGCCGGAGGCCAAGGCGCGGCTGAAGGACCTCGCCGTCTTCCTGACCGATGCCCCCTGGGAACGCGCCGACCTCGACAAGTGGCTGCGCGACTACGCCGACGTGAAGGGCCTGAAGCTCGGCGCCATCGCCCAGCCGCTGCGCGCGGCGCTGACCGGCAGCACCCAGTCGCCGCCGATCGATGCCGTGCTGGTCGCGCTCGGGCGCGGCGAGGCGGTTTCGCGGATACTGGCCGCAGCGGGCGAGTGAGCGCGGGGCGGCGGCGGGTGGAGGCCCGCCGCCGCCTCAGCCGCCGAACTTCGCGAAGACCATCCGGTCGCGGTTATCCTGCATCAGCTTGGTGATGCTCGGCACCTTCTCGAAGCCCAGGCCGCGCGGCAGGCCATCCTCCTCGTCCGGCACGATCCCGGCATAGCTTTCGCCCCCGACCTTCTCCCATTTCCCGGCCGGCTTCTTGACCTCCAGATTGGCCACGGTGGCCTTCAGCACCAGCCGCACGATCGCCTCCTTCGGCGCCGTGGGCTTGGTCAGGCTGGGATGGCCGCCGAGCATCTGCCAGCCATTCGCCAGCGCCCAGGCGGTCAGCTCGTCCTTGGTCATCCTTCCGCTCCCATGCCGGACACACCGCGCGGCGTCACAGCCGCACCGTCCCCTCGATGCAGGTGGTCACCGCGCCGCCAACCCAGATCTCGGCACCGTCCCGCTGCACCTGTACCCGCCCAGCGCGGCCGAGCACCGTTCCCTGGCTGGCCACATACTGCGCAGGGGCGATCCCGCTGCCGATCAGCCATTGCCCGAGGCTGGCATTCAGGCTGCCCGTCACCGGGTCCTCAAAGCCGCCCGCCGTGAAGGCCCGCACCTCGAACTGCGCCTCATCGCCATCGGCGGCGCTGTCCCAGGGGCCGACAATCCCGACCCGGAGGCCAGCCAGCACCGCGTAATCCGGACGCAGCGCCAGAACCTCGGCCCGCGAGCGCAGCAACACCGCCAGCCAGCCCGGGCCGTTGTCCACCCAGTTGGAGGCCTGGATGGCACCCGGCGCCAGGCCAAGCCCCTTCGCGACACGCTCCAGGATCTCCGGCTCCACCGGTCCGCTGCGGCGCAGCGGCGGCGCAGCGAAGGAGAGCCGCCCCTCGGCCCCGCGTCGGATGCGGATGAGCCCGGCCTCGCATTCCTGCACGATATCGGTTCCCTGCGGCCGCCCGCCGGAGGCCAGCCAGACATGGCAGGTGCCGAGCGTGGGGTGGCCGGCGAAAGGCAGTTCGCCAGAGGGCGTGAAGATGCGCACGCGGTAATCCGCGCCGGCTTGGCGGGGCCGGAGCAGGAAGGTCGTCTCGCTCAGGTTCGTCCAGTTAGCGAAGGCCGCCATCCGCGCCTCGGCCACCGCATCCGCGCCGATGACCACCGCCAGGGGGTTGCCGCGGAGGGGCTGCGACGCGAAGACGTCCACCTGCTGGAAGGGAAAAAGGGTTCCGTCCTGGTTGGCCACGGTTGTCCTCGGTATGCTGCGCGGCCCATGGCCGCCGTCGGAGCCTAGGCACCCCTTCCGGCCGCGGTCAACGCAGGGTCGGGGCCGAGTTTTTGCCCACAGGCCCTTTCCATTCGCCGCCCCGGGCGGCATGTAACCCTTCCTATGCAGGCGCGGACGGGCAGGACCCGCCGCGCGCCGGGCAACCGGGAGATCATCACGTGAACGATACGCTTCTCACCGCGCTGCGCGCCATGCAGCCGGAACTGGCCGCCATTCGCCAGGACATCCACGCCCACCCCGAGGTCGGCATGGAGGAGGTCCGCACCTCCGCCCTGGTGGCGGCCAAGCTGAAGGAGTGGGGGCTGGAGGTCACCGAGGGCGTCGGCCGCTACGGCGTTGTCGGCACGCTGAAGGGGAAGCAGACCGGGCAGCGCGCCATCGGCCTGCGCGCCGATATGGACGCGCTGCTGATCAACGAGGCCACCGGCCTGCCCTACGCCTCCACCAACCCCGGCACCATGCACGCCTGCGGCCATGACGGCCACACCACCATGCTGCTCGGCGCCGCCAAGTACCTGGCGGAGCACCGCGACTTCGGCGGCACCGTGCAGTTCATCTTCCAGCCCGCCGAGGAAGGCCGCGGCGGCGCCCTGGCCATGCTGGCGGACGGGCTGTTCGAGCGCTTCCCGGTGGATGCCGTCTATGGCCTGCACAACGAGCCTGGCCTGCCGCTCGGCCAGTTCGCCATCCGCACCGGGCCCTACATGGCGGCGCCGGACCGCTGGCTCGTCACCTTCAAAGGCACCGGGGGACATGGCGGCGCCACGCCGCATCTCTCGACCGACGTCACGGTGCTGCAGGCGCAGTTCATCCTGGCGCTGCAGACCGTCGTCAGCCGCAACATCGCGGCGGTGGATTCCGCGGTGATCAGCGTCGGCGCCATCGCCGGCGGCTCCTTCGGCTCGACCAACGTGATGCCGGCCGAGATCCGCATCGGCGGCACCGCGCGCTCCTACCTGCCGGCGGTGCGGGACACGATGGAGCGGCGGATCCGCGAGCTGGCCGAAGGGCTGGCCGCGACTTTCGGCTGCAAGGCCGAGGTTGAGTACAGCCGCAAGGGAACGCCGCTGGTGAACCATGCCGAGCAGACCGGCATTGCCGCCCAGGCCGCCGGGGCGCTGGTCGGCGCCGGGAAGGTGAATGACAACGCCCAGCCGGTGACGGGTGGCGAGGACTTCGCCTTCATGCTGGAGAAGAAGCCGGGCGCCTTCATGTTCCTCGGCCAGGGCGCCGGCGGCGCCACCTCCGAGGGCCTGCACACACCGACTTACAACTTCAACGACGACGCCATTCCCTACGGCGTCGGCTACTGGGTCAGCCTGGTGCAGGAAGAGCTGAAGCTCGCCTGAATCCGAAGGGGCCGGAAGGAGCGTTCCTTCCGGCCCCTCTCCCGCGGATTACTTCGCCGGGCGGATGTCCAGCGCGCGCGTCATCTCGTCGGCGCGCGGCGTGTGCTCCAGCGTGTCCCGCATCGCCCACAGGTTCACCTGGTGGTGCAGCGGGATATAGGCGTAGTCCTTGGCGAGGATCGCCGCGAGGTCCTGGAACATCGCGTCGCGCTTCTCGTCGTCCACCGTCTGCAGCGCCTCGGTGAGCAGCGCATCATACTCCTTGTTGGAGTAGAGCGAGTGGTTCACCGCGCCCCAGCCCTTGGTGCGGTCGCGTGTGCCGAACTCGCTCTTCAGGCCCGGCGAGGGCTCGCCCACCGAGTTCGCCCAGCCGCTCAGCGAGATCGAGGAATCCTGCTGCGCCGTCTTCTGGAAGAAAACGCTGGAGGGCATCGCGTCCACATTGGTCTTGACGCCGATGCGCGCCCACATCTGGCCGACCGCCTGGGCGATCAGCGCGTCGTTGATGTAGCGGTTGTTCGGCGCCATCAGCGTCACGGTCAGGCCGTTGGGGAAGCCCGCCTCGGCCAGCAGCTTCTTCGCACGCGCCGGCTCGTAGGGCGGCGGCGGCACGTTCGGGTTATAGCCGAAGGTGCCTTCCGGCATCATCTGGCCGGCCGGGCTCGCGGCGCCCGACATGATGCGGTCCACGATGGCCTTGCGGTTGATGGCGATGGAGAGCGCCTCGCGCACGCGGCGGTCGAGCAGCGGGTTCTTGTCCAGCTTCTCGCCGTTCGGCCCGGAGACATAGGGCGTCTGCTCGCGGAAGTCGGTGCGCATCAGGATGCTGCGCAGGCTGTTGGCGCGGGAGATGCGGATGCCCTTCTCCTTCTCCAGCTTGGCCAGGTCCTGTGTCGGAACGCTGTCGATGAACGCCACGTCGCCCGCCTGCAACGCCGCCACGCGCGCGCCATCATTCGGGATCATGCGGTAATCCACGCGCCCCCAGGCCGGCTTGTCGCCCCAGTAGGCGTCATTGCGGACGAAGACGGCGCGGGTGCCGTGGTCGTAGCGCTCCAGCTTGTAGGGACCGGTGCCGACCGCCGCCTTGCCGCTGTTGAAGTCGCTCGTCGGCACTTCGTCGCCGAGGCCGCGCCAGATGACGGCGATCTGCGTCATGTCGGTCGGCATCAGCGGATAGACGGTCTTGGTGTGGAAGCGGATGGTGTGCGAATCCACCACCTCCATGCGGTCGATGGCGCGGGTATAGAGCGCGTAGGAGCCGGGGCTGTTCAGCACCTTCGGCACGCGGTTGATGGTGTTCACCACGTCCTCGGCCGTGAAGTCCTCGCCGTTCTGCCACTTCACGCCTTTACGCAGCTTGAACTCCCAGGTCTGGTCATCCACCGCCTTCCAGCTCTCGGCCAGGCCCGGCACCGGCCGGCCATCGGCCGTGCGCTTCACCAGCGTCTCGAAGACCTGTTGGGAGAGCGCCGCGTTCGGCGTCAGCGTGTGGTAGTGAGGGTCGAAGGACGTGGCAGGCGCGGCGACCGCAAGCGCAAGATCCTGGGCCTGGGCTGGCGCGATGGCGCCGGCGCACAGCGTGGCGAGGAGGGCGGCAGCCGCCCGTTCGGTTCGTCGCATCCCAAATGACTCCTCGGCCAGCGCGCATCAGTCCGCGCCGGCTCTCATCGGCCGTGTGAGCCGTTCTTGTTGCAGGCTGCCCAACACACCAGGGGTATGAGGGGGCTGTCAACGCCGTCCGGGCTGTCCCGTGCCGTGCCGATGCCAGCAAACCACGCGGCCGCCGGAGAGCGGCAGGCGATGCGCAGCCTTCCTTCCGCCGATTGCGGCGCAGCATGAGAATGCATGTAACCCTGAGCGCTACTGCTCGTTGCGACGCTATGTTGAGTGCTGTCCGGCCGGTGCGTAGCCTGCTGATCTCCATTTTCATCCTGATGGCCGGTGGTGGCTTCATGCCGACGCTGGTGAGCGTGCGGCTGGAGGCTGCGGGAACGGGTGCCGGCGTGATCGGCCTTGTCGGCTCGGCTTATTTCGCCGGACTGACGCTCGGTTCGTTGCAGGCGGCGACAGTGATCCGCCGCGTCGGGCATATCCGTGCCTTCGCCTTCTTCGTCTCGCTGCTCTCCGCCAGCACCTTGGCCTATGCGCTCTACGAGGCGGCCGGCCTCTGGGCGGCGCTGCGCCTGGTCGACGGCTTCTGCGTCGCCGGCGTCTATGTCTGCCTGGAGAGCTGGTTGAACGACCGTGCCAGTCCTGGCGAGCGGGGCTCGGTGCTCGCCGCCTACATGGTCGCGCTCTATGCCGGCCAGGGCCTCGGCCAGTTCCTGCTGAACCTCAGCGGCGGCGATCCGGGGCGGCCTTTCCTCATCGCCTCCATCCTGCTCTCGCTGGCGGTCCTGCCGGTGACCATGACACGCGCCAGCAGCCCCGTGCTCGGCGACTATCAGGCGCTCTCCATCCGCAGCCTCTACATCGCCTCCCCCCTTGGCATGGTGGGCGCAGCGATCACCGGAGTGGTGCTCGGCGCCTTCTACGGGCTGGGCGCGGTGCATGCGCAGCGCATGGGGCTTGATCTCGCCGCCACGGCCGCCTTCATGAGCGCCGTGATCCTGGGCGGCGTGACGCTGCAATGGCCCCTCGGCTGGCTCTCCGATCACTTCGACCGCCGCACCGTCATCCTGGGCGTCTTCGCAGGGACGGCGGCGATCGCCCTCGCCATCGCGCTGCTGGGTGCGCCGGGCACGCCGTTGCTGCTCATGGGCGGCCTGTTCGGCGGGCTGAGCTTCGCGCTCTACCCGCTTTGCGTGGCGCATACCAACGACCGCCTCACGGGGGCGCAGCGGGTCGGTGCCAGCGCCGGGCTGGTGCTGACCTATTCGGCGGGCGCGGCGGCTGGTCCATTGGCCGGCGCGGCGAGCATGTCGGCCCTGGGCTCCGCCGGCCTCTTTCTCTTCATCGCCGTCTGCGCCGCCCTGGCTGTTGCTTTCGGGCTGTGGCGCCTGGCGGCGCGCCCCGCCCCACCCGGCGAGCTGCAGCAGTCCTATCAGGCGCTGCCGCACACCACGCCGATGTCGGCCGGGCTCGACCCCCTGTCATCCGAGGAACCTTGATCCGCCAGCCCAGGCACGGCTCGCGGCCGATTACGTCAGGAGGACGATAAATGCAGGATGAACGCAGCCCCGCGCGTAGCATGAACGCGCATCCGCCACCGGGCGTGTTGCGGAAGGCGATCGCCGCCTCGGCCGTCGGCAACGCGACAGAATGGTTCGACTACGGCATCTATGCCTATGGCGTCAGCTACATCTCGGCCGCCCTCTTCCCCGGCGAGGCGGCGGAGGCGACGCTCTTCGCGCTCGCCACCTTTGCCATCTCCTTCCTGGTGCGGCCGCTGGGCGGCTTCTTCTGGGGGCCGCTGGGCGACCGGATGGGTCGCAAGGCCGTGCTGGCGCTCACCATCCTGCTGATGGCCGGCGCCACCTTCTGCGTCGGCCTGATTCCCTCCTATGACAGCATCGGCCTCTGGGCGACAGCGATCCTGATCGTGCTGCGCATGGTCCAGGGCTTCTCCACCGGCGGCGAATACGGCGGCGCGGCCACCTTCATGGCGGAGTACGCTCCGGACGACCGCCGCGGCTTCTGCGGCAGCTTCCTGGAAGTGGGCACGCTGGCCGGCTTCTCCTTCGGCGCGCTGCTGATGCTGGGCTTCTCCCTGCTGCTCGGCGAGGCGGCCATGCAGGACTGGGGCTGGCGCCTGCCCTTCCTGGTCGCGGGCCCGATGGGCATGGTGGGCATGTACCTGCGCTCCAAGATGGAGGACACGCCCGTCTTCCAGGAGATCGAGGCGAACCAAGGCAAGGAGGCCGGCGCAGGCACCGAGCTGAAGCACCTGCTCGCCCGCTACTGGAAGCCGCTGCTGGTGATGAGCGGCCTGGTGATCGCGCTGAACGTGGTGAACTACACCCTGCTCAGCTATATGCCGACCTATCTGGAGCGGCGGCTCGGCCTCACCACCCAGCAGTCGCTCTTCGTGCCGATCATCGGCATGCTGTTCATGATGATCCTGCTGCCCTTTGCCGGCGCCCTCTCGGACCGGATCGGCCGCAAGCCGCTGTGGTGGTTCTCGCTGGTCGGGCTGGCGGTGCTGGTGATCCCCCTCTACCACCTGATGGAATCGAGCTTCCTGGGTGCGATCCTGGGCTTTGCCGCGCTCGGCTTCCTCTATGCGCCGCAGCTCGCCACCATCTCCGCGACCTTCCCGGCGATGTTCCCGACCCCGGTACGTTTCGCCGGCTTCGCCATTGCCTACAACATATCCACCTCACTGTTCGGCGGCACCGCACCGGCGGTGAACTCCTGGCTGATTGGCGTGACCGGCGATGAGCTGACCCCCGCCTACTTCATGATGGCGGCCTGCATCATCGGCATGGTGGCGCTGGTCTTCACCATCGAGACGGCCGGCCATTCGCTGCGGGGCGACCAGATCCCCGGCACGGCGGCGGCGCGCGATGCGGTAATGCGGCAGGCACCGGCCCGGACGGCGCCGGGCTGAGCGCACGAGGGGCGGCGATTCCCACGGAGACCGCCGCCCCGGCTGGCCAGGGCGGGGGCGGCGGTGCCAAGCTGGGCCGGACGACACGGAGACGCCCATGCAATCCCCCCTCCCACCGGACGGATGTCGCTGAACCATGCGGATCGCCCTGATCCATGCGCTGCGGCACTCGCCGCCGCCGATCGAGGCCGCGCTGGCCCGGCTCTGGCCGGAGGCGCGCCCGATGAACCTGCTGGACGACAGCCTCTCGGCCGACCTGGCGCGGGAAGGCCGCCTGACCCCGGCCATGACCGAACGCTTCCTCACCCTCGCCCGCTACGCGGTGGGCACAGGGGCGCGCGGCATCCTGTTCACCTGCTCCGCCTTCGGCCCCTGCATCGAGGCAGTGGCGCGCGAGCTGGCGCCGATGCCCGTGCTGAAGCCCAACGAGGCGATGATCGAGGAGGCCGCCGCGGCCGGACAGCGCATCGGCCTACTGGCCAGTTTCGCGCCGACGCTCGATTCCATGCCGCCTGAATTCCCATCCGGCATCACGCTGGTGCCCTGCCACGCTGAAGGGGCGCTCGCCGCGCTCGATGCCGGCGACGGCGCCGCGCATGACCGCCTGGCGGCCGAGGCGGCCCGTCGTGCCTTCGCCGGCTGCGCGGCGGTGGCGCTGGCGCAGTTCAGCCTCGCGCGCGCGGCCGATGCAGTGGCGGCGGCGACCGGCCTGCCGGTGCTGACCACGCCGGATAGCGCCGTGCGCAAGCTGCGACGCCTGCTGGAGGGCTGAAAACCCTCCGCTAACCCGCCCTGCCCTATCCTGTGGCACCAACCGCATGGAGACGGGCATGGCGGAGACGCCGCACCCCCGGCTGATTGCCTACGAGCTGGACCAGCCTCTACCGCCGATCCGCCCCGCCGGGGTGCGACGGGAATGGATGGACGGCACCCCCGGCGGCTTCGCCTATCGCTGCCTGCCGCTCACCATCGCCAATGGCCATGGGTGGGAGGTGCAGGGCCAGACCGGCTTCGAGGCCTGGTGGAACGGCGGCGACCGGCCGGAGGATGTGACGATCCGCGTGCTGAAGCCCGGCGGCCTCGCCCCCACGAGCCATTTCGGCACCGGCATCCTCACCTTCCCCATCCCCGCGCTGCTGCGCACCGATCCCGGCATCGGCCTCTGGGTCTCCGGCCCGCCCAATGCGGCCAAGGACGGCATCGCGCCGCTCTCCGGGCTGGTGGAAAGCGACTGGTCGCCGATGACCTTCACCATGAACTGGCGCTTCACCCGGCCGGACCACGTGGTCCGCTTCCTGCCCGGGGAGCCAGTCTGCTTCTTCTTTCCCCTGCCGCGTGGCCTCGTCGGGGAGATCCGGCCAGAGGTGCGCCCGCTGGCCGAGGACCCGGCGCTGGAGGCCGCGCACCGCCAATGGCGCACCGGCCGCGACCGCTTCAATGCCGCCTTGCGCGAGCCTGGCAGCGAGGCCCGTGCCCAGGGCTGGCAGCGCCATTACCACCGCGGCCTGAACCCGGATGGAACCCGGACCACGGCGGAGCACCTGACGCGCGTGCAGGTCCGCCCCTTTCCGCGCCCACCGGGCCCGGGTTGGTGACGCCAGCTCAGATCGGCAGCGTCACCACGGCCGTCAGCCCGCCGCCGGGGCGGTTGCGCAGCACCACATCGCCGCCATGGGCGCGCAGGATGTTGCGGGCGATGGGCAGGCCCAGCCCGGTGCCGCCCGTCTCGCGGTTGCGGCTGGTCTCCAGGCGGCGGAAGGGCTGGAACACGGCCTCCAGCGACTCTTCGGGGATGCCGGGGCCGTCATCCTCGATGCGCAGCCGGACCAGCGAGGCGTCCGCGCCCCGCCCCGGTCCGTCCAGCTTGATGCGGGCCGAGCCGCCATAGTTCAGGGCATTACCCACAAGATTGGCGAGCGCCCGCTTGAGCGCGATCGGCCGGGCACGGATGCGCAGCCGCTCCGGCCCGACATAACCGAGCGCCTCCGGCTCCACCTCGGGACGGGCATCGGCGGCCTCGTCCAGCACGGTGCGGCAGAGCGCGGCGAGGTCGAGCGGCACCGAGGGCTCAGTGGCGGAATCGTCCCGCGCGAAGGCCAGGGTGGCGTTCACCATGGCCTCCATCTCATCGAGGTCGGCCAGCATCTTGCGGCGCTGCTCGTCGTCCTCCAGGAACTCGGCACGCAGCCTGAGCCGGGTGATCGGCGTGCGCAGGTCATGGCCGATGGCGGCCAGCATCTGCGTCCGGTCGCTGACGAAGCGGCGGATGCGCTCGGCCATGGTGTTGAAGGCCCGGGCGGCGGTGGCAACCTCGGAAGGGCCGCGCTCCGGCAGCGGCGGCGCGTTGACGTCCCGCCCCAGCCGCTCGGCGGCGCGCGCCAATGCGGAAACCGGGCGCGTCAGCCGCCGCGTCGCCCAGAGGATCAGCGCCAGCGCCGTACCGGTCATCAGGAAGAAGGCGATCAGGAAGGTTTCGGAGTGCCACGGGCGCGGCGGCGGCAGGGTCATCTGAAGGTTCAGCCAGGGGCCATCGGCAAGTTGCATCGAAAGCACCAGCACGCCCGGACGCGACCCATTGGCCACCAGCGCCTGCCGGGGGCGGAAGCGCGGCGGGCTGGCGCTGACCAACTCGATCTGGAACAGCCGCATCAGCGCCGGCGAGGCATGCGGCATGCCCGGCCGCACCGCCGGCAGGTCGCTCAGCTCCGCGGAAAGGCCCGTGGGAAGGTCGATTCCCTCCAGCATCGCGAGCCGCCGGTCGGGCGGCGCCAGCACCGCGGTGCGCCAGAGACCGAAGGCACGGGCGGTGATCTCGCGCGAAAGGGCGAAGCGTTGCAGGTCCACGCGGTCGAGAGCGTGGATGGTCAGCCCTGCCGCCTGCACCAGCATCAGCGCAAGCGTGAGGAACAGCGCCGTGCGCCCGGCGAGGCTGCGCGGCAGCAGGCGGCGGATCATGCCCTGATCAGGGCACCGGCGCGCCGGCCGGACGGTCGCCGTTCTGCGCCGCGGAGGGCCGGTCGTTCACCTTCTCCACCGTGGCGGCCAGCACATAGCCGCCACCGCGGACGGTCTTGATCAGCGTGGGATTCCGCCCGTCATCCTCCAGCTTGCGGCGCAGGCGGGAGACGGCGACGTCGATGGCGCGGTCGAAAGGCCCGGCCTGGCGGCCGCGCAGCAGGTCCATCAGCATGTCCCGCGTCAGCACGCGGTTGGAGCGGTCCACCAGCACCATCAGCAGCTCGTACTCGCCGCCGGTCAGCGGCACCTCGACACCCTCGGGGTTCAGCAGGCGGCGGCGGGCCGGCTCCAGCGTCCAGCCGGCGAAGCGGATCGCCTTGGCGGGCGGCTGCTGCGGCGAGGCTCCCTCGCCGCTGGCCCGGCGCAGCACGGCACGGATGCGCGCCAGCAGCTCGCGCGGATTGAAGGGCTTGGCCACATAGTCGTCGGCGCCCAGCTCCAGCCCGACGATGCGGTCGGTCTCCTCGCTCATCGCGGTGAGCATCACGATGGGCACATCGGACTGGCTGCGCAGCCAGCGCGCGAAGTCGAGACCGGACTCTCCCGGCAGCATCAGGTCCAGCACCACCAGGTGGTAGCGCCCCAGCGGCCAGAGGCGGCGCGCCTCGCGGGCGTCGCGCGCAGCGGTGACGCGGCAGGACTGGCGCTCAAGGAACTTCGAGAGCAGATCGCGGATTTCCCGGTCGTCGTCGACGACGAGGATGTGTGGCGGGGGTTCCATGTTCTCGACCATAGGGAAGATATGGCAACGATGCCCTGCGCCCATGTTACAGGCTTTTGCCGCACCGCGCTCTGTTGCAATTCGTTGCGTGCGGAGCGCCAGCGACATGTCCCACCCCGCGCGAATCCATGCAAGACGCCGCCCCGATGCTGATTGCCGATCCTCCTCCTCCCGCCTGGGCCCGCGCGGGCATTGCCCGACTCTGCGAGCAGGACCCCGATTTCGCGCGGATCGAACCGCTGGCGGGGCCGCTGGTCTGGCGCACCCGGCCGCGCGGCTTCGCCGGGCTGGCGCGCACCGTGACTGGACAACAGATCAGCTTCATCGCGGCGGACGCCATCTGGCGCCGCTTCGCCGCCCTGCCTGGGGCGCTGGAGCCGGCCGGGCTGCTGGCGCTGACCGACGAACAGCTCCGCACCGCCGGCCTCTCCCGGCCGAAGGTCGCGCATCTTCGCGGGCTGGCCGAGGCCGTTCTCGCCGGCACGCTGCAACTCGACCGGCTGGAGGAGATGACGGACGAGGTGGCGCTCGCCCATCTCGCTGCCCAGCGCGGCCTCGGCCCATGGACGGCGCAGGTCCATCTGCTCTTCGCCGAGCAGCGGGCCGACATCTTCCCCTTCGGGGACGTGGCGCTGGCGGGCGGCGCCCAGGCACTGAAAGGGATGCCCGAGCGGCCAAAGCCGAAGCAGCTTGTCGCCATGGCGGAGGCGTGGCGCCCCTGGCGCTCGATGGCGGCGCGGCTGCTCTGGCACCATTGGCGGCACGTCACCGGCCGCCCGGCGGGTGAAAGCGGCTGAAACCGGATGCAAGACGGGTAGGCGACAAGGCGGGAGCGTGACACTCTCCGCCGCCATGCCGAGCCTTCCCCTCTCGCCCCGCGCCCGCGCCACCGCCACCCCGCCGATCCCCGCCGCCCGCGGCTGGGCCGCACGCTATGATGGCGGCGCCGGGCCGATGCTCGACCTGACCCAGGCCGTGCCGGGCTACCCGCCGCATCCGGCGCTGCTGGAGCGGCTGGCCGAAGCCTCAGGCAGCCGTGCCGCCGCCGGCTATGGCGCCATCGAGGGCGACGCGGCATTGCGGGAGGCGCTGGCCGCCGAGCTGGCGGGCTTCTACCGCGCGCCAATCGCGGCGGAGGACGTCACCATCACTGCCGGCTGCAACCTCGCCTTCACCATGGCCATGACGGTGCTGGCCGGCGGCGGCGAGGCGGTGCTCCTGCCAACGCCCTGGTACTTCAACCACCGCATGGCGCTGGAACTGCTCGGTATCGCCGCCCTGCCCTTCGAAACCCGCGCCGAGGACGGCTTCGTGCCCGACCCGGTGCGCCTCGCCGCCGCGCTGACGCCGGCGGTGCGCGCCGTGGTGCTGGTCTCCCCCAACAACCCGACCGGCGCCATCTATCCGCCCGCGGTGATCGCGGAGATCGCCGCGCTCTGCCGCGCGCGCGGCATCTGGCTGGTGCTGGACGAAACCTATCGCGACTTCCTGCCGGAGACGGGCACGCCGCCGCACGCGCTGTTCCAGGACCCGGACTGGCGGGACGGCGTGGTGCAGCTCTACTCCTTCGCCAAGTCCTACTGCATCCCGGGCCACCGCGTGGGCGCCATCGTCGGCGGCGGCGCCTTCCGTGCCGAGCTGATGAAGGTGGTGGACACCATGCAGATCTGCCCGCCCCGCCCGGCGCAGGCGGCGCTGGCCTGGGCAGTGCCCGCGCTGGCCGAATGGCGCGCCGGCAACCGCGCCATCATGGCTGGCCGCGCCGAGACCTTCCGCACCGCCATGGCCGCAGCGCCGGAATGGCGGATCGACGCGCTGGGCACCTATTTCGCCTATCTCCGCCTGCCGGAGGGCCAGTCCGACGCGCTCGCCACCGCCGAGGCGCTGGCCGCCCGGCATGGCCTGCTCACCCTGCCCGGCCCTTTCTTCGGCCCCGGGCAGGAGCGCCATCTGCGGCTGGCTTTCGCCAATGCTGCGGAGGACACGCTGGCGCAGGTGCCCACGCGCCTGCGCGCCTGCGCCGGCTGAGCATAACAGCTTTTCCCGTTGCACCTCCGGTCCGGGCCGGTACACCGGGCCGAGGTTCAAGCAAGGCCGCCCGCCGGGCTAGCCGCCAGAAGGAATGCCGATGATGGATCGCCGCCCCACCACCCCGCATGTTCGCCGCCGCGACCTGCTGGCCGGCATCGCCATCGGAACCCTCGCCGCGCCGGCCGTGCTGCGCGCCCAGGCCAACCCGCTCCGCATCGGCGAGATCAACTCCTACACCGCGCAGCCCGCCTTCCTCGGCCCCTACCGCAACGGCTGGCTGCTGGCGCAGGAACAGATCAACGCGGCCGGCGGCATCAACGGCCGCCCGCTGGAGACCGTCTTCCGCGACGATGCCGGCAAGCCGGAGGATGCCGTGCGCCTCGCCGGCGAGCTGGTCAGCGCGGAGAAGGTCGCACTGCTCGCTGGCGGCTATCTCTCCAATGTCGGGCTGGCGCTCGGCGACTATGCCGCGCAGAACAAGGTCCTCTACGCGGCCAGCGAGCCGCTGACCGATGCGCTCGTCTGGTCCAAGGGCAACCGCTACACCTTCCGCCTGCGGCCCAGCACCTACATGCAGGCCGCCATGCTGGTGGAGGAGGCGGCCAAGCTGCCGGCCAAGCGCTGGGCCACCGTGGCGCCCAACTACGAATACGGCCAGTCCGCCGTGAAGTGGTTCCGCGACCTGCTGAAGGCGAAGCGGCCGGATGTCGAGTTCGTCGGCGAGCAGTTCCCGGCGCTCGGCCGCATCGATGCCGGCGCCACCGTGCAGGCGCTGGAGCGCATGCGGCCGGAAGCCATCTTCAACGTCACCTTCGGCACCGACCTGCTGAACTTCGTCCGCCAGGGCAATACGCGCGGCCTGTTCGACGGGCGCAGCGTGGCCTCCATGCTGAGCGGCGAGCCGGAATACCTGGAACCCCTCGGCGAGGAATGCCCGGAAGGCTGGATCGTCACCGGCTATCCGCGCGACGAGCTGAACAACCCCGTCCACACCGCTTTCCGCGATGCCTATCGCAAGCGCTTCGACGCGCTGCCGCGCTGCGGCTCGGTGGTCGGGCATGACAATGTGCTGGCCATCGCGGCGATGCTGCGCAAGGCCGGCAGCACCGAGACGGAAGCCATGGTCGCGGCCTTCGAGGGCATCCGCTACCCGACCGCCTATGGCACCGGCGAGGTGGAGTTCCGCGCCCTCGACCACCAGTCCACGCTGGGCGCCTTCGTCGGCCGCACCAAGCTGGAGGGCCGCGCCGGCAAGATGGTGGACTGGCGCTATGCCGACGGCGCCAATTACCTGCCGACCGACGCGCAGGTGAAGGAATGGCGGCCGCAGGGCTGATCGCAGCTTGGAAGACCTGGCTGTCCAGGCGCTGAACGGACTGGCCAGCGCCTCCTCGCTCTTCCTGGTGGCCTCCGGGCTTACGGTGATCTTCGGCGTCAGCCGGATCGTCAACTTCGCCCATGGCAGCCTCTTCATGCTCGGCGCCTATCTGGCCTGGACGCTGACCAGCTCCGGCCCGCTGGCCGATCTGGGCGGCTTCTGGGGCTTCTGGGGCGCGATCCTGCTGGCGGCGCTGGCGGTGGGCGCGCTCGGCGCCCTGGTGGAGATGACGGTGCTGCGCCGGATCTACGCCGCGCCCGAGCTGTTCCAGTTGCTCGCCACCTTTGCCCTGGTGCTGATCGTGCAGGATGTGGCGCTGTTCCTCTGGGGGCCCGACGACAAGTTCGGCCCGCGCGCGCCGCTGCTTCGGGGCGCCGTCGAGATCCTCGGCCTGCGCTTTCCGCGCTACGAGTTGTTCCTGATCGTGGTGGGGCCGGTGGTGCTCGGGCTGCTCTGGCTGCTGTTCCACCGCACGCGCTTCGGCATCCTGCTGCGCGCCGCCACGCAGGACCGCGAGATGGTCGCCGCGCTCGGCGTGGACCAGCGGCTGCTCTTCACCGGCGTGTTCTTCCTCGGGGCGGCGCTGGCGGGGCTAGGCGGCGCGCTGCAGCTGCCGCGCGAGGCGGTGACGCTGCACATGGACATGGCCATCATCGTCGAGGCTTTTGTGGTGGTGGTGGTGGGCGGCCTCGGCAGCCTTCCCGGTGCCTTCCTCGCCGCGCTGCTCATCGGTGAGCTGCACGCCTTCGGGATTCTCGTCTTCCCGCGCATCACGCTGGTGCTGGTCTTCCTGGTGATGGCCGTTGTGCTGGTGCTGCGTCCCTACGGGTTGCTCGGCCGCAAGCCCTCCGGCGCAGCGCCCGCGAGCGAGATGGCCCTTCCTCTTCCCGCCGCCATGCCGCCTGCGCTTCGCCTCGCCGCGTTCGCCGCCCTGGCATTGCTGCTCGTGCTGCCGCCCTTCCTCGGCGACTATCCGCTGATCATGCTGGCCGATTTCGCCAGCTTCGTGCTCTTCGCCGCCAGCCTGCATTTCATTATGGGGCCGGGCGGCATGGCGAGCTTCGGCCACGCCGCCTATTTCGGTGCCGGCGCCTATGCCGCGGCGCTGCTGTTCCGCCACCTCGGCGCGCCGATGGAACTTGGTCTGCTCGCCGCGCCCTTCGCCGCTGGGCTGGTCGGGCTGCTCTTCGGCTGGTTCTGCGTGCGGCTCTCCGGCGTTTATTCCGCCATGCTGACCCTCGCCTTCGCGCAGATCGCCTGGAGCATCGCCTTCCAGTGGGTCGAGCTGACGGGCGGCGACAACGGCATCCTCGGTGTCTGGCCAAGCGGATGGGCGCGGAGTCGGCTCGCCTACTTCTATCTTTCGCTGGTGCTCTGCGGCGCGGCGGTCTGGCTGCTGCGGCGCGCCATCCAGGCGCCCTTTGGCATGGCGCTGCGGGCGCAGCGGGATTCCGCCCTGCGCGCCGAGGCCATCGGCATCGATGCCTTCCGCATCCGCTGGCTGGCCTTCGCCTTCGCCGCCGCCATGGCTGGGGTTGCCGGCGCGCTCTTCGCCTATGGCAAGGGCAGCGTCTTCCCCTCCGTGCTCGACATCCCCCGCAGCGTGGACGCGCTGCTGATGGTGCTGCTCGGCGGCGTGCAGACGCTGAACGGACCGATCATCGGCGCCGTCGCCTATGCCGGGCTGCAGGAGCAGCTTGCCCGCGTGACGGATTATTGGCGCCTGCTGCTCGGCCTCGTCATCCTGGCGCTGGTGCTGTTCTTCCCGCGCGGTCTCGCGGGTGCCTTGCGCCGCGAGGATGCGCCATGACACCCGCGCTGGAGGCGGAGGGACTGGTGAAGGCGTGGGGCGGCGTGCGCGCGGTGGACGGCGTTTCCTTCGCCCTCGCCCCGGGCGAGATGCTGGCGCTGATCGGTCCCAATGGCGCCGGCAAGAGCACCTGCTTCAACATGCTGAACGGCCAGATCCGTCCCGACGCCGGGCGGGTGCGGCTGGCCGGGCGGGACGTCACCGGCCTGCCGCCGCGCGCCATCTGGCGGCTCGGCGTGAGCCGCACCTTCCAGATCACCGCCACCTTCGCCTCGATGACGGTGCTGGACAATGTCCGCATGGCGCTGCTCTCCCATGCCCGCCGGCTGCTTGGTCTGTGGCGTCCGGCGGCGCGGCAGTTCACTGCGGAGGCCGAGGCGCTGCTGGTGCGCGTCGGCATGGCGGACCAGGCTGGGCGCCCCTGCGGCGTGCTGGCCTATGGCGACCTGAAGCGGCTGGAACTGGCCATGGCGCTCGCCAACCGCCCGCACCTGCTGCTGATGGACGAGCCCACCGCCGGCATGGCGCCCGCCGAGCGCGTCGCGCTGATGGCCGAAACCGCCGCGATCGCCCGCGCCGGTGGCATCGCGGTGCTCTTCACCGAGCACGACATGGACGTGGTCTTCACCCATGCCGACCGTGTGCTGGTGCTGGACCGGGGCCGCCTGATCGCCGGTGGCGCACCGGAAGCCGTGCGCGCGGACCCGAAGGTGCGGCAGGTCTATCTCGGTGGAGGTTTCCACTGATGCTGGCGGTGGAAGGGCTGCACGCGCATTACGGCCGCGCGCATATCCTGCACGGCGTCTCGCTGAGCGTCGGCAAGGGCGAGGTGGTCTGCCTGCTCGGCCGCAACGGCGCGGGCAAGAGCACGAGCATGAAGGCCATCATGGGCCTGGTGCCACCCAGTGCCGGATCGGTGACCTTCGAGGGCGCCGCGCTCACGGGCCAGCCGCCGCATGCCGTCGCCCGGGCCGGCATTGGCTACGTGCCGGAGGAGCGGCGCATCTTCGCCGACCTCACCGTGCTGGAAAACCTGGAGGTGGGCCGCCGTCCGCCCCGCCCTGGCCTGCGGCCCTGGACGCCGGAACGGCTTTTCGCCCTGTTCCCCAGCCTGGACGCCATGCGCCACCGCCTCGGCGGCCGGATGAGCGGCGGCGAGCAGCAGATGCTCACCATCGCCCGCACGCTGATGGGCAATCCGCGCCTGCTGCTGCTGGACGAGCCTTCCGAAGGCCTGGCGCCGGTGGTGGTGGAGCGGATGGCCGCGGCCATCGCCGAGCTGAAAGCGGAGGGGCTTTCCATCCTGCTGTCGGAGCAGAACCTGGCCTTCGCCGGGGCAGTGGCCGACCGGGCCTATATCCTGGAGGTCGGCCAGGTCAGGCACCAGGGGCCGATGGGCGCGCTGCTGGCCGATGCGCCGTTGCGTGCCCGCTATCTCTCCGTCTGAGCCGTCAGAGCAGCAGCCAGGCGGCCACCCAGCCCCCGAGCCATCCGCCGAGGATGCCGAGCACCGTGCCCAGCATGATCTCCCGCAGCAGCTGGGGGAGCGCGGGCAGGGAAACCCGCCCTGCCCGCGCTCTGCCGTGCCGCTGCGCTCCGCCGGCCGGCGCATACCTGGGAGGGGGGTCCGCCGGGGACAGCGGAGAGGCCCAGGTGGCCGGAACGAAGGGGGCGGAGGACGGCATCGGCATGAGGCAGATGCGAACATAAAAAGAACATCCACGCAAGAGGTCGTTCGCAACGCACCACCTCACAAGAACAATAAGTGAACTCTCCGCATCGTTCCACACCGTTCCGAAACGACCGCACGCGGCATGGATTGAGCCAAGGAAGTCGCGTCGCAAATGCGTGCGGCCCGCCTCTCGTAAGCCAAAGCCGGTCTTCGACGTGTCCAATGATGGCCTCGCCTTCCCACTTCAGGCAGGGTCGGATATCATGAACGGATTTTAATGTTTTCTCCTCTGGAAGCCGCTCTTGCCCAGCAGGGGCGCATCCGGGTGGGACACAGAAGATGGAATAACTGATGGACGGAATGGCAGGGCGTGCCGGAAAGAGCCGCATCCAGTCGATGCTGCGGGGCTTTCTCGATAGCGAGGCCGCGGGCGGACTGGTGCTCATGGCGGTCGCGGCGCTTGCGATCCTGGTGGCCAACTCACCACTGGCACCGGCCTATTTTGGCGCGATGACAAGCTACATCGGCCCGCTGAACCTGCAGCACTGGATCAACGACGCGCTGATGGCCGTCTTCTTCCTGATGGTAGGGCTGGAGATCAAGCGGGAGATGCTGGATGGCCAGCTTTCGAGCTGGAGCCGGCGCGTGCTCCCCGGCGTCGCGGCGGCGGGCGGCATGGCGGCACCGGCGCTGATCTACGTCGCCTTCAACAGCGGCGACGCGCAGGCGTTGCGCGGCTGGGCCATTCCCTCGGCCACCGACATCGCCTTCGCCCTCGGGGTGCTGTCGTTGCTCGGCCCGCGCGTTCCGGCCTCGCTGAAAGTGTTCCTGGCGGCGCTGGCCATCATCGACGACCTCGGCGCGGTGGTGATCATCGCCCTGTTCTACACCGGCAACCTCTCCCTGCTGGACCTCGGCGGCGCGGCGCTGGTGCTGGCCGTTCTCTACGGCATGAACCGCGGCGGCGTGCGGTCCCTGCTGCCCTATCTGCTGCTCGGCGCCGTGCTCTGGCTGCTGGTGCTGCGCTCCGGCGTGCATGCGACGCTGGCCGGCGTGCTGCTGGCCTTGACCATCCCGATCCGCCTGACACCCGGCATGCCGGAGGCTACCGACGCCGAATCCCCGCTGCACCGGCTGGAGCACGCGCTGCACAAGCCGGTCGCCTTTGTCATCGTGCCCATCTTCGGCTTCGCCAATGCCGGCGTCTCCTTCGCGGGCATCAGCCCCTCGGTGCTGCTGGAGCCGCTGACGCTCGGCGTGGCCGGTGGCCTCGTGCTGGGCAAGGTGATCGGCGTCTTCGGTGCCTCGGCGGCGATGATCCGCCTCGGCGCCGCCGACCTCCCGGCGGGGGCGAGTTGGGCGCAGTTGTTCGGGGTGTCGCTGCTCTGCGGCATCGGCTTCACCATGAGCCTGTTCATCGGCCTGCTCGCCTTCGCCGATGCGCCCGACCTGCAGGACCGGGTGAAGTTCGGCATCCTGGCCGGCTCGCTGCTGGCGGGGCTGCTGGGCTACGTCACGCTGCGCATCGCGCGGCGCGAGGTCACGGCGCCCCACAGCAGCACGGCCGGCTGAGGGTAGGCCTGTCCGGGATGGCTCCGGCTCCGAAACCACCGGAGCCATCCGCGTGTTGGGGAACTGATGCCCCGAGGGGAACCAGGACGGAGCCGAGACCATGCTGCCAGCCACGACCGAGCGCGTCCCCCTCCACACCGCCGCCGCTGTGAACCGGAAGATCCGCGACGAGGCCGCGGCGCGCGTCGCCTATTTCGCGCGCCGCCCGGCCGAAATCCCCGGCCGCCTCGCGGAGCTGGACCGGGAGTGGGACATCGAGCGCAGTCTGGAGGCCAATGCCGCCAGCCTCGCCCTTACGGGCATCGTGCTCGGCGCGACGCGGGACCGGCGTTGGCTGGCGCTGCCCGCGCTGGTGACAGCCTTCCTCTTCCAGCATGCGGTGCAGGGCTGGTGCCCACCCGTCCCGCTGCTGCGGCGGCTGGGCTTCCGCACTGCCACCGAGATCGAGCAGGAGCGGAACGCGCTGAAGGCGTTGCGCGGCGACTTCGCGAGGATCGGACAGGCGGAAGACCGCGCCGCCGCCGCCTTCCAGGCCGCCCGGGTCTGAGGCCCCGTCTCAGCCCCCCACCGGCGCGCCGCTGGTGGTGCTGAAGGCGACCAGCGTGGTGCGCGGCGGCAGGCGGGGGTCGAAGGCGGGCCAGCGCGTACCCGGCCGGGCATAGCTCGCGCCCGGCTCGGCGCCCGGCGTGCGCACCACCGCGAAAAGGGTCATCCCGTCCGGGCTCATCGCCGCGCCGCCGATCGCCCCGCCACGTGGCGCACCGTAGAGCGGCAGCGGCAGGCCCCGCCCCGGCCCCGCCGTGTCGCAGCCGAAGAGGATGTCGGGTTGCGGCCCGACCAGCCCGGCATGGTCGGTACCGATCCAAAGCCGCCCGGCGCCATCCACGGCCAGGGTGGCCGGCGCGTCGGGCCAGCTTCCGGCGAGGCCAGCCAGGCGGGGCGGCGGCGCGCCACCGAGCAGCAGCACGCTGGCCGCCGCTTCGCTCGCCGCGTGGTCGCCGCTTTCGGGGATGATCTCCACGATATGCCCCGAGCGGTTGCCGGGACGGGGGTTGAGGCGGTCCACCTGATCCGGCCGCCGCGCGCCATTGCCGCTGCAGGCGAGGTAGAGCCAGCCAGAATGCGGATCCACGGCCAAGCCGCCCGGCACGTCGAAGCCGATGGCGCCGGCCTGGGCGGCATAGGCGATCGGGTTCAGCAGCATGTCCACGGTGCGTGGCAACGGCTCCCAGCGCAGCCGCCCCTGTTCGTAGCGCGCCACCGAGAGGGTGCCGAGGTCGAGCGCGTCGGGCGCGTTCGCCGGCCCGTCCGAGACGAAGCGGAACAGGTGGCCGAAGGCGCGCCGGTCGGAGAGATAGACCACCGCGCGGCCGTCGCGGCTGACCGCCGCCGCCACGTCGCCGTGTGGAAAACGGGCGAGCGCGGTGCGCTTGGCCGGCACGGCACCGGGGTCCATCGGGTCCAGCTCGGCCACCCAGCCGAAGCGCAGGCCCTCGGTGAAGCGCGCATCGGCCGGGCCCAGGCGCGCCATCCATTGCGCCGGATCGCCTTCCGCCAGAAGCTGGGTCCCCCAGGGGGTCGGGCAGCCGCCGGAGACCGCCAGCAGGCCCTGAACCAGCCCACCTGTGACCTGTGCGGCCGGGCCGTTGATGCGGCAGAGCGTCTCGGCGGTCAGTCGGCGGGCCTGGTAGCCGCCATCCACCACCACCCAGCGGCCACCCTGCTTCTCGATGTTCAGCAGCGAGGCGCCCTGCATCATCGCCGCCACCGCCGGACGGTCCTCCCCGCCGGGGAAGGCCATGGCCGGGTCCACCGTGGGGTGCGCCACCGCCAGCACCGCACGTTCCACGCCGTCCGCGCCCACCGGCGGCACCACCATGCCGCAGATCCGCGCGTCCCAGCCGAACTGGGTGGCGGCGGCGGCCGGAGTGGGCTGCAGCGGATTCCAGGGAGTGGCATCATAGGTCACGCGGTCGCCCCAGCGGACCAGCACGTTGCGGCGGTATCCCGAGGCGACCGTGTCGTCCAGCTTTAGCGGCATGCGCAGCGGCGGCATGTCCAGCGTGGAAATGCGCGCCGCCTGGGCCGCGGCCGGCAGACAGGGCAGCGCCGCGCCGGCGGCGAGCAGCGCGCGGCGGCCGAACGCCCTCACGACACTGCCTCCCTCGCGCGGGGCGCGTCATGCACCGTCACCGGCGGCAGCGGGCCGGCGAAGCGTGCCACCTCCACCAGGCAGGACTGCGCCGCGCTGCCCTGGCCGAGCCGCGAGGTGCCGACATCCTGCGTCAGCACGTTAGGGTTGCCATGCACGTCCAGTGCCCCTTCCTCCCGCAGCGGGTCCCACCAGGCGCCGGTGGCCATGGCGACCACGCCGCGCCGCAAGCCGTCACTCAGCCGCAAGCCAGCGAGGCAGGCGCCACGCTCGTTGAAGACGCGCACGATGTCGCCCTCCGCGAGGCCGCGCGTGGCGGCGTCCTCCGGGTGCATCAGCAGGGGCTCGCGGCCCTGGATCTTGCTCTCCGCCGCGACGCGTCCGGGGTCGAGCTGGCCGTGCAAGCGCGTCGCCGGCTGGTAGGAGAGCAGGTGCAGCGGGAAGCGGGCGGCGAGTGGGGCGCCGAGATACTCCTTCGGCTCCTGCCAGCGCGGATGGCCGCCGATCTCCTCATAGCCGAAGCCGGCGATGGTCTCGGAATACAGCTCCACCTTGCCGGAGGGCGTGTTGAGGGGATTGGCCACCGGGTCGCCGGCGAAGTCGGAGAACAGCACGAAATCCTCCTCCGGCGGAGGTACTTCGACATAACCTTCGGCCCAGAAGCGCTCGAAGTCCGGCGCCTCGAAGCCGAGGCGGCCACAGGCCTGCCGCCAGCGCTCGTAGAGATGGCGCAGCCATGCGCCCTCGTCGCGCTGCTCTGTGAAGCGGTCACGGAAGCCGAGATGCTCGGCCATGTCGGCCAGCATGTCGTGGTCGTTGCGCGCCTGGCCCTGCGATGGGATGGCCTTGTGCATGGCGCGCAGGAAGCGGTCGGCCGAGGAGGAGCCGATGTCGTTGCGCTCCAGCGTCGTGGTGGCCGGCAGGACGATGTCGGCATGGCGCGCAGCGGCGGTCCACCAGGGCTCCTGCACGATGATGGTCTCGGCGCGGTTCCAGGCGCGCAGCAGGCGGTTGAGGTCCTGGTGGTGGTGGAAGGGGTTGCCACCCGCCCACCAGATCAGGCGGATGTCGGGTAGCGTGATGTCGCGCCCGTTGTACTGCAGCACCTCGCCCGGCCGCTCCAGCAGCTCGGTGACGCGGGCGACGGGGATGGAAAGGCCCGCCGGGTTGCGGGTGGCCGGCAGCGAGACGGAAGGCAGGCCGCGGCGCGGCGTGCCCATGCCGTTCATCGAGCCATAGCCGAAGGTGACCCCCTGCCCCGGCTTTCCGATGCCGCCCAGCATGGCGGCCAGCGCCACCAGGGCCCACCAGGGCTGCTCCCCATGCTCGGCGCGCTGGATGGACCAGGTGGCGGTCAGCATGGTGGGCAGGCGCGCCGCCTCCCAGGCGAGGGCGCGGATCTTCTCGGTCGGTACCCCGGTGATGACAGAGGCCCATTCCGGCGTCTTGGGCGTGCCGTCGCTCTCGCCGAGGATATAGGGCCGCAGCCGCTCCCAGCCGGTGCAGTGGGTGGCGAGGAAGCCGCGATCCTCCAGCCCTTCGCAGACCAGCGCCTGCATCATGCCGAGGAGCAGCGCGGTGTCCGTGTTGGGGCGGATCGGCACCCATTCGGCATTCAGGAAGTCGGGCGTGTCGCCACGGAAAGGCGAGATGTTGACGAAGCGCACGCCCGCCGCCGCCACTCGCCGCAGCCAGGGCACGTATTCATGCGCGCCCGCGCCGCCGGCGGTGATCAGGGCGTTCTTCAGCGGCAGGCCGCCGAGGCAGAGCATCAGCCGCGTGTGCTTCTCGATGCTGGGCCAGCTCGTGACCGGCCCCTGGATGACGTCGTTGGTGCCGAGGATATGCGGCATGAGCGTCATGCCGGCGCCGTAGGAGTAGTTCGTCACCTGGGTGGTGTAGCCGCCGCCGAGGCCAAGGAAGCGCTGGAGCTGGCTCTTCGCGTGGTGGAAGCGCCCGGCGGAGGACCAGCCATAGGAGCCGCCGAAGATGGCGGTGTGGCCGTGCTCGGCCCGCACCCGGGCGCTTTCCTCCGCCGCGAGACGGACGGCCTCATCCCAGGAGACTGGCACGAAGTCACGGTCGCCGCGCGCGGCGCCGCGCCGTTCGCCCCGCAGCCAGCCGGCACGGACATAAGGCCGGTCGATGCGGGAGGGCGCGTGCACTGCATCCGGCACAGCCTCGATCAGCCGGCCAGGGTTGGGGTCGCGCGCGAAGGGGCGGACGCCGGTCAGGCGGCCCTGCTCCACCACGGCGTCGAAACTGCCCCAATGCGCGGCATGCGGCACGATCACGGCCATCAGCAACTCCTCAAGCCCATGGGCAGCCCTTCGGGCAACCCAGCAGGCGCGGAGAATGCTCCGGGCGCGCATGGCGCGCAAATGGCGCGCGAGGGCGGGGACCTCAGGGCGGCAGGGTCATGCCACGCCGCCGGGGGGGGGGCGGCGGCGGCCAGGCGCTCAGCGCGTGGCGTTGAGATTCAGGCTCCGCATGGCTTCAGCCATGTGCTCGGCATGGGGGCCGGCCGGCGCCTCGGCCACCTCGTCGTAGCTCTCGCCGGTGGAGGCCATGCGCAGCGTGCCAGGAGCGCGGTTGAAGATGAAGCCATTGGTCGGGTAGACGCGCCCATAGGCCTCGTCGCTGCGGCCGATCTGCACGCGAACCTCGGTCCAGTCATTCGCCGGCGAGACGTCGATGACGGAGACGCCATGCATCACCGTGCCCTTGCGGATGCCCGGCCCTTCCCAGTTGGCATGATCCACCAGGATCTCGCGCGCGCTAACGATGCGCGACACGACCGCAACATGGCCCAGGCGCATCCCGCCGGAGGACTTGAAGCTCAGCACCGCGCCGCGCTCTGGCCGTTGGCCGCGCGCATAGACGCCCGCCGCACTGCCCCACCAGGTATAGGCATTGCCAGTGATGTCCATGCCGGTGATGGAGCGCGCATAGGGCACGCAGGAGATCGGCGTGGCGAAGGATTCGTGCGCCGGCGCGACAGCGGCGGTGGTGCGGCGGCCGGCGGGCAGTTTCAGCGTCTGCGACTTCACGCTGCGAACGGTGGTCTGCGCCAGTGTCACGCGCGGCTGCTTCAGAGTCTCCCGTGCCTTCCGGCTGGTCGTCGCATCTGCAGCCGTCGAAACGGCACAAAACGAACCGATCAATAGCGCGAACGCCACCGCTGTGCTGCTGCCCCGCATGCGATCCCCACCGCTATGTCCCCCACCGCGCTCTCGTCGCGGCCCTCAGCGGGTAGCAAGGGCGGGAAGGGAGCGGCAATCCCGTGGGACTGATACACGCCGCAATGCGATGTGATTCGGAAAATCCGGTGCTGCAGGCAACGCGTTAATATGAAGTTAATCCTAGACTCGCGGAATCGCGAGCGGAATGTCACAGTGTTGCGGCAGAACTGCAACAGCACTTAGCAAGCCACTGGAAAAGAAAAAGATTCGGCGCCGCGGACGGTTTCCGCGGCGCCGTTCATTCCGGTTCCGGATTTTCGCGCTGCTTAGCTACCGCTTAGCGGCAGGCCGTGATCATGATCTCGACGAGGTGGCGGGGGTCCGCCATGTTCGCCTGCACGCAGGCGCGCACCGGGGCGCCGCCCTCCGGGAGCCACTCCGACCAGATCTCGTTCATCGCGCCACGGTCGCGGATGTCCTTCAGCCAGATCTGCGCCTGCAGAAGGCGGGTCTTGTCCGTGCCGTGACCTTCCAGCGCGGCGTCGATCTTCGCCAGCACCTGCTTGGTCTGGCCGACCACGTCCTGCGACAGGTCGTCGGCGGTCATACCGGCGAGGAAGACAAAGTTGTGGTACTCGACGGCGCCCGAAAGGACCTTATTGCTGTCGTGGCGGGTAATCTTGGCCATGGTTCAACGCGCTCCCTGCGATGGGTCCGGCGCCATGGACCTGCCCCGGCGCCGGAATGAGGCTTGCCGCTTCTAGCCCGGCTTCGGCCCGGGTGGGAACCACCCCCACCCGGGAATTACCGGAACCCCTCCCTCAGGGGACGGCGCGGGCGCCGCCCTCGGAGGCGGCGGAGGCGATCATCATCTCGAAGACCGAGACGCCATGGATGGCCTGCTCCACCGGCAGCGGATAGGCCGGGCCGCCCGCCACCGCGGCGGCGAAGGCGGCGAGCTCGGCACGCTCGATGTCCGTCTTGGGATAATCGCGCACGAAGCCCTCGCCTTCGCGCGGGCGGTAGACCATGTGCTCGTGGTCGGTCAGCTCCACCCAGCCCTCGGAGCCGTAGAGGGCGACGCGCCAGCAGCGCGGCGCATAGGCCAGCGTCGCGAAGGTGCCGGTGGCGCCGCTGGCGAAGCGGCAGAGCATGGCGGTGGTGTCGTCGAGCCCGTTCTCCAGCACGCGGGCGGTGCTGTGCACGGTAACCTCGGCAATCGGGCCGGCCAGGTTGATCATCATGTCGATCATGTGGATGCCCATGCCACCCATGCCGCCGAGCGGGCTCTCCGCGCGGTCGGCGCGCCACATGCCCGGCTTGTAGCCGGCGGCGCCGGGGCCGCTGAAATGCCCCTCGACATGCAGCAGCGTGCCGATGCGGCCATCCGCCAGCATCGCCTTCATCTCCGCCACCGCCGGCAGGAAGCGCCGGTTGTGGCCGAGCGCCAGCACCACGCCCGCCTCGCGGCAGGCGGCGACGGCGGCCTCGGCGCTGGCCTTGTCCAGCGTGAAGGGCTTCTCGACGAAGACATGCTTGCCGGCGCGCGCGGCGGCGATCACCTGTTCGGCGTGCAGCTTGTGCGGCGTGGCCAGCACCACCGCCTGCACCTCCGGGTCAGCCAATACGGCGTCGTAGCTGTCGAGCAGGCGAATCTTCTTTTCCGCCGCCCAGTCCCTCACCTTCTCCGGGCTGCGCGTCTGCCCCGCCACGAAGCGAATCCCCGCCTCGTTGCTCCCCTGGACACTCTCCACCAGGGTGCGTCCCCAGCGGCCCATGCCGATGATCGCTGCCTGCAGCATGCCTGTCCTCTCTCAGTTCTTCCGGCGCGACTTCCAGCGCCGCCTCAATGGTCCGATAGCGTGTCCAGCCCCAGGCGAAGACGCCGAGGGCGAGGCCGGCGCCGACCAGGGTCGGGATGCGCAGGCCGAAGGCCTCGCCGGAGGCGCCCAGCATCAGCGCGCCAAGCGCCGGGCAGGCGCGGGTGATCTGCCCCCAGAGCGCCAGCACCCGGCCGCGCATCTCGGGCGCCGCCGCCATCTGCGCGAGCTGCTGCACGGAGATGCCGTGCAGCGAGGCGGTGGCGCCGATCAGCGCCGCGCAGACCAGCCCGAAGGGAAACCAGCCGGTGGCGACGAAGCCGATGACAGCCAGCGCCTGCCACAGACCGGCCAGGATGGCGATGCGCGTGGCGCCCGTCACCCGCCCGCGCGCCGCCAGCCAGAGGCCAGCGACCAGCGCCCCGACACCGAAAGAGGCCGTGAGCATCGCCAAGGATTCGGCGCCGCGCCCGAAATTTCGCTCGACGAAGGGCGGCAGCAGTTCCTGTACGCAGCGCAGCAGCACCCCGATCAGCGCGGCATAGCCGAGCAACGGCCCGAGGCCGGGATGGCGGGCGACGTAGGTGAAGCCCTCCTTCACCTCGCCGAGCAGGCTCGCGGTTGCTGGGTGGCCGCGGCGATGCGCCGGGTCCACCTTCAGCATCGGCATGGTGATCACCGCGCTGCCATAGGCAAGCGCGTTGCAGGCGATCGCCGGCGCCACACCGAAGGCGGCGATCACCGGACCGGCGAGCGCCGGGCCGATGAAGCGCGCCACGTTGAACACCAGGGAATTGCAGGCGACCGCCGCCGGCAGGTCGGCGGCGCCGACGATGCCCGGCATCAATGTCTGCCGCGCCGGCTGGGCGAAGCTGGCCGCCGTGCCGGAGCAGAGTTCCAGCAGCAGCAGGAACTCGATCCGCATATTTCCGGTGGCAACCAACGTGGCCACCGTCGCCGCCTCCAGCCCGATCAGCGCCTGTGAGATGGTGGCGAGGCGAATGCGGTCTGCGCGGTCGGCGATTGCGCCGGCAAAGGGGCTGATCACCGCGGCCGGCGCCAGGTCGCAGAAGGCGACCAGGCCCACCCAGAGCGCGCTATGGGTGAGTTCCCAGGTCAGCCAGGCCACGGCGATGCGGTGCATCCAGAGCCCCGTCCAGGAGGCGAGGCTGGCGCCGAAGAAGATCCGGGCGTTGCGGGTCGCCAGCGCGCGGGTCAGCGCGCCGAAGGGCGACCGGAAAAGCGGCAGCTCAGGAGCCCCGGCCCGTCCTTCCGGCCGGCGGCGCGGCGGCGCCCGGCATGTTGCCCTCCTGCCGGCCGCGCAGGCATTCCTGGACCATCTGGTCCTGCTCATAGCGGGCGCCGAGGCGCTCGGTGTTCATCGAGCTGGCCAGGCTGGCGTCGGTGAAGGGGCCGGCGCCGAGCCGGGACTCGGCCTCATCCACCCGCATGGTCTGGCCGCGTTCGCGGGTGCGCATCACCCGCTCCGCCTCCTGCCGGCAGGCCGACAGCGCGGCACCCTGCTGGCGCTCCTCGGCGGTGCGGGGCGCCGCGCCGCTACAGGCGGCCGTCAACAGCAGCAGGGGGAGGACGAGGCGTTTCATGATGCGCTCCGGCAGGTCTCAGGGGCAGACGCCGCACGGACGGCAAGCCGGGACGCGGGGACGGTTGCCGCCCCTCTATTCCTCCGCCGCGCCGCCGGCGCCGGCGATGCGCCGTGACAATAGACGCTTCATGCCGTGTTCGTCGAACCGGGCTGCGCCGTCGAGCGGCAGATTCGCGGCGGCGGCGAGCAGTGCCGGATGCAGCTCGATACCGCCGGAATCGATGGCGAAGAGGCCGGCCATCCAGCGTGCCCGCCCCAGCAGCTCCACCAGTGCCAGCAGCCGCAAACAGAGGGAAAGGCCGGCGAGATGCGTCAGACCCACGGTGCGGTCCACCGCCTCGGCCCAGCAGGCGGCGTCGGCATCGGCCAGGGCGAGCACGGGGCCGCCCTCGAATCGGAGGCTGCGGCGCGGTCCCCACGCCTCGGCCGTGGCGGCGGCCCGGGCCGCCTCCCAGGCCAGGCTGAGGGCATGCGGCGTCACGGCGGGAAGCGACTCGGGGCGGCAAGGGACGGCGTAGAGCAGCACGCCATCCTCCGACACGGCGACCGGGATGTCGTCGCGTGCGTCCGCATGGAAGGTCCTGGGCATTGGCATCAGATGGGATGGCGCTCATCCCGCCGCCAGAGGGGATGCGAGGCAGGGGATGCGAGGCTCAGTCCGGGCCGGGATGCAGGCGGCTCGGGTGCCGCAGCAGCGCCGAGACGAGGGCCGAGGCCAGCCGGTGCTGCGGACCCGGTCCGATCACCACGAACTCGATCTGCCCAAGCTCCGGCAGGTGGCGGGAGGCGGGCAGCGGCGCCAAGCCGGGCGGCAACAGCCGTGTGGAGTGCGGCGCCACGCCGAGCCCCGCCATGGCGGCCGCCCGCAACCCGCTGAGGCTTGGGCTCGTGCAGGCCACGCGCCAGGTGCGGCCCGCCTGTTCCAGCGCCTGGAGAGCTAGCGCGCGGGTGATGCTGGGCGGTGGAAAGAGCACCAGTGGCAGCGGCTGCGCCGGGTCCGGCCGTAAGCCGGGACGCCCCACCCAGGCCAGCTGCTCCCGCCAGGCAAAGGCGCCGCGCGGGTCGCCGGCGCGGCGCTTCACCACAATGACGTCCAGCTCCCCCGCGTCGTAGCGTTCGTAGAGCGTGCCGCTAAGGCCAACCGTCAGCTCCAGGTCCACGCCGCTATGCGCCTGGGTAAAGCCGGCCAGCACCTCCGCCAGCCGGGCGGAGACGAAGTCCTCCGAAGCCCCGAGCCGGATGCGCCCGCGCAGATGCGCCCCGGCCAGGAAGCGCTCCATCCGCTCATTGGCTTCCAGCACGCCGCGGGCGAAGTCCACCAGCGCATCGCCGTCGGGCGTCAGGGCAACGGCATGGGTGTCGCGCACGAAAAGGGCGCGGCCCACCGCTGCCTCCAGCTTGCGGATGTGCTGGCTGACGGTGGATTGCCGCAGGGCGAGGCGCTGTGCTGCCCGGGTGAAGGAGCGCGTCTCGGCCACGGCGAGGAAGGAGCGGAGCAGCAGGGGCGAAAGCATGGCACGTTGTTATCACGATCCGTGTTGGCTGTTATCCGGCGCCATTCCCTGGCGGAATAAAGCACCCGGGCCTAACTCGGGAGCACCCGCACGATCCGAGAGATCGCCATGACCCTCCGCCTTCCCAAGCTGCCGCTCGACCCCTTCCTCGTGCTCCTTGTGGCCACGGTGACGCTGGCAGCGCTGTTCCCCGCGCAGGGCGCCGGGGCGGCGCTCCTCGGCCATGTCACCTCGGCTGCGGTGGCGCTGCTGTTCTTCCTCTATGGCACCCGCCTGGCGCCGCGGAACCTGCTCGAAGGGCTGCTGCACTGGCGCCTGCAGGCGCTGATCTTCCTGGCGACCTACCTGCTCTTCCCGCTGCTCGGCCTGGGCATCACCGCCGTGGCGGGGGCTTTCATGCCGCCGGCCCTGGCGCTGGGGCTGATGTTCATCTGCGTGCTGCCCTCCACCGTGCAGTCCTCCATCGCCTTCACCTCCATTGCGCGCGGCAACGTGCCGGCGGCGCTTTGCGCGGCGACACTCTCCAACCTCGCCGGCATGGTGCTGACGCCGCTGCTCACCGCTCTGCTGCTGCGGGCCGGGCATGGTGGCTTCAGCGCCGAGGCGCTCTATGACATCGCCCTGCACCTGCTGCTGCCATTCGCGCTCGGCCAGGCCGTGCGGCCCTTCGCCGGGCGCTGGCTGCAGCGGCACAAGTCGCTGACCAGCCTGGTGGACCGCGGCTCGATCCTGCTGGTGGTCTATGGCGCCTTCAGCGAAGGCATGGTGGCCGGCATCTGGGGACAGATCACGCCCACCGCGCTTATCGCCATCATGGTGCTGGACTCGGTGCTGCTGGCGGCGGTGCTGGGCGCCACGCTGCTGGCCAGCCGCGGCCTCGGCCTGAACCGGGCCGACGAGGTGGTGGCGGTGTTCTGCGGCTCCAAGAAGAGCATCGCCAGCGGCATCCCAATGGCCAACATCCTCTTCCCCGGCGACGTGGTCAGCATGATCGTGCTGCCGGTGATGCTGTTCCACCAGATCCAGCTCTTCGTCTGCGCGACCCTCGCCCGCCGCTACGCGCAACGCGCCGAACCTGTGGCGGCGCCGGTGCTGGCGCCGGCGGAGTAACCCCTCAGCCGCCCTCCAGCAGGGCGCGGAGCGCGGCGAGGTCGCGCTCCACCCAGGCGGCATCCTCGAAGAACTTCTCGACCGACATGCCGGGCTGGCGGAACAGGGTCAGCATGACCTCCGTGCTCTCCTGGTTCGGCACGACGCGCATCGGCACGGCGATCTCAGGGCCGGTGCCGGTATCCACGAAGTGGTCCATCACGCCATAAGGGTTCCGCTCGGTAAAGCGAATCCGCACCGGACCTTCAGGGCCTTCCGCGCGCCAGGCATCGCCCTCGCGCCGCAGCTTGGCCTGACTGAGGCCGGAGGCCCATTTGCAAAAATCCTCCGGTCGCCAGATGGCGTCGTAGACCGCGCGCCAGTCCCGCGCGATGCCGATGCTGATGGTCCGCGCCTCAAGCATAGGCCGCCCTCCCCTTCGGCTACTCCTGCCAGCATTGTCGCGCATTTGCTCCCCGCGACAACGGTGATGGCATCTCCCGGCGCGCAGCACGGACGGTCACAGGCGCTGGACCGGCTGCGCAACCTTCGCGCATCCTCCTGGAATGACGCACCCCGCTGACCTTCCCGCCGCCGAGGCCGCCCGCCGCATCGCGGCTGGCCGCCTCGCTCCCACCGAACTGGTGGAGGCCTGCCTGGACCGCATCGCCGCACGCGAGCCGGTGGTCCGTGCCTTCAGCAGCCTCGACCCCGCTTTGCCCCGCCGCGCCGCCGCCGGATCGCTCGGTGGTCCCCTGGCCGGCCTGCCCGTCGGCGTGAAGGACGTGCTGGACACTGCCGACCTGCCCTCCGAATACGGCTCTCCGATCTGGGCCGGGCACCGGCCGCGTGCCGACGCCTCCGCCGTGGCGCTGACCCGTGCGGCCGGCGGCATCATCATGGGCAAGACGGTGACGACCGAGTTCGCAACCCGCCACCCCGGCCCCACCAGCAACCCGCATGACCCCGCCCGCACCCCCGGCGGCTCAAGCCAGGGTTCGGCCGCCGGCGTGGCGGCGGGCTTCTTCCCGCTCGCCTTCGGCACCCAGACCGCCGGCTCCGTGCTGCGCCCCGCGGCCTATTGCGGCGTGACGGGCTTCAAGCCGTCGCATGGGTTGATCCACCGCGCCGGCATGAAGGTAATGAGCGAAAGCCTGGACACCATCGGCATGTTCGGCCGCACCGTGGAGGACTGCGCCCTCTTCGCCGGCGCCCTGACGCGGCTCGACCTCAGCAGCCGCGCCGAAAGCGGGCCGCGCATCGCCCTTTGCTTCGGGCCGGGCGAGGCAGCGCTCAGCCCGGACAGCGCCACCCGCATCGAGGAAGTGGCCGAACGCTGTGCCCGCGCCGGCGCGACGGTCACGCGCATCGCCCTTCCGCCGGCGCTGCAGGCGGTGGCGCAGGTGCACCCGGTGGTGATGAACGGCGAGACGGTGCTTTCCCTCGCCTGGGAGCGCGCCACCGCGCGCGGGCTGATCTCACCCGTGCTGAACGACCGGCTGGACTGGGCCGCCGGCCTGCCGGTCGCGGAGCTGATTGCCGCCCGAACCGCCTTTGCCGAGGGCCGGCAAGCCTTCCGCGCCTTGATGGACAGCTTCGACGTGCTGCTGACCGCCGCCGCGCCCTCCGAGGCGCCGGTCGGGCTGGAAGCCACGGGTGACCCGATCTGCAATGCACTCTGGACCGCCCTGCACGGCCCCTGCATCAGCTTGCCCGCCGGCACCGGCGCGGCGGGGATGCCGCTCGGGGTGCAGCTCGTGGCGCCCTTTGGCGAAGATGCCGCGCTGCTGGGCTGGGCGCGCTGGGTGGAAGACGTCATCGCGGGGTGACAGACAAAGAAAAGGCCGGGGGAAGGAATTCCCCCGGACCCCCATCTTCTTTTTGTCAGTTTGGCGGTGCGCAGACGACTGGCGCGGGGAACCCGAAGAAAAAAGATGGGGGTTTGGGGGAATTCCTTCCCCCAAACTTTCTTCAGGCCGCGGTCAGCACCACGCGGCCGCGCACCTTGCCGTCCTTCAGACGGTTCAGCACGTTGTTCACCTCGCTGGCCGGCTCCGTCGTCACCGGCAGCGGCGAGAGCTTGCCCTCCTGGGCCAGCCCGACCACCTCGCGCAGATCCTGCGGATTGCCGACATAGCTGCCCTGGATGGTCAGGGCCTTGGT
>Ga0182742_1000179_pt1 | contig 120821 bp, 121 predicted proteins | sample eDN5th37CBELigMG_FD_128880 | JGI IMG/M metagenome (GOLD analysis project Ga0182742, IMG submission 128880) | Enriched Miracle-Growth compost microbial communities from Emeryville, California, USA - eDNA 5th pass 37_C BE-Lig MG (version 2)... ... | reverse complement strand
GATTTATTTCGTCGCCGGATCTATTTCGTCGCCGCTTTGCCGTTCTCCTTGACCGAGGCGGGTCGGCCGGGCGGCCGATTCAATATACGAGCGCCAGTGAGTTGCTCTATCTCCAGGCTGAAGGCATCTGAGCCCGTCAGTTGATTGCGTTGGACCGCAGTGCGAAGAAAGTCGAGTTGCAGCTTCGGAATGCCGCTCATGACGAACTCACGATACCGCTGGTGCCGTTGCTGAGCGGTTCGACCGAGTGCTAGAAGGCAGGGGTCGGGATCCAGCCAGGGACAAACGCTGAGCCCTGTTCTTGCTCGGAAGCTCGACCATACATACTCCTCGGGAAGCTCGACGATGTGCGCGCGAACGGGATTGAGGTCTATGTACCGCGCGCAAGCGAGCAGATAAGCGTCCGATTCGATGGGGCTGCATTTGAAACGTCCTTCCCACGAGGTGCCTGTTCGTCGCCGCAGGCGATTCAATCGTCGGGTGTGTCGGCCCGCAAGTCGCTTCATGAGCGAGCTAAGATTCGTGGGGTCGCTGCCGGGATTGACGATCATGTGGACGTGATTCGTCATCAGGCAGTAAGCATGGATCCGCACGCCGAGCTCCTCGCGGAATTCGCAGAGCGTTGTGAGGTATGCGGATCGGTCATCTTCTGTGAAGAATACCGTCTGACGATTGTGCCCACGCTGGACGATATGATGCGGATAACCTGGAGCAACGACTCGGCCACGCCTGGGCATCCTTGCCATCTCCGATAGGAAAAGGGCAATGAGTTTGAGCAGTTTGCAGGAAGCCTGGAGGCGAATTGATTGCGCGGATCGTTAAATAAGTCTGTCCCCTTTTTTTTCTTTTTTTTACAACTTCGCAACTCGAGCCGACCCATCCGACCGGGTATAGACGCGAACCTTTTCTCCTTCATCGAACTTCTGGTCCGCAGGTTGGACGATGGCGAGTGTTTCGCCGCTGCCGCTCATCTCGACCAGCAGCTCCCAGGCACGCTTTTGCGTGACTTTCTTCTCGGCGGTCTTGCCGACGACCGCGCCGGCGACTGCGCCTACCGCGCCGGCGATGCCTGATCCTGAACCGGAGCCTATGGTTCTGCCGACCTCATTGCCGATATAGCCGCCGCCGTATGTGCTGATGATGCCGGATTGGCCTTCGATCGTGGCTTCGACGACCTGCACGACCGTGCCGTCGCGTACGGTCCAGCTGCGTTGTGTGTCGTGCCTGGAATACATGTGCCTGTCGAGCTGCAGGCGGCGGAAAGGAATCCGAGGGTCGTCAATGACACCAGCCAGGATGCGCGCATGGGAGTCTCCGCGAAAGATACGTTCGGTGAAACTCGAGAACCGACCTATAGTGCTCCGCGCTTGCTGAACCTATCTTAACCGCGCTCGGCGGCTATCGAGCTCTACACTCGCCACGGCTGTCTCACTCGTCGAAGTTGGCTGTAAATCCGATCGGCCGCTTCTTCGGCTCCGGTGTATGCATGAGTTCCCGGATGGCCTTGAGGATGCCGACGATGGCTTGGTCGTGCGAGGACACCTTGCGCTCGAGTTCAGCAAACTTTTCGGCGAGCTGGCGATTGGAGGTGAGCAGATCGCGGAGTTGCACGAAGGCGCGCACCACATGAACACTCATCTCGATAGCTAAGGAACTATTGAGGATCGTCGCAGCCATGATGGCGCCGTGTTCGGTGAAGGCGTAGGGAAGATACTTGCGATGCTGGCCCCGGCCGGTCTTTAAGGTCGCAATTTGCGACCTTAAAGCGTTCGCTTCAGCAGTGCTCAGCTGGAACATGAAATCTCCCGGAAAGCGGGTCAGATTGCGTCTAACTTGCTCGTTGAAGCGCTTGGTAGTCACGCCATAAAGCGCGGCGAGTTCGCTGTCGAGCAGCACGCGCTGCCCGCGCAGGACGAAAATTGATTGGGCAATGTGCTCGGCGGGGATGAGTGCAACCTGTTCGTTCTTGGTCATTCCTGCTCCTGTCGAACTGCCTCGATCAGCCTTGGGTAGAGCGAAAAGCGAGGGTAACTCGTGGTGACGTATCTGTATATAAAGACAGTCAACGAGTGATGGCGCGAAGGCTGATCGTCTTACGCCGACGCTCGCGCGTGATGCGCGGAGATGCCGCGCGGGTGGAGAGCGTGTGATGTCTTGCGCGGTGCGTGTCAGCGGCGATGCTGAGATAAAAGCTACCTCTGCGTGCAGAGGCATCGCTTGGGTGGAGCATGTAAACTCCATCGCCGCTATTGCCTGCTGGCCACGAGGAGAGCTGATGATTTTCCGCTGCGCTGTATTGATCGGGATGTGGTGCCTGCTGGCGAGCTCACCTTCAGGGGCGGCCGAGTTGGAGTACGGCACCGAGAGTGACATCGCCTACTACGACGCTGCGACGTTGGCGCGTGCGGATGACTATCAGAAGCAGCAGGGCAAGCTCGATGTTTATTACCCGAAAGATACGAAAGGTTTCGCCACGGTAGTATGGTTTCATGGCGGCAGCCTGACGAGCGGCAGCAAATATTTCCCTGCCTTGAAGGATCAGGGTATCGCGCTGGTAGCCGCGAGTTATCGGCTGGCGCCGAACGTGCAGCCGCCGGCCTATCTGGAAGACAGCGCAGCCGCGGTGGCGTGGGCGGTCAAGAACATCGGCCGCTACGGTGGAGATCCGAAGAAGGTATTCGTCGCCGGTCATTCGGCTGGCGCGTACCTCGCGACGATGATCGCAATGGATCCGAAATGGCTCGAAGTGCACAAGGTCTCGAACAGATCGCTGGCAGGCGTGATCCCAGTCTCCGGCCAGATGACCACGCATTTCACGGTCAAGAAACAGCGCGGAGACACCGGTCCGGACCTGCGGCCGGTCATCGATGAGTACGCGCCGCTATATCACACCGCCAACGCGTTTTCGCCGATCTGCCTGATCGTCGGTGGCCGCGACATCGAGTTCAAGTCGCGAGTGGAAGAGAACGAACTCATGGCCGTGACGCTGCGCAATCTGGGTCACAAGAAAGTAGAGTTCTACGAAATGGCGGGATTGGATCACGGCACCGTCGAGCAGGGCGCGATGATCATCATGCGCGGATTCATTCAACGGACGCTGCAGGGAAACAACAAGGAGTAGGTATCACGTCCGTCGTTTCGCGTTCTCGAGCGCATCGATCGTGCGGGGCCAATCGTCTTTCAGCAGTCGCGACAGGGCCCGATCGGCGAGCAGCTTGCCGCCGGTCTGGCAGCGAGGGCAGTAGTTGGTTTCGTTTTCGGCGTAACGGATGCGCTGCACGGCCGTGCCGCATACGGGGCAGGGTTCGCCGAACTTGCCGTGGACTGCCATCTCTTTCCGGAACGCTGTGACCTTCTCCGGAAAGCCGCGAGCAGCTTCGGCGCGCAAGCGCTCGATCCACTCGGTCAGCACTGCTTGAACGGCATCGTATAAGCGCTGCCATTCCTCATCGTCGAGCTGCTTCGTCTGGATCATGGGCGAGAGCCGGGCGCGATGCAGAATCTCATCGGAGTAGGCGTTGCCGATGCCGCTGAGAATGGTCGGGTCGGTGAGCGCGCGTTTGAGGGTGTGATTGCGCTCGCTCATGCGCTCACGAAACATTCCGGGAGCGACGCCGAGAACCTCGAGCCCGCCACGGTCGTGTTCTTCGAGCTGCGCTTCACCGGCGACGACGTGCAGTGAGGCGCGACGTTTGGTGCCGGCTTCGGTCAGCGTCAGTACCCCATTGTCGAAATCGAGCTGCAGCAAGGGTGCGCGAACCTTGCCGCGATGATCCGGCCCGTACCAGTGCAACCGGCCGGCAATCATGAGATGAATCACCAGCCACACATCGTTATCGAAGCCGATGGCGATGCGTTTGCCGAGCCGGCGCAACCGGGTGACGCTGCGCCCTTCGCACGATTGCGGCGGAGGTTCGGCAGTGCGCAGCAGGAACGGATTCTTCAGCAGGATCCGCTCCAGCCGGCGCCCGAGGATGCGGGCCTCGAGCGACTCGATATAGACGGCGACGTCTGGCAGCTCAGGCATGCCTGCCTAACGGCCGGGGCAGGCCTAGAGTTCGCGCAAGCCGGTCGTGATCGGCAACTTCGCCGCGCGCAGGCTGGGCAGCAAGCCGCCGATGAAGCCGAGAATCAGCGCGTAAACCAGGCCTTGGATCAGCAGGGGCGGCGTCACGGTGAACGCGAACGTCAGCTGACTGAAGGTCGCAAAGTTCATCGTCGTTGCACGCACGCCGTTGAACGCGATGTACGACACGATCATCCCGACCACGCCACCCACGAGACCGATCAGCAACGCTTCCGCGAGCACTGAGGTGATCACGGGAGCGGGCCCGAAACCCAGCGCTCGCAACGTTGCAATCTCGCGGGTGCGGGAGGAAACAGCCGAGTACATGGTGTTGAGCGCCGCGAAAATGGCGCCCAGGCCCATCAGGATGGCGATCGCGCTGCCGATCGTACTCACCAGCGTCACCAGAATCTTCGACTGCTCGGCGTAGTACTGCTTCTCGCTGAACACCCGGACGTTCAGACGCGGGTTGGTCGACAGCTCGTCCTTGAATGCCTGCATGTCGCTTGGGCTCGTCAGCTTCACGCGCATCGACTGGAATGACGTGCCGCGGTTGTACGCGCCCTGAAGCACAGTAGCGTCGGTCCAGATCTCCGATTCAGCCACACTGCCGCGGTCCTCGAAGATGCCCGTGATCGTCCAGTCGGCGTTGCCCATACGCAGCGTGTTGCCGACGGTGAGGCCGGAGAACTGCATGCTGGCGCCCTTGCCGACGACGACTTCGAATTTGCCGGGTGTGAAGTTCTCACCTTCGACGATCCTGAAGTTGCCGCGCAGCTTCGCTGCCTGGGGACCAACGCCGCGCAAAGGAACATTGGCCGTGGTTCCCGTGCTCTTCAGAGGCACATCGATCACAACGTACAGTTCGGGGGAGACCAGCGGCCCTTGCTCGTCGCGCGCCGCATACTTGGAGTCGGCGATGAGACGGGTTTGTTCCTGTTGCAGGCCGCTGCCCATTTCGTCCGTCGCGCCATTGCGCAGCACGATGGCCACCTGGTCGGAACCGGAAATATCCAGCACCGCCTTGAAGCCTTCGGCGATCGAGAGCACTCCGATGAGCACAGTGACGACGCCGGCGATGCCGATGAGCGCGACGATCGACGAGGCGGCACGCTGCGACATGTTGCGCACGTTCATGCTCGTGATCGCGGTGATCTGACTCCAAGAGTTGTTCGACATGGGTATTTCTCCTGGCTCAGGTCTTACGCAAGGCGTCGACGATCTTCAATCGCGACGCTTGTGTGCACGGGATGGCTGCGGCCAGGCCGCCGAGCAGCAGGATCAAAACGACGCCGACACCCCATGTCTCGGCAGGCATGCCGAGTACGGGGAAGAACTGCGCGACCGCCGCGCCGATGCCTTTGCTCGCCAGTGCTGCCAGCCCGAGTCCGATCAGACCGCCGAGTGCGGTGACCAGAATCGCTTCGGCGAGGATCAGCAGCGTGACTCCCGCACCGGAGAACCCGAGGGTCTTCATCACGCCGATCTCATTGATGCGCTCTCGAATCGACTGGCCCATCGTATTGGCGGTCACCAGCAGCATGGTGAAGAACACGGCTGCGGCCACGAAGGTGAGCAGCTTGCCGATGTTGCCCATCTGATTCGCGAAGCCCTGGATGAAGGCCTTTTCCGTCGATGTCTTGGTCTCGGTCGAGGAATTGCGGAATAGATCGTCGATGTTGCGGGCAACCTCGGCCGAGCGATCCGGATCTCGCACTTTTACGACCACCCAACCGATCATGTCGCGGATCTCGGCTCGCGACTCGTTGAGATAGTCATAGTGGAAATACATGCTCTGGTTGTCGCCGTTGGTCGCCCGGTAGATGCCGGCGATCTTCATCGGCCAGGAGTTGCCGCCATTGTCCTTGCGTGTCCAGATGTTGGAGCGCATGGGAATGGTGTCGCCCACCTTCCATCCGTAGCGCTCGGCGATCATCTGGCCGACGATCACGCTGGTGCGATCCTGCAGGAACGTCTGCTTCTCTTCCGGCGTCAGCTGGTATTCGTCGTACACCTGGAAGAAGGTCGGCGCCTCGACCGCGAATGCTGCGATCTGGGTGCGCTCGTCCTGGTAGATGCCGCCGAACCAGTCCTGCGACGACGCGACCACGACGCCGTCGACGCCCTTGACCCGGTTCAGATAGGCAAGCGGCAGCGACTGGACGAACGAGGTCTTGTGCATCGTGATCAAACGATCGATGCCGGCGAGCTCGGGGCTTCCGGTCATTGCGACGCGCAGCGTCTGCATCAAGCCGAACAGCAGGAATGCAACGATGATGGACGCCAGCGTCAGGCTGGTGCGCAAACGCTTGCGCCCCAGGTTGGCCCACAGCAAAGGCAGATATTTGAACATGACGTCACCTCATGCCGCGGCTTCGCGGCCCAGCTGACCCTTGTTCAAGTGCAGAACGTGCTTGGCGCGAGCCGCGGCGTGCGGATCGTGCGTCACCATGATGATGGTCTTGCCCTGTTGCTGATTCAGAGCCTGCAGCAGATCCAGGATCTCGTCGCCCGATTTGCGGTCCAGATCGCCTGTCGGCTCGTCACATAACAACAGCGTGGGATCGGAAACGATGGCGCGCGCGATACCGACGCGCTGTTCCTGACCGCCGGATAGTTCGCGAGGCTTGTGATGAGCGCGTTCGCTCAAGCCGACGAGGCTCAGCGCCGCATTCGCGCGTTTGCGTCGTTCCGCAGCCGAGAGCTTCGTCAGCAGCAGCGGCAACTCGACATTGCGCTCGGCGGTCAACACCGGCAACAAGTTATACATCTGGAATACGAAGCCGACGTGATTGGCGCGCCAGCGGCCCAGATCGGCATCGCTCATCGAATCGGTGCGTATGCCGGCGATCTCGATGCTGCCCGCGGTCGGGCGGTCGATGCCGCCGATCAGATTGAGCAGCGTGGACTTGCCGGAGCCCGATGGCCCCATCAGCGCCAGAAAATCGCCTCGGGGAATGTCCAGGTCGAGGGCGTGCAGCACATGCACGGTCTCGGCGCCCCGCTTGTAGTCCTTCGCTACGGATCGCAGTCGAACCAACGAGTCATCGGTCATGGTGTCACTCCGCTTTGTTCTTGACGGGGGCGCCTTCGGCCAGCCCCTCGACCGGTTTCCCTACAAGGACGTCGCCGGCGGCGATTCCCGACAACACTTCTGTCTGTCCGTTACGTTCGCCTCCGGTGCGCACCGCGACTCGTTCCACCGAAGCGTCGCGCACGCGCCAGACGAACGTCGTCTCTCCATCTCTCATGATGGCCGAGCTCGGCACCCGCACTGCCGGGCGGGTGGGTTCGGCGGTCGTCGGCTCGCTGGAACGGTTGTCGAGGAAGCTCACCTTCACGCCCATGTCCGGCAGGATGCGAGGATCGAGCTCGTCGAAACCGATGCGCACACGCACCGTCGCCTTCTGGCGATCGGCCGTGGGCACGATGTTGATGACGTGACAGGGGATGGTCCAATCCGGATAGGCATCCAGCACCGCTTCGGCTTTTTGTCCGGCCTTCACCCGATTGATGAAAGCCTCGTTCACGTCGACCTCGATCTCTCGCGAATCCATGTCAACGACCGTCGCGATTCCGGTGCGAGTGAAGCCGCCGCCCGCGGAAATCGGAGAAATCATTTCGCCGGGCTGTGCGTCCTTGGAGACCACGACGCCGTCGAAGGGCGAGCGAACCAACAGATCGTCGAGATCTTGTTTGCGTACGCGCACGCTGCTCTGGGCAACCTTTACTTCACTTTTCAGTGCTTCCAGTCGCGCCTGCAGAGCACCGACTTCAGCTTGTGCAGAATCGAGGGCCTGCTCGCTGACCAGCTTGTCTGCACGCAGCTGCTGTGTGCGTCGGAGGTTCCGTTCAGCTTCCGCGAGCCGCACTTCGACTTCCTGCAGATTCTTGGTAGCGGCGTCGAGCTGACGTTCGGCGAGGTCGAGCTGCGGGCGTGTCGTCGTATCGTCGAGGCTCGCGAGCAGCTGGCCCTCCTTGACCTCCATGCCTTCTTCGATGTGGACCTCGGCGACCTTGCCTGTGACTTTCGCCGATACTGTGGCCTGACGGCGCGCCACGACGTAGCCCGAGGCATTCAGCACCGAGCCACCGCCGCTACCGCCGCTCGAAGCGGCAGTTGCGGTCACTGTTTCCACTTCGATGGCGTTATCCCGTAACAGTGCATAGGCCGCGGCCACTGCGGCCAGAACGAGGACGACGACGATGAACCATTTGTAGACGCCGCCCTGGCGAGCGTCGCGAGGCGGTTCGGGAGTGCGTTCGATACGGAGGCTGTCGAGTGCGTTCTGATCGAATGACATGGAAGCCTTCAGTCCTTTAAGCGCGCGTCACGAGCGGCGGCGCGTTCATTGGTATATGCGGGAAATGCCAATGCCGGCGACCAGCAGGGCGCACGGATTCTAATCCCGCGACCCGGCGGAAGTAAGGCGCGTCGGTGAAAAGCCGCGCAACGCCGGTGAGTTGGACCGATAATCCTCGAGCAACTTCGATATCTGCGCTACCCGCCGGGCAGGACACTACCAACATATGAAACCGCGCTCCTTATATATCGTGGGTGGAGTCGTGCTCGTGGCGCTCGCGATCGGTGTACTGGCGAGCCGGCCGACACCCATCGAGGTGGAAACTGCAACGGTGAGCCGGGGTCCGGTCGCTGAAACTGTTACCAACACGCGAGCCGGCACCATCAAAGCCTGTCAGCGCGCCCGGCTCGCGCCGCCCTCGGGCGGCCAGATCTCCAGGCTGCCGGTAAAGAAAGGCGATCGCGTCGAGCCGGGGCAGGTGCTGCTCGAGCTATGGAACGAGGATGTGCGGGCCGAGTTGAGCCTGGCTCAACGCGATGCCGTCGCGGCGCATGCGCGGGCCGAAGAGGCGTGTGTTGCAGCCAAGGTGGCTCAGCGCGAATCGGATCGCCTCGCGAAGCTGGTCGCCCAAAGTCTGGTGTCGATCGATGCCGCCGAGAGGGCGCGCGGCGATGCCGATAGTCGAGCGGCGGCCTGTCGCGCCACTACTCAAAATATCAAAGTGGCCGAAGCGCGCATCGAGCAGGCCAAGGCGTCGATGGAGCGTACATTGTTACGCGCGCCGTTCGCGGGCATCGTTGCAGAGATCAACGGTGAGATCGGCGAGTTTGTGACACCCTCGCCCGTCGGTATTCCGACGCCCCCCGCTGTCGATGTGGTTGACACTCGTTGTATCTATGTGACGGCGCCCATCGATGAGGTCGACGCACCGAGAATTCGGGAAGGCATGCCGGCGCGAGTCTCGCTCGATGCGTTCCGCGATCGAACGTTTGCAGCTCACGTGCGACGGGTGGCGCCCTATGTGCTCGACGTCGAGAAGCAGGCGCGCACCGTGGAAATCGAAGCCGAGCTGGAGGACATTCAATCGGTGACGTTGCTGCCGGGATATAGCGCCGATGTCGAAGTCATTCTGCAGGAGCGGGATAACGTGCTCAGGGTTCCCACGCGTGCACTCATCGATGGCAGGCGCGTTTATGTCTTCGATGCGGCAACTGAGCGAGTGCATGCCAGGGACGTGCAAATCGGCCTGCGGAACTGGGAATACGTCGAGGTCACCAGCGGCGTCCAGGAAGGCGATAAGGTGGTGACGACCATCGATCGCGAAGGTGTCGTCGACGGCGCGCGCGCCAGGCAGGCTGGGACGCGATGATCGATCTGAGAAACATCTGCCGGCATTTCCAGATGGGCGATCAGCAAGTGCGCGCGCTCGATCAGATCGACGTGCACATCGAGACTGGCGAATATGTTTCGATCATGGGACCGTCCGGATCGGGCAAGTCCACTTTGTTGAATGTACTCGGGCTGCTCGATCGGCCGACGGCCGGCACCTATCTGCTGGATGGTCGTGAGACCACGTCGCTGAACGATGAGGAGCTGGCGCAGACCCGGGCGCAGAAGATCGGGTTCATCTTCCAGTCGTTTCATCTGATTCCGAGATTGACGGCGTTCGAGAACATCGAGCTGCCGCTGGTGTTGGCTGGCGTGGCGCCCGAAGTGCGGCGGCCGCGGGTGCAGGAGTTGCTGGCGAGTTTGAGCTTGGAAAGCCGCGCGAATCACCGGCCGAATGAGTTGTCCGGCGGCCAGCGCCAGCGGGTGGCCATCGCGCGTGCGATGGTGATGCAGCCCGCGGTGATACTGGCGGATGAGCCCACCGGCAATCTGGATCATGTTTCCGGCGCCGAGGTATTGGCGGCCATCGAGGGATTGAACGCCAAGGGCATCACGTTGCTGGTCGTCACTCATGATGCCGAAGTGGCGCAGCGAGCGAGGCGACATATCAGGATGAGGGACGGGAAGGTGGTGGAGGACGCCTGATGCGCTTTCGCGATCTGATCCGGCTCTCGTTCGACTCCGCCGTGCGGGCGCGGATGCGGAGCATCATGCTGTTGCTCGCGATGAGTATCGGCGTCGCAGCGGTCATCGCACTCACCTCGTTAGGTGAAGGGGCGCGGCGCTACGTGGCTGATGAGTTCCAGGCGCTCGGCACACGCATGATCATCGTCATCCCTGGCCGGTCCGAAACGGGCGGCGTCTCGCCAGGCATGCTCGCTGGAGAAACGCCACGGGATCTCACATTGAGCGACGCGCTCGCTGTGCAACGTTTGCCGGGCGTCGCACGCGTAGCGCCGCTGGTGGTTGGTTCGGCGCCGGCATCGGTTGGCTCTTTGGAGCGTGAGGCGCCGGTGATGGGGTCCAGCTCCGAGTTGATGCCGATCCATGGGTTCGCGCTCGCTCGCGGGGACTTTCTTCCGTCGGGTGATATCAGTCGCGACACCGCCGTCGCGGTCATCGGCAATAACATCGCTCGTGAGCTCTTCCCTGGTCGCGAAGCCATCGGCGGCAATCTGCGCATCGGCGATCGGCGCTTTCGTGTCATCGGCGTGCTGGCGGATCAGGGGCGCATGATCGGCATGGACTCGCAGGAGTTGATCATCATCCCGGTCAGTGCGGCGCAGGCGCTGTTCAATACCGAATCGCTGTTTCGTCTGCTGATTCAAGCTCACACGCGCGACGACATGACTCGTGTACGCGACGCCACGGTCGAGGCTATCAAGCTGAGGCACCAAGGCGAAGAGGACGTGACAGTCATCACTCAGGACGCGTTGCTATCCACTTTCGATCGCATCTTCACAGCGCTGACACTCACGCTGGCCGGCATCGCCTCTATCAGCCTGGCCGTAGCCGGCGTGTTGATCATGAATGTGATGTTGGTGTCGGTGAGTCAGCGGACCAGTGAGGTCGGCTTGCTCAAGGCGATCGGCGCCACGCGTGCGCAGATTACGGCGATGTTCCTCACCGAGGCGATCCTGCTGTCTGTCGCGGGCGCCATCGCCGGCTTGTTCGTGGGGTTCGGTGTCGATTGGATCGTCGGGAACATCTATCCATCGCTGCCATTGAGTCCACCGGCCTGGGCCGTCGTCATGGCGCTCATCGTTGCCATTCTCAGTGGCGTCGTCTTCGGATTGTTGCCCGCGCGGCGCGCGGCTCGGCTCGATCCGGTGGCCGCGTTGGCGGGGCGGCGCTAATGCGCTTCGCCGATCTGGTGCGGCTGACAACGGGCTCGGTACGCGCTCACCGACTTCGCGCGGCCTTGACGGCTCTGGGCATCGGCATCGGCGTGACAGCCGTTGTGTTGCTCACGTCGATCGGTGAAGGCGTGCATCGCTTCGTCGTGTCCGAGTTCACGCAGTTCGGTACGAACATCATCAGTGTCACGCCGGGCAAGACCCAGACGATGGGCGGCTCGATCGGTTCGCTCGGCAACGTCCGGCCCTTGACCGTCGACGATGCAGAAGCATTGGGTCGCGCACCGTACGTCATCTCGACCAATGCGATGGTGCAAGGAAACGCCGAGGTCGAAGCGCTGGGGCGGAAGCGGCGAACCACTGTGTACGGCGTCGGCTCGACGTTCGCCGAAGCGTTTCGGTTCGAAGTCGCGCAGGGCGAATTCCTGCCGGCAGACGATCCACGCGCACCGCGCAGTCTCGCCGTGCTCGGCAGCAAAATGAATGACGAACTATTTCGAGGCGAGAACGCGCTCGGCAAGACGATTCGCGTCGGCGGGCAGCGCTATCGTGTCGCCGGTGTGATGCAGCCGAAGGGCACGACGCTCGGCTTCGATCTCGATGACACCGTCTACATTCCCACGGCGAGATCGCTGGAGTTGTTCGATAGGGACAGCGTGTTCGAGATCCAGCTGCGGCACGCGTCGGGCGTTCCGGTGCAGGAGGTGGTGGACGGCGTGCGCAGGATTCTGATCGCGAGGCACGGCGATGAAGATTTCACGATCACGACCCAGCAACAGATGCTCGATACGTTGGGCTCGGTGCTGAGTGTGCTGACCTTTGCAGTAGGCGCGCTCGGCAGCATCTCCTTGCTGGTCGGCGGCGTGGGCATCTTCACGATCATGACCATTGGGGTCAGCGAGCGCACAGCGGAGATCGGGTTGCTGCGCGCGTTGGGGGCGCAGAAGAATCAGGTGTTGCGTGTGTTCCTTTCTGAAGCGGTGGTTCTGTCGGCGCTCGGTGGTGTGGCCCGTCTTCTGGCGGGACTCGGAATCGCCGCGGCGTTGGATATCGCCGTGCCGGCACTGCCGGTGAGTTACTCGCCAATGTTCATCGTGGCGGCGGAATCGTTGGCGCTGGCTGTTGGCCTGATCGCCGGCATTCTGCCGGCGATACGAGCGGCGGGATTGGAGCCGGTCGAGGCGCTCAGAACGGATTGAAGATGCGCGGGGGGCGGGCGATTTGCCGTCAAGCCATTGCCCGCTGCATCAACAGAAACTGCTCGGTCAGCGGCGAAGTCGGCATCGTGAAATAGAATACGGCGCCTTCGTTGGGTTTGCCTTCGGCCCAGATGCGGCCGCCGTGGCGATCGATGATCCGGGCGACGGTGGCGAGGCCGACGCCGGTGCCTTCGAACTCGGCCGCGCTATGCAGACGTTGGAACGGTTTGAACAGTTTCTGTTCGTGCGCCATGTCGAAGCCGGCGCCGTTGTCCTTCACGAACAAAGTGGCCATGGAGCCATGTTGCGACTGGCCGACGGTAATGCGGGCGTGCTCGGTCCGCGAGGTGAACTTCCAGGCGTTCGCCAGCAGATTCACGAACAGATCGCTGATCAGGCGGCGGTCGCCATGCACCGCCATGCCGGGTTGAATCTCCACTTCCACGTTGCGTGACGCATCTTTCTGCCGCAGGTCCTGCACGATGCTTTCCGCCAGCGCGCTCACATCGATAATCTCTCGATGCAGCGTGTGGCGTGAGATGCGGGACAGCACCAGCAACGCATCGATCAGCTCAGACATCTGCCTCACGCTGCCTTGAATGCGAGTCAGCCGCCGGCGTTGCTCCTCGGTGGCGTGAGCCAACGACAGCTCGAGCAGGCCGGCCTGACCGGCGATGGTGGTGAGCGGCGAGCGCAGATCGTGCGAGACCGACGCCGTGAACGCCTCGAGTTCCCGATTTGCCCTGGCAAGCGACTCGTTCGCATCGCGCAGCTGGCGTCGGCTAGGTACGGATAGGATGAGCGGCAACGCGCGCCACAGCAGGATGGCCGTCGGTATCGCGGCGGCCGCGGCGATCACCTTGAAGACGCCTTCGAGCCAGGGATGGGTGTGCCAGACATTCCACGCGCTCATGACGTGGCTCAGCCCGCAGGCCACGATGAAGATGGTGAAGGCCACGACGAAAGGCCGGTTGAACGGCAGGTCGCGCCGCCGCCGCGCCACGTACCTGAGCACGAACGGAACCGTGAAAAACGCGATCGCGATCAGAACGTCGGCAGCGACGTGCATCCACAGGATGCCTGGTGTCCACATAGCGCTAGTGTCCATGTGGCATCGAACGTTCGCCGCCGGGCCGGGACACATCAGAGGCGGGCATGCGTCTCGCCACTCCTTTCAAAGACCGGCGCGCATTGTAAGCCGTCAGTCGCTGCGCACACGCACCCTCGGCACGGCTTTGTCGATCCTCGTTGTCGCAAAAGCATGACCTCGTTCGTCTTCATTTCGACATTGAATACGCGGCCGTCCAGAAGGCCGCGTTGAGCAGCGAAGGCCGGCGGCTCACCCCAGGGGCATACGAAATGCGCAAGTCCTCGGACTGTGAAGCGGACCGTTGCCGGTGACTAACTGGTACTTTACGCAGCCCGTTTCGCCGCTCTGAATGGTTTAGAAAAAACTCGCAGAGACGCAGCGTTTAGCAATGATAGCCCAGCCGTGCATTCAATTTTCTAAACAGCCCGTGGTGGCTGGCAGAGCCGCCGCCGGGCGCTGGCGGGCTATGAAAATGTGGACTCTGCATAGCGGAAAGTTATTACACGCTGTACCGGCTGGACGGTATATTCACCGTCCAGCCGGTACAGCGAGTTTTGCAATGGTGGAGTTGGCATCGAGCACGGTCAGCCCGGCCCGCGAGCGGATCCTTGAAGCAGCGGAGCGAGTTGTCGGTGACGTCGGCGCAGCGCGCATGACGCTCGATGGTGTGGCTCAGGCGGCGGGAGTGAGCAAGGGCGGTTTGCTCTACCACTTTCCGTCCAAGGAATCGTTGCTCGGCGCGCTGGCCAAGCGCTATGTGGAGAGCATGGCCGATTGTGTGGAGCAGGCGAAGAGCGGCACCGGTGAGACCGAAGGCCGAGATCTCAAAGCCTGTATCGTCGGTATCCTTGCGCAGCAGCCCCGGGCCAAGATCGCAGGCATGGGAGCCGCGCTGTTCGCCGCTGCCGCGAACGATCTGACTCTGCTGGAGGTGATTCGTGAGCGCATCGCTCAGTACACCCGGCAGATCGAGAGCAGCGATGTGGATTTCGCTCGGGCCGCGGTCGTGACGCTGGCGATCGACGGTCTGATGATGCGTGAGTCGTTGCGCATCTCCTGTTTCTCCGAGGAGCAGCGTGAACGTGTCGTGCAGCAGCTGCTGCAGATTGCCGATGAGGCGTATCGCTGAAGGCCAGGCCTTGAGCTGACCGGTGTAGTTACAGGAAGCCGGACTCCCGTCCAAGCCACCCGTGTTCTGTCGCCCGAGCGCTCCGACGCTTGCGGCCATGTTTTTTAGTTTGTCAGGTAGACGCATATGAACGTCATTCGTCAGTCAATGGTGAGATCTCTGGTTGTCATCGCTGTCAGCGCGACTTTGCTGACGGCCTGCGGTAAGGGCGAGCAGCAGCAGCACGCGATGCCGCCACCGGAAGTCACCGTGCAGACGGTGGAAAAAAGCCCGGTACCGCTGGACCTCACCTACACCGCGCGCACCGTTGGCTCACGCGAAGTGGAAGTGCGTGCTCGCGTCGGTGGAATCCTGCTGAAGCGGCGCTATGAGGAAGGCGGGGCCGTGAAGCAGGGCCAGCCGATGTTTCTGATCGATCCGGAGCCGGTGCGTGCGCGCCTGGCATCCGCCCGCGCCGACGTTGCGGTGGCCAAGGCTCGCTTGGATGAAGCACGCCGCCAGCACGATCGCGTGTTGCCGTTGTTCGAGAAGAACGCGGTCAGCCAGAGCCGTCGCGATGAGGTGGTGTCGGCATTCGAAGTGGCGCAGGCCAGTCTCGCGGCGGCTCAGTCGGCACAGCGTATGGCCGAGCTCGATCTGGAATATACCGACGTTCGCGCGCCGATCTCGGGTTTGACCAGCCGCGAAGTGATGTCCGAAGGCAGCCTCGTGTCCACCGAGCAAAGCTCCAGCCTGCTGACCAAGATCGTGCAGGTCGATCCTTTGTACATCGAATTCTCGGTGCCCGAAGCCGAAGCATCGATCATCCGCGGTTCGCTCGCGCCGGCCAATCGCGTCGCGCCGCCGACCGTGCGGCTGTTGCTGGAAAGCGGCCAGGAATACCCGGACAGCGCCAAAGTCACATTCGTCGACAACGCAGTCGATGTGAACTCCGGCACCGTGCGGGTGCGCGCCGTGTTGAAGAACGCGGAGGCGCAGCTCATTCCCGGTCAGTTCATTCGTGCGCGCGTCGAAGGCGTGCAGTTGAGCAACGTCGTGTCGGTGCCGCGCAAGGCTGTCATGTCGAGCGCGCAGGGCCAGTTCATCTGGCTGGTCAACGGCGAAGAGAAAGTGGAATTCCGCCCCGTGCAGGTCGGTCGTTCGTTCGGCAACAACATCATCGTTACCGAGGGGCTGGCGCCGGGCGATCGTTACATCGTCGAAGGCGTGTTGAAGGTGCAGCCGGGGATCCAGGTCAGCGCCGTGCCGCCCGAAGCTCCGACCCAGCAGGCTGAGCAGCCTGTCGCGCAGGTGTCGAAGGAGACCGCATGATTTCCAAGTTCTTCATCACGCGGCCGATCTTCGCTTGCGTGATCTCGGCGTTCATCGTGATCGCCGGGTTGGGCGGCATGCTCTCGCTGCCCATCTCCGCGTATCCCGACATCATTCCGCCGTCGGTAACCGTGGCCGCGACCTATCCGGGCGCGACCGCCGAGACCATTGCGGACACCGTCGCCGCGCCGCTCGAGAAGGAGATCAACGGCGTCGAAGGCATGCTGTACATGAGTTCGGTGAACTCGGGCAACGGCACGCTCATGATCACGGTGACGTTCAACATCGGCACCGATCCGGATATGAACGCGGTCAACGTCAACAACCGCATTCAAGCTGCCGTGCCGCGCTTGCCCGAAGAGGTGCGACGACAGGGTGTGGTGGTGCGCAAGGCGTCGACCACGTTCCTGCAGATCGTGTCGGTGCATTCGCCTGACAACAGCGTCGACATGCTCACGCTCAGCAGCTACGTCACGCTGAACGTGGTCGATGAGTTGCGTCGTATTCCGGGCATCGGCGATGTGATGATGTGGGGTCAGGATTACTCGATCCGCATCTGGATGCAGCCGGACAAGCTTGCCCAGCTCGGCCTCACTCCATCGGACGTCGCGGCGGCCGTTCGTCAGCAGAACTCGCAGTACGCGGCGGGCCAGGTCGGTGTCGAGCCGGTCAGCGAACAGGTCGACTTCACCTATGCAGTCACGGCGCAGGGCCGTATGCAGGAGCCGGAGGAGTTCGAGCAGATCGTCGTGCACACCACCGAATCCGGCGGCATCGTACGGCTGAAGGATGTGGCGAGAGTCGAGCTCGGCGCACAGATGTACAACAATCAGGCGACCATCAACGGCAAGCGCGCCGTGATGATGGCGCTGGTGCTCCAGCCCGGCGCCAATGCGCTGGCAACGGGCAATGCCGTCCAGGAACGCTTGCACGAGCTGTCGCAGGATTTCCCCAAGGGCATGACCTATTCCATTCCCTACGACACGATCCAGTACGTGAAGGTGTCGATCAAGGAAGTGGTCAAGACCCTGCTGGAAGCGATGGTGCTGGTGTTCTTCGTCGTGCTGATCTTCCTGCAGAACTGGCGCGCCACCGTCATCCCGATGCTGGCCGTGCCGGTGTCGCTGATCGGCACGTTCGCGGCCATGCACATGTTCGGCTTCTCGATCAACATGCTGACCTTGTTCGGCATGGTGCTCTCCATCGGTATCGTGGTCGACGACGCCATCGTCGTGCTCGAGAACGTCGAGCGCATCATGACGACCGAGAATCTGCCGGCGCCGCAGGCGACCGAGAAGGCGATGGAAGAGGTGACGCGTCCCGTCATCGCCATCGTGCTGGTGCTGACCGCGGTGTTCCTGCCGGTGGCGTTCATGGGCGGTCTGGTCGGCGAGATGTATCGACAGTTCGCGGTAACCATCGCGGTGTCGGTCGTGATCTCCGGTTTCGTCGCGCTGACGCTGACGCCCGCCTTGTGCGCGCTGCTGCTGAAGCACGATCACGTGGTGAAGAACCGGATCCTGGATGGATTCAACCGCTGGTTCGAGCGCGTCACGCATCGTTATGAGATGGGCGTGCGCTTCGTCATGAAGCGGGCTGCGCTCGCCGGCGCGGTCTTCGTAGTGATGTTGATCGCCGTAGTTGGGTTGTTCCGCGCCCTGCCGACGTCGCTCGCGCCATCGGAAGACCAGGGTTATGTGTTCGTCATCGGCTTCCTGCAGGACGCGGCATCGCTGGATCGCACGGTGCGGTCGGTCGAGGCCGTGGCCGCTGGCGTGCGCGACCATCCCGCGGTTGCGAATGCCGTGGCGGTGGCCGGCATGGATCCGCTGACGCAGGCGATGAAAACGAACAGCGGCATCATCTGGTTGCCGATGAAGCCGTGGGACGAGCGTAAGAGCGATGACTTGTCGCCGGCTGCACTGGTGGGCGCGGTGTTCGGCGCTGGCGCGCAGGTGAAAGACGGCTTCTTCTTCGCGGTCGAGCCGCCACCCATCGAAGGGTTGTCGATGACCGGCGGTTTCGAGGCTTACGTCCAGTCGCGTGGCAGCGGCTCGATCAAAGATCTCGAAAGCGTGACGCAAAAAGTGGTCGCGGCCGCCAACAAGCGGCCGGAGCTCGCCGGTACGCAGACGACGTTCAGCGCCAGCGTGCCGCAGATGCGTATCGATCTGGATCGCGAAAAGGCGATGACGCTCGGTGTGGAAGTCGGTCATGTCTTCGAAACGTTACAGAGCACCTTCGGTGCGCTGTACGTGAACGACTTCAATCGCAATGGCCGCGTGTACCAGGTGCAGTTGCAGTCGGAGCCGCGTTTCCGCGCGTATCCGGAAGACATTCGCAACGTCTACGTGCGCTCGAAGCGGGGCGAGCTGGTGCCGCTGACGGCGCTGGCCAGCATCCGTGAAGTCACTGGCGCCGAGATCGTCGAACGCTTCAACGCGTTCACGTCGGCCAAGATCATGGGTGCGGCGGCGCCGGGCTACAGCTCGGGCGATGCATTGAAGGCCATCGAGGAAGTCGCTGCAGAGACCTTGCCGGCTGGCTACGCGCTGGCGTTCACCGGTACGGCGTACCAGGAGAAGGTCAGCGGCGGTGCTTCGCAGGGCGTGTATCTGCTCGGCGTGCTGATGGTGTTCCTGATTCTCGCTGCGCAGTTCGAGCGCTGGACGTTGCCGGTGGCCGTGATTCTGGCGGTGCCGTTCGCGGCATTCGGTGCGTTCCTGGCTGTGTTCGCGCGCGGCCTGGCGAACGACATCTACTTCCAGATCGGCATGCTGACGCTGATTGGACTGGCGGCGAAGAATGCCATTCTGATCGTCGAGTTCGCGCTCATGAAGTATCACGAAGGCATGGGCTTGATGGAGGCTGCGATCGAAGGCGCGAAGCTGCGCTTCCGTCCCATCATCATGACCTCGCTGGCGCTGATCTTCGGCGTGCTGCCGTTGGCGATCAGCACCGGCGCCGGCGCCAACAGCCGTCATTCGCTCGGCACGAGCGTGATCGGCGGCATGCTGGCGGCAACGTTCATTGCGACGTTGTTCGTGCCGCTGTTCTTCAAGTGGATCGCGGGCGCGAAAGGCGGCGAGGCCTATGACGATGAGCACGGCAAGGGTAAGCCCCATGGTGGCGTGCAGCCGAAGCCGGCCGCGCCTCATGAGTCGAATTGAGAGTGACGCAATGAGCAGGCAAGCAATAAGAACCTCGGCTCGAGTGACGTTGACGGCGGCGATTGCCGCCGTCCTCGGTGGCTGTTTCGTTTCCAAAGTGGATCCGCAGAAGCCGGAGCTGCCGCTGCCGGATGCGCTGCCGTCGCAGACCGTTCAAACATCGCCGCTGCCCAATCCGTGGTGGACCTTGTTCAACGATGCCCGGCTCAACGAGCTGATCGTCGAGGCGCTGGAGCACAACCCGGATGCGCAGATCGCTGCCGCCCGAGTCATGGAAGCGCGTTCGTTTCTGCGCATCAGCAATGCGGATCGGTTGCCGACCTTGAATCTCGAGGGCGATGTCACTCGCAACAAGCAGAGTGAGGCAACCCTGGCGAGGCAGGGACTGGGAAACATCCCCGGCTTCATCACCCAGCAGACCATCTACACCGTGCAAGGTACGGTTGGATATGAGCTCGACCTGTGGGGCAAGTATCAGCGTGCCTCGGAGTCGGCGCGTGCGCAGTTGTTGAACTCAGAGTACGGTCGTGAAGCGACCAAGCTCAGTCTCACCGGCGAAGTAGCCCGCACGTACTACGCGTTGATCGCAGCTGCCGAGCAACTGGCTCGCGGGCGTGACACGTTGAAGTCGCGTGAGGAAGCGTCGGATCTGGAGAAGCTGCGCTACGAATCGGGCGAAAGCGATGAATTCACGTTCAAGCGCGCCGAAGCCGATGCCGCGGCCACTCGTGTGTCGACACGCCAGCTCGAGCTGCAGGTGGTGCAACTGACGAATGCGCTCGGTGTGTTGCTCGGCCGCTCGCCGAAAGCCCTGGTCGATGAAGCGATCAGCGTGCAGGGAGTGAGCTTGCCGGCGTCGGTGGAGTTGCCGGCAGCGTTGCCTTCCTCGGTACTGGCGCAACGCCCCGATATCGGCGCGGCTGAAGCGGCGCTCAACGCGTCGGCAGCGGATATTGGCGTGGCGCGGGCTCAGTTGTTCCCGAGTATCAGCATCACCGGCGCACTTGGTCGTGCCAGCCCTGAACTGGATGACCTGTTCACCAGCCCGGCGAAAATCTGGACTGCGTCGGGTGGCATTTTGCAGCCCATCTTCCAGGGCGGGCGACTGCGTGCGAACGTTTCACGTGCGGAAGCGGTGAGAGAACAGCGCAAAGCGGAATATGCGCGCACTGTGCAGCAGGCGTTCCGTGAAGTGCTGGACTCCTTGCAGGGGCAAGCGCTGATTGCTGGCGTGCGTGAAGCAAACGACCAGCAGGTCGCCGCTTTGAGTCGCGCCACTGAACTGGCGGAACTGCGCTATGCACAGGGGGATATCGCTTATCTGGAATTGCTCGATGTGCGCCGTGGGTTCTATCAGGCGCAGATCGATCTGGTCGCGGCCCAGCGCGATGCCTTGCTCAACACGATCGATCTTGCGCTCGCAGTCGGCGGTGGGTTGGGCGATCGGGCGGAACCGCTGACAGCGCAGAGATAAACACAAATGCCTCCGTCGCGGCGCCACGCCCCGCGACGGAGGCGACCAGCGCTGACACAACTCTTCGCATCGGGCGTGGAAAAACATTCTCCATGCCCATCCCTTTCGTTGCAAAAAGTACAAGAGAAACATTCCAAGAATCGCGCACCCCGAAGCATTCGCGCGCGATCTGCAAACGGCACGCGAGCTGCATAGTCAGCTCAGGCTTTTTCTGATGTAGGCCAGGACCTTTCTGAAAAGTCAGTGCGTTGTCTGCATCGCGCGGTAGTTATTCGCGCGAGAACATGCGAGGGGAATATCGAATGCGCGTCATATCGCGAGAGCAACAGATCTCTCGTGCCGAGTTGATTCGGCGTCTTCGCCAGTTGGCGATCGGCACTTCATTGGCTTTGTCCATCGCCGCGTGCGGTGGAGGCGGAGGCGGCGGAGGACAGCCCGCCGCGCCCGTTCAACAAAATCCGCCGCCGGCGGCGAATACCGCACCGAGCGTAGAGGCGGGTGCAAATCAAACGATCGTATGGCCAGCGGCTACCGTGCAGTTGAACGGCACGGCGTCGGATGATCCGGCTCAAACACTCACATACGCATGGACCGTGGCCAGCGGCCCGAGCGGTGTGACATTCAGTGCGGCGAATGCTGCCGCGACGAGTGTGACATTCCCATCTGCTGGCACCTACGTGCTCACTTTGTCGGTTAGCGATGGCAGCGCAACGGGCTCCGATACGGTGACCATCACCGTGAATGCCGCGGGAGATCCTCCAGCGCAGGCTGCGGTTTATCCGGCGCCCGACCTGACGAATGACACGCCAGACCACGGCTGGACGCGAGTCGCTGCCGCGGAGGTCGGGATGAATCAGGCCCTGCTCGATCAAGCAGCGACCTACGCGCAGACTGGCGGTACCGCGATCCCGGGCAGTGCCGGCATGATCGTGCGCGGTGGCCGGCTGGTGCACTCCTGGGGCAATATCGATCAGCGTTTCGACATGAAGTCGACCACGAAGTCGATCGGTGGCATTGCGCTGGGGCTTGCGATCGATGCCGGCACCTTGCAGTTGAGCGATGTGGCGCAGACCAGGCTCGCAGGCATCGGTGCGAATCCTCCGTCCAACGTGACGACCGGCTGGCTGGATGACATCACGATCCAGCATCTGGCGACTCACACGGCCGGCTTCGACAAGCCGGGCGGCTATACCTATCAACCGCCGAGAGATCCTGCGGCGCCGACGTTGATCTACCAGCCCGGCACGACCTGGTTCTATTCCGACAGCGGTCTGAACTGGTTGTCTGAAGTGCTGACGACGGTCTTCAACGAGGATCTTGCGACCGTGCTCCAGAGCCGCGTGTGGACCGTACTGGGACTGAACAGCACGTCGGGCGTTGCGCATGCAACTTCGGATGTGTACTGGCGTGACAATCAACTGCGTCCGCAGACGGGTGGCATTCACAACCGTGAGCTCGCCTCCGGGATTTTCGCGAATCCGAACGCCATGGCGCGCGTCGGTCTGCTGTTCCTGCGCAAGGGCGTGTGGGCGAACGATCAGCGCATCCTTTCCGAGTCGTTCGTGAACACCGTGATGACGCCGCCGGCGGCGAATGTCGATCTGGTCAACCCGCAACCAGCGGATTTTCCGAGTGCGACGACCAGCTATGGCGTGTTGTGGTGGACCAATGCGGCGGGCGTGTTGCCGAACGTGCCACGTGACGCCTACTGGGCGTGGGGCCTGGGTGACAGCTTGATCGTCGTGATTCCGAGCCTGGATCTGGTGGTGGTGCGCGCGGGAGCGCAACACGAGGGGGCTGCACGCGACGCCGCTGTCACACCCGGTCAACGCGTTTGGCACGATACCGATTGGAATGGCGACTACGCCGTGCTCGCTCCGTTCCTCGATCCGATCGTTCAGTCTGTGAGTCAGTAACAGTCGCGCAGGGTGAATCGAAGGCGCGCGTCCGAATGTTCTTCGGCGCGCGCCTTTGACGTCTAGAAGCCAGGGTAGATCGCATCGCCTGATCCGATCCCTCGTTGCAGGAGGCGAGAATGGCTGACGACTCCCGATTTACGCACCAGAACGATCCTGCTGCCCGATCGGATAACGAGGGCGCCGAGCGGCTCGCCACGCCAGAACAATGGGCGGCAATGAAATTCGAGCCGGTGCCGATCGACCCGAACAAGTTTGGCACGGGCTGGGATCACGCTCGGGGCGCTGTGGCGCGTACCGCTGTCGGGCTGCTGCGCCTGGACGACGAGGCGCTCACGAGCCAGTTCATGGCCATGCTCGATCCGCTGATGGAGGCGATGCAAACGTACGGCGAGTTGCAGAACGAGCTGGACTATCTGAAGACGCACATGGAAGCGCTCGAGATGGCAGCCACTCGGATGTTATGCGTAGCTTCCCGCTGCGCCGAACGCGGCTCGTCGTAATCCTGCGTTGAATCAGCCTGGTCGGCGGCGCCGATGTACCGTCACGGCGATGAGCAGTAGCGTCATCGCCAGCAATCCACCGAACGCCCATTGGAAGTCGCTGCGCATCAACAGCGAAGGCTTCGGCAATACATACGATTCTCCCGCCAGTATCGACTCGATGATGCCGCGGATTTCTTTGCCGGGCGTCATCTCGCCATTGGAAAGAATCACGATCGCGCGTTGCTGCGACGGATAGAGGGTCAGCAGCGTCGAGAAGCCGCTTCGGTTCGTTGTGAGGCTCGGCAGCCACTCGCTGCCGTGATGTTCGAGATTCCATCCCAACGCGATTGCCGTGCGCTCATCCGTGCCATCGCGTCGACGCGCGAACATTGCATCATAAGAGGCGGGCTGAAGCAGCGCCGGATCGTGACTCACATGCGAGGCCGCCCATCGCGTGAGATCGGCGACGCTGGCGCTGAGTCCGGCGCTCGGGAGTGCTCTTTCATCTCGGGGGTAATCCGGCGCGCGACGTGCGAACACCTTTCCAACATGTGGCCACGCCAGGTTGCGGTCAGCGACCGGCGTGTCGAAGGTGCTTTCAACGATGCCCGCGGCGTTCAGTACACGCGTTTGCATGTACTGCAGATATTTTTGTTGGGTCGTGCTTTCGATGATGCCGGCGAGCGCATCGAACGCCGCATCGTCGCGCGTCAGCAGTTGATCGATGGTGACGGAAGAGTCGGCGATCGAATCGGTGAGATTCAGCTGGCCTTGTTCCGCCAGTTGCATGATCGCGGCGGCAGTGAACGTGCGAGTGACGGACGCGACATGAAACAACGTATGCGCGTTCACTGGCTGATCCGTTTGCTTGTCGCGGCTCCCGAAGCCGCGCATGTACACGGGCTCGCCGTTCTCGACGATGCCGACCGCCATGCCCGGAATGGAGAAGTCCTGCCGGACGCGCTCGATCACGGCATCGAGCAGGGAGACATCGTTTCGACTGAGCTGCGGGAGAGGATCGGCGCTCGGTCCGTCTTCCTGGGAGGCTGCGATGCCGGGTATCGCCAACAGCGCAATCGTGGTCAGCAGATTGGCCCGGCGGCTCAGCATTGGTATCGATCCGTGATTCCGTGGCTTTGTTCAGGACCTTACTTCGGTCTCGAATTCGGCGCCACGGCGGTCGAATCCCGGCGCACCAACGTGTGCGCCAGGCGTGCTGGCTTGGGCGTCGTGCCCGACAGCAGCATCTCCAGCAGCAGATCGGCCGCCCGGTAAGCCAGCTGATAGGTGGGCTGGCAGATGGTCGTGAGCGGCGGCCATACAGTGCGGGCGATGGCTGCGTCGTCGAAGCCGGCAACCGACAGCTGCGATGGAACGGCCACCCCCATTTCGTGGGCCGCCATGAGCGCACCCGCGGCCATGTCGTCGTTGCCTGCGAAAATCGCCGTCGGCCGCTTCGGCAGCGCCAGCAGCTGACGAGTCATTTCCAGCCCCGAGTCGAACAGGAAGTCGCCCTGCCGGACATACTCCGGAACGTAGGGGATCTTGTGATTCTTCAGCGCAGTCTTGTAGCCGCGCAGACGTTCGCCGCTGGCGAAATGGCCGGGCCGGCCGATGATGAAACCGATGCTGCGATGGCCGAGGCCGATCAGGTACTCGGTCATTTCGCGGGCGGCGGCCTCGTCGTCGATATCGACGTAGGGCGAGCGATGTTTGATTTCGTTGGGCGCGATGCGCACGAACGGCAGGGCCTGAGCGTCGAGCGCGCGGATCAGTTCGGCCGATTCGCTCAGCGGCGGGGCCACGATCAGTCCGTCGAGGTGGGTCTGGTTGGCGAACGTCAGGATGTCCTGCATGACTTCCTCGGTGCGCCCGGCCACTTCGTGCAACAACAACAGGAACTTGGCTTCGCGACAGCGCGCCAGGGCGCCCCGCTGGACTTCGATGGTGTAGTTGGCGCTCGGGTTGTCGTAGACCAGGCCGACCAGGTAGGAACGCCGGCTGGCGAGGCTGCGGGCGGAGAGGCTGGGGTGATAGTTCAGCCGTTTGACGGCAGCCAGCACCTGCGCGCGAGTTTCTTCGCGAACGTTAGGCTCGTTGTTGAGCACTCGCGAGACTGTTTTGATAGCGACGCCGGCAGCCTTGGCGACGTCGTTGATGCTTGTTCTGCGCCCGGACATGGGCGCGATGGTAGCTTAGATTTCGCCGCAAATCGCGGGTCCTGCGATCCGGTCCTCACAGTCGCGGCTGGGCTCTCAGCGCAGGATGCGATTGTCCTCGGGTGACTGATCGGTCAACTTCGGCTTGGTGGAGCGCAGGTAGATGTCGAGAAAGTCGATGCCGTGTTCAACGGGGGCATCGACCACGAACGTGCTCAGGTGCTCCAGACCACGGATCAGATACAGCTCGGCGGGGATCTTGTTGGCGTTCAGCGCCTGGTACATGGCGTGCGCGTTGTTGACACCCACGGTGATGTCGAACGTGCCGTGATACAGGAACATGGGCGGATCGTCCCCGGTCACCAGCGCCAGCGGCGAGGCTTCGCGCCACAGACCGGGATTCTCGTCATAGGAGACGCCGGTCAGGCCCTTGGTCAGCGCTCCGTCCTTGTAGTAGCGGATATCGACGGGCGTGCCACCGGCCACCACTGCCTGCACGCGCGAGCCATCTACGTACCATTTGTCTTCCGGACCGGTGACACCGGCCAGCGCCGCCAGATGCGCACCGGCCGAGTAACCCCAGGTGCCGATGCGGTTCTTCAATACGTTCAGATCCGAGGCATGCGAGCGCAGCCACAACACCGCCTGCTGCACGTCCTGGAGCTGCGCCGGGAAATGCCATTGCGGGGCGAACCGGTACGACATGTTCAATACGACGTAACCGCGCTCGGCCACCCGGCGCGAGATGTCGTTCATGTCCTCCCGTGAGCGGCCTTCCCAGCCCCCGCCATGGATCATGACCACTGCCGGAAACGGCCCATTGCCGGCCGGCCGATACAGGTCCGCCTTCAGCGCCTGCGGCCAGTCCGCCGGCGTGTAGACAAAATCTCGCGTGACGGTCACAGCCACCGGGCTCACGGACCCGATCCGGGCATTGCTCGGCCTGCCTTCGTGCGAGGCACACCCTGTCAACAGCAACGCGGACACCAGCAACGCCAGCCTGATCATGACACCACCTTTCCAAGACCCCTCGCGTGGATGTTCGCGGTTCAGGTGGATTTGGAGGCAGCAAGGCGTTCAGCTGAGGGCGGAATTCTCGGCCCCGGACTTATTCTGCCGCGCTTGTCGGCCGGGCCCGGGGTGGCGCGTCTTCAAGGGGACGCATCGATCCGGCTTTACATTACAGAGGGACCCAACAGATGAATCGCTTACTCGTGTTCGGCGTACTCGCCGCTCTGGCTGCCTGTGCGCCCAAGCAAGATGCCGCCAAGGAGCCGACCGCGCAGGCGTCGCCGCCGGCAGCCGTCGCGGCCGAAGGACCCGTGGATGTTCCAGCCGGGGCGTACACGATCGATCCGTCGCACACCAGTCTGCTGTTTCGTGTCGATCATCTCGGCTTCTCGAACTACACGGCGCGTTTCAAGAAGGCGACTGCGCAACTGCAGTTGGATCCCAACGATCTCGCGGCGTCCAGCGTCACCGTCGTGGTCGATGCGAAGTCGTTGGAAACGGATTTTCCGGATCCGGCGACGGTGGATTTCAACGCGGAGCTGCTGGGAGAGAACTGGTTGAACGCAGCGACGTATCCAGAGATCACATTCCGTTCGACCAGCGTCGAACCTACGGGAGCGCGAACGATGCGCATCAACGGTGAATTGACCATGCGTGGCGTGACTCGTCCGATGGTGTTGGATGCGCGCTTCAATGGCGGCTATCGCGGCCATCCGATGGATCCGAACGCGCGCGTCGGCTTTTCGGCCACGGGCGTGCTCAAGCGTTCGGAATTCGGAATCAGTTATGGCATTCCGGCGCCCGGCACGACCATGGGAGTCAGCGATGAAGTGAACGTCATCGTGGAAACGGAATTCTCCGGCCCGCCGTTGAACACCCCGACGGGCGAGGGCGGCCAGACTAAGTAAAAAACACTGCGCAACGCTTGAGCGTGCCGTACGATTGCATCCCTCAGGTGGTGCAATCGTGCGATATCACGGAGCGAGCGAATGACGAGTGGAATGTTTCGATGCACAGCCATATCAGCGATGTTTGTTGTTTCGCTGAGTTGTGAAATCGCCGCAGCCGCCGATCCGGGATTCTATATCGGCGCCGCGGGTGGGCGCAGCGAGCAGCGGCTGGACAAGCAGGCCGGCGTCGGACCGCCGCCCGCGATCATTGCCACGATCCCCGGTGGTGTCTTTCCCATCCTGCCTGTGGATCCGATTCGCACACCAGCACCGATATTTGGTGTGATTCTTCCTCCGGTATTCGCCGTGCCCACTGCGATATTCCTTCCTGCCGGTATCTCCGCGGATGAAGCCGACGTGGGCTGGAATCTCTCGTTCGGCTATCGCATCAACAAGTACCTGGCGGCGGAACTCGCCTATGTCGATTCAGGGGAGGCATCGCTCGTTGAACGCTATTTGCCTGCTGCCGGCTTGTCGCCGGCTCCCGGCATAAGCGAGATCAATCGCAGCTATACGGTGACTTCGCGCGGACCCGCGGTATCGGTACTCGGCACGTTACCGCTGAGTTCTCAGTGGGAGTTGTTCCTTCGCGGTGGCGTTTTGTTTGCGAAACAGGAGGTCGAAGCACGGACCCGGTCTGTCGGCGGCTCGGCGATCGTTGCTGCGCCGATCGAGCGGGACTTCAGTGACGAAGTCGTGACCGTGGGGGCGGGCGTGCAGTGGACCTTCCTGCCGCGCTGGACAGCGCGGCTCGAGTATCAGCGCACCGACGATCTGCAGTCGAACGAGATCATGGGCGAGAGTCGTATCGACCAGGCGTCGCTCAGCATATTGTTCGGGTTGTGACGCTCAGCTGCGCCATACATCGCTGAACACCCGCAGCAGATTGCGTCCGAGAATTTTCTCGATGCGGGTGGCGCTGTGACCGCGGTCGGCCAGCATCTGGCCCAGCGTTTCGAAACGACGCGGCGTATTGAGATCGCTCGCGAACAAATAACCGTCTTCGGTTTCGCCGGGCGCGGCGATGCCTTTCTCCCGGCGCTCCCGGGTGTTTGCGGCGAACGCATCCTTGTATTTCTGGTCCAGGATGGCGGGCGAGACGGTGCCGTCGGTGCCGATGGACACGTGATCCTCACCGGCCACGTCGATCATGTGTTCGAGGTGCCGGATGATGTCGGCAGCCGTCGGCTGCTTGCCGCCATTCAAGTACGGCATGAAGAACACACCGGACACGCCGCCTTTGTCCGCCACCGCACGGAGCTCTGCATCGGTGCGATGACGCGGATGATCGGCAACGGCTGCAGCGCCAGTGTGCGTGAATGCAACCGGCTGCTTCGATACGCGAATTGCGTCGGCGGACGTCTGCCGGCCGCAATGACTGAGATCGACGAGGATGCCCAGTGAGTTGAGCCGCTCGATGGCTTCGATGCCGATGCGGCTCAGCCCGGCGTTGGCCGGTTCCATGCAGCCATCGCCGATCAGATTGCGGCGGTTGTACGTCGGTTGCACGACGCGCAGGCCGAGCTGATACAGGTCTGCGAGCAGATCCAGATCGGTCTCGAAGGCTACGCCATCCTGCACGCCATAGATGAGTCCGGTCCGCCTGGCTTTCTTGGCGGCTGTGATATCCGCAACGGTGCGCACACGAGCGAACGTGTCCGGATGCCGTTCGATGCTGCGGTCCGCATCGAGGAGGTCGCGAACCAACTCCTTGTATGCCGTATCCGGCGCTGTCGTGCCGACCGGGCCGAGAGTGATGAGTACTGCGGTCAGGCCGCTGTCCCGCACATCTTTGAGATGGGCTTCGCCGAGTTGCTCGCCCGGTTGCATGGTCAGACTGCCGGGCCCGCCCAAGCCATCGATCACGATGGCGTCGTTGTAGCCCTTCCACGCGGCTGCGTTCGCCCAACGCATCGGTAATGTCAGCGCCGCCGCGCCGGTGGCGAGCAGAACGGTCCGGCGGGAAAGGGCAGTTGTCATGATCAGGCCTTCAGCCGATAGCCGGTCTTGAAGATCCACCAGATGACGATCAGACACAAGCTCAGGAACAGCAGCGTCATTCCCAGGCTCACGCCGACTGCGACGTCCGACATGCCGTAGAAGCTCCAGCGGAAGCCGCTGATCAGATACACGACCGGATTGAACAGCGCGACCTTCTGCCAGACCTCCGGCAGCATGCTGATGGAGTAGAAGCTGCCGCCGAGGAACGCCAGCGGCGTCACGATCATGATGGGTACGATCTGCAGCTTCTCCCAGCCGCTCGCCCACAAGCCGATGATGAAGCCGAACAGGCTGAAGGTGAGCGAGGTGAGCACCAGGAAGGACACCATCCACAGCGGATGCTCGATGCTGAAGGGCACGAACACCCGGGCGGTCGCAAGAATCACCAGGCCGAGCATGATGGATTTGGTGGCAGCCGCGCCGACGTAACCGATGACGATCTCCATCGCCGAGATCGGCGCCGACAGCACTTCGTAGATCGTTCCCGAATAGCGCGGCATGTAGATGCCAAACGATGCGTTGGAGATGCTCTCGGTCAGTACCGAGAGCATGATCAGGCCCGGCACGATGAATGCGCCGTAGCTTACGCCTTCGATCTCCGCCATGCGCGAGCCGATCGCCGCGCCGAATACGACGAAGTAGAGCGAGGTGGATATCACAGGCGAGAGCAGGCTCTGCACCAGCGTGCGAAACCAGCGAGCCAGCTCGAAGCGATAGATCGCGCTGATGGCGTAAGCGTTCATCGTTGGTGCACCAGGCTGACGAAGATTTCCTCCAGCGAACTTTCGCTGGTGTGCAGGTCCTTGAAGTCGATGCCGTGCTCGTTGAGTTGCCGCAGCAGGCTGGCGATGCCGGTGGCGTCCGCCTGAGTGTCGAATGTGTAGATGAGCTGAGTCTTGTCCGCCGACAGCTCCAGTTGACGGTTCGCGAGCTGCGCCGGGATCTCCTGCAGCGGCGCCTGCAGATGCAACGTGAGCTGTTTGCGTCCGAGCTTGCGCATGAGCGTGGTCTTCTCCTCGACCAGAATGATCTCGCCCTTGCTGATGGCGCCGATGCGATCGGCCATCTCTTCGGCTTCTTCGATGTAGTGCGTGGTGAGAATGATGGTCACGCCGCTGTCGCGCAGGGATCGGACCATGTCCCACATGTCACGCCGCAACTCGACGTCGACGCCCGCGGTGGGCTCGTCCAGGAACAGGATCTGCGGCTCGTGGGACAGCGCCTTGGCGATCATCACGCGACGTTTCATGCCGCCGGACAGCGAGATGATGGTGTTGTCCTTCTTCTCCCAAAGCGACAGGGCTTTGAGCACTTTCTCCAGGTGCGCCGGGTTGGGCGGCTTGCCGAACAGGCCGCGGCTGAAGTTCACCGTTGCCCAGACGGTCTCGAACGCGTCGCTGGTGAGCTCCTGCGGCACCAGGCCGATCTTGGATCGCGCGGCGCGAAAGTCCTTGCGGATATCGTGCCCATCCGCGGTGACGGTGCCCGAGGTGGCGTTGACGATGCCGCAGATGATACTGATCAGCGTGGTCTTGCCGGCGCCGTTGGGGCCCAACAATGCAAAGATTTCACCACGGCGGATCTCGAGGTCGACGCCTTTGAGGGCTTGAAAGCCGGAGGCGTAGGTCTTGACCAGATTTTGAACCGAGATGATGGATTGCACGCAGGCTCCAATGCTCGACCATGCTCGAGTGAAGGCCGGCATTATAAAGAAGTCACGAGCAGCCCGGCATGCGATCGGGGCACAGCGCAATTTCCGCTCTTTCACGAATGAGGGCAGATGCGAAAGCGCGCGGCAGCAGCGCCGCTGGCGGTCGGCTGGCTGGAGTACAATGGCCGCCGCGAGAACCTCGCCGTTCGAGCCTGCGATTCCGACGAGAGGAGCATGATCATGAGCACGCATTTCGCCGAGGGGAATTCGTCACCCGCGAGAACGGTTTCGCTCATCGGTGCGCCCACCGATGCAGGTGCGGCCGATCGCGGCTCGTCGATGGGGCCCGAAGCCCTGCGCGTGGCCGGGCTTCGCGAAGCGCTGGTCGGGCGCGGATTACAGGTTGTCGATCGCGGCAATCTCAATGGTCCCGGCAATCCGTGGCAGGAACCTGTCGAGGGTTATCGTCATCTCGCGGAAGTCACGGAGTGGAACCGACTGGTCCGCGATGCCGTGTATACAGCGCTGCAGGATGGTCATCTGCCAATTCTGCTCGGCGGCGACCATTGTCTCGGCATTGGCTCGATCAGCGCCGTCGCGCGCCACTGTCGCGAACGTGGCAAGAAGTTGCGCGTGTTCTGGCTCGATGCGCACGCCGATTTCAACACACGTGAGCTCTCGCCCAGCGGAAACATTCATGGCATGCCGGTGGCGTGCCTGTGCGGTTTCGGCCCCAAGCCGCTGACCGAGCTGAGCGGCCGGCAGCCGGCCATCGATCCATCCTGGATCCGACAGATCGGCATTCGCAGCGTCGATCCGCTGGAGAAACGTTTCGTGCACGAGCAGGGACTGGAAGTGTTCGACATGCGTTACATCGACGAAGTCGGCATGCGCCAGACCATGGAGCAGGCGCTGCTCGGGCTCGATGACGATACGCACCTGCATGTGAGCTTCGACGTCGATTTCCTGGATCCGGAGATCGCGCCCGGCGTGCTCACGACCGTGCCGGGCGGGCCGTCCTATCGCGAGGCGCAGCTGTGCATGGAAATGATCGCCGACACCGGCCGCATGGCTTCGCTGGATGTCATGGAGTTGAACCCGGCGCGCGACATTCGCAACAAGACCGGACTGCTCGCGGTGGATTTGATCGAATCGCTGTTCGGCAAGAGCACGCTCATGCGCCGCGCAGCCACCTGAAGAGATCGACGAAGGAAACAAAGATGAAGAAGCTGGTCTGCTCGTTGCTACTGATCGCCTTCGCCGGCGCCGCGTCTGCCCTGCCGACGGGCACGTTGATCGTGCTGAACAAGTCGGACGACACCGCGACGTTCATCGACCTGGCGAAGATCGAGATCAGGGCAACGCTGCCCACTGGCGATGGGCCGCATGAAGTCGCGGTTTCCAACGACGGCAAAACGGCGGTCGTCACCAACTACGGCGACACCGCGAATCCGGGCAAGACGTTGACCGTCCTCGATGTGCCCGGCAAGAAAGTGTTGCGGACCATCGATCTGGGCGACTACCGCCGGCCGCATGGCATCGTCTGGCTGCAAGGCGATGAAGTCGCCGTGACCGTCGAGGGCAGCAAAGCGGTGCTGATCGTCGGTGTGAACGACGGCAAGGTGAAACATGCGATCCCGACCGATCAGGCAGGGACGCACATGATCGCCGTCAGTTCGAAACATCGTCGCGCGTTCACAGCGAACCTCGGTTCGGGGACGACGACCGTGATCGATCTTGCGACTTACCAGCGCGTGACGGATGTCGCCACCGGCAAGGGCGCTGAAGGCATTGCAGTCGCGCCGGATGGCAGCGAAGTGTGGGTGACCAATCGCGACGCCAATACAGTGTCGGTGGTCGATCCTGCCACGTTGAAAATCACCGCGACGTTGGAGCCGGGCAAGATGCCGATCCGTGTGAAGTTCACGACCGACGGTACGCGCGCATTGGTGTCCAACGCAGTGTCGGGCGATGTGGCCATCTTCGATACGGTGACCAAGAAGAAGATCACCAGCCTTCCCATGCAGCAGGAAGGCGAAAAACTCGACGACACGAAGCGCATGGCTGCGCAGTTCGGCACCGGCCCGGTGCCAGTTGGCATTCTGATCCCGGACTCGTTGCAGCTGGCGTTCGTGGCGAACACGAACTTCGACACCGTCACGGTGATCGATCTGGATCGCTTGCGAGTCGTCGATCGCTTGAAGGCAGGTCGCGAGCCGGACGGCTTGGCGTACTCGACGGTCGTCGTTCAGAAGTGACTGCGAAGTAATCGGATCGTGGGCGCGCCGGCGCAGCCGGTTGTGCCCATCTATCCGCACAGTACTGGCTTGATCAGCTGCTCGTCGTTGTGCCTGAGCGAGTTGACGCGCGGGCTCACCGCATGCGCAACCATTCGATCCTGCGGATACGTTCGCAGTAGAGAGTGCGCGCGAGCCGTCGAGCCTCGCAGCCACGGCTCATATTCATCTCGGTGCAGGATAGCGGGCATCTTTTGCGCGGTGTTGTGAACATCGGCGAGCAACTCGTTCGGCGGTACGGTCACTACGGCGCAGCCTTCGATGACATCGTCTTCATCCTTGTTGATGGTTCGATCCCAGATCGCCGCGACCCCGAACACTGAACGATTCACCAATCGTGCAAAGTAAGGCTGCAGGTATTGGTGCGGCGTGAGCTGCCAACCGTAGAAGCCCGACAACGGCAGGATGCAGCGCTGCCCTCGCCACCACGCTCCGCTGAACGCCTTGTTACGATCGAGCTCGTCGCTCGGCGCGTGCGTCGTGCAGGCTTTGCGTTCATCGCCTTCGGCCCAATCCGGAATCAGGCCCCAACGCATCATCACACCTTCGCTCTCGCCTTCGTGCAGGCGCACGACCGGCACGTTGTTGCGAGTAGAAACATTGAAGTTGGGCTGAAAGCGCCACCACGCATGCAACAGTGGGAACTCGCGTTCCACCGCCGATTGATGCGCTATGACAAATCGCTCGCACATGGGCTGTGAGGATAAGTGTCGAAGGGTGTCCGATATGTGACGTCGCGCAGATTCCGGAGTGTCGAACGTCGCGTTCAGCGTCGCCGGAAAATCTTGCCGACAACATCGAAACTGACGTTGCGGCGGGCGCGAAAAGAGCCGCTCGTCCGTTCAGCCGGGCAGCTTCAATTCGATGATCTCGGCGCGCACCGCGGCGGCGGTTATATACAACTTTGCGAGTGCGATCGGCAGTCGGAATCGCCGCGGTCCCAGGCTGCCCGGATTGATGAACAGCACGCCTTTGCGTTCTTCCACCACCGGTTTGTGCGAATGGCCGCTTATGACCACCGAGATGCCCGCCGCCGAGGGGCTCAGATCGATCTGGTTCAGGTCGTGCAGAACATGAATCCGATGGCCGCGAATCTCGAGGAACAATGTTTCGGGAATCGCTTCGGCCCATGCGCCCTTGTCGTTGTTGCCGCGAACGGCATCCACAGGCGCGAGCATCCGCAATTTTTCCAGTATGTTCGGCGCCCCGATGTCGCCCGCATGAACGATGCGCTCGACGTCGTTCAGGTGCTTCAGCGCTTCGGGGCGCAGCAGGCCATGTGTGTCTGAAACCACGCCGACGACAGTCTGATCGGGCGCGTCTGTAGGGATCTCGAAGTCCATTGACGGTTCAGCATGAGCGGCAACGAATCGCCACTGTAGCGTCGTCGCCTCGCTGCCGCCAGCCGCTGGATCAGACCAGCGGCGTATTCCTCGGCACGCGCACCACCACGGTGCCGGCGATCTTGTCGTGCCAGGTCTGGCGGTTGCCGTCGAACACCATCCAGATGAATCCCAGGCCGGCCGGGATCAGCGACAGGAAACAACCGAGCGCGCGCACGATGGCAGTTTCCCATTCGATGTCCCGGCCGTCGGTGCGAACCACCCGCAGATTGCAAACGATGCCGCCGATCGTCGTGCCTTTCAGCTTCCACATGAGCGCGCCGTAGCCGGCGAGCGCGACCAGGAACAGATGACCGGTCGGCTCCAGCCAGTTCACCACGACGGCCACGATCAATGCATCCAGCGCCAGAGCCCCCATTCGAATCCAGAAGCCGGCGCGAGGCTGACTGTTCAGCTCGATATTGCTCGGGCCCGCGGGTGGAGCCGACGGCGGAGGAGATGGTGGCGGAACAGTGCTGCCGTCGCCGGCGATACCGGGCGATTCGACGGTGGCGTCTGGGCCGATGGTCGATGCGCCCGCTGATGACGTGGCAACGGCCGGTGCGACAGGAGCGGCAGCTGCACTCCTTGCACGCTGGGCGAGCAGCAGAGTGTAGATGACGACGCCGAAGCCAAGTGCGCCGACGATGTTGGACACGATGAAACCGAGCACCGGCACCGTGTACAACAACAGCACGATCAAACCACCGAGCAGCGTGGCGACGGCGAGATGACCGAATGCGCCGATGCCGGTGAAGCGGGTAATCCGCCGTCCCAACGCGGCGAGCACAGCTGCTTTGCCGAACAACGCCGCGCAGAACATGCCGAGCGCCAGGAAGGGCACCAGCGCCGCACCGATGACGGTGATCAGCATGACGATGATCAGGATCGGCGAGAGCAGTACGGACAGGATGGTCGCGAGCACCGATTCGCCGGGCCGCTCCTCCAGCGTATCCACGCAGCGCTGCAAGGCTCCATCGAACATCACCGCCAGCAGGACATACAAACCCAGAAAGCCGAACGCCAGCCACCATGCCCAGGCGACGCTCTGATCGAAGGCCAGCGGGCGGCCATAGAGGAAGCACTGCCTGAACCAGGCTTTCAGCCACGTCAGCTCGCCAAAGCTCTGGCCGAAGGCGATCTGCTGTTCCCCGCCGAGCACTCGGGCAGACGGATCGCGCGTGATTGAACCGCCGACCGACACGGCTTCGCCGTTGACGACGGCATTCGGACCGAGCACCACGTTGCCGAAGATTGCGGCCACGTCCTCGCCGACTTTGCTGTCCACATACACGTTGCCGAATACGGCAACGACGGATTCGCCGACCGGGCCGGTCGCTGACGAGTTGCCGCCCACCGCGATGACTGCTTCACCGACTTCGCCCGCCGAGGACGCAGAGCCCATCACCGAGACGACGGCGTCCGCATATTCGCCGGCGGGGAGCGAGGAGTCGTCACCGATGTTCACGACAACTCGTTCCTTGCGCCCGTCGAAGCGACGCGCGGCTCGGTCGGCAGCCCGTTCAGCCGCCCGTTGGGCGCGCTCGACTTCACGTTCGGCCCGTTCCAGCTCGCGCTCGATGGAGCGCTCATCGTTGCGCTCCACCTCGACCGGCGGAGTGACTTCTTCCTGTGCGAATGCATGGCGAGGACTGCCGAGGCCGGCAAGCACCGCGATCGCGAAAAAACAAAGAAGCAAGCGTTTCATACGAAGCACCGTGCGCCGTTACCGAGGCGCATACAACGTTCGGTAGGCAGCGGCACTGACTCCGAACAACGTTAGATACAGCACGCCGAGAATCGCCACGGCGCCATAGACCCACAACGAGGGCAGATCGCGGAACACCGTGCCGAGGGTCATCAACAAGGAAGGAATCCACGCCACGTCGGCGAGCAACGCGCCTGGATGGATCGGAGCGAGGATCGTTGCCGACCCTTTGAGCACCAGCGCGATGAAGGCTCCGGACGCAACGAGGAAGAGGATGCGCGCGGCGACTGGCCAGCCGGAAAAGCTACCTTGCCACCACGGAGCCGCGGCACGTCGCGCGATCTCCGCCATCACTTTCGATTCAAGATCGGAAGGCGCACGGCGCAGAGGCTGATCGCGCAGCGCCTTGTCGACCAACCGCTCGAGCTGGTGCTCGCGACTTTCGTTGGGATTCGAGGGAGTGTTCATGGTGGGCGGCCTCAGAAACATTCCGCCGTCAGACCGCGGGCGGCCAGGATTTTCGCGAGCGCGCCGCGCGCCCGAAGAATGTCGATTTTCACTTTGGACAGGGAAACGCCGAGCTGCCGGGCAATCTCTTCGTAAGACATCTCTTCGAAGTGGTACAGCACCAGCGGCAGGCGGCGATGATCGGGCAGCTTCTGCAAGGCCTCCGCGACGATGGCGCGGCGGGTGTCGTCATCGAGATCGGCGCCAAAGGAGTCCGGATCGGCGCTCCCGGGTTGCGGAATCTCCATACCCGAATCGTCATCGTCCTCGGCGCGCATTTCGGAAAAGAACCGCCAGCGGCGGCGATACCGGGTGGCATGGTTCAGCGCCAGGTTGCGGGCCACGGTCTTCAGCCAGCCGCCGGCGGCCGGGCTGGTCTGCAATTGGGCGAAGTTCTCGTAGGCCTTCAGGAATACCTGCTGGGCAATGTCCTCGGCCGGGCCGTCGCGGCCGGTGATCCGCGCGGCGGTGGAGAAGACCATGTCCTGATAAGCACGCATGAAGCTTGCGAATTCGTCCTGGCGCGAAGGGGTGTCCGGGGGTTGCCTTGCCACGGTGATGCCGTCGTTTAGCTGGAGAACACCGCGCCCGGGAGGAAGTTACAGCTGGAGAGGGCCAGGACCGGCCCGGCGGACATTAGTCGTTCCGGTTCGAAATTGCGATGTAATCCGCCTGCTTACAGGGGCCGACTTATGGCCACTGCGTGAAGGGTTGCTTAGTATTTCGCGCGGCTTCGGGGCAATGTCGCCCGGCTGAACCACCCGTGGTGCCGATATTGCCCAGCTGCAGTTGAGTTTGTTGAGCTGATGACTTCGACGATACGGACTATCTTCATCCTGGTTCCCGCTCTGGCGCTCACCGCCTGCGCCGTGCCCCAAGTCAGCGAGCCCGAGACCGTGGCGGTGCGCGCGACTTCCCTGAATCCCGCCTATTCGTCGGTCAATGCCCAGATCCTGAGCGATGCCGGCCAGGTCGACTACAGCTTCGCTGCCTCGATCGACCCGAACGCCCCCGCCAACACCATGACCCGTCTGCAGTCCTCGTTCACCCAGCAAAGGGGGGAGGAAAGCCTGCGTGTGGGCGACAGCGTCAGCAGCGTCGGCATGTGGGGCACTTCGGTGCGCTACGGGGGCATGCAGTACGGCACCCGGTCCGAAACGCGCGACGATGTGATCAACTCGAGCAAGCTCGCCTCCAGCGGAATGGCCGTGCTGCCGACCGTCGCCGATGCGCTGTTTGCCTCGGCGGGCGAGGCCGGCACCGCGCTGAGCCGGCAAAACCTGTCGGTGGATCGTTCCCTGCCTTCGGGCGGACAGAGCTGGAACCTGGCCGTGCAGGATGCGCTGGGTCATTCCGAATCGATCGCGGCGCCGATGATCGCGCGTACCCGGCTGGTCGAACGCGGGTGTTCAGATTTCTCGGTGGGCGTCGGCAGGGTGCGGGAGGATTACGCGCTCACCAGCAACGCCTATGGGCCGATGTTTGCCAACACGACCGTCGTCTGCGGTGCGCCGATGGGCTTCACCGTGGAGGCACACGGCGAATATCTCGCCGATGAGGTGGGCGCGCTCGGCTTTGGCGTCGCGCGTCGCATCGGTTCGATCGGCACCGCGTCGCTGGCGTTCGCCCAGAGCAATGCCGTGAGCGGTGGCTCGGGCTGGATGTCGAAGGTCGGATTCGAACACAGCAACTCGATGTTCAACCTGATGTTCCGCTCGCGATTCCAGAGCCGCGAGTTTCGCGACATCGGCAGCATGGCGCTGACGGATCCGATCATGCAGCGGGATCTGGCCAGCGTCGGCATCAATGTCACCGAGAGCTCGAGCCTGTCGGTCGCGTATGCGACCCAGACCACGTGGGCCCGCGAGCGCACCAACCTCATCGCTCTGAAGCAGAGCATGGGCGTGGGTCGCGGCACCATGTCGATGAGCGCCGGCCATTCGCTCGAAGACAACTTCGGCTCTTCGGTGTTCGTTTCTTACAAGCGGCCATTCGGCGGCTTCAGGCCCGCGGGGCGATCGTCGATGGACGAGATCGAAGAGCTGGATCTGCAACTGCCGCAGCGCTCAGATCACATCGAATGATTCAGCGCGCGACCGGCCCTGGCGGTCGCAGCATCTCGATGTGCATGATGCCGTCTTCATCGTACGGCTCCGACGACTGCACGAAGCCAAGCGATCCATAGAACTTGTGCAAGTGAGCTTGCGCGCCGATGCGGGTCGGCAGCGTTGGATAGAGCTCGTTTATCTTCTCGAGACCGCGTGCGACCAGCTCCCGGCCGATGCCGGCGCCGCGAGCGATCTTGGTCGTGATGATGCGGCCGAGTGACGGTTCATCGGCATAACTCACCCCCGGCGCCAGCAATCGCAGATACGCTGCGAGCTGATCGCCCGCCCAGCCGGCCAGATGCAGCGCCTGCAGATCCTTGCTGTCGATATCCTGGTAGATGCAGGCCTGCTCGACGATGAACACAGCCTGCCGGGCAGCATAGATCGTGTGGATCTGCAGCGGCGAAAGCTCGGCGTAGCGGCGCCATTGCCAGTCGATGGTCATCGCGGAGAACCCGTGGAGAGCTGACGCGATTAGTGCGTCATCGAATAGAGAATATAGTTGATCGCGTATTTGTATGCGCGTGTCGTGTAGAGCAGCGAGTACTCGGGCACATCGGCGTGTTCCCACGCATCGCCGAGGTCCATGTTGAAATTGATTGCGACCATCAGGCGGCCGTCGTCGTCGTAGATGCCGCGCCAGTGAGGAGTGAAGCCGTCCTTCTCGAAGTTCCGGCCGCTGTACAACGATTGAATGCCTGGGATCTGCACGTGCTCGTCGATGTCGTAAGCCACGTGGAAGACCGGATCGTCCGGCGGAATGTCCACGATTGCTCGATCCGGGAAGATGCGATGCATGCCTTGAATGAATCCGGCCCATTCCAGGTTGCCGTGGAAGTCATCGACCATCAAAAAGCCGCCGCGTAACAGATATTCGCGCAGGCGGAGCGTTTCTTCGTCGGTCAACGCCCAATGGCCGACCTCCACCGCATAGATCCAGGGATAGTCGAACAGCGAGTCGTCCATGATGCCGAGGTACTGACCTTCATCGGCGATGTTGATCTTGGTCAGGCGCTTGATGCCGCGGATCAGGTGCTGCTCGGCTTCCGGCCAGTCGGTCAGCCAGCGCTCACGGCCGCCGAACAGGCTGGTGCCGGTGTACTGCATCCGGATGAACTGGAATTCGGCGTTTGGGCCGACCGGACCGTTCACGGTCGTGTCCGATGCGACGGCGAGGATGGGGACGGCGGCCAGCGCAGCCAGCCGCCAGGCCGCGACCCGGTTCAGGGCGACATGCCGAAACGAGGACGACGGCGAATTGCGGCTCATGCGAGGCACCATCGCATCAACCAACCGGCCTTGCAATGGGTTCCACGGGGGCATGGGGTGGCCTGCCCGGCGGCGGCTGCTCACCTGGCCTGTCGTCCCGGGAAAATCGCCACACACGCTACATCTTCAGTATGCTGCGCGCGCCGCGACCCCTTCGGCGACAGAGTCTGGTGATGAGCTGGTTACGAACCGCGTTCGGTGCGCTGCTGCTGACGACGAATACCCTGATTCACGTGCCGCCGCTGCTGCTGGTGGCAGTGGTGAAGGCTGTTCTGCCGCTGCGACCGGTTCGTCGCGTCTGTGACACGCTGCTGATGGCGATCGCCGCCAGCTGGATCGGCGTGAACACCGCCATGATCCGCTGGTTCACCAGGACTCGGTTCGTGTTCGACATCGACGCCCGGCTGCGGCCCGACGGCCATTACCTGGTGCTGGCGAATCACCAGACCTGGGTCGACATTCCGGTGTTGCAGGCTGCGCTGAACCGGCGTGTGCCGCTGTTGCGTTTCTTTCTGAAGAGCCAGTTGTTCTGGGTGCCTTTGCTCGGACTGGCCTGGTGGGCGCTCGATTTTCCCTTCATGAAGCGCTATTCGCGGCAGCAGTTGGAGCAGCGGCCGGAACTGGCGGGGCGAGATATTGCCGCGACCCGGCGCGCCTGCGCAAAGTTCACGCATATCCCGGTTTCGGTGATGAATTTCGTCGAGGGCACGCGCTTCACCCAGCTCAAGCACGAACAACAGGTATCGCCGTTTGCCAACCTGCTCAAACCCAAGGCGGGCGGCATCGCCTTCGTGCTGGACGCGATGGGTCAGGCGCTGCATTCGATCCTGGATGTGACCATCGTGTATCCCGGCGGCCGGCCGACCATGGCCGACCTGTTCGCGAATCGCGTTCGAGAGGTGCGAGTGAATATTCGCGAACGGGAGATTCCGGCCGAACTGCTCGGCGGCGACTATCAGAACGATCCGGTGTTTCGCGAGCGCATTCAGAGCTGGCTGAACGACCTGTGGCTGGAGAAGGACAGGCTCATCTCGCAGATGCGCGCCGCCTGACTCAACGCAGGTACTTCAGTGCCTCGCGTGGCAGGTCCACCGCTTCCTCATCGACGAAACACCAGGCCCATCGCTCATCCGGCTCGTACGACGCCATGATGGGATGATGACTCTGGTGGAAATGCTTGGTCGCGTGACGGTTGGGAGAGCTGTCGCAACAGCCGACGTGACCGCAGGTCAGACACAGGCGTAAGTGCACCCATCGACCGCCCGCCTGCAGGCATTCCTCACATCCATCGGGAGTGTTCGGCGGCAGCGGCGTGACGTGGCCGATGTGTTCGCATGACATGCAGCTTCTCCCTTCTCAGGCGCTATTGATACTGCGCCGGCGCCGTTGTGACAACTCCTCTTGCCACTAGCGGCACAGGAAACGTTCGTGGCAGCGAATGCCCACGAACGCCGAGTGCATGAATCAGTGGATGCGCCAGACGCCTTCGCCGTCACGGCATGCGCGACCTTCGGACGTTTTGCTCTTCTTGCCCGACTTGGCCTTCAGTTTGAACTTGCGACAGTTCTTCGAATCGCTCGAGCGCAACGGCGTGAGCACATAGTCGACCTGCGTACGGTCGTTGAGCCAGCGCACCGAGCGGCCTGGCTCGACCAGTTCGAGCGCGTGACCGAAACAGCCGCGATCGGCTTCATCGAGATCTTCGCCGATCTCACGACCGATCACGCCGCCCAGCACGGCGCCAACGATGATGGCCACGGTGCGACCGGTGCCATCGCCGATCTGCGAACCGATCGCGCCACCGGCAACGGCGCCCACCACCGTGCCGATTTCCTTGCGATGGCATGAGCCTTCGCGCACGCCGTAGTCGCGCTCCCATTCACGGCCCGTGTAGCCGATATAACGAGGATCGTGTTTCTTGCGCCAGCCGTGCGCTTTCGCGTGATCCGGCGGATCGCTCAATGCAGGCGCGCTGCCGAGCACAGACACGCAGAGTAGCGCAGCGAAAGCTGTCTTGAACAAACGGTTGAGCATGGTGCGCCTTGGAAGCATCGGAGTTGTAGGCCAGGCGCGAAGGATACCAATCGGCAGGTACGGAACGATGCTGTCGCCAAACGCCGAAACCGCGAAGGCGCAACGTTGACATGACAATCGAAAAGATGTGATCGGCGTCGCAGTTGTGGTTTGTATGGCTTGCGGCCATAAAAAAGCCCCGCGCGAGGCGGGGCTTCAGATGTCGCGACGATGCTTCGTTGTTGTATCAAACTTGCTTGCGGCGACGTGCCAGGCTCAGGCCAACCAGGCCCACGCCGAGCAGCGCCAGCGTGCCGGGCTCCGGCACATTGGCCGGAGTGCCGCGGCCATAGAGCTGCACGTGCGACAGTCCGCCGCCGCGGTTGAACAGGTTCACGAACTGCCAGTCGCCGCTCGAGACCATGGGGTTCAACAAATAGACGAACCACTCGTCGGGCTGGTTGCCGGTGCCGAACTTGAAGCCGATGGCGATCTCTTCCCACGCCTGCCACAGGCTTTCGTCCAGCGAAAATGTGCCGCTGGCGCCACTCTGAGTGAAGCTGCCGCCGGCGAGGGCCTGCAGTCCTGAGCCGGCGCCTTCGCCAGTCAGAAACGCATCGGTGCGAGTGTTGCCGTTGATGTTGCCGACGCCCGCGCCGAGGCACGAAGACACCTGCGCAGTATCGACATACATGTGATTGACGGAAGCGTCCTCACACAGCAGCGGTACTGCACTTGCCGATCCGATGTAACCGACTACGGAAAGCGCGAGGGCGCTGATGCTCGATCGAACTGCTTTGAAACTCATCGCGTGCCTGTTCAGAAAAATTCTCACCGTCGACATAAGCAAAGCCCGTGCCGGTTGAGTAAGCAATTGATCGGTATGGAGGTAAGCGCGCCGCGCGCTGGAAGCGTGTAAAACTTGCCGTCAGTCGTCCGCTTCTGCGGATCGGGGCTCGCCCGCGCGAGCTTCTAGGGGAAACGATGCATTCACGAGCCCGCGCGGTTGTCGAGGCAACGGCCAAGTCGTGGTGGTCAGACTCGCTTCAAGAGCCACAGAGGCAGCAAGGCCCGGTCGGCGAAGCCGAGCCGGACGTACAAAGCTCGCGCTCGAGTATTCGTTTCGTTGACGTGCAGGAACGGCACGATGCCGCGCTTCACTTGTTTCGCGACCAGCAGATTGATCAGTCGCGCGGCGAGACCTCGACCGGTGAAGTTTGGATGGGTGCAGACGGCGCTGATCTCTTCATGGCCGTGCAGCTTCATGCGCTCGCCCGCCATTGCGGCGAACAGTCCGTCCTGGCGGATGCCGAAGTATTCGCCCATCTCGGGCGTGCGACGACGAAAGTATCCAGGGAACACCAGTGCGGTGAGCTCGAGCATGTCGGGCGTGTCCGCGTCGGAGAGGGGCAGGATGCCTGTCATGTCCTCTTCGGGGACGGGAGCATCCTCGCGCCAGATCATTTGCACGATGTTGCCGGTGGCGAGTAGTTCCCAGCCGTCCTCCAGCTTCGGAGTGACGCTCACGATGTTGACGACCTCGCCGGGTGATACCAACTCGGCCAGAGCAGCGGCGGCTGCGGGCGTCGGTTCAGACACCGCGATGAAGGGGGCGACTTCAGCGGGATAACGCTTGGCCAGCGGCCCACCGCTCGCGAAGTGCGCTTGAGCGGAGGTCAGGGCGGACCAGATCGGGTTGTTCAGCTCTGGTGTCGTCATGGCGCGATTTTATCGCGGGCGGTCGCTCGCATTCAGCGACACATGCGAATTGCGCGCTTGATGCTTCGATCCGAAAGCTGCCCGGAAGGCGCTGACGGGCTAAGCTGTCGGTCACGAAAACGAGCACACAGAGGCTGAATATGCTGATCCGCAGTCGCATGGGATTGAGAACCTTCGTTGGCGCGCTGGCGTTGTTGGCTGCGGCAAGCAGCGGCGCTGCCGACAAAGCGCAGTTCCTGAATTCGCCGCGGGCCTTGGAGCTGGACCGGCCGTTCTCCGAAGCGGTGCGAGCGGGGGATTTCCTCTTTCTCAGCGGTCAAATCGGCGATGACCCGGCGACTGCGAAACTGCCGCCTGGTGGGATCGAGCCGGAGGCGCGGCAGGTCCTCAAGAATGTGAAGCGGGTGTTGGAAGAGAACGGCGCGTCGCTGAACGACGTGGTGAAGTGCACGGTGTTCCTTGCCGATATCGCCGAGTGGGCAACTTTCAATTCGGTCTATCGCGAGGTCTTCAAAAAGCCGTTTCCGGCGCGCAGTGCGTTGGGAGCGAGCGGGCTCGCGATGGATGCGCGAGTGGAGTTGGAATGTATTGCGTACGTGCCGCAGAAGAAGAGTCGGTGACGGCGCAGGATCGGAGTGCGTCGATCGTCGCCGTCGGCTGTTGAGGCGCTGGTCGACCGCACGGCCCAGGTCTGAGTTAGTTTCTCGTAGGTGCTCCTGGCCGGCGCCGCTGAGTTTGAGTTGGTTGCTCGGATGCTCGTCGGCCGTGTCGCTGAGATGAGTTGGTTGATCGGATGCTCGTTGGCGGCGGCGCTGAGATTGAGTTGGTTGCTCGGATGCTCGTTGGCCGTGTCGCTGAGATGAGTTGGATGCTCGGATGCTCGTTGGCGGCGGCGCTGAGATTGAGTTGGTTGATCAATGCTCATTGGCCGCGCCGCCGAGGTGGGGTGCCTCCTCTCGGCACCGCGCTCGGCCGGAGCGCATTGCGCTCCTCGCCGCACGTCCATGATGTGCGCTGCTGCGGCGACACGTCCCTGTACGCCGAAGCTGCCGAAAGAAGGCACCCCACCTCGACGACGCTGCGGCGGTTGTGACCGCCTGCGTCCTTTCCCGGAGGGTTGAATCGATGACGCTGCGGCGGTTGTGACCGCCTGCGTCCTTTCCCGGAGAGTTGAATCGATGACGCTGCGGCGGTTGTGACCGCCTGCGTCCGTTCCGGAGGGGTGATTCGATGACGCTGCGGCGGTTGTGATCGTCTGCGTCCTTCGGAGGCGTCGCTTCGATGACGCTGTGGCGGTTGTGACCGCCTGCGTCCTTTCCCGGAGGGTTGGATCGATGACGCTGCGGCGGTTGTGATCGCCTGCGTCCTTTCGGAAGCGTCGCTTTAACGACAAGTAATGCGGTTGTGACCGCCAGCGTCATTTTCCGGCGGGTTGGCTCGGTGATGCTGCGGCGGTGTGGCCGCCGGCGTTACTTCTGTCAGAACAACGGTTCCAGTTTGCGTTGTCCTGCTGGTTTTTCACTGAGCGTGCTGCCTTCATGGATGCGGCCGTTTTGAATTACGTACGTGATGTCGTCCGTTACTCGGATGGCTCCGTTCGGGTTGTCGTCGAGCACTAGCAGATCCGCGAGTTTTCCCTGCTTCGATCGAGCCGAGTTCTTTGTCCATTCCCATGCATTGCGCTGGCCGGATCGTTGCCGATTGCAGTGCCTGCATTGGCGACATGCCGCCTATCACGAAGCCCCGCATTTCCCAGTGTGAACCCATTCCTAGCGTTGGCCGTGTGCGCCGATGTGGATCGGCACGGCGCTTCTTTTTCTGCGCGTTCGCTGACGCCGCGCCGAGCGGCGCTGCACGATGTGTGACGGGCGAAAGCGGGCCTGATGAGGCCGCTGCACGCCGCAAATGTGATTCGAAAGTGAGGTTGTACGCAATCGTCATCCGCCGGATACTTTGCGCCCGATTCACCTCGAGCGACTCCCGTGACTACCCTAGGAACTCCACTTACTTCTTCAGCCACCCGCGTGATGATGCTCGGCTCGGGCGAGCTGGGTAAGGAAGTCGTGATCGAGCTGCAGCGTTTCGGTTGCGAGGTCATTGCCGTGGATCGTTATGCCAATGCGCCGGCCATGCAGGTCGCGCATCGTTCGCATGTGATCAACATGCTCGACCCGGCAGCGCTTCGACAGGTCGTCGAGCGCGAGCGGCCGCATCTCATCGTGCCCGAGATCGAAGCGATTGCAACGCCGGCGCTGCTCGAGCTGGAGCAGGAAGGATTTACGGTGATACCGACCGCGCGGGCTGCACGGCTTACGATGGATCGCGAGGGCATCCGGCGGCTGGTCGCGGAACAGCTGAAGATCCGCACTTCACCGTATCGCTTCGCCGATACCGAGGAGGAGTACCGTCAAGCAGTGCGGGAGATCGGCATGCCGTGCGTCGTGAAGCCGGTGATGAGTTCCTCCGGCAAGGGGCAGAGCACGGTGCGCACCGAGGCGGATATTTCGCACGCTTGGAAGTATTCGCAGCAGGGCGGACGGACCGGCGCCGGTCGCATCATCGTCGAGGGGTTCGTCGATTTCGATTTCGAGATCACACTGCTGACGGTGCGCCACAACGGTCAGACCAGCTTCTGCGCTCCCATCGGGCATTTGCAGGTTGCAGGCGACTATCGCGAGTCGTGGCAGCCCCAGCCGATGAGCGATGCGGCGCTGAAGGAGTCGCAACGTATTGCTCATGTCGTGACGGAGAGTCTCGGCGGCAATGGCATCTTCGGGGTCGAGCTGTTCGTCGCGGGCGATGAGATCTACTTCAGCGAAGTGTCGCCGCGGCCGCACGATACGGGACTGGTGACATTGATTTCGCAGGACCTGTCTGAGTTCGCGCTGCATGCGCGGGCGATTCTTGGCTTGCCCATCCCCGTGATTCGTCAGCATGGTCCGGCTGCTTCCTGTGCGCTGCTCGTGGAAGGCGAGTCGAAGGAAGTGCGCTTCGAGAATGTCGATCGTGCACTGATCCAGCCAGATACGGCGCTGCGCCTGTTCGGCAAGCCGGAAGTGCATGGGCAGCGTCGTATGGGCGTGGCGCTTTCTCTCGGCTCGAGCATCGACGAGGCGCGCGCGAAGGCGAGGGCGATGACGGAGACGTTGTTGGAAGGTGTGCGGCTCTAGCTCGCATCGGGCAGCGCTGGTCGCTCGAACCAGCGCATGCGATACGCATTCATCGCCGTCAGCCCGAGTTTCTTCAGCAGACTGTTGTTCACGACGACGCCCACCGGCGCGCCGATGATGGGCAACAGCTGCGCCAGCTTCGCCAGATCGATGTAGTCGCGATACTCCTGCTGAAACTTGCGCCAATCGAGCTCTTCGGCGGAGCCCGGCAGTGCCGCGGCCTGTTCGTGCCAGTGCTGCATCTTCCGATAAACATCGGCGCGATGCATATCGCTGGAGAACGCCAGCTGGAAGATATGAAGTAGAAACAATCGCTCGCGATAATCGTCGCCGGAGTAGCCGTATAGCGCGGCGATCTCGAACAGCATCTTCAGCTTGATGCTGAGCAGGAGCGGGAAGTCGGCAAGGCCGAGTAGAAAACCGCCGGCGCCCGTGACGCCTCCTTCGATGGCTGCGGCTTTCCTGTAACGATCTACTGTGGCGCGCACGCGCATCTCTCGATTCTCGAGACTGCCTTCAAGCAGCGGCGCCGATGCAGTGAAATTCGAGCCGCTCAATACAGTACGCGTCATCTGTTTGATGACGGCTGTCACGCTGGCGTGCACTTTCTCGGGAATGTAGCTGTTGATCTTGCGTTGAACGCCGCTGGTGACGCGATTCCACAGACCGGGCGCGCGCTGCATCTCTTGTTGCCAGCGGCGCAGCTCTTCCAGAGCCTGGGTGTCGTACGCGGTCATGGGAACAACATGCCGCGTTTGTTTCTGCTGTGCAAGACATACTGCGGCAGCAACTGAAAATCGCAAGCTGTGCGTTACCATCGACGCTCACGCATCGATCTCACTACAACCAACAAGGACACCTCATGAACTGCTTCGCTCTTTTCTTTACTCGCGCAACAGCTGTCGTTGCACTCGCCGTTGCGAGCACAGCGGTGTACGCGGCGGATCTCACGACAGAGGACTACATTGAGATCGAGCAGCTGTACGCAACCTACAACCACGCGATCGATTCGGGCGACGGCGAAGCGTGGGCAGCGACGTTTACACCTGATGGCACGTTCAACACGCGGTTTACGGGCACGGAGGCGCTGGTGGGTTTCATCAAGATGTGGAAGGAGAAAATGAACGGTGCGAATCGCCGTCACTGGAATTCCAGCCTGCGCATCACTCCGTCGGCGGAGGGCGCGAATGGCACGGTCATGCTGATGTTGCTCGATGTGGGCACGAAGCCGGCGTCGATCGTGAGCACCGGGACGTACACCGACGTTCTGGTCAAGACTGCGAACGGCTGGCGATTCAAGACACGGGCCGTGAAGACCGACTCGCCGGTCGCTGCGACCACCTCTGCGGCGAAACCCTGATCCCGGTGCAACTCCCCCGGTGCGGACGGCCATTGATATTTCTTGTCCGCCCGCGCCGGTCGCCCCGTCTAGAATGAAAACGTCTTCGGGGGGACCAACCGCGTGAATTCGGCGTTATTGCAATTCGCTACGTGGCTGAGCGAGCGCTCTTTCAGCGTCGGCCTGCACGAATCTTTCTACCTGTACAACTGGATCGAGACGACGCATGTCCTGATGCTGATGCTCAGCCTGGGCATGCTCGCCATCGTCGACCTGCGCATGCTCGGCCTGGCGTTCGCGAACGTTCCCGCCTCGAAGATCGCCGAGCGCCTCGACAAGCCGATGCTGATCGGTTTCGCGATCATGTTCGTCACCGGCATCCTGCTGTACTCGGCCATCCCGGTGCGCACGACGCAGAGCCTGTGGTTTCGCATCAAAGTGATCCTGCTGATCGCGGCAGCCATCAACGCGTGGTTGTTCAGAGGCTATCTGCTTGCCGCGAAGGGGGCATGGGATCTGGAAGCCGTGGCGCCGCGTCGGGCGAGAATCGCTGCGGGGCTGTCGCTGGCGCTATGGTGCGGCGTCATCCTCACGGGCCGGTTGATCGCCTACGACTGGTTCGACTGCGGCCACGACAATCCCGCCTTCATCGATGCGGCGGCCGGCTGCCTCGCGGCCGAGTAATTGATCAGGGGAACGCCGATGTTGCTCTCATTCTTCGAATGGCTGGAAGCGTCCAGGCTCGGCGTCTTCATGAAAGATCTGCCGGCGACGTTTGCGCTCATCGAGGCGGTTCACCTGATGGGGCTGGCTCTGCTCGGCGGCACGGTGCTGGCGCAGGATCTGCGACTGTTGAACGTGATCATGCGGGATGTGCCGTCGAACGTGGTAACGGATCAGGGACATCGATGGTTCAAGGTCGGCCTGTGGATGCTGGTGCTGACGGGCGTGCCGATGCTCGCGGGTGTGGCGACCAAGTGTTATCACAACCCTTTCTACTGGACGAAGATGATCGCGCTGGCGGTGGGGGTGTTGTTTGTTTTCACCCTGAAGCAGCCGTTGCTTCGGGGAGATCATTCGCTGCTCCGGCCCGCTACGCTCAAAGTGATGGCAATTGCGTCGCTGTCGGTGTGGTTTCTCGTGGCGGCGTCCGGCCGCTGGATCGGATTCTCGGGCTGAGGTCGGAGGTCGGAGGTCGGAGGAGAGGCGTCGGTAGCTGACGCCGCCGTAGGCGCTCTGACTCAGCGCGGCGTAAGAGGCGTCGGTGGCTAGCGCCGCCGGGAGCGACCTACCTCCTTCCGGCACCGGGCGCCGGCCGGAGCGCCCTGCGCTCCTCACCGCACGTCCATGATGAGCCCTGCTGTTGGGGCCCCATCCATGTGCCCCAAAGCTGCCGAAAGAAGGTAGGTCGCTCCCGGCGACGCCGAGACGTCGCGGAGATTGTAGACGAGCGACCTTTGGTCGCGGTTAGCGCGCTCTAACGAGCGCTGACGTTTCTTGCTATCGCGCGAAACTGGATAGTGGATGATTTGCGGGAGCTGGGTCACGCTCAAATGTGAGTTAAGGTTGCCGAGCGGCCGCGCTCAGCGCGGCCGCAACTGCCGTTGCTCCAACGAGCGAGGTCAAGCACACAATCCGGCGTTGCCGGTCGGTGGCGAGTCACGCGCGAATGCTCTGCTGACGTTTCGGCGGCGTCGGGAGTGTCCTAGCTCTCCCCGGCAGCTTCGAGAAGCATGGACCTTTCGTAGCAGCGCCACATGGACGTGCGAGCAGGGCGCCCGCGACAGCGGGAGCGAAGCGTGCGCAGGCGGGTGCGCGGTGCCGGGGAGAGCTAGGACGCTCCCGGCGACGCGGGCCACCAACGCCGCTCTTACAACGACGTCGAGTTAGGCCCTCCAACTGCGACGCACACCACCAACGCCTCTTACAGCAACGCTGACAAGCCAATCAACCGTGAGCGCTTAACCAAACCGTCGCGAGGCGCAATCATCCGCCGTAAGCCAGCCGCAGCGTCGCGATCACATCCGAGATCTGAACGACCCAATATCCAACGGTGGCGAGCAAAATCGCGCCGGACACTGCCAGCGCGATCTTCTCACGAGTGCTCAAAGCGGCAGCCGTGTTCATTTTTCGCTATCGTCCGAGCCGTCTTTCGGTGCGCCGGTGCCCGATGAGCCCATGAATAGTTTGCGGCCATCCGGGAATGTTACATCCCGGCCGTTCGCGCGGCACTTCGGTTTGCACAGGGCGTCTTTCGATTGATAACCACGCACGACGATTTCTGTGCCGATCTTCAGGGAGTCTTTGGTGATGCCGCGGCGGAGCAAGGTGTTCGGTGTGCCGCCTTCGACCATCCAGGCCTCCACCGTACCGTCCGGCTTTTTGTTTTCGATGTGGATCCATGCGTGGGGATTGATCCATTCCACGCGGGTGACCGGGCCGCGAAGGTTGACGGGGCGGTTTGCGTCGAATTCGGCGGCGAAGGCATGGTGAGCGTAGGCGACCGCGCTGCCGAGTATGGTGCTGACGGCCGCGGCTGCCGTGGCGATCAGAAGTTTGGTTCGCATATTCCTTATCCTCCGAAAAAACTGGCGACTGCGTTGGAAGTTACTTCTTCGCCGGCGGCGGAGCGCCTTCGGTGGCGGGCTTCTTGCGCAGATGGCCGTACATCAGTTCCTCGACGAACTCGACGCACTTGAATTGCATCAGCTGAGCATTCGGTTCGACGCGGCGATACAAGGGCATCGCGATCTTCCACGGTCGCGTGAACGTCTCGGGATCTTCGATGGTCGCCTCGTACCACAGATGATCCGGACCTCGTTGCGAGTAGCGCTCGGTCACTTTCAACTTGTCGCTGTGATGATTGCCGGAGCGATCGAACCAGGTTTGATCGTTGAAGCCGGTGACCTCGACCACCAGTGTGTCGCCTTCCCACTTGCCGACCGATTGGCCCATCCAGGAGTCCGCCGGCGGCGGACCCGGATCTTTCATATAAATGTTTCGGACCGCGCCTGCATATTCGTACGCGATGAACATCTGCGAGTTGCTCTGAAAGATCTGGAACGGATACGGCATGTAGGTGGCGCGCGGCACGCCCGGCAGATAGCACTTCACTTCCGGGTCCAGCTCGAGCCAGTTCTGCTGGTTCTCTTTCTTTTTGGAAAGTGCCGCCGGTGTGTATGGAATCGTATCGCCGTCGACGACGCCGAGGCCGGCGGGCACAGAGCCCACTGCACCCAACGCGACGACCTGCGGAGCGGGAACAGGAACGAACTGACCGGGCACCATTGCCATCGCAGCACGCGCGGCGTGAGGTTCGAGGTCGTAGTTGGCGGAGTTCATGGCTTGCCAGATGCCATTGAAATCGGGTTTACCGTCCTTGGTGCGCGGGCCTTTGTTGGGTTGGGCCGCGATGGCGACGGAAGCAACGCACGTAGCCAGCGCTACTGCGATCGCGCGCGTCAGAACACTCTTCATTTCAAGAATCCCCTACGTTCAACCGCTGCTTCGATGGCGGCCGATAAAACAACGCGCGCGAGGGGTGTGTCAATGAATGACGTGTCAAGAAAAATCGGCGCCTCGTAGAGGCGCCGACGTTATCGAAGCGTCGAAAGCGAGCGCTGCGCTTTCGAGTCAAGAGATGTGAAGATTCCGCTGTGCGCGACGCTAGCGCACGCTGAATGTATAGACCGTTCTGCTGTTGTATTCCTCACCCGGGCGCAGCACGGTGCTGGGAAATTCCGGCTGATTGGGTGAGTCGGGATAGTGCTGAGTCTCCAGGCAGAAGCCGCTGTGCTTCGCGTAGGGCTTGCCGGATTTGCCCGTGAGCGTGTCGTCGAGGAAATTGCCGGTGTAGAACTGAACGCCCGGCTCGGTGGTGTGCACTTCCATCACGCGACGAGTGTTCGGCTCGGAAACGCGCGCCGCCAGCGTCAGGCCCGGCTGCTTCTTCCTCAGCACGAAGTTGTGATCGATGCCTTTGCCGAACTTGATCTGCTCGTTATCGGCATTGACGCGGTCGGCGAGCTTCACTTTGTTGCGGAAGTCGAACGGCGTGTCGGTCACGGACTCGATCTTGCCGGTCGGGATGAGTTGCTTGTTTACCGGTGTATATTCGTTTGCATAGATCGTGTACTCGTGGTTCAGCACATCGCCGTTGCCGTCGCCGGCGAGATTGAAGTAGGTGTGCTGCGTGAGATTCACTACCGTCGGCTTGTCGGTCGTCGCGTGATAGTCGAACGACAGCTCGTTGTTGTCGGTGAGCGTATAGGTCACGCGTGTTTGCAAGTTGCCCGGGAAGCCTTCCTCGCCGTCCTTGCTGGTGTACGTGAAGATCACGCCCACCGAATCTTCCTTCTCGAACGGCTCGGCCTGCCACACGACTTTGTCGAATCCTTTCACGCCGCCGTGCAGGGTGTTCGGGCCGTCGTTCTTCGGCAGCTTGTAGGTCTGGTCGTCGATCTTGAACTGGCCCTTGGCGATGCGGTTGCCGTAGCGGCCGATGATGGCGCCGAAGTACGGCGGGTTCTTGATGTATTCATCGAACGACTTCAGGCCGAGGACCACGTCGGTCGTCTTGCCGTCGCCATCGGGAACCAGCAGCGCAGTGATGATGCCGCCGTAATTGGTGGCGCGCACTTCCATGCCGTTCGCATTCACCAGGGTATACAAGTCGACCGCGGTGCCATCGGGCAGCGTGCCGAAGGCCGCTTTGCTCACGGTGTTCGCGGATTTTTCTTCGGGCGTCGGCGGTGCTTTGGGCGGTGCTGGCGGCGGCTTGCTACAGCCGAGCAGCGTGGCTGCCAGCAGCGCGCCGGCCAACCAGCGAGACGTGGACGACGAGAACTCATTCTTCATGTGTTATCCCCCGACGTTGACGACAAAAATAGTACCCGACACGTCATATCGCGGCAGGACAAGGGGGAGACATTGCCGGAGAGAGCCGGGAACACTATGGCGGATGTTCCCGTGGGCGAACGTGTCCTTGTCGGCCGGAAGGGACGCGGCAGGGGGCTCGTGCTCGGCTGCCTGCGTCCCTCGATTCATCTTATTTGTGCTTGGCGAATTCCTCGCGAGTGAGCTCGCCATCCTTGTTGGCGTCCAGGCTCTTGAATGCCACGAACAGCGCATCGTCGTTCGAGGCTTCGGCGAGGCTGATCTTGCCGTCGCCATTCTTGTCCAGGGACTCGAAAGTGGGTTTTGTGTCGGCGGCCAGCGCCGCAGTGGCAGCGAGGAGGCCGAGGCTCGCCAGCAGCGCCGGCGCGGATGTACGAGAGAATCGGGTCATGATGGGTCCTTCGTAACCTTGACTGCAGAGAACTGGCGCCGGAACGGCTGGGTTCCGGGCCGACGGCGCATCTTACTACTGCACTCCATACCGGGGTGAACCCGGCTCCTCCAGCGGACGAGGCGAAATCGGGATTTTTCGCCAGTTGTGTTGCTGCCGCACCCCACCATAATAGGCCACTGTTAAATGGGTACGGCCAGGGAGCCGGTCCGGATGGCCGAATCCGCCACTGCTTCGCTCAAATCGGGCACCAATCGCGAGCACATCGAGGAGCGCGTCCTGGGCGAGCAGGTCGCGCTCATGTGCCGGCTCACCACGTCGCCGCTGACCGCCAGCGTCGTGGTCGGCGCCATGATGGCCTGGCTGACCATGGAGGACTACGGGCAGGGGCCGGCCCTGACGTGGTACGCGGCGCTGTTGTTGGTTTTGCTGTTACGTTGGCGGCTCGCCGCGACGTATATGCGCAGGCCGCGCGGCCTGGCCGAAATCAATCGCTGGCGTCGAGCGATGCTCGGGGCCGCAGTTCTCGGCGGCGCGACCTGGTCTGTTGCAGGCTCCTTCCTGCTGCCTCAGGATCCAACCCGAGAGATCGTCATGTCGGTGTTCTTCATCGGCTGTACGGCGTCGGGCATGGGCTCGCAGGCGCCGGTGCGCAACGCTTATGCGTGTCTGCTGATTCCTTTCGTACTGCCGTACATCGTCACGCAATTGATCCTGGGCGGCGATCGCATCGTGGTCGCCCTCGGCTTCATGGTGTATGTCCCCGTGGTGCTGGTGATCGCCAAGCGCCAGACCGATTCGATCGAAAGTCAGATCCGTCTCGCGATCGAGAACGAGTCGCTCGCCGAAGCGCTGCGCCAGGAGCGAGATCGCGCCAATCAAGCCAGGCTCGAGCTGGAAGAGCAGCTCGCGGAACAGACGCGCTCGACGCAGCGAATCCGCGAGCTCAACATCGAACTGGAGCGTCAGGCGCACGAACTGCGTACGGCGAACAACGATCTCGAAGGATTCTCGTATTCGGTCTCACACGATCTGCGCGCGCCGCTGCGAGCCATCGATGGTTTCTCGAAACTGCTCATAGATGATAAGAACAAGAGCATTGGCGAGGAGACGCGCCATCATCTGGAACGGATCCGCGCCAATGTGGCACACATGGCGTCGCTCATCGATGACCTGCTCGAGTTCGCGCGTTGTGGCCGCAAGTCGCTGGACTTCGGCAAGTTGGACATGGCGTCGCTCGCAGAGCATGCGGCCGAGCAGGCGCGCAGCACGCGCTTGAATGAAGCGGTGATGCCGACGATCGAGATCGGCGAACTGCCCGCCGCGCGCGGCGATGAAACGTTGATCCGGCAAGTGTGGGTGAACCTGCTCGACAACGCGGTGAAGTACACCAGCAAGGTCGCCGCTCCGCGCATTGTCGTATCCGGTCACGAAGAAGCCGAACGCCTGGTTTATGAAATCCGCGACAACGGCGTTGGCTTCGACAGTGCGTTCAGCTCCAATCTGTTCGGCGTGTTTCGCCGTTTGCACGGTGCGCGTGAATATCCGGGGTCGGGTGTCGGGCTCGCCATCGTCCAGCGCATCGTCACGCGTCACGGCGGTGAAGTGTGGGCGAAGGCCGAGCCGAACAAAGGCGCCACGTTCAGTTTCTCCTTGCCCAAGCCTCATCCCAATGTCCTCTTGAGGGCGGTCGGATGAGCGAGGTCGATGTCATGAATGCCGAATTCATCGAGCGTATCGAGTTGAAGATCGCTTATCTGGAACGCGCCAACAACGATCTGAGCGAAGTGGTCTATCGCCAGCAACAGCAGATCGACGCGTTACGCGCCGAGCTGGCCGTATTGAACGGCAAAATGGAGGCGGCCATGACGGAAGCCACCGTGTATACGGTGGAGCAGGAGCGGCCACCTCACTACTGAGCTGAGGGTGGTGAAAGCCTACAGGTACATGGATGGACCCGCCGCTTCAGGCGGCGGGCGAGAGGCAAAAGTCACGTCTTTTGCCCAGTCGCCACGCGGGGCCGGGCAGGATGCCCGGATCCCGCCTCAATCGAGATGGGCAGGTTTTCGAGGTCACCCCCTCATAGCTGGCAACGGCTCTTCGACGAGCCTGTCACAACACTGATCGGGGGATACATGCTGCGTGCAATGATTGCGTCGCTGCTGGCTGTTGCGTCGGCCGGATCGGCTCTAGCTCAGACGAATCCAACGAGCGTCGACCAGGCGCGCCAGGAATTCAATATCGCCGCTCAACCGCTGTCGCAGGCGTTGCGTGAATATGCGCAACAGAGCGGCGATCAGGTGGTGTTCTATTCCGAGCTCGGCAAGGGTCGTGAGGCGCCAGCGCTGACGGGCTCATACACCCGCCAGGAAGCCTTGCAGCGCCTGCTCGAGAATACCGGCCTGAAATATCGGCGGGTCAATCCCAAGACCATCGCGATCAGCACCGATGCGCCCGAGAAGCCCAAAGCTTCCATACAGCGCACCTCGACCACCGCACCGATGCGCCTGGCGCAAGCGACGGCGCCAGAGCCAGCGCCGTTGCCTCAGGCGCAAGAGACTCGTGGCGGAGGCGAGCAGGCTCCGGCAGATTCTTTGTTCGGCGTGGAAGAAGTGATCGTCACCGGCACCGCCGTCGCCGAGCGCACCAAGTTCGATTCGAGCGTCGCGATCTCCACCTTCAATGCTGAGGACATCGCCCAGCAAGCGCCGTCCAGCTCCGCCGACTTGATCTCGGCCGTGCCCGGCTTCTGGGTCGAATCGACCGCAGGAACGACTCAAGGCAACGTGTTTGCTCGCGGCATCATCCAGGATGGCGGCTATCGTTACGTGGGCCTCATGGAAGATGGCATTCCCATTTATCCCGTGTTCGAGCTGTCGTTCTACAACCCCGACCAGTTCGTGCGCGTGGATGACACCATCGATCGCGTCGAAGCACTTCGTGGCGGCACCGCGCCGATCTTCACTGCGGGCGCCGTCGGCGGCACGGTGAACTTCGTGACGCAATCGGCTAAGGATTTCATGCGCGGTTCGGTGAAGCTCGGCTTCAGCGACTATGGAATGTATCGCGGCGACATCGCCTGGAGCGCGCCGCTGGGAGACGACTGGGGCGTTGCGCTGGGCGGTTACTATCGAACATCCGACGGCGTGCGCGATCCGGGATACGCCGCGGACGAAGGCGGGCAGTTCCGCGCCAAGATCGGTCGCCGCTTCGACAACGGCAGCATCGAGTTCTTCGGGAAGTACATCGACGATCGTTCGTTGTTCGTCGTGCCGATCCCGTTGACCGGCAATCCGTCCGACCCGCGTGGTGTGAATGGCGCGGATCCAGGCACTTATTCGTTGCACAGCGCGGACCTGGCGCGAGCAGGTTTGCCGGTGACTGCTGCGGAAGTTGGTCTGCGCGGCTCGAATCTCGAGGACGGCATTCATCCGCAGCTCGCCACGGTCGGCGGCAAGCTCAATTGGGAATTCAACGACACGGTCTCGCTGACCAACCTGTTGCGCTTCACCGATGGCGAAGTCCGCTTCGACGGCATCTTCCCCGGCGACCCTCCCACGACGGGCGCGGAATTCGCAGACAATCTCGGTGTGGCCGCAAACTACAGCGTGATCTCCACCGGCGCGCCCTATGCATCGAATCAGCTGGTGCAGAATCACGGTCACTGGGTCGTGAACAAGGAATTCGACGCAATCCAGAACGATCTGCGTCTGAACTTCAAACTCGATACTCATGCGGTGACGTTCGGCGTGTATCTGGCCGATTACTCGATGAAGGACGCGTGGAGCCTCGGCAATTCGATCTTGATGGACGTGAGCAATCGCCCGCGCCGGCTTGCGTTGCCGGGTGTGACGGATGCAAACGGCTTCACGCAGTATTCGACATTCAACCTGCTCACCGACTACGACGCGACCGCCTATTCGCTGTACGCGGCCGACGAGTGGCAAGTGACCGATTCGTTGCGTTTCGATTTCGGCGTTCGCTACGACACGCAGGACATCGAAGGCACGGTCCGCGCAGGCTCGCAGGAAGTTGCGCCTGGCGTGCCCACCGATCTGGATGGCAATCCGGCGACTACCTACGATCGCGGCGTTTCTTTGATCGGCGCGAATCGCAGCACCGTCGATGAAGACTTCGACAACACCGGCTTCTCGATCGGCTTCAACTACGAGCTCACGCCCCGGCACGCGGTGTTCGGTCACTACACCGATTCGGCCAAGCTGCCGCACTTCGACGATGTGCGCAACGGTGTGCTGGAGAAAGACCAGGTGACCAACATCGAGCTGGGTTACAAGGCGTCGCTCGAGACCCTGGTGGTGTTTGCGACCTTGTTCCAGACCGAGTTCGACAACGTGCCGTTCCAGGACATCCTCGCCAACGGCCAGACCATCGTGCGCCGTGCCGAAACGCGTACGCGAGGCATCGAGCTGGAAGGTGAGTTTCAGCCCATCGACGCGCTCGGCATCCGGTTCAGCATCACCCAACAGGATCCGACGTACGAAGGCTTCACCGGCTCGGCTGCGGGCAACACCGGCAATGTGATTCGTCGCATTCCCAAGACCATGGCGCGAATTACACCGACCTATACATTCTTGGACGGCTCGGCCCGCGCGTACTTCACGTACACGTATGCGGGCAAGCGATTCGCCAACGACGAGAACACCATCGAGCTGCCCAAGTACAACAAGCTGGACGCGGGTGTGATGTTCGATGTCGGCAGCAACTGGACGTTTCAGGTTACGGGCGACAATCTCACCGATGAAGTCGGCCTGACCGAAGGCAATCCGCGCACCGACGTGGGCTCGGGCGGAATTGGCAACATTTATATGGTGCGCCCGTTGTTCGGTCGCTCGTTCATGGGCTCGGTCACGTATCGCTGGCCCTGATCGTGATTTGCGAGCCCCGCGCCTTGCAGTGTCCGCCATCCGGGTTGACACTGCGAGGCATGATTCAACGAGCTCTGAGAGTGGCTTGCATGGGTGTTTGGTTGGCCGGCGCGGCGGTCGCGTCGGCTCAGGAAGCTGTGCCCACGCCAGCCGATATCTATGGTGAGCTGTTCAAGGCCGTGCAGCTCGCCGCGGTGTTCCCCGACAGCAAGTCGTTCACCGACGCTTTGCCGAACCGACCGCCCGAGCAGATCCTGAGCGAATATCGCGAGCTCAAGGGACAGCCGGACTTCGATCTCAAGAAATTCGTCGCCGAACGCTTCGCGCCCCCGCCCAACGTCGCTGCGGATTTCCGCACCGTTGCCGGTCAGGACGTGCGTCAGCACATCGATGAGCTTTGGAAAGTGCTCGAGCGAAAACCCGAGGACCAGCGCGAGTACACCTCGCGCATCGCTTTGCCATATCGCTATATCGTGCCGGGTGGGCGTTTCAACGAGATCTATTACTGGGATTCGTACTTCACCATGCAAGGCCTGGAGGAAAGCGGCCGCCACGATCTGACCATGGACATGATCGCCAATTTCGGCTGGCTGATCGATCGCTTCGGCCTCATCCCCAATGGCAATCGCAGCTATTTCCTGAGCCGCTCGCAGCCGCCGTTCTTCGCCGCGATGATCGAGTTGGCCGCGGACGAAGAGGGTGAGTCGATCTACAAGAAATATCTGCCGCAGCTGATCCGCGAATATCAGTTCTGGATGGATGGCGTCGAGTCGCTGCAGCCTGGCGCTGCACACCGCCGCGTCGTGAAGCTGGCGGATGGCACGGTGATGAATCGTTACTATGACGATCGCAACGTGCCGCGCGATGAGTCCTTCAAAGAAGACGTTGCGACAGCGAAGGAGGCGGGTCCGGGTGCGCCCGAGATCTATCGAAACCTGCGCGCGGCGGCGGAGAGCGGTTGGGATTTCAGCTCGCGCTGGTTCGCTGGCAAGACGCTCGCGACGATTCACACGACGGATCTCATCCCGCCGGATTTGAACAGCCTGCTGTATCAACTGGAGCTGACGATCTCCAAAGGCTGCGAGATCGCCGCCGATCCGGCGTGCGCTGTCGATATGAAGGCGAAGGCCGCGATGAGGCAGGCGGCCATGACGAAGTATCTATGGAACGCCAAGGCGGGCGCGTTTACGGACTACGACTGGCGGGCGAAGCGGCTCGGTACGCAAGTGACGGCGGCGACGGTGTATCCGCTGTACTTCAAGTTGGCGAGCAAGGAGCAGGCGAAGGCGATCGCGACGACGGTGCGAACGAGTTTGTTGAAACCGCATGGCGTGGCAACGACGACGGTCGCGTCGGGCGAGCAATGGGATGCCCCGAACGGCTGGGCTCCTCTGCAGTGGCTGACGATCAAGGGCCTGCAGAATTACGCAGAGGATTCTCTAGCGGCGACGATTGCGCAGCGCTGGGTGGGGAAGAATCTGCAGGTGTTCAAGGCGACCGGGAAGTTGGTCGAGAAGTACGACGTCGTTTCGGAGAAGGCCGGCGGCGGTGGGGAGTATCCGCTTCAGGATGGGTTCGGGTGGACCAACGGCGTGCTCAGAAAGTTGTTGGCGCTGTATCCGAAGTTGGCGGAGTAGCAGCGGGCGCGCTTCAGACCAGTTGCAGCTCCGAGCGGTGAATCTCGATAGGGCTGTGACTGAAACTATTGGCGCCGGTGTCGTTCATCCGTTCGAAAAGCCTGTAGATGTCAAGCCGGATCTTAGCGTTGCCATAACTGCGGCGCTCTTCGCTGGCGATCTCGCTATAACTATAGGCTGCGGTAGCATCGGCTAGAAATCTCGCCGCTGCCCTGGTGACCCTTCTTGCGTCTTTTGCGCACAGGTGCCTGAAGACTCTTACGATCATGCCCAGAGGATTGGGGTTGGCTACCAATACGACGTCCAGCGTTCCTTCCCGCAAGTCCTCGAGATACCGCTGACGGCACACGAATGCGCCGGTTCTCCAGTTCATGAGGATGGCGTCCCAGTTCAGCACGGTAGTTTCCGTGAGCGATGCGATCCCCTTGTACGCAACGAGGCCCTGCTTTATTGCCCAGGTGTCGGTTGCATTCCAGATGTCCACGGGCCAGCCGGCCACGTCCAACCGGAAGCCGCCGAACTTGTTCTGACGAGCGCCGCGCGAGGCAAGATAGTTGACGCAATGATCCCAATCGCCCTCTACGACGAGATCGATGTCAGAGGTGAAGCCGCGCGCGCCGAATAGAGCGACATCTCGGAGGATGCCCCCAAAGAGGTACACATCCCCGTCGGGTACACCATCGGAAAGGAAGTCCAGGAACTCGACGATGCTCTTGCTTGGGTAAGGAATGGCTCCTTCCGGATCAACCTGCGTATCGAGGTCGAACAACCCTTGCTGCGCGTCGTACTGTTTCGTTCCACCGGCCCTGAGCATGCGGTCGATGCGATTGCGCAAATTCTCCAGCGAGTCGACAGGTTGTGGTCTAAGTGGCTGCATTATCTAAAGAACTGAACTTGGCGTGCTTATGGACCAGATAGGACTCGGTCATCCCCGACAGCACATCGCATAGCAGTTGGCAGCGCGCGTAGGCCGAGTCGCCAGCGGCACTATAGACTCTTCTGTAGTTCTCCGATATCTCGCCGAAGACGAACCGTTCGAAGGGGCTGTTCGGGTCGTTGCCGCGTTCAATCGCGCGCCAAAGCATATCCATCATGCTCTTGATGTATCGGTTGCCTTTGAGTTCCAGGCGCAGTACTTCCCGGTGCTGAAAGCCATGCCGGCGCGCGAATTCCTTGGCGGCTCGGCAAAGTTGCATGCACGAGGAGTTTCTTATCAGCTCGAAGGCGGGTTCGATGTCCCCCGCCATGAGCTTGCCGATGTTGGCGACAAAAGTGGTGGTCGCTGCTTGGACCATTGCATGAATCGATCTCACGCGGAACATCTGCATGGACATGTCGTTCAGTTCCCGCGAGCTGAGTTGCTCCAGCTTGTACTGCTTGTTCTTCGCCTGCGAGAACTCGATGACATCCGCCGTTGCTGAGTCGCCGTGACTGGACGATTGGAGGAAGTCCATGAGGTCGTAGAAGGATGCGTAACCCTTCTTGACGGTGTCTTCGGCGTCGATGACTGAGTATGCGATGTCATCGCATGCCTCCATCACGTATGCGAGTGGATGCCGCACTCCCGATGCGAGACCGGTGTGCTGCCACACTTCCTGGACGATCTGCGCCTCGCTTTGGAAAATGCCATATTTCTTGAAGCCGCCCTTGTCGGGTGCGCCGTAGATGCTTGGATACTTGATGAGAGCGGCCAGTGTTCCCAACGTCAGGTTCAATCCAAATTGATCGTTCAGAAGTTGCAATCGGGTGAGCAGCCTGAAAGTTTGTGCGTTGCCGTCGAACTCCAGGAAATCGACCGGGACGCCTTCACCCGCCTTGCCTTCCCGGAACCATTGCTGGATCGCGACTTCTCCCTGATGGCCGAAGGGAGGATTGCCAAGGTCGTGAGCCAACCCAACCGCGGCGAGCATGGAGGGGACGTTTCTCTTGACCTGCAGCCTCTCGTGGTCCGGGCCGAACACGGCGTCGGCATGTTCGAAGGCCAGGCGAACGCCGATGCTGCGGGCGAGATTGCTCACTTCATGAGAATGAGTCAGCCGTGTTCGAACGGAATCGTTTACTTCCATGGGGAACACTTGAGTCTTGTCGGCCAGGCGCCGGGTCGGGGTCGCAAAGAGAATTCGATCGTAATCACGTTCGCACTCGGTTCTGCCGCCTTGCGTGCCGGTCGATTCCGCGGACCCATGCAGATCCTTGCGTCGAACGTTACTGAGTAGACTCTCCCAAGAAAGCATGAGCGAACCCCTTGAGCTGCCCGGAATGCGCAGTCCTGCTAATTTAGATGGCGCTGATAGATGATATGAGCCCTTCTGTCCGCACAATTCTTCAATCCGTGCGAGGGCGCCGCGCGGAGATGCGTGCTGCTGGAGTTGCCGCGCGTGGTGCGCGGATATGTCTTGCGGAGTTAAAGTAGGCGAGGGTGACTGGCGTCTACTTCATGCGCTTGTGCGTGCGCTGGTGCGATGAGGTGTCTGCGGAGAATTAGCGAGAACTCACAATCCACCCGCCTGCATCGTTACGAACGTTCAGAGTCTCATCGCCGCGCAAGAATTCCGCTAGCGACGCCGGATCCGTCGCATCGAAGACACCGTTGATCTTCCGCTCGGCCACCGTTGGGTCTTCGATGCGGATGTGGCGTGAGCTGTATCGAGCAAACTCGGCGGCGGCCGTGGACAAGGGCGTGTCTTCGAATATCAGCCGGCGTTCCGTCCACGAAGTCACTTTCTCCGTGTCACGTAGCGACACTCGAATGGCTGGCTGTGCTTTCGCGAGGATCAACTGATCGCCGACCGCAAGCTCGAATTCACTGATGGCTTTATCCGTAGCGGCGGCCGAGCGCTCGGCGGCGTCTCTTTGATTCACGCGCACACGGCCTTCCAAGACTGTCACCACAGTCCGTGAGTCGCTGGCTTTCACATTGAATGCCGTGCCCACCGCCACGATGTCCGTGGCTCCAGTGCGCACGCGGAACGGGCGTCGTGGGTCTTTCGATACTCGGAAGATCGCTTCGCCTTCCAGCAGTTCGATTGCTCGAAGATCGTCTTCGAAATGCGCTCTCAATCGCGAGCGGCTGTTCAATTCCACGACCGACCCGTCTTCCAGCGTGATGGAGCGCTGCTCGCCGACCGCCGTGATGTACTCCGGCGCGAGCCACTGATCGAGTTGCGAGCGGCCCGCGAGCAATCCAGCCAGAACGAATACGCATGCAAGTGCAGCGGCTATCGGCCACCGCACGCTCTTGCGTTCCGGCCGATCGACTACGACCGGCTGAAATTCCAGCGCCGTGACATTCCCTTCACCACTCGCCTTCGCCGCGGCGATGAGTTCCGCCGCATCGGCATCCGGCCACAGCGATCGCTGGCTCATCCGCCCAGCGAGGCGGCTGAGTCGCAAGAACTCATCGACGTGCTGGCCCGACGCGCGCAGCCATGCGAAGAACTGCTTTCGTTCGGCCTCGGTGCAATTCTCATCCGACAGCACCGACAGCCAATGCGCGGCGCACTGACGGGCGTGCGTCGTGGCTGGGTCCAGGGTGTTGTCTTGATCAGCTGGCATGCGTCAATCGAACTCGATGTGTTCGCGGAGTTGGGCGTAACCGGTGGTCAACATTCTGCGCACCATCCGCGGTGTGATGCTCAGATGGCCGGCAATTTCGTCGTGCGACATGTCCTCGCGCAACTTCAGGTACACGACGGCTCGCACCATGGGGGTCATGGTCTGCAGGGCCGAGTCGAGCTGCGACTTGAACTGCGCGTCGTCGAGCAGCGATTCAGGCGTGGCGGCCGCGACCAGGTTTTCCAGTTCGGCGTCGCTGTGCGGCTTGGCGTGGACGGCCCGCATGCGCCATTCCTGCGCCACATTGCTGGCGACCCGATACAGGTAGGCCTGCGGTTCCTTGATGTGCTCGATCTGCTCGATTCGCAGCAGGCGGACATAGACCTCCTGCGCCAGGTCCTCCGGGTCGATGCGGCCGGGCAGGCGGCGGCGCAGATAGCGGGTCAGGCCCGCGTTCCAGTGGCGGGCCCACTCGGCGATGCGTTGGCTGCGGCCGGGGGGCATATCGGGTGGTCGGGTTCTCGCGCGGTGTCCTGAGGCTATGAGGGGTGGAGCCTCGAAATCTGCCCCCGGCCCCGGCGGTCAACGGACCGCTGGAGCATAAGATTTATGGCATGAGCGTGCTATTTCCGTGCACCGGGGTGGCGTACCTTGGCCCCATCGAAAACGCAGGAGCCGACCATGCAGAACATCCGACGCAGCAATGAGCGGGGCTATGCCGATCACGGCTGGCTGAAGTCGTTCCATACCTTTTCGTTTGCCGATTACTACGACCCGCGGCACATCGAATTCGGGGCGCTGCGCGTGATCAACGAGGATCGCGTCGCTGCCGGCGCCGGTTTCGGCACGCACGGGCACCGGGACATGGAGATCATCAGCTACGTGCTCGAGGGCGAATTGGCGCACAAGGACTCGATGGGCACGGGCGAGACCATTCGGCCGGGCGATGTCCAGCGCATGAGCGCCGGGCGCGGCGTGACCCACAGCGAGTTCAACCCGTCGCCCGACAAGCCCGCGCATTTCCTGCAGATCTGGATTCAGCCGAATCAGAAGGGTGTGCAGCCGAGCTATGAGCAGAAGCATTTTCCGGCCGAGGAGAAGCGGGGCCGGCTGCGGCTGATCGCGTCGCCGGACGGTGCGGACGGCTCGGTCACCATCCACCAGGACGCGAAGGTGTACGCCGGCTTGTTCGATGGCGAGGAGCGGGCTGAGCTGCCGATCGCGGCCGATCGTCAGGTGTATCTGCACGTGGCACGCGGCAAGGTGAGGGCGAACGACAACGTGCTCAACGCGGGCGATGCGCTGGCGCTGACGGACACGTCGGCGTTGACCCTGACTGATGGTCACGGCGCCGAGGTGATAGTGTTCGATCTGCAGCGAGCCAGTGGAGTGCGGCAGTGACCATCGAGTTGATGATTCCAGCACGGCGCAAGGACCTGGGCGGCTTCGAAGTCGGCCGGGTCCTGCCGTGGACCCAGCGGCGCATGGTCGGGCCGTTCATTTTCTTCGATCACATGGGGCCGGTGAATTTTCCGCCCCAGGTGCCGCGCAAGACCGATGTGAGGCCTCATCCTCACATCGGGCTCTCCACGATCACGTATCTCTACGAGGGCGAGATCGTGCATCGGGACAGCGTCGGCTTTCACGAGACCATCCGGCCGGGTGAGGTGAACTGGATGACGGCCGGCAGCGGTATCAGTCATTCGGAACGCTTCGACAGCATTCGCGAGCAGGGCGGCGCGCTGCATGGCATTCAGGCATGGGTCGCATTGCCGGACTCGGCGGAAGAAACATCGCCGGCCTTCGTGCACTTCGATGCGGGGCAGTTGCCGTCGCATGCGGACAAGGGATTGAGCATCAAAGTCATTGCGGGCTCGGCGTATGGCATGACCAGCCCGGTGACGACGCATTCGCCGCTGTTCTACGTGCATCTCGAGTTGGATGCGGGCCGGACGACGGAAGTGTGCGGTGGGTTCAGCGAGCGCGCGGTCTACGTTGCAAAGGGTTCTGTTCGAATTGCAGGCGAGCAGTACGGGGCGGGGCAGATGGCGGTGCTGTCGCCCGGCGCGATGCCGGCGATCACAGCGATCGAGCCATCCATCGTGATGCTGCTCGGTGGCGAAGCGGTCGGCCCACGGCACATCTGGTGGAACTTCGTGTCGTCGAGCAAGGATCGTATCGAGCAGGCAAAGGCGGACTGGAAGGCGGGGCGTATCACCTTGCCAGTGGGGGATGATCAGGAATTCATTCCACTGCCGGAAGATCCGCCGCGGCCAACGCCGGAGCCGATGTCGTAGCGGGTGTCGGCGGTGTCACCATCGCCGCATCGAACCGCATCCTCGCGATCAATCCCGAGCCGTCGACGCGATTGATCAACTCCAGGCCGACGCGATTGCGATCCGCAGCGTTCTTGGCGATAGCCAGGCCGAGACCGCTGCCTTCGGTGTCCGCGCCCTCGATGCGGAAGAAGCGATCGTACACACGCGGCAGCAGCTCCGCGGGGATGCCAGGGCCGTTGTCGGCGATCTCGATCGTGACCACGCCGGTATCCCGATGCAACGTCACATCCACGATGCCGCCCGGTGGCGTGTAGCGCAGGGCGTTGTCGAGCAGGTTGTGGATCAAGCTCCGCAGTTCGTCCTCGTTCGCATGGACGGTCGCATCGATGTCGGCGGCGTAGCCGAGATCGATATTGCGCTTGTCGGCGAGCGCCATGAAATCGGCGATGCTCGACTTGAGCAGTCCATCCAGCTGGATCGCCACGGGCTGATCTGCCGGTCGCGGCGATTCCTGGCGCGCCAGGTGAAGTAGTTGTTCGACGAGCCGCTTGGTGCGCGCGAGTCCTGCTTCGAGTTGCGTCAGCTGTTCCGCTGCCGTGCCTGGCATGCGGGTTTTCAGATTCTCCAGCTGCAAGCTCATCGCGGTGATCGGCGTGCGCAGTTCGTGGGCTGCGTCCTGAACGAAACGACGTTGCGCACTGAACGCATCCCGCAGGCGTGCAAGCAACGTATTCACTGCCAGCACCAGCGGTCGAATCTCACAAGGCGCGTGTTCGGCAGGCAGTTCGGTCAGGCGGTGCTCGTGCTGCTGTGCTGCTGCCCGGGAGATCAGTTCCAGGCGGCGGACAGCGGGACGCATGCCGAACCACAGGAAGCACGCCGAGATCGGAATCATCAGCAGCACCGGCAGAGCGACCTGGAAGGCCTGTGACTTCACCAGATGACGGCGAAACGCCAGGCTCTGCGCGCTCTGCACGGTGCGATCCGGCGATTGCAGGGTGTAAACGCGCCAGCGGGAGTCGCCGAGCGTTACATCGTGAAAGCCCTGGGACGGCTGGCGCTGCAGGTCGAGCTCGGGCCAGGAGCTGGCCACCAGGCGGTGATTGCGGTCCCAGATCTGCACGAACATGTCGCCCTTCGCCACCACGTTGTGACGCGTGAGTGGACGCAGCGTTGGCGTCGAGCCCGAAGCCCCAGCGTGCGAGTCGGCGAACAGGCGCAGCTGATTGTCCATGAACACGCTGACCATGTTGCCGTACACGTAGTACGTCACTGTCGCCGCGACGATGGCCGCCACCACATAAAGCGGCAGCAGCCATTTCATGAGTTGTTTGCGAAGCGAATCTTTTCTCACGGCGCATCCTTGCTGACACGCCAGCCAAGTCCGCGCACGTTCCGGATCACGTCGGCGCCGAGCTTGCGTCTTACGCCATGAATCAGAACTTCGACTGCATTGCTGCTGACTTCTTCACCCCAGCCATACAACCGCTCTTCCAGCTGAGTGCGCGACAGGATCGCGCCGGGCCGTTCGAGCAGCGCGTGCATGAGACGGAATTCCTTGGCGGAGAGCAGAATCGATGTGCCCGCGTGAGTCAGTTCGCGGCTGGAAAGATCCAGCTGGGTTTGCGCGGTGCCGATGGTGGATTGGGCATGTCCGCCGACGCGGCGAACGATGGCTCGCATGCGAGCGAGCAACTCGCGCATTTCGAAGGGCTTGACCAGGTAATCGTCCGCGCCGACATCCAGACCTTCGACGCGATCGTCGACGCCGTCCCTCGCAGTGAGCACCAGCATGGGCGTGCGATCGCCGTCCTGTCGGGCTCGTCGCAGGATGTCGAGCCCCGAGCGCCGGGGCAGGCCCAGATCCAACAGTACGGCCGCATAGCCTCCCTGGGCCAGAGCGTCCTGCGCTAGCAGGCCGTCTTTCACCCAATCGACGCTCAGGCCATTCTCGGTCAGCGCCTGTCTCAGGCTCTGACCGATCATGTTGTCATCTTCAACCAGCAGGACACGCATGCGCCGCACGTTCGTGGACGAACGTGCGGCTGTCAAGATGGCTCCCGCCGATCAGGATGCGATCACGCGGCGCGCGAGAGTAACAACTCGCCGATCCTGTCGTGAGCCTGAGCCAGGCTCTTGCCGCGAGACTCCTCGCCCAGGGAAAGACCTTCGGCGAACACGAAGCTCACATCGGTGATGCCGATGAAGCCGAGGAACTGCTTCAGGTACGGCGTCTGTGTATCGGCTGCCTCGGCATAGAAACCGCCGCGAGTGATGAACACATACGCCTTCTTATCCTTCAACAAGCCCTCCGCACCGTTCGCGGTGTAGCGGAATGTCACGCCAGCGCGGGCGATGTGATCGAAGTACGCACGCAGCGTCGAGGGGACGCTGAAGTTGTACATCGGAACCGCGAACACGATGGTGTCGGCAGCCTTCAATTCTTCGATCAGCCCATCGGAAACAGCTGCGTGAGCTCGCTGTTCGTCGTTGCGAGCGTCGGGCGGCGACAAGAAGGCCTGAAAGCGCTCGGCCGTCAGATGCGGCAGCGGATCGCTGGCGAGGTCGCGCGTGATGATGCGGCCTTCCGGATGTGTCGCCTGCCAGTCGGCGACGAAACGCTGGGCCAGAAGGGACGACTGGCCGTTCGCGCCGGCCAGGCTGGCATTGATCTGTAGCAAAGTGCTCATGTGACCTCCGTTTGCAGTGGTCACTATTTAAGTATTGAGTGGATCGATTAAAAAGTTGAATATCTGCGGGTAATTGATCGAAAAGGTCGATAGATGGCGATTCGCGCACCTCGGGCTACGGCCAAGAAACCCTTGCTGGCCATGCGGTTACCTCATATCAGCATGGAGCAATGGCGTTGCCTGATCGCGGTCGTGGAGGCCGGCGGTTATGCCCGGGCCGCCGAGGCGCTGCATAAGAGCCAGTCCTCCGTGACCTATGCCGTTCAGAAGCTCGAAGCGACGCTGCAGGTGAAGGCGTTCGAGATTCAGGGACGCAAGGCCCGGCTCACGCCGGTCGGCGAGATGTTGTATCGGCGTGCGCGTCTGCTGCTCGAAGATGCCGACGCGATCGAACGTGCCGCCAGTCGAGCTTCGGCGGGCTGGGAGTCTGAGATCACCATTGCGGTGGAGATCCTGTTTCCAACCTGGCTGATGTTTCAGTGTCTGGATCGCTTCGGCAAAGAGAGTCCGCAGACTCGAATCGAATGGTTCGAGACGGTGCTCGACGGTACGCCCGAGGCGCTGCGCACGGGCAAGGCGGATCTCGCGATCACCGGGATCGTCCCGCCTGGGGTGCCGGCGGAGCAATTGATCACGGTGCGGGTCAACGCGGTCGCGAATCCGAACCATGAGCTGCACCAGCTGGGCCGCCCGGTGGAATTTCGCGACCTGCGTAAACATCGTCACATCGTCGTGCGAGACACCAGTTCGAAGCGCGACAAGAATGCGCGGACGCTCGAAGTGGCGCGACGCTGGACGGTCAGCAACATGGCCACGTCGATCGGCGCCGTCTCGCGTGGGTACGGGTTTTCTTGGCTGCCTGAAGACAAGATCCGTACCGAGCTGCTGAACGGCGAGCTGAAGCTGTTGCCGATGCGCGAGATGAATCAACGCACGCAGTCGCTGTATCTGGCCTTTGCGGATCGGGCCGGTGCAGGTCCCGGCACGCTGCGCCTGGCCGAGATCATCAAGGAAGAAGTGCAGAACGCCTGCCTCGCCGCTCGCGGCGGCTAACGCTCGTCTGTAAACAAGCGTTGATCAATCAATGCGGCAAGAGATTGCCGCCGCGGCGGCAAGCCGACGCCGTTATTTCGGGAGGGATCCGCACTAAGCGCCGCTTGCAGTTCGGCCTTAGGGGTGCATTCAGGGTTGGTCTCATCTTCGCTTGCCGCGATCTAACGATAACGACTTCACCGGCGAGATTTCCGATCAGCAACGGACAGTTTGTCCGAGGAGCCGCCGGAGCAATAAAAAGAGGAAAGGGTCATGAGTCAGTCGGGAGAGGAAAAGATGGCGGCGTCGGATCGGAAGTCCGGCCGCGCGGTGTTCGACCAGGGCCACACTGTTTGGGAATGGCAGACGGCCACCGGTGTGTTCGAGCGCTACGTCACTGAAGAGCAACTCGCTCGTCTCGAGAACACGGGTTTGAAATTGCTCGAGCCAGGCTACGAAGGTCGCGCGATCTACGCCGAGACGGGCAGCCAGGCGGCGTACAACACTCGTAAACGCGTGTTCGTAGGTCGTCCCGCGCCGGTCGTTCGTTCCGCCCCGATGGGTACGCTGCGCCAGTTGTGGCGTCGGTTGTTGCCTTCGAGCTGAGAGCGCCTCGGTCAGGTTCGGATCGATCGATTGGGGCATACTTCCCGCAAGGGAACGTATGAACACGCCAGCAGAGCTCATCAGGCAAGCAGTCGCCTCGGACGTGGCGGAGATGCATCGTGTGCGCATGTCCGTGATGGAGAACCGCCTCGTCTCGCGGAAGTTGTCTGAACGGGATTATCTCGTCGAGATCGAAACCCAAGGCCGCGGCTGGGTCATCGAATCGAAAGGAAGCATCGTCGCCTTCGCGGTCGGTAATGCCGCAAACGGCAGTATCTGGGCGCTGTTTGTCGAACCCGGCCAGGAAGGCAAGGGATACGGCCGGCGGCTGCACGACACGATGGTCGATTGGCTCTGGGAACAAGGGCTCGACCGCCTGTGGCTGACGACGGACTCCGGCACTCGCGCCTCGCGCTTCTATGAAAAGTCAGGCTGGCGACGGGTGGACGAGAGCACTGAGGGCGAGCTTCGTTACGAACTGCGCAGGCCGGGCTAGTTCATGTGGCGAGCGCTGCTTGGCATTGCGTTATCGAATGTGGTGCTGCCGGCGGCGGCGCTGGAATTTTCGTGTCTTCGATATGGGCCCGTCGGCATCGCCGGCACCATCGTGCAACACACTTATGCCGGGCCGCCCGACTATGAAAGCGTGACAAAGGGGGACGAGCCGAGGACCGTTTGGGTTCTGCAGCTCGATGAGCGCATCTGCGTCGAGGGGAACAGGCGTTATCCGCGCGAGGTGATACAGCTCGAGATCGAGCTGGCCCTGACGCCGGAGCAGTATCGCCAGTATCGCGACCTGCTCGGGCAGCGGGTGCGGGTGACGGGGGAGCTCAAGCACGGCGGCGCCAATTATCAGAAGCGCCTGGTCATCGCGCCCGGCGCGATTGAAAAGACCGGTCTGCTGCCATAACTACAAGTGCGATCCGGCACAATGACCGCACGCCGATACAAGTATCCGTCCGGCGTCCGGTGCATCATTTGGGACTGAGGGTGGATGGACACGCTGTTGCACATCATCGAGAGCTACGGCCTGTGGGTCGTGTTCTTCTGCGTGCTGCTGGATCAGGGCGGGCTGCCGTTTCCTTCTTACGCTCCGATGATCGTGACTGCCGCGCTCGCCACCGACAGGCACGAATCGCTATGGCCGGTGCTGCTGGTCGCAACCGCGGCGGCGCTGCTCGCCGACCTGGCGTGGTTCGCAGGCGGCCGGCGCTTTGGAAACAAGCTGTTGCGATTGATGTGCCGGGTTTCGCTGTCGCCCGACTCGTGCGTCGGCATGACCCGGAACATCTACGCCAGGTGGGGGGCGCCGTCGTTGATTCTGGCGAAATACATTCCGGGCTTTGCCGCCGTGTCGACGACGCTGGCGGGCGAATCGGGCACGAGCCTGCGGCGCTTCATCATCTATGACGGCATCGGCGCCGCGCTCTGGGCTGCCGGAGCGGTGGCGCTGGGCGCGATGTTTCACCAAGCCGTCGAGGCGTTGCTGAATCAGCTCGAACAGCTGGGCCACGTTGCGCTGCTGTTGCTGATCGTCGCGATCGGGCTGTTCGTGCTGTTCAAATGGTGGCAGCGGCAACGGCTCATGGCGCAGATCCGCATGTCGCGCATCTCCATCGATGAGCTGATGACGCTGCTCGATTCCGGCTCGGCCGCGACGATTCTGGACGTGCGCAGCCCCGAGCGCCGCGCGGCTTCCGGCTGGATTCCGGGCAGCATCAACGTTCGCGATATCTCCGAATTGCGGCTGCAGCCTGGACAGGAGGTAATCGTCTATTGCGACTGCCCGAACGACGCTTCGGCGGCGGTCGTGGCGAGACGGCTTCACGAACTGGGCTTCAAGCGCGTCCGGCCGTTGGCCGGAGGCATCGAGGCATGGCAGGCGCGCGGGCGACCGGTGGACCGCCAGGCGGCCGCCATGGCTACTGCGGTGTGAGCTTGCCTAGAGCAGTCTCATCTTTCTCGGCCGCGTCGAATTCGGCGGCGGAAACGAAGCCGTCGCCGTCGGTATCGAGTTCGGCAAATGTTTCCGAAAGCTTGCGGTCGAAGCCCGCTTCGGAGCGGCTGATCCGATGGTCGCCATTGCGATCCAGGGCTGTGAATTTTCCGGAAGGCGCGCTTTTGGCCTCAGCATCATTGGCAAATACGCTGGCCGTAGCCAGCAGGCACGCGCTGCCCGCGAGCGCCGCAAAAACAAGTTTCGTCATCATCAAGTCTCGTTCCTTCGTGGTCGGAGGAGTTCCTAGGCCCGCCACGCGTATTGCAAATCAAGCGCTCTGAATGCCCACTGAATCGTGCAGACGGTGCATGTCGGGCGCGAGATGTCGTCGATCGACCACATAGACCTTCCCTGTTGGAGTGTCGGTAAACCACCGGTACGATCGTGAACAGGTTCAGTTCCGTTCGGTTGCGTCAGGAGAATCTGTATGGCCAAACAAAGTTCCAAGAAAAACGGCAGCAAGAGCAGCGCTGTCGCCATCGATATCGGCATCAGTGGCAAGGACCGGGAAAAGATTGCCGACGGCCTCGCCAGGGTATTGGCAGACACTTATTCGCTCTACCTGAAAACGCACAATTTCCATTGGAACGTCGAAGGGCCGATGTTCAACACCCTGCATCTAATGTTCATGGAGCAGTACACCGAGCTGTGGAACGCACTGGATGCGGTGGCCGAGCGCATCCGTTCGCTGGGTTATCCGGCGCCCGGCACCTATAGCGAATTCAACCGCCTCACCTCGATCGAGGAGACCGAAGGCGTGCCTGACGCCATGGATATGGTCCGCTTGCTCGTTGCCGGGCACGAGGCTGTTGCACGCACCGCCCGGGCCACGTTCCCGGCGGCGGAGAAAGGAGGTGACGAGTCGACGGCAGACCTGCTGACGCAGCGGCTGCAGGTTCACGAGAAGACCGCGTGGATGCTGCGCAGTCTGTTGAAATGATCTAAGAGTCGGTGCGCGCCCGCGGTTCTTCAGCGGGCGCGCAGTAACGCGTCGATTGCGCTCTGGGCGTCCTCGTCCAGTTCCTGGAAGCGCAGCGAAATCCGGAAGCCATCCATTCCCACACAGGTGCAGCAGACCACGCTGGTGCGCGCCTGCAAACGCAATGGATTGCCATCGACGAAAGCATCCACCCGCACCAGCGCAGTCTCGCCTTCACGGATCGTTCGATCCAACAGCAGTCCGACGCCGGAGCTGGAGATCTGAATCGCTTTGCCGGTCAGAACGGTGGTATGGCCCAGGCGCAAACTGGCGGGCCAGCGCATGGCCTTGATACGGTTGGCAGCGTCCGGGGAAGCCCGGTGCGAGCTGAAAATTGACTCCATCTCAGCCGTGTTGTTGGTGGTGGCAGCGGACGGGCAGCGCATGACTCACCCGGTGGACCGGTGAAGCGTAGCGCAGCTGCGGCAGATGTGACCCCCCGGCCAGCGTTGTCGGTGTCCGGAACTGTGAACCGGCTCTCGCGCCCGCTCAGGCTCGCCCACCCGCCGATCGGGCTGGGGCGGGGTGAACGAGAGCGTCATCGCAGGTTACTATGGGTAACTTCGGTTTACTGCCCATGACCTCCAACTCCAAAAACAGAGCGGCCCAGCGCACCGCCGAGGCGCCTGCCTCGGGGGGTGTGATCAATCGTCACGAGCGCGTGCTCGACGAGGCGGCCCGGCAATTGAACGAGCGGGGCGTCCTGCTCACCTCGCTGGCGGAAATCGCTGCGAAACTCGGCGTTACGCGTGGCGCGATGTACCACTACGTCGCCGATCGCGAGGATCTGGTGTTCCAGTGCTATCGCCGGGCCGCCGAGATCATCGCGCGACACCTCCGGGAAGCCGAGCGCTGCGGCGGCACGTCGGCCGATGTACTGGTCGATTTCATCACTCGCATGCTCGACCCCAGGGAGCCCGAGATCGCGGCCCGGGCCGAGATCGCGATGATGAACCAGACTCAGCGCGACACCATTCAAGGTCTGTACGACGCGCTGACCGCCAGGCTCGCGAATCTGCTCGAGACCGGACACCGCAAAGGCGTTCTGCGGGCCTGCGACATCGAAGTGAATGCACGAGTCATCCTCAGTCTGGTGACCTGGGCCCCGCTGGCGCGACCGTGGGCGCACGCAGTCGGGCCGATGGGTGCAGAGAGGCTGCGCTCCGCCGTGATGGCGACTGTGCTCGATGGCTTCTCGACGAGCGCGAAGTTGCCGGATTATCAGCCGCTGGACCTGTCTGCGCTGGCGCCGCAAGTGGTGAGTGCCTTCGATCGCGACGCTGCGCTCGAAGCCAAGCGTGAAGCGCTGTTGCGAGCGGCCTCCCGTGCGTTCAATCGCAAAGGCATCGATGCGACCTCGCTCGAAGAGATCGCCGCCCAACTGGGTACGACCAAGCGCACCTTCCATCACCACATCGGCAGCAAGCAGGAAGTGGTGTCGGCCTGCTACGAGCGCGCGTTTCGCATCTTCCTGTTCATCAAGGACCGCATGCTCGAATACTCGGGCACGCGGATGGAAGCGCTGGCCGCCTCAATGGACGCGCTGGCGCGCGCCTATCCGAATGAAGATTTGAATCCGCTGTCGCCGTTGGTCGGTCACGGCGCCTTGTCGCCGGAAGGGCAGGCGAAGTTCGCCGTGCGCTCCGATCAACTCGGCGACGCGTACCACGAGCTGATCCGTCACGGCATGCGCGAAAGCAGTATCAGGGATGTGGACGTGCATGCGCGGGCGCTGATGCTGCCGGGCCTGCTCAGCTGGCTGGTCAAGGACGACGTGCCCACCGACCCGTTGCAACAGCAACACATCGCTCGCGAGATCGCCAACCTGGTGGCCGTGGGGCTCAAGGCGCGCTGAAGATCATCATCATGCTTGCTCGCCCAGGGTAAACATGAACTGCGCGCCGGTGTGGCCGTCGCTGCTCGCCCAGATCTCCCCGCCATGGCGTTGAACGATGCGTTGGACCGTCGCGAGCCCAATGCCCACGCCCGGAAACTGCCGGGCGTCGTGCAAGCGGGTGAACGGCTTGAACAGCCGGTCCGCTTGATTCGGATTGAAGCCGGCGCCGTCATCCTGCACTCGATAGACCACTCGCCCCGCGCTGTCTCGGTAGGAGCCGAATTCGATGCGGGTGCGCTCGCGTTTGGAGCTGTACTTCCAGGCGTTCGACAGCAGATTCTCCAGTACCACGCTCATTAGCCCGGCGTCGGCGGTCACTTTCAGATCCGGCGCGATGCGCACCTCTGCTTCTCGATGCGGCTCGGCATTGCGCAGCCGGGTGACGATCTTGCCGGCGATTTCGCTCAGATCGGTCGGCTGCAAATACAGCTCGGTGCGAGTGATTTGAGACAGACGCAGCAAATCGTCGATGAGCGAGCCCATCCGCGTGGTGCACTCACGCATTCGACCGACCGCTGACGCTGGCAGCACCCCGGCATGCTCGCGAGCCATGTCCAGCTCGGCGTTCATGATACGCAACGGCGCGCGCAGATCGTGCGACACCGCCGATGAGAATGCCTCGAGCTCCTGGTTCACCGTCTGCAACTCGCGAGTGCGCTCGCGAACCTGGTTCTCCAGGTTCTGATAGATCTCGACGTTCTCCATCGCCACCGCGGTCGTGTTGGCGAGCGCTTCCAGCAGCATCAATTCCTGCTGCGTGCATTCGTGGTGGCTCGCCCAATAGTTGCCGATAGCGCCAATGGGAGAGTAAGAACGGATCGGCACCATGGCCAGGCTGCGCACGAAGGTCGGCCGGTACGCGGCGTGCGGGATGCGCGGGTCTTTATATATGTCGGGAATGACGGCGGACTGGCTGTTGAGCATGGCCCATCCGCTGATGCAGGTCTCCAGCGGAAAGCGCTGGCCTTTCCACAGCGGCGAGATCGCATCTTCATCGACGTAATAACAATGAGGCCCATCGCGCAGCACGAAGGTCGCGCCGTCGCAGCCGGTGAGCTGACGAGCGGCTTTGCGCACGATATCGACGATGGCGTCGAGCCCGCGAGCCAGCGACAACTTCTGCACGGCGTCGACGAGCAGCATCATCGCCGCCTGTGGCGGAGCCGACACGGGCGCCACGGGTTTGGCGTTCCGGCGCAGCGCTGCACCGAGCTGCCACAGGTGATCCTTGAGAACGTAGTCGTTGGCGCCGGCCGCGAAACACGCCGCGACTTCCGAATCGAGCGCCGCGCCGGAGCAGACGATGACTGGCACCTCGGGGTAGGCAGCTTTGGCTTCGGCGATCGCATCCTCGGAGCTGTAACCCGGCAGGTTGTTGTCGACCAGCACTACGTCGAATCCGCCGGACTTCAGGGCGGAGACGTATTCGCTGGGGCCGCGTGCTTGAATGAAGGTGGCTGCGATGCCTTGTCGCTGGATGCCGCGCTCAATGATGAGCGCATCGCTCGGGTTGTCCTCGAGATGCAGGATCTTCATCTACTCTGTGTTCCTCGCCGCCCCGGCTGCTCCGTGGGGTCATCTAGTTTTCCATACCGGCAAGGGTTTGTAAGACAGGAATTACACCGACCTGCGATCAGTATCGCCACAGCACGCCGGCCGATGGGATCAACGGCAACCAGGAGCTCAAGTCGCGCACGTAGATTACCGAGCCGTCAGCACTCCGCCGCGGTTTGTACTCCGCACAGCAAGGATTCTCTCGCGCCGTCGCGTTGGTCAGTTCGACGAACACATCCAGCGCGCCGCGAGGCATGAGGAACGTGCGGGTCAGGCGCATGTCCAGCGAATTGAAGTCGTCGAAGCGGCTGCGATTGCGTCGTGACGGATCGATGCTCGGCACGCCGGTCGTCGGGTCGATGGCGAGCTGGGTGGTTGGCCAGCCGCTGTGGTAGCTGTTGATGAGTGTCGCGGTCCACGGGCCGCTCGCCCACGTCACGCCGAGATTGACGGCATGTCGCTGGTCCCAGCTGCGTGGCACTTCTTGATCTGCGATCCGGTCGGTCGCCTGCGACCACGTGTAGCTGAGCCAGCCGCTCCAGGGGCCTTTCGGCCGCATCTGCATCAGCACCTCGACGCCTTCGGCGCGTGCGCTACGCGCGTCGACCATGACGCGATCGAACTCCGCTTCCGGAAACAGCACCAGCGGATCCAGCATGTTCTCGAAGCGAGGATTGAGGCGTCGATAGTATTTTCGATAGGCCTCGACGCGCAGGTTGAAACCCTGGTCGAAAGCATGCTCGACGCTTGCGATCAGATGATCCGCGTGTTGGGCCGGATGGAACGTCGAGATGCCGTCTTCGACCTGTAGCTCGTTGATGCCTTGTGACTGGAAGAAACGTCCCCAGCCGGCGCGCAGCGTGGTGGCCGGCGACACCGCATACAGCACACCCAGGCGCGGGCTCAGCTGCTCGCCATCGTCGCTGCCATCGTAGGTTTGCACATCGGCGCGCAGGCCGGTTTCGATGATCCAGCGCGGGCCAAGCTGGGTGCGCACGTCCCAGTACACCGAATTCTCATATCCCTGGGGCGCCGGCGAGGCGCGGCGTGCGGTTGTCGAGCCGGGCGAGCCTGGAAACGGATAGTCGGGAAACACCGTGAGATCGAGCGCATAGTTATAGTCGCCCCACAGCTTGCGAACCTCGCCGCCGAAGCGGTGCTTGAACGGACCCGCGTTCCAGGTGTTCTCCAGTCGCAGTCCGGCGATGTGGAAGGTGCGATCGTCCATCACGCGTCCCGAGCGCTGTCCCGGCTGCTCGACCGCGCCGCGCCGCTCATTGACGAGGTCGGTGAACGAGCCGATGACCCGACTCGAGACATCCGCCGACCAGTCGTGCTCGAGCGTCAGCCAGCCATAGACGTTTCGATACTTGGCGCGTGCCTGCTGAGCGCCGTCATCGCGTTTGGCGACGATGCGATCGCCCGAGGCAAGTGCGTCGAAGGCAATGCGCGTGGCGCCATTCACCTGGTAGTCGGCGTGTGCATAGGCGTCGACGTATTCGGGCTTGCCGAAATCCTCTTCCGCGAACTGCGCGAGCTCGTCCAGGTTGCCGCGACGGGCGGAGAGCATCGCCTGACCGCGGCCATCGTCGAAATCGGTCGCGGCGAGGCCGTTGGTATGAAAGAAGGTGATGCCCGCTTCGTAGTAGCGCTGGCGGGGACGAACCGTGCGAGCGTTGATGATGGCGCTCATACGATCGCCGTAGGGCGCCGGAAAGCCGCCGGAATAGAATTCGATGCCGTCGATGATCCTCGAATCGAGCAGGCTTATGGGACTGAAGAAATTCTTCAGATGAAACGGCTCGTACAGTCGCAGGCCGTTCAGATGGATCGCGGTCTCGTTCGGCTCGCCGCCGCGAATCGGCCCGAGGCTCGAGACTCCATTGGTCGCCGTGCCGGGCAACCTCTGTACGGCGCGCAATGTTTCATCCGCCAGGCGCGGCATTGCCTGAACTTCATCCTGGGTCAGAAAATTCACTGGCGCAATGTTCTGCGTGGCCAGCACATAGCGACTGGTCTGAACGACCACCTCTTCGAGTTTCGCAGGCGCCTGCTTCTGCGCGGACGGCGGCCGTGTCGAAGCCCCAGATGAATCGCGAACGACCGCATAAACGCGCGGCGCCGCCTCGGACAGCGACAATCCGTGTGCGGCCAGAATTTCTTTGGCCAGCTCCAGACCGCGAGTTCCGTTCGGCTCGGCCTCGATGCGCAGGTTCGCCGGAACGATCTGGTCGTTGTAAATGAAGATCAGGCCCTGGGTGCGCAGCTCCTTGAGCACCTCGCCAACGCTACGGCCCTGCAATTGCGCCAGCGCGGTGTGGCACATCAACAGTCCTGTCGACAGGCAGGCGAAGCGCCGCAGCGCTGACTTCATTGCAGTTCCGTTCAGATCGGTGAGGCGTGGCGGGCTTCCACAGCCAGCCCCTGAAAGCGAAAGTGTACAGGCAGAGCGCAACCGTCCATACGAGCATCGCGCTCCATAGATCGTGGGAAACAAAATGAGCGCCGCGGGCCTGTTGGGCAATGCCGAAAACCAGCCCCAGCAACAGACCGGCGGCAAGGCCGAGGCGTGCAGCCAGCCAACTGCGTTCGCGCAGCGCGAAGTATAGAGCCAGCAGCGCATAACCGGAGCTGGCGTGCGCCGCTGGGAAGCAACGTGCATGACGCAACTGTGCGGGGCGATGCTCGAACAGATGAATGAACGGGAACGTTCCACCGAATTCGGTCAGGTCGCGCGGGCAGTCGACGTTGGTAAAGGTTTTCAGCAGGCCGACCAGACCCACCGACAATACGACGGTGGCGAAAAAGTACAGAGCGGGCCTACGCAGTTCGTGCAAGTGCGGACACACCCAGGTCGCAAGCCACAGCGTCAGCGACGCCGTCGCCATGCTGCGGACCAGCCAGGCGCCGTCACGATGAACCAGCTCGTTGGTCCACCAGCTGCTCGCGCCCAGCCACCGCGACCGGGCTTCATCGAAAAACAGCGCGTGCGCGATGGAAATGTCGACAGTGGTGCTGGCCAGCACGGCGGCAAGCACCACGAACACGATCAGGGGCGCCTGCAGATGACGCCAATAGAACCTTGTAGCGCTCATACGTCAGAAGGATTTCTTGGTTTCGATCAGCAGTTGCAACGAGTCGATGTCGTTGCTCCGGTTCAACGGCACTGCCAGATCGATGTGCAGGACATTGGCCAGACCCGAGCGGGCGCTGCCGAGTCGCAAACCGATACCGACATCCGAGAGCCACCCGGCCGGCGCCGCGGCGTATTCATCCTGCCCCCAGGTGCGGCCGGTATCGAAGAACACCGCGGCGCCGACGTTGAACAGCTTCAGCGGTTGCCACGAGCTGTAGAAACGCTCTTCCAGTGTCAGCAGCGCGTTGCTCCTGCCCGCCTGATAACGCAGCGGGTAGCCGCGCAGGCCGTTGTCGCCGCCGAGCAGAAGCTGATTCTCTGGATCCAGATGCGAGGTGAGCGACGCCGACACCGCTGCGAAGAACACGCGATGTTCGGACTGGCGCAGATAGAAGCGGCTGCTGGCGTCGAGCACTGCATCGGCGAGCGAACCAGCCTCCAGCCGTCCATGCCAGCCCAGGGTGTTGATGAGATAGCGCTCGTGAGCCAGATCGGCGCCCGCCTGCAATGTGCCGTTCAAGATGAACGCATCGCGGGTCGAGCCGAACACAGTGCTCGCATAACCGGCTTCGAGCCGGGCGCTGCGGCCCAAGTGCAGATCTTCGGTCCGGCCGATCTGATCGAGATTGCGCGTGCTCAGATAATTGTCTTCGAGCATTTCGATGCCGACCCAGGGATAGGCCACGGTGCGATCGTCCGGAATCGACACGTCGGGCTCGTTCTGACGCGTCGTGAATGCACGGGCGTCATAACGAAAGCCACCGAGATAGCGCACAGTCCAGCCATCGCGCAGGCCGGAGGAAACGCCGCCTCCGATTTCGAACTGCTGCTCCTGCATGTTGTAGCGTTCGATGCGTTTGCCCAGGGAGTAGCGGGAGATGGCGCTGTCCACATCGGAAGCGCCCAGGCTCGCGCTCCAGCGCGAATCCAGGGCATAGAACGGTCGAGAGACGCCGATCGCCTGCTCCGTGCCGTCGCTCATCGATGAGTAGGCGGTGGAGAGCGTCCACCAGCTGCCGAACAGATGCGGGTCGACGTATGTCAGGCGCCAGGAGGTGCGATCGACGTCGCTGGTGCGCGCTGCACCGATCTGTTTGCCCAGACCCAGGAAGTTGCTGTCTTCGAACTTCAAACGCGTGTTGTTCTCGCCGCCTTTGCGACCGAAGGAGAAGCCTGGGCTCAACGTCCAGACATCGTGTACGCGCACGTCGACGTCGACGCTGTTGTCCTCGTTGTAGCGAATTACCGTGATGGTCGCTTCGTTGAAGTAGCGCTGGCCGCGCAACAGGCGTGCGGTCTCATCGAGCACACGGCGATGGAAAGGCTCGCCGCTGCGAAACAGCAGCTGCTGGCGCACGGTTTCGTCATGCGTGGAGACGTGCAAGCCATTCACGACGCGATAGGGAGCTGCCAGTGAGTGGGCATCCTCGAACACGTCGTCTATGTGGATGTAGATGTGTCCAATGTGGGCGCCACGCCGCTCGAGTTCCGTGTCCGATGGCAGCTGGGACTGATCGACCGCACTTCGGCTCGGAAGCATCGCCACGAGGTTGTCGGCGCCGTGAACGACCGGAGCGACGAGCAGAGTCGCGGCAGTCGCAGTGGCAATGCTCATGAAGCCTCTCATCACGCCCCCATCGCCGCCGCATTCGGCCGCGATGATTCGCGTCCGACCCGGCGCTCAGTGGGTTTGACGCTTGGGCGCGCTCGAATCAACCGGCACGAGCTCGATCCCGATCTCGCTTGCGTCCGTTCGATAACGACGCAGCTGCGTGGTCGCAAGCACCGTCGTCAAAGCTAAATCGGCGTCCAGGCCGGTGATGGAGCCGCGTAGCTTCACTGTTTCCGCCGCCGCTTCTGCTTGCGGCGTGGAGTAAACGACTTGCCGGCCGGTCTCACGAGCGATCCAGTGCAGGAAGGAGGCGAGCGATTGGTCTTCGATGTCGAAGTCGGGCGCGGCTTGCAAAGCCCATTGCCAGTGCGGATCGTTCGCGGCGAGCGAGCTGCGGGTGAGTTGGCCGTCGCTCGTCAGCCGCAGCACTTGCCCGGCCTCACCCGTATTCGATGTGGTCGAGCTCGTGACGCGCACGCGTCCTTCTCGAACGCTGACTACCATGCCATCGGGCTGCGTCCGCACTTCATATTGGGTTCCGACATGCTGGACCGATCCCGCAGCCGTATCGACGGTCAGGGCATTGGAGTCGCCGAGGCCGGGCGGGGAGTCGATGTAGACGGCGCCCGACGCCAGCGTGATGCGATCGGTTGCGTCTACATTGACTCGGGTGCCGCGATCGAGTCGCAACGACAGTCCGTCGGGGAATGAAACAGCGGCGCGCGACTGGGCATCGGTTTGCATGATGTCACCGACGCGAATGAGCTGGCCGACTTCGCGAGCTTCCGTCGATCCCTCGTCGCCGGCGAACAGGCGGCCATCGACGTTCACGACGCTGGCGAATTGAGCGGGAGCGGGCGCCATGAATCGATATGAGAAGGTGGTGACCAGCACGGCCAGCACCAGCCCTGCAGCGATGCGCCAGGCAACCACACGTTGCTGGCGTCGACGTTGTTGCACGAGAGCGAGCCATTCGGCGTGCACCGCCGACATGACCTCGCTCGCCGCCGCGGCGGAAGGCTCGTCGCGCGCTCCAACTTCTCGAAGCAACGCTTCGATGCTGGCGTCGTTAGACTCGGGTTCGTCTCGTACCGTCGTCATGGCGCTACTTTCTCATACCGGCGAGCACATCGCTCGCAGTCGAACCGAATACCGTCTCCACCGCCTCGCGAAATGCCGTTCGGGCGCGGGCCAGCAGCGATTGCGCCGCTATGTGGCCGACGCCGAGCAATTCGCCGATCTCCTCGACGCTGCGTCCCTCGATATATTTCCATTCGAGCACATCGCCGTAGCGCGACGGCAACCGATCGAGCACGGACTGCACCAGGCGCCGGGCTTCGGCGTTGCTATAGCCCTGCATGGGCTCGTCCGAGCTGGGCCCGGCAATGGATTCCAGCGCTTCGCGCAGGCCCGGCGTGTCATCGATCAGCACGATGTTGTCGTGATGGCGCTTGTGGGCGCGCAGGTGGTCCACGATCTGGCGGCGACAGATCTGGCATAACCAGCTGAACAGCGCCGACTCGCCGCGGAATCCGGCCAGGCCGCGCATGGCTTTGATCAGCGTCGCTTGGACCACTTCTTTGCAGGCCTCGGCATCGTTGCCCAGCCGGGGCAGGGCAAACCGGTAGACACGCGGGAAGTAAGTTTCGAAAAAGCGGCGAAAAGCGGCCTCGTCGCCGCGCAGCATGGCGGCGATCAAAGCGCTGTCGGTGCTTTGTTCTACACTCACTATGTACGTAAGACGGGGCTGGTCGATAAATCAATCGTCGTCATTCACTGCCGCCGCCACGGCGGCAACCGGCGATCAGATCCAGGCGCCGATCATAAGCCTGGTTCCGCACCCCGGCTGCACCCAGCACCGTGTGATAGAAAAAGTCATGACTGACGGGTCGCGTCGCTTCGGCGCGCAGACAGTCCGGCTGGAGTTGCGCGCGGCGGACATAGCTCTCGGACGCCCAGATCAGCAGGGGGACCTCCTTCTGTGCCGCCGGCGCGAACGCGTAAGGCATGCCGTGCAGGTAGATGCCGTTCTCGCCCAGCGACTCGCCATGATCGGAAACGTAGATCAGCAGGGCATCGAGCTGCGAGCTGACGGCTTTGAGCATCCTGATCTGGCTGGCCAGCACATGGTCCGTGTACGCGATCGTGTTGTCGTAGGCGTTGGCGATTTCCTGCTGGCTGCAATGCTGCAGCTGATTGGTGCGGCACGCCGGCTGGAATTTCTCGAACTGCGGCGGATAGCGCGCGGAGTAGGACGGGCCATGACTGCCCTTCTGATGAAACACGATGACCGTGTCGCGCTCGATCTTGTGCAGGGTCTCCGGCAGGTCATCGAGCATCACGGCGTCGAAACAATTGGAGTCGTGGCAGTACCGAGAATCGGGGTTTCGGTTGTAATCGATGTAGGCCACGCGTGCACAGACACCTTTGCATCCGGAGTTGTTGTCGCGCCATTGCACATCGAAGCCGGCCTGAACCAGCGTATCGAGCAGATTCTCATAGCGACCGGCGGCATCGACTTCGAATTCGGTGCGCGCCAGGTGTGAGAACAGGCACGGCACCGAGATTGCCGTCGAGGTGCCACAGGATGTGGTGTTCGAGAAGTACGTGAGGCCGGAGATCTGTGCGAGTTCGGGGTTGGTGCCGCGGTCGTATCCCCCAAGCTGGAAGTTCGCGGCACGTGCGGTCTCGCCGATCACCAGGATCAATACCAATGGCTTCGCCGAGTTCGTTGCGAGACGTTCGATAGTGCCGGCCGGATCGATCAAGGCTGCATCGGCCTGCGAGTTGTCGCTGCCGGCGACCAGGCCGACCATGCTGATGATCTGCGCGAGCGGATTGAGCGTGTAGCGAACGGGTTTGTGTTCGCGGAAGAAGGTGGCGTATTCGGCCGAGTTCACGAACATGCCAGCGACCGCCGCGACAATCGCGACCAGGATTGCGATGGCGCGCCGCCCCAGTTGAGCGCGCCAGGTCGCTTCCGGCAAACGCACTCGCCACACCAGCCAAGCAGGAATGATTCCGAACAACACACCGTACCAGGCCACGTCGAGATTCAGCAGGGCCTGTACTTCGGAACGATCGGTCTGTAGTACGTTGCGCATCATCTCCTGGTTCATGATGGCGCCATACTCGCTCATGAAATACGCGCCGAACGCAGCGATCACGAACATGGCGCTCGCCGCAGCGCGCATCAGCCAGCGGGTAGGCGACAAGAGCAGCAGCAGAGCCAGCGCGACCCAGGCGAGCAGGAACAGCGAGGCCATGAACAGCACCGACCCGACGCTCGGGTGCCACATCGCCGCGATCGATAGCTTCCAGAAACGGACGTTGTAGAGCGCCAGCAGGATGAACGATACGCCAAACGCGAACGCGACATCGGATGAACAGGCAAATCCGGCAGCCCAGCGCTTGCGAAGACGGTTTGATCGCGTTGTGTCGTGGTCGGGGCTCTCGACGTTCTGGTCGCCGAGTGGAATGGCTGGAAAGTGTCGTGTGTGCATCGGCCGTTGGACGGCAATGCGCAGTGCGGCCAATCGAAAATAAAGCCGCGCCGCGGGCGATTGATTTTCTTCACGAGTTTCGTCCAACGCCAATGGTGGCGGCCTTGGGCATAATCGCCGCACTTCCTAACCAGGGTGAACGATGCAGTCGAGTTGGGCTCAGGGGTTGTTCCGTGTCGGCGCTGACAGCGCGCGCGATGTCCGGCTCGATTGCTTCTGGTTGTTGGGGCTTGGATTACTGTTGATCGCGACCGGCATCGGATTGCGCGATCCCTGGCCGGCGGACGAGCCGAGATTTGCACTGATCGTGCGCGACATGGTGGCGACCGGCGATTGGCTCTTGCCGCGCGTCGGCGGCGATGTGTATGCCGACAAACCGCCGTTGTTCTTCTGGATGATGGGAGTGTCGTTGCTCGCAACGGGATCGTTGCGAATCGCATTCCTGCTGCCCTCGTTGCTCAGTGGGCTGGCGTGTCTGCTGCTCATCTACGACCTCGGTCGTCGCCTGTGGAATCGCGAGACGGGCCTGGCGGCTGCGCTGGCGTTGCTGCTGACCATTCAATTCGTCTGGCAAGTGCGGCAGGCGCAGATCGATGCAACGCTGTTGTTCTGGGTCGTGCTCGGATTCTATGGACTCGCGCGTCACTTGTTGCTCGGCCCGGCGTGGGGCTGGTACGCAGTGGGTTGGGCGGCCGCCGGGTTTGGAGTGATCACCAAAGGCGTGGGCTTTCTGCCGTTGTTGATGTTGATCCCTTTCGCAGCGATGCGTGGCCCACGCTGGTCGCCGCGCATGCAGAGCACGAGCATCGGACTTTGGCTCATCGGGCCGTTGGCGTTTCTGCTGGCCGTGAGCACCTGGCTCGTGCCGATGCTGTTGGCGGCCAATGCCGACCCGACGCTCGCCGCGTATCGGGATGAGATCCTGTTCCACCAGACCGTCAATCGCTACACGGATGCCTGGCATCACCGCGAGCCGTTCTGGTATTTCATCATCGAAGTGATTCCCGGCCTGTGGCTGCCACTGACGCTGCTGCTGCCGTGGTTGCTGCCTCGATGGCGAACAGCGTGGCAGGCCGGTGACCTGCGCATCGGCCTGCTCACGTCGTGGATCGTGCTGGTCCTGTTGTTCTTCAGTTTCAGCAGCGGCAAGCGCGGCGTGTACATCCTGCCGGCACTTCCGGCAGTCGCGCTCGCCAGCGGGCCCTATCTATTGGATCTGTTGCAGCGTCGCTCGGTGCAGCGAGTGCTGTTCGCGCTCGCGGCGGTGATTTCAGCGGTTTGCCTGCTGAGCGCGGTCTATGTCCAGATACAACCGGACAAGCGCCTGGAAGTCCTTGCGAGCTACGAGATCGATGTGTTCGGTCCGTTGCTGCTGATCGGTGTCGTCGGCATTCTGATATGCGCGCTCACCAGGCCGGCGCGAGGCGCGTTGGCCTACGCCGGTTTGCTCGCGGTCGCCCTGCTAACCGTGAGCTACTGGGTCAATCCAGCGATGAACTCGACCCGTTCGGGCGCGTCCTTCATCAAGCGCGTCGAACAGATCGACGATCCGGACGCCGAGCTCGGCTTCGTCGGCTTCAAGGAACAGTATCTGCTCAACGTGCATCGTCCCATCGTTCACTTCGGGCACGCACGGTGGCGCGAGACGCAACAAGAAGCGGCTGACGCCGCGCTGTGGCTCAGCGGCTCGGAGCATCGCCAGCTGGTGGTGAATGAGTATGTCCGCCAGCTCTGCTTCGGCGTTGCATCGGTGAAGGCGTTGGGCATGGCCAATCGTACGGAGTGGTTCATCGTACGCGGTCAAGCGAACCCGATGTGTGTGGCTCGCGGAAACGCAGCGGCGCTGTATCGCTACGCACCGCCGCCCAGAGCTGCCGACCCTCAGATCAGTTGGTCTGAATAGCGACCACACCGCAGGCGATGCGGTCGCCCGAGTTGCCGGACGGCTGCGTCGTGTAGTCGTCGGGCTGAGCGTGCACCACCAGAGCTTTGCCCAGGATGTCATTCGGCTCGCCGGTTTGCAGTGAGACCGCGGAATTGTCGACGTCGATTTCCGCGACACCTTGCGCATCCGACTTCACGTTCAACATGTCACCGGCGTGATGCGGCGGAGCTTGCGGATTGCCGTGATCCTGATTGGTGGGATTGAAATGAGCGCCGGCGCTGGTTGCGTCGGGCGCGCTGCAATCGCCCTTCTCATGGAAATGAAAGCCGAACTCGCTGTCGGGCTTCAGGCCCTGAACCATTCCCGAGAGCTTTATTCCCGTGCCCGCGGCGGTGATCTTCAACGCGCCATTGGCGGTGTTGCCCTGAGTGGGGGAAAGCTTCACTGCCGCGCCTGCGGTCGCCTCTGCAGTGGCCGTGGTCTGCGGCTCGGTAGTCGTTGCAACGGCAGGACCGTCCCCCGCGGGGGGTGGTGCATCGGCGGTCGACGGGGTGTGCTCCTTCTGACCACAGGCGGCGAGTAGCACAGCAGCGGCAACCAGGATGGCAGGTTTCATGAAGCAACCCCTCGGACGACACGAACGGAAGTAAATCCATGACGTGCCGATTGCGTTCCGACGCAGGCGGCGGCGGAGCTCGGATTTTGTTTCTTCCGGGTGCTCGATTCTCCGACGAGCCTCGTTTCACATCGCGATCCGGGGCAGGAACGATTCGCATATGTGCGACGTTGGCACTTACAAGAGATGCTGCCGCAAACGAACGAAGATGTTGATACTGATCGTCGAGGATGAGCCGATTTGCGCATTGAGCACCGTTGCCGAGCTTGAGCAGGCGGGGCACAAAACTTTAGGGCCGGCAGCTACCCTCGAGGAAGGTCTCGAGTTGGCGCGTAACGGCCATCCGGCGCTCGCATTGATCGACATCGATCTCATGCACGACGGCGATGGCGTGGAGCTGGCGAAACACCTGCGCGACCTGCATGTCGCCGCTGTGTTCGTCAGTGCTCAGCATCCATCGGCATTTCAGAATCAGCATCTGGCGCTAGGTCTTATCGGCAAGCCATACAATCCCGCGGACTTGCCGCAGAGTGTCGAGATCATCTCCAAGATTCTGGAAGGCAAGCCACCACCCGCGGCGTCGATCCCGCGGGCATTGCAGCTGTTTCACTGAATCGTCATTCGGCTGCCGTCTGCGACACTCTCGCCGGCGGCGCGGTCGGTGCATCGCTTTCATTTACATAGCGATAGCGGATGACGCCATAGAGCATTTCGTCCCAGGTCTGTTGACCCCACGGCACGACGCGGTTGGGATCGGGGTTGGCCTTGTTCTGCGCCGAGTTGTCCCAGGTTGTGTGATGAGTCACCTTGGTGCCGGCCGGCAGCCGCTTCGGTGTCTTCAACTCATAGGTGGTTTGCCAGTTGAAGTCATAGTTCGGCACTGACAACAGCACCTCGGTCCGCCCGTCCGGATAGGTCGCGATGAAGTCCGACGCCTTGCCGCGGAAATGGGAGTGCGGCAGCAGGTTGTAAACGATCACGTCGTGGTCGAACGTCTTCGCAGCCGACTCGGTATGTTCCTTGGTATTTGCGGGGATCTGCAGGCGTGGATTGAGCAGTACCGCGCTGCGCATCTGATACGCAGGAGCATCTTTCCGGAAATACAGGCCCATGCGGCTCACGTCGCGCGCGGGCTTGCCGCTCACGGTGTAGTGCATCTGGAAGAAGAACTTCGCGTCCTTCTTGACCAGCACGCCGGTTTCCTGCGGCAGCAGCATCGGCCCGGCGCCGGGGACATAGCCGCCGAGGCTGCCACCATCGCGCACGCTTTCGGCTGTGGTGCCCATGGTCGCGATGATGTGATGGAGCACGGTGCGATCGCCTGGCTGGAAGTCGACGGCGCGTACCCAGACGTCATGGTCCAGCGGATTGTCGACTGCCGGCATCTGGTACGGAATCACGCCGGTCGCCGGTACATCGAATGCTGGAATCTCGACCACGAGATCCGGCTCGCCGAGTTCCCACTCCGGCCATTGCTTCTTCAGATCGGCGAGCGGATCTCTGCCGGCGCCGCGCGGCGAGCCCGCTTCGATCCAGTGCACTAGATTCTTGATCTCGTCCTTGCTCAGTGAACGATCGTTGGAGAATACGTTGTAGTGCGGGTCGGCGTGCCACGGCGGCATGCGTTCGGTGCGCACCACTTCGCGAATCATCGGGCTGAAGCCTTTGATCATCTCGTAGCTGGACATCGGCCATGGGCCGATGCCGCCCTGACGATGACAGGTAACGCAGTTGTCGATGAGCAGAGGTGCGATGGTCTTCTCGTAAGAGATTTTCGCGTGCGCCTGCCTGCGATCGGCTTCGGGAAATTTCAGGTCGCAGCTCTTGCCATTGCTGGCTTCGACCTGCGCGGTTTTCACTGGCGCGGCATTGATGACTGCGTCGAGGGCGTTGGCCGTGTATGGAGTGCCGCCACCGGAGACCGGGCCTCGATAGGCAACCTTCCAACCTTTGGTGTCGATGACCATCAACTCGCCATTGCGCTTCAGACCGAGCGACTCGCCGATGATCTGGGTTTCATCGAGCAGGATGGGCAGATCGATGCCCTGGGCCTTTGCTTCCTTTTCGATGGCGGCGCGCGTGTCGGCGAGATTGGAATTGATCATCAACACCTCGACGCCCTGTGCCCGATACTTGTCCCGCAGCGCTTGCATCTCCGGCAGCGCCTGGCGAACGACTTCGCAGCCATTGCCTTGAGCCATCAGCACGACGGCTTTCATGTCGGAGAAGTAATAGAGCTGGCGAGATGCGCCGGTGTGATCGAGCAGGCGAAAGTTATCGACGCGGTCGCCCGGCTGGAGGGCTTGTGCCGGGCCGATCGCGCTCGAGAGCGCCAGGACAGATGCGATTGTGAGCAGCTTGGATCCGTGCTTCATGCCGATCATTGCGTCACCCCTGCTGTTGGATGCTCCTCCCTCGAGGGAGGGAAACTGCCAGGAGAGATTCCTGTCCTGGAGCTCGTTCTATCCAAGCAGTCTGCGTCCGTCGCCGCGCAGGTGTCCATCGGCGCGCCGCTCAAATGACACGAATGAATGTGAAGAATCGTTGCATTCGTGTAACGGCCCGCCTCCATGCTGTCAGGCGGAACTACTCGCGTGGCGCCGCCAGCGATTCACGCTTGATGACCGAGCCATGCAGGATGATCCGATCGATGCTGGTCCATGCACGCATCGTCAGCAGTGGGTTTTCCGTCAGCAGCAGCAAGTTCGCGACCTTGCCGGCTTCCACTGTCCCATAGTCTTTGTCGAGGCCGAACTGTCTGGCGTTGTGGAGGGTGCCGGCCCGGAAGATCTCCGCCAGTGGCAGCCCCGACTGAGCCATCATGCGCATTTCTCGATAGGTGTCATAGCCCGGCTGAGCGCCGAAAGTCGGCGCAGACGGCGTGTCACTCCCGAGCAGCAACGGATGGCCGAGGTCGGACAGATATTTGGTCGCTCGCATGCCATAGGAGCCGACGACCATGTAGGTGTGCATCGCCTTCATGTCCGGCATGCCGCCCATGCCTTTGCGCATCTCTTCCTTGAACCATTGTCCCGACGGTGTTGCATACCACTCGAGCAGGGCGGGCGGCACGATCTTCTTGTACGCGGGATCCTTGAGCGTGTCTTCGCGAAACAGATCTGCCAGGCCGGCGATCACACGCAGCGTCGGTTGATAGCCGATCTTCTTCGCATGGATCTCGCGCAGATGCGAGGCAATGGCGGGTGGCACACCTTCAGCGGTGGAATGTTCGTTCCAGTTCCACAAACCATGCGCGAGCACGTCGACCTGCGCATCGATGGCTTTGCGTTGCATGTCGATGGCGTTGGCATGAGCAATCAGCAGCAAGCCGCGCTTGCGAGTCTCGGCGCGAACCCGCTGCAATGTTTCTTTGCTCATGATTGGCCAGTCGGACGCGGGGCCGAAGCCGTCCTCGATGAAGATCTTGATGCAACGGACGCCGCTCGCAGCGAGCTTGCCGATAATGGCTTCCGGCGTGTGTTGGGCGGCATCCGCGCCGGCGGGAAGTGGATGCGTCGCGGCGTTGGCGGGCTCGTAGATATAATCCGGCGCGGCGCGATACCGAGCGGCCTTGTCTTCGATGAACACGGAGGGATAGCCATCGAGCACGACTGCCGCGCCACAACGGAACAGATCGGGATGTTGAGGCTGCGCCTCGAATGCAGCGGCGCTGTCGGGCGAGCTCGCCAGATTCAGCACCTGAGTGACGCCATAATAAAGATAGCTGCGTGGCTGCTGGCGGGTGTAGGCGTCGCGCATCGCGCTCATCGCCGGGTCGGCGTCCGCCCCGAAAGCAAAGCCAGGGACTTCGCCAACATGAACATGAGCGTCCATGAGTCCGGGGGTGAGAAACCTGCCCCGCCCGTCGATGCGCACAGCGCTCGCGCCTGCGCTGACCGGCCGCGATCCGACAGAAACGATCCGCCCGTCGCGTATCAGCACATTCTGCTTGGGTTGAGCCTGCGCCTGCTGTGGCGATACGACGGTCACCTGCTCAATGACGAGCTCCGCGCTCAGGGCCGAGTGAGCCGGGCTCAGGCCGATGAGGGCGGGCGCGAAACTGGCGACCAGCCGGACCCGGACGCCGGCTTTTTGACTTCCTTTCATGATCGTCTCCTGATGCGAGCTGGGGCCGCCCGGAAGCGCGATTGTGATCGATCGGCGCGCCTGAGGCAGCTGCAGGCGCCTGCCGGAGCGTTTTAGCGGGAAAATCCGGCTTGTCTGTCACGACAATTGCTGACATTTTGTCTGAGTATTAGAATGACTCATCCATGTCGCCGGCCAGGGTTTTCGTGACACAACAACAGCTAGTTTCGCGCCGTCGCAGCACTGCGGCAGGCAAGGTCCCAATGGCGCCCGGTCTCGATCGGCGCGAGGGTGTCAGGAGAGCGGGTCGATGGCTGGTGGGAGTGCTCGTGGTCAATAGTCTGGGTGTATCGGTGGCGGGGGCGGTGGAAGCCCGTCGTGGTGAGTTCGGGACGCTGGCCGATGGCCGCAAAGTAGAATCGGTCGAGCTGGAAAACGCCAAGGGCATGTCGGTGCGCATCCTGGCGCTCGGCGGCGTCATCCAGCAGTTGCTGGCGCCAGATCGCAGCGGCAAATCTGCCGATGTGGTGCTCGGCTACGCTACCGCGCAACAGTACCTCGACCAGCCGCAGTATTTCGGCGCGACGGTCGGCCGCTACGCCAACCGCATCGACGCCGGAAAGTTCTCGCTCGACGGCAAGCAGTATCAGCTCGAGATCAACGACGGCCCCAACCATTTGCACGGTGGCAAGCAGGGCTTCGACAAGGTCCTGTGGAAGATCGAGTCGGTCAGCGCAGGCTCGCCGGCCAAAGCAGTACTCACCTACACCAGCGCCGATGGCGAAGGCGGCTACCCCGGCAAGCTGCAGGTGACTGCGACCTACACGCTCAACGACAAGAACGAGCTGGCGATCGAGTACCGGGCGACGACCGATAAGCCGACCATCGTCAACATCACCAATCACAGCTACTTCAACCTGGCGGGCGAAGCGGCGCCGACCGATGTGTTGGGACATCGGCTGACTTTGTTCGCGAACAAGTACACGCCCGTGAACGCAACGCTGATTCCGACGGGTGAGCGGCGCGCCGTCGCGGGCACCGCATTCGATTTCACGAAGCCCCACACCATCGGCGAACGAGTTCGCGACGGTCGGGACGAGCAACTGCGTATCGCTCGCGGCTATGACCACAACTACATCGTCGACGGCGAAGCGGGCCAGTTGCGACCCGCGGCCCGTGTCGAAGAGCCGACTTCCGGGCGCGTTCTGGAACTGCTCGCGAGTGCGCCGGGGGTGCAGTTCTATTCGGGCAACTTCCTGGATGGCACCAGCACCGGCAAGAGCCAGCGCATCTACCGGCAGGGCGACGGCTTCTGTCTGGAGCCGCAGGTGTTTCCAGACTCGCCGAATCGCAGCGATTTCCCCAATGCGCGCCTGAATCCCGGACAGACGTATGTGAACACCATGGTGATGCGTTTCTCCGCCGCTCCCTAAGCCTTCGAACCTGACGCTGCAATCCAATGAGCTCATCCAATTCCCATTCGTCCGCATCGCGCCGGCTGCGCTCGCGCGCCTGGTTCGACGACCCCGCCAATGCGGACATGACGGCGCTGTACCTGGAACGGTACATGAACTTCGGCCTGTCGCTGCAGGAGTTGCAGTCGGGCAAGCCGATCATCGGCATCGCGCAGACCGGCAGCGATCTGTCGCCCTGCAATCGTCATCACCTGGTGCTGGCGGAGCGCGTCCGTGAAGGCATTCGCGAGGCAGGCGGCATCGTGCTGGAGTTTCCGGTGCATCCAATTCAGGAAACCGGCAAGCGTCCGACCGCGGGTCTGGATCGAAACCTCGCCTACCTCGGCCTGGTCGAAGTGTTGTTCGGCTATCCGCTCGATGGTGTCGTGCTCACGGTCGGCTGTGACAAGACCACGCCGGCGTGCTTGATGGCGGCGGCCACAGTGAACATGCCGGCGATCGCACTGTCTGTCGGCCCGATGCTCAACGGTTGGTACAAAGGCGTGCGCACGGGTTCGGGCACCATCGTGTGGCGTGCACGTGAGTTGCTGGCGGCAGGCGAGATCGACTACCAGGGCTTCATCAAACTGGTCGCGTCGTCGGCGCCGTCGACGGGTTACTGCAACACCATGGGCACCGCGACGACCATGAACAGCCTCACCGAAGCGCTCGGCATGTCGCTTCCCGGTTCGGCCGCGATTCCCGCACCGCTGCGCGACCGTCAGGAGTGCGCCTATCTCACGGGCAAGCAGATCGTCGAAATGGTCTGGGCCGATCGCAAGCCCTCGGACATTCTCACTCGCGAAGCTTTCATCAACGCGATTCGTGTGAACTCGGCGATCGGTGGTTCCACCAACGCGCCGATCCACTTGAATGCACTTGCGCGCCACATCGGCGTCGAGCTGACCATCGACGACTGGCAGGAGTACGGTTTGGACATTCCGCTGCTCGTGAACCTGCAGCCGGCCGGTGAATATCTCGGCGAGGATTACTATCGCGCCGGTGGCGTGCCTGCGGTGGTGGCCGAACTCATGCGTCATGGCCTGATCAATGAGAAGGCGTTGACTGTGAACGGCAGCTCGATCGGCGACAACTGCCGGGGCGCGAGTATCGTCGATACGAAAGTGATCCTGCCGTTCGATGCGCCGATGAAGAAGCGCGCGGGCTTCACTGTTTTGCGCGGCAATCTGTTCGACTCGGCGATCATGAAGACGAGCGTGATCTCAGACGAGTTCCGCGCGCGCTATCTCTCGAATCCGGCGGATCCGGAAGCGTTCGAAGGGCGTGCGGTGGTGTTCGATGGTCCGGAGGACTATCACTCACGCATCGACGATCCGTCATTGGGAATCGATGAGAGCACGCTGCTGTTCATGCGCGGCACGGGCCCGATCGGTTACCCGGGCGCGGCGGAAGTGGTGAACATGCGTCCGCCGGTGAACCTGATCAAAGCGGGTATTCACAATCTGCCGTGCATCGGTGACGGGCGGCAATCGGGCACGTCGGGCTCGCCCTCGATTCTCAATGCTTCACCGGAAGCGGCGGCCGGCGGCGGCCTGGCGCTGCTCAAGAGCGGCGATCGCGTGCGCATCGACCTGCGCAAGGGCGAAGCGAACATTCTGATCAGCGATGAAGAGCTGAATCAGCGCCGTCAGGCGTTGCAGGCTGCGGGCGGATTCCGGTATCCCGAAAGTCAGACGCCGTGGCAGGAGATGCAGCGCGCCGACGTCGGCCAGGCCGAGACTGGTGCGGTGCTCGAGTCGGCAGTGAAGTATCAGCGCCTCGCCCAGACCAAGGGCGTCCCCCGACACAATCACTGATTTAAATCTCAAAGCTCCCGCGCGAGATTGTCTCTTGCGCGGGAGCTTTTTTATTTGCGGCGAGGGTAAGGACATGGCGGAAGCGTGGCGAGTCGTTGCTCGTGAGCAGAGGGACGAGCTGGGCGAGGGGCCGCTGTGGTCGTCCAGACACAATGCCGTCTTCTGGGTCGATATCCTTTCTCACATTCTTTATCGCTACTCACTCGCGGACAGCACCGTGCGGCACTGGCCGATGCCCGAGAACATCGGGTGGGCGGTCGAACGTCGTAACAAGCCGGGCTTCATCGCGGGGTTGCAGAGCGGCTTCTACGAGCTGGACCTGGAGCCATTCGCGCTGCGGCAGATCGTCGATCCGGAGCCGCAGTTGCCCGGCAATCGTTTGAACGATGCGAAGGTCGATGGTTACGGGCGCGTCTGGGCGGGAACCATGGATGCAGCCATCGTCGAGACGACGGGGTCGTTGTATTGCTTGCGACCCGATCTTAGCGTGCGTCGAGTGGACGAGGGCTACAAGGTGACCAATGGCCCGACGTTCAGCCCGAAGCAGGAGTTCATGTATCACACGGATACGGGCGTGAAGACGATCTATCGCTTCGACCTGTCAGCGGAGGGTGAGCTCAGCAACAAGACGGAGTGGCTGAAATTCACCGACGACATGGGCTCGCCGGATGGGATGACGACGGACGCGGAAGGGTTTGTATGGATCGCCCACTGGGGCGGGTCGCGGATCAGCCGATGGTCGCCGGAGGCGACGCTGGATCGGGAGATCTCTTTGCCTGCGCCACAGATCACGAGCATCACGTTTGCGGGGGAGAATCTGGATCGGATGTTTGTTACTTCGGCGGCGAAGGGGCTCGATCGGGGTAAGGAGATGTTTGCTGGGGCGTTGTTTGAGGTAGATGCGGGTGGGGTTCGTGGATTGTCGCCGGGGTTGTTTGCGGGGTGAGGCTCGTTGGGCGTTAGGGGGCGCAGCGTCGCTTTGCTTCGGAGATTTTCGATGGTTCGCGCCCCCGCCTCGGTGGCGAGTGCTGCTAACGAGATGCGTCGGTGGCTCGCAGCGCCAGGGCGGGGTGTCTCCTTCCGGCACCGGGGGGGAGAGCCCCCACCCCGGCACCGCGAACCACCAAGCCTCTTAATCGATCGAGCCGGGAGAACCCTCGGCAAAGCGAACCACCAAGCCTCTTACTCGACCGTAACAACCACCACCGACTTCGGCGGCAGATCGACGCGAAGTTCATTTCCTTTCTTGGACGCTTTGAACGGCGCAGGCTTCACAGCCTCGGGCTTGGCGAACGTGTTGTGCGCATCGATCGCAGACGCGGTGAGGATGCGGCCGGAGGCCGACTTGAAACTCGCTCCATTGATTTTCGTTGAGACCGAGGCGCCCTTGTTCGGGTCGACGTTCGTGAAGGCGATCTGCAGCTTGCCGTTGGCATCGCGTGCGGCCGACACGGACACCTGTGGCAGCGACCACTCACCGCGCGAGTACGTTGGTGCAGTCACCTCGGCAGGCAGCGAGGTCGAGTTCTGGAAGGGGGTGTACATCTCGAACACGTGATAGGTCGGCGTCAGCGTCATCTTCTCCTTGTCGGTGAGGATCATCGCCTGCAGCACGTTCACCATCTGCGCGATGTTCGCCATTTTCACGCGGTCGGCGTGGCGATGGAAAATGTCGAGCGTCAGCGAAGCGACCAGTGCGTCTCGCAGCGTGTTCTGCTGATACAGGAAGCCCGGGTTGCGGCCCTCTTCCGGGTCGTACCAGGTGCCCCACTCATCGACGTACAAGGCCACCTTCTTGTCCGGGTCGTACTTGTCCATGATGGCCGAGTGCTTGGTCACCAGCTCTTCCATGCGCAATGCATGCTTCAACGTCGAGGCCCAGGCGTCTTCGGTGAAGCCGATCGCGGCGCCCTTGTTCTCCCAGCGGCCGGGGAACGTGTAGTAGTGCAGCGAGTAGGCGTCCATGTGCTTGGTCGCCTGCGACATCATCACTTCGGTCCAGTGATAGTCGGCGACGTTCGCGCCGCTGGCGATCTTCAACGGCATGTTGTCGCGCGGCGCTTTGATGAAGGTCTGGAACTGTTTGTACAGATCCACGAAGAACTCCGGCCGCATGTTGCCGCCGCAGCCCCAGGTTTCGTTGCCGACGCCGAAGTACGGCAGCTTCCACGGCTTTTCGCGGCCGTTCTTGCGGCGAAGTTCTGCGAGCGTCGACTTCGTATCGGAGGTGATGTACTCGACCCACTCGGCCATTTCCTGCGGGCTGCCGGAGCCGACGTTGCCGGAGACGTACGCGTCGGCGCCGATCAGTTCGGCGAAGTCGAGGAACTCATGAGTGCCGAAAGAATTCGGCTCTTCGACCGCCCCCCAGTGCGTGTTCACTTTCACCGGGCGCTGGTCGCGCGGGCCGATGCCTTCGCGCCAGTGATATTCGTCGGCGAAGCAGCCGCCGGGCCAGCGCACCACCGGCACTTTCAAATTCTTCAACGCCGCGACCACATCGTTGCGATAGCCGCGCGTGTTCGGAATCGAGGAGTCTTCGCCCACCCAGATTCCTTCGTAGATGCCATGGCCCAGATGTTCGGCGAACTGGCCGTAGAGATTGCGATCGATCTTGGCGCCCGGTTTGTCGGCCTGAATGATCACCGAGACGGCAGTCGATTCGGCGGCGCCCGCGGTCAAAGGAACGAAACTGAGCGTCGCCAGACCGAGCGCGGCGGTCAGGCGGAGAGCCCCCTGAAGAATCGGCATCGTTATTGTCCTCTATTCGATGAAGGGATCGACGACCGAGCGCCGGCCGCACATGAATGCGTCGGCGACCAGACGGAAGGCGGCGAGATCGACGTCGATGCGACGCTCGCGAACCAGTGGAGCGAAACGCGCATACAGATTCGCGTACTCGCGATCCGGTTCGGACACCGTTTGTTTGCCGTCCACGTGCATGACCGAGCCGCCCTTGGAGAGCAGCAGGTGGCCGTCGTCGGTTTCGATGTCGATGTCCCAGCTCTGCGGACCGGTCTGGCGGAAATCGAATTCCGCGCGCACCGGCAAACCGCCCGGCCCTTGCAGGCTCAGTTCGGCCGCGATGGGCGTTTCACAATTGGAGGGGAAGTGCAGCTCGGCGTCTTTCAGCACCAGCGGCTGCGGCAGGATGCGAGTGATGATGGAGAGCGCGTTGATGCCCGGATCGAACACGCCGAGACCGCCGGCCTTCCAGATCCAGGCCTGACCGGGGTGCCACACGCGCACATCTTCCTTCCAGGTCACTTGCACTTTGCGAATCCTTCGACCGACGAGCCAGTCGCGCGCCGGCTCGACGGCGGCGGCTTCACGCGAATGCCAGGTGGCAAACAGAGCCAGCTGTCGTTGTCTTGCGAGCTCCTTCAGGCCCACGACTTCATTCAACGTAGCACCGGGCGGCTTCTCCAGCATCACATGTTTGTTCTGTTCCAACGCATAGCGCGCGAGGTCATAACGAACCTGCGGCGTGCAGCACAACGAAACCGCTTCGATATCCGGCTGCTCTCGCAGCAGGGTTTCGATGTCGGGATAGCTGGGCGTGCCTTCGAGCTTGTTATTGGGGCTGGCGACCGCGACCAGCCGATAGTTCGGATTGGCGGCGAGCGAGGGCAGATGCTGATCGCGGGCGATCTTGCCCAAGCCGACGATGGCGAGTTTGATCGGACCCATGAATCAAAGCGCCTGCACGGCCACAGTGGGCGATGCGCTACGCTTCAGAGGATTGCGCAACGGCAGACGGAACGGCGGGGCTTCGATCTCGAACACATCGCCTTCTTTGGTTTGAATGCCTTCGGAGAACGACAGCGTCGCCGTGCCGAAGAAATGCACGTGCACGTCGCCCGGCCGACGGAACAGCCGATACTTGAAGTGATGGTGCTCGAGGTTCGCCAGGGTGTGCGACATGTTGGCTTCGCCGGTGAGGAACGGCTTTTCCCACAGCGTCTGGCCATCGCGAAGCACGCGACTCGTGCCACGCACGTCGGCCGGCAGTTCGCCGACGAGCAACTCCGCGCCCAGGGCGGCATGGCGCAGCTTGGAATGCGCCAGCCACAAGTAGTTGCCCCGCTCGGTGATGTGATCCGAGAACTCGTTGGCCAGACAGAAACCGAGACGACGCGGATTGCCCGCGGCGTCGATGATGTAGATGCCGGCAATCTCCGGTTCTTCGCTGCCATCGAGCGCGAAGTCAGGTGAGGGCAACGCCTCACCTGTGCCGACGACGCAGGAGCCGTCGCCCTTGTAGAACCACTCGGGTTGCACACCGACCTGGCCAGCGGCAGGTTTGCCGCCTTCCAGGCCCATGTTGAACATGCGCATCGAGTCGGTGAGCGTGCCGCCGGCGGCGGCCTTGTGCATCTTGTCGCGACCTTCGGCCGAGCCGAGATGCGTGAGGCCGGTGCCGGTGAGATACAGGTGCGCCACGTCGGGATGATCGATCGGAGCGAGCAAACGATTTCGGGACTGCAGTTCCTCCAGATCGAGTGTCTCGTCGGAGAGCCGCGCGGCCACGCACTTTTGCAATGACACGCCGTCGCTCAGTGCCGCTTGCGCCAGCTCGTACGTGCTGGCGCAATCTTTCACTTTTCGGGCGACGCCGCTGTCGTCGATGGCGACCACGCAGCGCTGCCCGTCGGCAGCGCGCACCTGTACCAAACGCAAACTCATCTACTGGCTCCGGCCTGGTAGACACCATCGAGTCGGTGCGGCGTGGAAGATTGAGCGCCGTGCTTCAGGACCGGCGGCAACAACGCATCCGGAAGATCCTGATAGCAGACGGGACGCAGGAAACGTTCGATCGCGAGCGTGCCCACCGATGTGGTGCGGCCATCGGACGTCGATGGATAGGGGCCGCCATGAACCATGGCATGCGACACCTCGACACCGGTTGGCCAGCCGTTCGCGAGGATGCGGCCCACCTTGCGTTCCAGCGTCGGCAGGAGCTTTTGCGCGATCGGGTAGTCCTGCTCGGTCACGTGCAGCGTGGCCGTGAGCTGGCCCTCCAGCTTCTCCAGTGCTTCGACCAGTTCCGCTTCGTTCGCACAGCGCACGATGACCGATGAAGCGCCGAACACTTCTTCGGCGATTTCATGCGTCAGCTCGCTGGCGGGAACAGTGAACAAGGCGCCGCGTCCGCAGTTCGTGCCTTGGGTATCGGCGCCACGCGCAATCGTCTTCACAGACTGGTGAGTGGCGAGGCGATCGACGCCTTTCTGGAACGCATCGTAGATGCCGGCCGTCAGCATCACCTGAGGCGCCGCGCCGCCAAGCGCTGCGGCCGCCGATGCGATGAAGGTATCTACGTGCGGGCCTTCGATTGCGAACACGAGTCCGGGGTTCGTGCAGAACTGCCCGGAGCCGAGCGTCAGCGAACCAACGAATTCTTTGCCAAGCGCTTCGGCGCGAGCGGCGAGCGCACCGGGCAACAACAGCACCGGATTCACGCTGCTCATCTCCGCATAAACGGGGATGGGCTCCTTGCGGGCCGCAGCGATCTTCATAAGCGCTGTGCCGCCGCCACGAGAGCCGGTGAAGCCAACGGCTTTGACGCGCGGATCGGCAACCAGGCCGGCGCCCAATTCGCGCTTGTCGCCGTTCAACAGCGAGAACACGCCAGGATGCAGACCGCACTGTGCGACTGCTTCGGTGATCGCCTGCGCGACCAGTTCGCTCGTGCCCGGGTGAGCCGAGTGACCTTTGACGATGACGGGACAGCCAGCCGCAAGCGCGGATGCGGTGTCGCCACCGGCGACGGAGAACGCGAGCGGGAAGTTGCTGGCGCCGAACACGACGACAGGGCCGAGCGGCACTTTGCGCTGACGCAGATCCGCGCGCGGCAATGGCTTGCGATCGGGCATCGCCGGATCGATGCGAACGCCTTGCCAGCCGCCTTTGCGCAACTCGTCCGCAAACAGGCGCAGCTGGCCCACGGTGCGGCCACGCTCACCGGTCAATCGTGCGAGCGGCAGACCGGATTCGGCATTGGCGCGCTCGAGCAGTTCGTCGCCCAGCGCCATGATGCGATCGCCGATGGTCTCCAGGAATTTCGCGCGCGTCTCATTGTCGAGCGCACGATATTGATCGAATGCCTCGCTCGCCAGCTGGCAGGCGCGCTCGACTTCGGCGGCGCCAGCCGAGCTGAAAGGCGGGTCGATCAGAGAGGCGGTGGTGGGATTCGCTGCGCGAAATGTTTGCGAGGTCGCGACGCGTTCGCGACCGATGAATAGCTGACCGGTCAGGGGCATGGGAGATTCTCCGCCAAACGTGTTCCGTTGATTTACTCAGACATTATCCCAGTTGCGCCATGGCGGGCAATTGCCACGGCTCGTCGGGCCCGAGGTAGCGTTAACAACGCCTGCGGCATTAAGACATCCGCAGGCGGTATCAACAAGACCGTTTGACGTAAGGTGGGGGCGCCGACGCGAAAATGCACCACCGGTCAGTCTTTGTAAGGCTGACCGGATGGCAGTCGGGGAGAGGCTGTTTCAGCCGCGCGCCGACGCCGCGGTCTTGGCGGCCTGCTTGGGCTTGCGGGAGTTGGCCGTGTCCAGCTGCGCCAGCTCGACCAGGTTCAACATCGCTGCGTGCGCGGCTTTCGGGTCGGACGCCTTGACTGCGTCGTACACCCGTTGATGATCCGGGACCGGGTCGCGGCGCAAGGGGTTGTGCCGCTGCTTGAATATCGTGGTCCAGGACACCGCGGCGCCGACGCCGCTGGTCAAAGACACGATGAAAGCGTTGCCGCTCGCGCGCAGCATCGCCGAGTGAAATTCCTGGTCGGCCAGACGGCCGGCTTCGCTGGCCAGCGTGTGCGTGGCCATGCCCTGGAGGGCCTTTTCCATTGCCTCGAGCTCTTCATCGGTCCGGCGCAGAGCGGCCAGCGCGGCAGCTTCGGGCTCGACGATCTTGCGCAGCTCGAACAGGTTCGAGAGCAACGTATCGTCCGGCTCGAACTCGAAAATCCACGACAGAACATCGGGATCGAGCATGTGCCAACGCGCTTGCGGGCTGACCCTCGTGCCTACCTTCGGGCGCGATTCCACCAAGCCCTTCGCCGAGAGAATGCGGACAGCTTCGCGGTAAGCGGTGCGCGAGACCTGCAGCCGATCGCTCGCATCGATCTCGCCATTGAGGATGTCGCCGGGCTTGTAACGCCCAGACACGATCAGCACCCCCAAGTCACGCGCAATGGTTCCATGCAGCCGCAGCGACTTGCGTCGTGCCCGTGCATTGGCCCTCGCCGTGGACGATTTTTTGCTCGACATCGATGATTCCCCTCGCGACCCGGGCGGTGAACGCGCCCCTGCGCCCGTGTCATCAGACAATAGTTTACGCACGCCACGCGCGGATTTCGCATGATCTGCACGGATTTGGATCCGTTCCAGCCTTGGGAATGCGTCGTGCGGCTCCCGGCTGCAAGCGCCGCGACGATTGCCTGGCAGTTGGAAAGCCCTTACCATGAAATTGTCTGAGTTATAGTGAGAGGCGTCATGCTGCTGCGATCGATATTGATAGGAACGCTGGTCATGGCGAGCCTGGCGGTGGAAGCCGCGCCCGTGGTCAAGACTTTCGGGCTCGGCGATGTCGAGTTGCTGGACAGCCCGTTCAAGCAGGCGATGGAGCGCAACGCCGAATATTTGCTCAGCCTCGATGCGGATCGCCTGCTGCATAACACGCGAAAGTACGCGGGCCTGAAACCTAAGGGCGAACTGTATGGTGGCTGGGAGTCGCGGGGCATCGCGGGCCACACGCTTGGTCACTATCTGACGGCTGTGTCGCAGCAGTACGCGGCGACTCGCGATCAACGTTTCAAACAGCGGCTCGACTACATCATCGGCGAGATGGCCGAAGCGCAGCGTGCCTACGGCGATGGATATATCGGCGCGCTGCCGGAGGTCGAGCTGTCGACCATGCGCGGCTTCAAGCAAGGCAAGATCGAGATCAAGGACGCATTCACGTTCCAGGGCGGCGCCTGGGTGCCGTGGTACACGCAGCACAAGGTGCTCGCCGGACTGAGGGATGCGTGGACGCTCGGCGAAAGCTCGCAAGCCAAGGAGGTGACGTTGACCTTGGCGAACTGGGTGGACGAGATCACCGCCGGCCTGACGCCGGAACTGCAGCAGAAGATGTTACAGGTCGAGCATGGCGGCATGCGCGAGGTGCTGTTCGACATTTATGAGCTGACCAAGGACCCACGGTATCTGAAGACCGCGCAGCGCTTCGAGCACCGTGCGATTCTCGATCCGTTGCTCGCAGGCCGTGACGAACTGCCCGGCAAGCATGCGAATACGCAGATTCCAAAAGTCATCGGCGCGGCGAAGGGCTACGAAGTGGCCAATCAGTCCGAAGGCCGGCCGACCGCTGAAAACTTCTGGAAGACCGTCGTGCACGATCATTCGTGGGCCATCGGCGGCAACAGCGACGGCGAGTTCTTCTTTTCACCGAACGCCGCGTCCGAGCATCTGAACACGGCGACCGCAGAGACCTGCAACACCTACAACATGCTCCGACTCACCGAACGCCTGTTCGGTTGGCAGCCGCAGGTGGAGTATGCCGACTTCGAAGAGCGCGCCCTGTACAACCATATCCTGGCTTCACAGGAACCTAAGCAGGGCATGTTCACGTATTTCATGTCGCTCAAGCCGGGGCACTTCAAGACTTACAGCACGCCGCACGATTCGTTCTGGTGCTGCGTCGGCAGCGGCATGGAGAATCACACCAAGTACGGCGCGGCGATCTATTTCCATTCCGCCGACGCGCTCTACGTGAATCTGTTCATTCCATCGGTGCTGCGTTGGCAGGAGCGCGGTCTGGAGCTGCGACAGCAGACTCGCTACCCCAATGAAAACCGGACATCGCTCACCGTGACGAAGGCGCCGGCCGCGCCGCTGTCGTTGCGAGTTCGTGTGCCGGCTTGGGCCTCGGGCAACGCAACGCTGACCCTCAACGGCAAGCCGATCACCGTCGATGCCAGGCCGGGCTCGTACGCAACGTTGCAAAGAGCATGGAAGAAGGGCGACGTGCTCGAGATGACGATCCCAACCTCGGTGCGCACCGAAGCGCTGCGTGGATCGCAGGATCAATTCGCGTTCCTGTACGGCCCGGTCGTTTTAGGCGGCGATCTCGGTCCGGCGCCGGCAGGACCGACGGTGCCGTATGCGAAGGATCAGCTGGAGAATCTCAAAACCGAAGCGGTTGCGGTGCCGTCGCTGACTGGAACGCCACAGCAACTGGCGGCGAGCCTGCGTCGCGTGCCGGGTGATGCGCTGGCCTTCACGCTGACAACCAGCGAGCCCCGCAAGGAAGTGACGCTGCGACCGTTCCATGAGCTGGATTATCAGCGCTACACGGTGTACTGGAAGACGACGCCGGCCAGGGACACCGAGTAGCGACCGATACGATTACTGCCCCTCGTTCACCTCGTCTACCGTCGTCTGGCCGGTCCAGCGACGGTAGAGATGAGCCCACGCCATGCCGACGGCCATGATCAGCGCCAGCACGACCAGGCCGACCCAGATCAACGCGTTCGTATCCTCCAGACGGACCCAGCCCCACGAGGCGACCAGCCAGACGAGTGCGGCGCACAGCGCCAATGCGAGCACCATCCCGATCAGGCCGATGGACCGCAGTGTCGCCCCCAGGAACACGATCCAGCCAATCAGCAGCAGCAGGCCCAGCACGGCCTCGACCGGCGTCACGCTCGGAAAACCGTCGGCCACCATGTGCACATAGGAATAGCCGCTGGGGTTGAAGGTCAGCAGCACGAGTATCAGTGACAGCACCACTCGTACTAGAAAGCCGCTGAAGCTTAGATCGTTCACTTGGGGTCCCCTGGCCACGAAGAAGCGCAGTATCGGCGACGCAGCGCGCCGTGGGAAGCGGCGCGGATCCCTCTCCGTGCACGCGCTACGGAACGTCGTTCTTGGTCGGTGATGCGTCAGTTCGATCCGTGAAAAATCGCGCGCCGTGACGATGAAATCGGTTTGCGCACCGACTCGAATTTCAAGTAACAACGTTGCTGCAGGCCGTGGCAATCTGCGAAACAGGCGCTCGAAGCAATCGTGCGAAAACTCGCGACGAATGTTTCTTTGGATTTCACCAGGTGCTGTTGACTTTTCACTACCTGGATGGATTGGTATTTCCTCATCCCAAAACAGGATTTAGTTTTCAGGAAGAACAACGATGGAAGCTAGGGATTGTGATCAAGCACGAAAGTCGCACATATTTCAGGGCTCTCGGCGCGCATGTCACGGCGATGCGCAAGTCTCGAGGGATGACGCAGGCGGAACTGGCGCGCGCCATTGGAGTCTCTCAGCAAGCAGTGTTCGCATACGAGTTGGGCGAACGTCGCATCTCGGTGCTGGTGCTCGTCAAGCTGGCGAAGGTGTTCGGTACATCGGTCGAAGACATGGTCGGGCTCTCCAAGCCGGCGCGAGTTCCAAAGGGGCGCTTGTCACCTCGAGCGATCCGGCACGCGGAGCGCTTGCAGGCACTGACCAAAACTCAGCAGCGCTTCGTCGTTCGCATCATCGACGTGCTCGAACAAACGAACGCGCGCTAGAAGGTGACAAGTGCGGCGGGAGTGTCACATGACGCCGCCGCGCCCGCCCAAACGTGTCGATGCCAGCGCCATCGCGTCTCTCATCATCACCGTCGAGGGGTGCAAGGCGATCAGGGACGTCGACCTCGCAGCGCTGCTGGGTATCAGCTTGCGGGAGTTGTACAAGCGCATCGGCCGCAAGCTTTGGCTGCTGAAGTCTCCCGGCTATTTCAAACTGGCCAAGCCCTACGCTCGCGGCCGGCTGGACACTCACCCCTCACTCGCGTTCACGCATTCCGGCGTCATGCTGGTCGCCAGCATTCTTGGCGACGACGCGTCGCTCGAGATCGGCATGGACATCGTCTATGCCCTTCGAAATCGCCGCCGCGGCTCGGTTCAGAAGAAGCGCCTGAGCCGGCGTCAGGGAGATCCGGAGAAAGCCGCGCGTTACTACGAAGCCACGGCGCGAATGCTGCAAGGTCGGTTGCACGAGATGTTGAAGAAGATGCGGCACTGACCGGTTCGGTTGAACCGCGTCATTCTCCGATGGCTCCCCATCGGCACGATTGCAACGTCTCGGAATGAACGGGTTCGCTGTCGTTGTGGTGGAGGAATTCCGCCACTACCCCGCATGAGGCGAGGCGGTCGGAGTCTTCCAATGGGCAATCCCCGCCGGTGCTGAAGTAGAACACGCCGGTTGTGGGTGAGTAGTCCGCTGCTCCGAGCACAGCCTCCAGTTCGGCTTGCGACATGCCGAGCCGAACGCGTTTCACCTGCTCCGGCATCAGGTGTTCCGGTCCTTCGATCCTGCAGCCCGCGGACGCCGACTTCTGGTGGCAGCCCGTGAGGAACAAGGCGAGTGCAAACATCGCACACCAGACGGCCGAGTTCGTTGCGTAATACATTTGATCCGCGAGCAAGCTAGGCGCGTTCACGCAGCATGACTAGCAGATCCAACGAGTCGGGTTCAGCCACGCCAAGCATCGTCAACACTGTGTGCGCTTGCCCACGATGATGAGTCTGGTGATTGAGCATGTGAGCAAGAATCTCTCGCCGGCGCTGCTTGCCAGGCACCCGACCCAATGTCTGGTACTCCAACGTTTCCTCCAGCTGGGCGTCCGACAGCGTTGTTATGAAATCGATGATGCGCCGATCTTCCCGTTGCCTCGCGGCTGACAGAGAGGGCAGATCGTCGAAGACGATGTCATTCAGCTTGCTCGGATGATCGCCGGTTCCGGTCAGTCGGCGCATCCAGATGAGGTCGGCGGTCAGGATGTGATTGAGCGTGCCGTGCAGACTCTTGAAATACGCGCCAACGTCCTTTCGATACTGCTCATCGGTAAGCCGGCTGGCCATCGCGTACAGGCGTGCATTTGCCCACGCGTTGTACTCGGCCATCAATACGAAATGGGATTTCATCTCTCAACTCTAAAGCGAACATTCACGATCATAGGTCACTGTCTCCACGTCGTCAGGAGGCCTCACGACGTGATCTGAGTCTGGCCATGAGCTGAGCCAGGCCGACCGCTGGCAGGGCAAGAATCGAGAATAGCGCCAGGCCCAGAGGTAACAGACTGAAATCGGAGCTGCTCATGATCAGTACGACGGCCTGCGCAAGCATCACGGCTAAACCCCACCGCCACGGCCTTATCGGAGCCCGATAGCCAAGATAGCCTGCAAGGACGATGGCCAACGGATAGGTGACGACCCAGTACAGCGAAGCGTCCCACGCCTCCGTCTTACCACTGACTCCTGCAGTTACCAGCCACAAGAGCGCTCCGCCGCCAATTGCGGCAACGTACGGCCACGTCGTCTCGTCCTTCATGCGTGTGCGGCTCTCACTGATCAGCGGCGCGACTTTTCGTTGCGCTCCAGGGCACTGTTGGATGCTCCGTTGCTCAATGCCAGAACGATCTGCTCGCCCAGAAAGTAGACGGCACAGGCAACCGGGCCAAGCAGCAGAAGCGTCAGCAACAGGAAGCCGCCTCCGTCCTCGACCGCATCCGAGGCCAAGGCATACAAGTAGGGCAGCCCCGCAAGCAGGCCGAACAGAATGAGCGCGATGGCAATTGCGTTCGAGAGGCGGCTTTCTCTACCGTCGCGAAACGTCGCTCTCCATAGCCCCGCGATACCCAGCAACGCGAGCAAGCCCATGAGCGCGAACCAATAGACGAACTCCACAATGATACCCATGAGAGGCATCAAGACGAGAATGATCAGAAGCAGCACAATCGCCGGCACCACACCGAGGAAGAACATCAGGGTGGTGCGCAGTGTCCACAGAAGATTGTTGAGCTTCGCGATGTCCGCCATCTGACGCCTCGCGCCGCTCGCAATCGCGAGCAACGGCCGTACTTTGCTCTATCGAGCCCCTGCTTAGTTCCTATATCACAGCGGAATCCTTCATGCCCGCTCCGAGGGAGAGTCTGGCAAGGAGAGCGACAGCCAGAAAGATGCAGTTAGGTGAAGCGAGGGGGAGTTGCGGCGATCTGCCGAGGGCCGGGTGTATCCGCGGCCCTCGGCTCTGAGCTTCTGTTTCTTATCCGCGCAGGTGCTTGCCCAGTTCCTTCGGGCTCACCAGTCCATTCAGAAACTCGAACGTGCCTTTTTCGAGAATCTCACGCGCGGCGTTATAAGCCCCGCTCATCGCCGCGCGATGGAACGACGTCGCCAGGCTGATTCTGCGCACGCCGGCTTCCTGCAGTTCCGGGACGCTGAACGAGCGCCCCGGAATGCCGACCATGAAGTTCACCGGCTTGGAGAGCGACGAACACACTGTGCGCACGGCTTGCAGATCCGGTAGCCCGGGTGCAAACAACACATCCGCACCGGCCTTCTCGAACGCCTGCAATCGTCTGATCGTGTCGTCGAGATCGGGATGGCCGTGCAGAAAGTTTTCGCAGCGGGCGGTAAGGATGAACGGGGTGCCGAGCGATCGGGCTGCTTCAACCGCCGCCGTCACTCGTTCCACCGCCTGCTCGAAGTCGTAAATCGGTTTGGTCGCCTCACCGGTGTGATCTTCGATCGAACCGCCGGCGAGGCCGGTCTGGGCGGCCAGTCGGATGGTTTCCGCCACATGGCTCGGTGCGTGACCAAACCCGTTCTCCAGGTCCGCCGACACGGGCACCTCTACCGCTTCGACCAGCGCCTTTGCGTGAGCGAGCGCGAGCTCTCGGGTGATTTTGCCGTCTTGTCGGCCAAGTGTGTTGGCGAAGGCGGCGCTCGAAGTCGCGATGGCCGGAAAGCCGAGGCCGGCGAGCAGCATCGCTGAACCGGCGTCCCAGGCATTGGCGATGACGAACGCGCGAGGCTGCTCGTGCAACGTTCGGAACGCGGCGGCTTTATCTTTTTGCGTGGCGGTCATGACAGCGTCTCCAGAGGTTCTCGGTTTCGCAGTCACCGTACTCTGAAAACCGGCCATCCACTGTCAAGAACTTGAGCCGGATCTCAGGTCGCGGGGGCGCGAGGAGGCGCTACGGAGGAATGTCGCAACCTGCGATACAGAGCACGCGCTCGCATGTACAGATCGGGATGGCGCGTCAGCCAGTGCCGGATGCGAGGCATGACTCGCAGGTGATATCGCAATCGTCCGCTCAACGGCACGCGTTCACCCAGGCCTTCCTCGATGGTGTAGATGCACGGGTTGCAGGTTCCGCAGGGCTGGCCCCGGCGCGGGTGGTGGCAGAACCACGTGAGTTTCATGATTTCTTCGAAGCCCTCGGCGCGCGCTTCGGACTGCATCTGGCGCTTGGTCGTATCGAACAACGGGAAGCGGAACGGTTTGAACAACTCGTAGCGGCAGTCGCCGGCGAAGCGTGGGTCGAGTCGATAGCGATCGCTGTCGATCAGCTCCGCCAGCAGCTCGCGGGCCTTGTCATCGCGGTGAATGGACAACTCCATGCCCTCGATGCCGTGCTGACGGCAGTAGCGCGCCAGCCATTCGTACTGACCGCCGATGAAGCCGATGGCGAGGCAGCGCTCGTAGTAGCGCTGGGTTTCGGTATCGGCGTCGATTTCGGCCAGCGGGCATTCGATGGTGTCGGCCAATCTGACAGCCGCCTCGGGCCACTGCTTCAGCAAGGCCTGCCGGATCAGTCGCATCGCCTCGCGCTCTGCGGGGACGGCCGGGCGATAGTGCAGACTGTCGAGGATGTAATAGGGCTGCACATCGTGCTGCTCACGCAGCAGCGCAGTCAGCAACCTGAAGGTGGAATCCCAGCCTCCCGTCCACAGTAGCGGCGTCGTTGCCATGAGTGCCTTCCGGGTAGGGCCTCATTGCCCATACGGGAAATGACGAACCGGGTCGGCCCATCGTTCCCTCGCGTTATAAAAACCGCTGTCGATGACCCACGACAGTTTGCATCGGCGCACGCGGGGACGCAGCATCCGCTACACTTCGCCTCGGCAAAGTCCCTCTGGCCCGTGCGAAAACTCAGCGATGAATAAACCCCTCGAAGCTGTGCGAGAACCAGCCGTAGAAATCCGTTTTGGCCAGGTGGGTCTGGCGCAGGTGCGCATCCGCACCACCGACGCCGGGGTCATTCTCGATGAGTTGACCGGTCGCGTGGCCTCGGCGCCGCAGTTTTTCGAGCGGACCGCGGTTTGCCTGGACCTGAGCGCTCTGGAAAAAGAGCCCACTGCGAACGAAATGCGCGCGGTGTTCGACGCGGTCCGTCGCGCCGGCATGCTCGCGGTCGGATTGGCTCATGGCACAGCGGGGGTGGATACGCTGGCTCGTTCGCTCGATGTTCCGGTGCTGACTCAATTCCGCGTTCAGGGCAAGGCCACGCCGGTGCAGCCGCCCGTGAAAGAAGTGCCCAAAGCGGCGCCGGTCGAGGCGCCGGTTCTGCATCCGCCCTCATTGATGCAGCATCAGCCGGTTCGCTCTGGGCAGCGCGTATACGCGCGCAATTCGGACCTGGTGGTCACCTCAACTGTCGGCGCCGGCGCCGAAGTGATTGCCGATGGTTGCGTACACATCTATGGAACGCTGCGCGGTCGCGCCGTCGCCGGAGCCCGGGGCGAAGTCACCGCACGCGTGTTTTGCCAGGAATTCCATGCCGAGCTGATTTCCATCGCCGGCGTGTTCCGGGTTTTCGAGACCCTGCCGCCGGAGCTGGTCGGCAAACCCGTGCAAGCCTGGCTGGATGGCGACGATCTGCGCTTCGCCCGTATCGGTGGCTGAAGTGCACATCTGCCCGATCCTTCCTCTGAAATCGAATACTCAACAACTTCCGCAAGGAGAGTCTCACTTTGGCTGAAATCATCGTTGTCACGTCGGGCAAGGGGGGCGTCGGCAAGACGACTACATCCGCCAGTGTCGCTTGCGGCCTGGCGCGCCGAGGCAAGCGGGTCGCCGTCATCGACTTCGATATCGGCCTGCGCAACCTCGACCTCATCATGGGATGCGAGCGCCGCGTCGTTTATGACTTCGTCAACGTCATCCAGGGCGACTGCACGCTCAAGCAGGCGTTGATCAAGGACAAGCGCCTGGAGACCCTGTTCGTACTGGCAGCCTCGCAGACACGCGATAAAGATGCGCTGTCGCTCGAGGGCGTGCGCAAGGTGTTCGATCAGCTGATCGAAGACGGCTTCGAATACATCATTTGCGATTCGCCCGCCGGTATCGAGAAGGGCGCGCACCTCGCCATGTACTACGCCGATCACGCCATCGTAGTCGTGAACCCGGAGGTTTCCTCGGTGCGCGATTCCGATCGCATCCTCGGCCTGCTCTCCAGCAAGACGCAGCGCGCCGAAAAGGGCGAGGAGAAGATCAAGGAACATCTGCTGCTCACCCGTTACAGCCCGCGCCGGGTCACCACCGGCGAGATGATGAGCGTCGGGGACGTGAAGGAGATCCTCGGCCTCGATGTCATCGGGGTGATTCCAGAGTCGCCGGATGTACTCTCGGCGTCCAACGCCGGCACACCGGTGATCCTCAACGAGCAGAGCGACGTGTCGAAGGCTTACGAAGACGCGGTCGCCCGCCTGCTCGGTGAGACGTTGCCGTTGCGGTTCCTCGAGGAACCCAAGAAGGGCTTCCTGGCCCGCATGTTCGGAGGTTGAGAATGGGATTGCTCGCATTCTTTCGCCGCGCTTCTCAGCCGACCGCCAACGTGGCGAAGGAGCGCCTGCGCATCATCGTTGCCCAGGAGCGCACTGCGCGAGGCGGCCCGGATTATTTGCCGACACTGCGGCGTGAGCTGCTGGAGGTCATCCGCAAATACATCAATGTCGATCCGGACGCCGTGCAGATGAACCTGGAGAAGGAGGACGGCCACGAGGTGCTGGAGTTCACCGTGGCGCTGCCGGAGAAGAGCAAGGCATAGCCGGCGATCGGCTGCCTGGGCTATATTGATCGTCTCATGAGCGCCTGCCGAATCATCGGAATTCAAATTCGCCGCCCGGCATCTGCGGATGCCGGGGTGTCGATGCGAATTGCGAATTCAGCTGAATCGGAGGCGATCGATCATGCAAGTCGGCAATGCCGCAGCTCTGCGGCTCAAAGCGGTGGTGGAAGCGGATCCAGGGGCACTGGTCCGCGTACTGCAGTTCTTCCAGGCGCGTAACCTCATCCCGCGCACTGTCGCCAGCGAACGGCTCGGCGAGGACTATCTCCAGATCCAGATCGAGCTCGATCCAGCGCAACTCGCCGCTGACGGCTTTCGGGTCGTCGTCTCCAAGATCAACGAGTTACCCATCGTTCTGGCGGCCGTCGCCTGCGACTGAACGGGCTCGTGTCGGAATCCGTCATACTGGCTCGTCCTTGGATCAAGAGGAGCCAAACATGCTGTATGCGGTCATTTGCTACAACTCCGAATCGGTCGTCGGCGCGTGGTCGAAGGAAAAAGACGACGCGGTGATGGCGCACCATCAGGGCGTCCTCGCCCGATTTGCCGCCAAGGGCAAGCTCGGTCCGGTCGCACGCCTCATGCCGACCACCACCGCGACGACGGTGCGCACCGGTCGAGAGATGATGGTGCTCGATGGGCCGTTCGCCGAGACCAAAGAGCAGATGCTCGGCTTCTACCTGTTCGATTGCGACACCCTGGAGGAAGTCATTGCCGCCGCGCGCGAGCTGGTGCACGAGCCCGGCTGTATGGAAATCCGCCCGGTGCAGTTCTTCGAGCCAGGTGTGTTGAACACCGCCGGCAAGTGAGAGCTCGATGAGCGACCTGAGCTGGATCGACGCAGCGATGGCTGCAGCGCGGCCCCAAGCCGTCGCGGCGCTGCTGCGCTACTTCCGCAATCTCGAGACGGCCGAAGAGGCGTTTCAGGAGGCGTGTTTGCGCGCCCTGCAGAAGTGGCCGGTGAACGGTCCGCCACGCGATCCGGCGGCATGGCTGATTCTGGTCGGGCGCAATTTTGCGCTCGATGAGGCACGTAAGCGCAGCAAGCAGCAGACGTTGCCCGATGAGGAAGTCCTTTCCGATACGGATGACGCCGAGACTGCCATGGCCGATCGACTCGACAGCGAGGATTACCGCGACGACGTGCTGAGGCTGTTGTTCGTCTGCTGCCATCCGGACCTGCCGGCCACCCAACAGATCGCACTGGCTTTGCGCATCGTTTCCGGCTTGTCGGTTCAGGAGATCGCTCGCGCCTTTCTGGTCGGCGAAGCCGCGATGGAGCAGCGAATCACCCGTGCGAAGCGGCGAATCTCACAAGCCGACGTGCCGTTCGAAACGCCAGGGGCGGTTGAGCGGGCCGAACGCCTGTCCACCGTGGCGGCGATGATCTATCTGCTGTTCAACGAAGGTTACTCGGCCAGCGGGGGCGAGTTGCATATTCGCGAGCCGCTGTGTGAGGAGGCGATCCGCCTGTCCCGACTGCTGCTGCGTTTGTTTCGTGGCAATCCGGAGATTCTCGGGCTCAACGCGCTGCTTTTGTTACAGCACGCGCGCGCGCCGGCACGGTTGGATGCAGACCGGAATATCGTGCTCATGGAGGATCAGGATCGTCGCTTGTGGCGGCGTGAGCTGATCGCCGAAGCGTTCGCGCTGCTCGACAAGGCGGTTCGCCTGCAGCAGCCCGGGCCGTATCAAATTCAAGCCGCGATCGCGGCGGTTCATGCACGTGCGCCGCGCTCGGAAGATACCAATTGGCATGAGATCGATCGGCTGTACGCGTTGCTGGAATCGATTCAGCCCTCGCCCGTGGTGACCTTGAATCGCGCGGTCGCAGTCATGAAATGCGAAGGCCCGCAGGTGGCGCTGGATATGATCGAGCCGCTCGGGTCGGCGCTCTCCAGCTACTTTCATTTCCACGGACTGCGTGGCGGTCTGCTGATGCAGCTGAGTCGTAACGACGAAGCACGCGTTGCATTCGATAAGGCGATCTCGCTGGCGAATACGGCCGCCGAAGCGGCGCATATTCGGACTCACCTGGACAAGCTCGCGGCTGAAGGGAAGAAGCGGCAGGCCAACTAGCCGGCTCGCGTGGCTTTCGGATCGACATACGCAATCTGCTGACCACGCAGTTCGTACGCCTGTTCGTTCATATCGCCGCCGAACAGGTCGGCCGGCTCGATCTTCAACTTCCTGCGCAAGCGATCCATGGCGTGCTCATGCGGCTCCACCTCGCCACTGGCCAGAATGTGCCCGATCGCCTCGCCCCGATTCACCAGCTCTCGTGCGACCAGAATCGTGCGATGGCAGTCGAGCGGATCCTTCTCCGCGCACATGATGGCGAGCGTGCGTGACTTCGCCGCCGTCAGCAGCCGGTCGATTCCTTGTCGGAAAAGGTCCGTCGCAGCCAGCTTGCGATAGCTCACTCGTCCATCGACATAGCACGATGGATCTTTGCTCCGTGCCCCCAGCTCCTCGCCCAGGAACAAGTATTCGATTCCCTGGCGGGAGAGCGCCTCAGCCAGCGCGTCGCGCCGGAATTGCGGGTTGAACCGGCTGTAAGGCGTGGAACGCACGTCGGCCAGCGCAGTCACTGCCTGGCTTTGCAGCAGCTCCAGGAAGTGCTCGATGGGATGGTTGGAATGACCGACGGTATAGATCATGAGCCCGGCAAAAATGAGATGGCCACCCTGTCGGAATCGCAGTCCGCCGTTCGTCCTTCAGGTACATCAACCACGCTGGCGGAGCAATGCGATGAAGAATAACCCAATCGTGTCTCGCGAGGAGTGGCTGGCCGCACGCAAGGATCTACTGCAACGAGAGAAGGAGCTGACTCGTTTACGCGATCAGCTGAGCGCCGAGCGACGCAAGCTGCCCTGGGTTCGTATCGACAAGCCATATGTGTTCGAGGGTTCCAAGGGTCGTCGGACGCTCGCCGATCTGTTCGACGGCAGCAGCCAGTTGCTGACTTATCACTTCATGTTCGGCCCGAACTGGCGGGAGGGATGTCCGAGCTGCTCGTACCTTGCCGACCATATCGATGGCGCGCTGGTTCACTTGAAACAACGGGACGTGAAATTGATGGCCGTGTCGCGCGCGCCGTACGCTCAGATCGAGCCGTTCAGACGCCGCATGGGCTGGAAGTTCGACTGGGTGTCCTCGCACGGTACGGATTTCAATTATGACTTCCAGGCGTCGCACAGACCGCAGGACATTTCCAACAACACGGCTTATTACAACTACGACCTGCTCGAGTATCCGGCCGAGGAAACTCACGGCATCAGCGTTTTCTACAAGGACGCAGCCGGCGACGTCTTCCATACGTATTCCAGCTATGCGCGGGGCGTTGAGATGCTGGTCACGACGTATAACGTCCTGGACATGGCGCCCAAAGGGCGCGACGAAAGTGCGTTCGAATTCCCCATGGCCTGGGTCCGGCATCACGATCGCTATGGCGCCGACCCGGTCGAATCCTCCAACGTCCGCGATGAGGAGACCGCCTGATGTGCCCAGCATGTTTTGCCGCGGCAGCGTGGATTGCCGCAGGCGCCGGCTCGGCCGGCGGGTTGACCGCTTTCGTAGTAACTCGCGCTCGCACGCGTAAAAAGGCCAAAGAGGAGCAGCCGCGCCCATCGAGTTCAGAGAAGAAGCTGAATTGACTTTGGCGGCTCGGTTTCCGGGCGGTCACATTCCAAAGTGCAGATCTTCTTGACTCTAATTTTATGAAGGCCGCCGGAGGCGCGGGTACAGTTGCTGCCTGCGTTCTCGAGACGGGGTGGCTGGATGATCAACTCACTGCGCGTGGCCAATGCGCTGGTGGCAATCGCGATTGCCGGATCACTGGGTGCTTGCGGCAAAGCTGAGCCACCGGCGGCCGCGTCGTCGACGCCCAGCGCGATCAAATTGACCGCGGGTATCCAGGACATCATGAGAGACATGATCGATCCGGCCGCAGACTTTCTGTGGGAATCGGTCAGCATCACCGAAACGGCCGAGGGCGTCGAAGAGAAGCAGCCGCGCACCGATGAGGAATGGGCCGAAGTGCGCAAGCAGGCACTGATCCTGGCCGAGTCCGCGAATCTTCTGCTGCTCGACGGCCGCCATGTCGCGCGGGAAGGCAAACAACTGGAAGATCACGGCACGCCGGGCAATTTGACGGCCGAAGAAGCCGAGAAAGCCATCGCGGCGGATCGTGCAACGTTCGTGGCCTTCGGGCAGGCGCTGCACGATGTCGGCGTCCAGTTTCTCGAGGCAGCCGAACAGCGTAGCCCGCAAAGGATCATGGATGCCGGCGAGACCCTGGATCAGGTGTGCGAAGGCTGCCACCTGAAATTCTGGTATCCCGGTCAGGTCATTCCGCCGCTGCCGGATCAGGCTCCCGAAGAGCAGTAGCGCCGATCAGGGCTGCGACTTGAAGCGGCCGATCCAGGTCTCGAAATCCTTGAGCATGGAAGTGAGGAACTTGATCGTGTCGTCGTTGGCAAGTTTGCCGTCGGCATCGAACAGCGTCCCGACCTCGGCCAGATAGACTTCCGGCGCCGGCATCACGGGCACCCCCAGAACGGATAGCGTCAGGCGCAGTTGCTGATGCGCAGCCATTGCCCCGAGCTTGCCAGGTGTGAGTGAGATCACCGCTGCCGGCTTGCCACGCCACGCGCTTTGTTTCGCCGGCCGCGAGCCGACATCGATGGCGTTCTTCACGGCGCCCGGCATACCCCGATTGTATTCGGGCGTGAGGAACAGAATCGCGTCGCTGCTCTTCAATTGATTTCGGAATGTCGTCCATGCCGGCGGCGGCGTGTCGGTCTCCAGATCCTGGTTGTACAGGGGCAGTTCGCCTATGCCGATCTCGTCGAGCTTGAAGGAGGGCGGCGCGATCTCGACGATCGCACGCGACAGCATGCGGGTGTACGCGCCTTTGCGAAGGCTGCCGACGATGAATCCGACTTTGATCATGGAATGCTCCCGGTCAAGGTTGAGTCTGTTGTGGGACGCGTCGAAGCAGGCTCATGTTGTAGCCCATCGCGCGTGGTCTCGCGGAAAAGATCGTGAACTGGAATCGTTATCTAGACCAGCTCGACCCTGAGATTCCTGCCGAGGACATGGGCGGCGCGCACCAGCGTTTGTAGCTCGATCGCTTCTACGTTCGGGTCGAGCAGCCGGTTGAGCTGGCTGCGGCTGGTGCTCATGCGCCGAGCCATTTCCGATTTCGAGATCTGTCGGGCCTTCATAGCCTCGGCCAATTGCCACGCGATGACGCGTTTGATCGCCGCCGCGTGAACTTCCTCCTGCATGCCTTGCTCTGCCAGGAAGTCATCGAAAGTCTGGCCCACGCGGCCCTTGGCCTTCTTGGCTTTGGCTTTCATAGCTCAATCTCTCTCAATCTTTTTCGGGCCAATGCCAGATCGGCAGATGGAGTCTTCTGCGTCTTCTTCACGAAACCATGGAGAAGCACCATGCGAGAGCCGCAAATCGAAAACAACACGCGCGCGATCCTCTTGTCGGTGAGCGAACAACGCACTTCCCATAGTTGTTGCCCCAGGGGACGACAAACTGGCATGCCGATGGGCCAGCCGAATTCCACCGTCGCAATATCCTCACCGATCGTGCGGCGGTCTGCTTTGTCGAGCGTCAACAGCCATTCGCGTACCGGAGAATTGCCCGACGAGCTCTCATAGAAAGCCGCGTGGATCCGCTTCATCCCGACCATGGGAAAGTTCTTCTTGCCTAATGTACTTTATATAGTACAGGCGTGCAAGCGAGCGCCGAATTGCTGAGATCTCTTAGGGGAGCTTCCGTGTGTGACTGAAATGACTTGGCGTGCGAGGTGGGGCTCGGGGTAGTCATACTGCGTGGTCATGAAAGACTCGCCTTCTGCGCCACCTTCCCTCACCAGGCAACTTTTTCGCAGCCTGTTTGAGATGCGACCAGCGCCCCCGGGCAGGGGATGGTTTGCGTTGCGCGCGGCGGTGTGTATGGGCGCGCCGATTCTCACTGGGTGGGTGGCGGGGGATGCGTCGGCGGGGTTGATGGCTTCGATCGGTGGATTCACCGCGCTTTACGGCGGCGGTCGTCCTTATTTCAGCCGGGCGATCCAGCTTGCAGTGATCGCGGTGGCATTCGCGCTGTGCGTGGGCATCGGGATTTGGGTTGCGCCTGTGAGTTGGGCGGTTGTCGTCGCTGTCGCGGCGCTGGCGATGATCGCGACTTGGTTGAGCAATGCGTTGCAGATTGGCCCGCCCGGTGCGTACATGTTCACCCTCGCGTGTGCGGCGGGAACGGCTATGCCGGCAGCCCACCTCGGGCCGGTTGGTGCGGCGTTGTTGGTGCTCGGTGGCGGAGCATTCGCCTGGGCGATTCACATGGCCGGCGCCTTGATCTCCTATCGAGGGCCGGAGCGAACCGCAGTCACCGCCGCGGGTAAAGCGGTGATCGGATACATCAACTCGGTCGGCACTGCCGACGAACGCCCAGCTCGCTTCCGTGCTGCCTTCGCCTTGCATCGAGCCTGGACGACGCTGGTGAATCATCAACCTTCGCAAGTGCCTGCCGACGGTCCGGTCGCGCGACTGCGTGCGTTGAATCGGGAATTGCATCTGCGCTTCGCTGAAGCGATGGGCGACGCGAGTCGTCATCAACCGCCACGTCCCCAGCTGATCGACGATCTGCGCAAGCTCATCGATCAAGTGCGCGAACCGGACAACCTTCCGGCCCTCGGGGGAAGCCCGATCCCCCTGGGCCATCCCAGCCCCGGCGCCGCAATTCTCGAAGCGTTGCAGCCGGGATCCAATCCGATGCGCGTGATCGTTCGTGTCGGCGTCGCTGCGGTGCTCGCCGGAATCCTCGCGGCGATGTTTCATTTCGAGCGTGCGTATTGGGCGGTGGCAGCAACCGTGCTGATGTTGCACCAGGGATTCGATTGGATACGGACGCTCCAGCGCAGCATCGAGCGATTGCTCGGCACCTGGTTTGGTTTGCTGCTCGCCGGCGCCATCCTGATCGTCCACCCGCAAGGCGTATGGCTGGCGCTGGTGGTGATGGGGCTGCAGTTCACGATCGAGATGCTCGTGATACGCAATTACGCGCTCGCGGTCGTGTTCATCACCGGCGCAGCGCTGACGATCGCTGCAGGCGGTCAACCGGTCGACGATACGGCAGGCTATTTGTGGGCGCGTGGCATCGATACATTGATGGGCTGCATTCTGGCGCTCATCGTGTTTCGACTGCTCCCGCCCCGTGCCACCACGCGACAGATCCCGGAACAGCTGGCTCGCGTGTTGCGGGCTGTAGCAGAGACCGTCGGTCATCTCGGTCAAGGCCAGGTCACCTCGCCTGAGGCGAGACAAGCCCGGCGCGAACTGCAGCTCGCCAGCTTCGGGCTCAATCATGCTTATGAAGACAGCCTGGCAGCATCGCGATCTCAGCGCTTTGCCGCGGAGGAGTTGTGGCCAGCCGTCGGCGCCGCCGAACGTCTTGCCTATCGCACGCTCTCAACCTGCTGGGCCCTCGAACAATTGAGCGGCGACGCTGCCCGACAAACTGCGGCGTCGATGTTCGTCAACGAAGGCGCCACTCGCGTGCGCGAAGCGATCGATGGATTCAACGCGGCGATTCTGAAGAATGCCGAACTGCCGACTCTGCCGGTGCTGCCCCATGTGCTGGAGTCGGAGCTGGTCGATCTTCGGGAATGTTTGCTGGAATGGACGTCGTCAGCTGCACGAGCAGCTGCGGACTGATTCGGAGCTCCGCTCCTATCTGCAGCGACGAAATGGTGGGCCCGGCAGGATTCGAACCTGCAACCAAGGGATTCACTTCTGTCCCGATGTTTCCAAAGGGAGTGGACTATCTCTTCACCCGCGCCTTTCGAATGATCGAGGAGGCGGTGGGGTGCGGGACGCTCTTGCCTGTTATCAAGGGCACTCGGATTCCCCTCGGGGCTTGAAGCCCCGGAGCGAATCCCGCCCTCAGGTAGTCTCTGCACCTTCCGGCGGTGTACCGCCGGCTTGGCTCAGGGTTGCCACGCCGCCCGGTGAGGGCAGGCGGAAGGGTTCCCTGAATTCATCCCGTCCACTTCATGGCTTTCGCACACGAAGGCACCTTTTTCGATGAGTCCCCTGCACTAACCGTTGTGCTACAGGCCCATTTCGTCGAAGCGCGTAATTCTAGCGCACCGTCGCGAGGCCGCACAGATATCCACAGAAGCGGTGGATAACTTCTTGATAACCGAGGCTTGACTTCGCGCATCTGCGGCGGAAGATGGACCGGGCGTTGGATTGATCGTTCGTTGATCAACGTTGGGGGGTTGCTTGCGAACACCAGACCAAGTGCCGCACCGCGCGTTCGCGCTATTGGGGCTAATACTGCTGGCGCTTTCCCAGATCGCCGCCGGCTCCGAGGTGGAGGCGACCAAACCCAAGCGCAAGCTGGATGTCTGGTTCGTCCCCACGCCGCACGAAGTCGTCGACCGGATGCTCTACGAGGCCAAGGTCAAAGCGACCGACGTGGTCTACGACCTGGGCTGCGGCGACGGCCGCATGGTCATCGCCGCCGCAAAGCAATTCGGTACGCGCGGTGTGGGTGTGGATCTGGATCCCGCTCGAATCAAAGAAGCGCGCGCCGCCGCCAAGGCAGCGGGTGTCGAACAGCTGGTGACGTTCCGCGTCGGCGACATGTTCGAGACCGATTTGCGCGAAGCGACCGTCGTCTTGTTGTATCTGCTGCCCGAACTGAATC